>Ga0105154_1000177_pt1 | contig 28412 bp, 23 predicted proteins | sample SSWtaG_FD_89672 | JGI IMG/M metagenome (GOLD analysis project Ga0105154, IMG submission 89672) | Hot spring microbial communities from Sandy's Spring West, USA to study Microbial Dark Matter (Phase II) - SSWsed_matched | ecosystem: Environmental > Aquatic > Thermal springs > Hot (42-90C) >... | reverse complement strand
GTATTAGGGACCTATCTAGGGAGCTTGGTCTACCTGTTAGTACCGTGCACTACCACGTTAAGAAGCTTAGGGAGCTGGGCCTAGTTAGGGAGGTCCCCGAAGGTCTCGTAGTATCTAGGAGAGTGAAGCTGGAGGGGTTCGTGTACCTAGGTAGGAGGGTCATACCTAGGCTAGCCTTCTACTCAGCCTTCTTCGCAGGGGTCCTCCTAGGGCTTGCAGGTCTTACGCTAGCTAGCAGTGAGCTGAACCCGGATAGGGTCGTGGCTCTAGCAGTATCCGCAGTAGCTACGGCTGTAACGGCCTTAGAGGCCTACTACGTTAGGAGGTCCCTCCTATCCTAGGACCTTCTAAGTAGGGCCCTTAAGACTTCCCTAGCTACCTCCTTGCTTTCCCTGGCCCTCGCTACCGCCTCCCTGAGAACTTCCTCGGGCTTACCGCCCTTCGTAAGCTTGGAGCAGCTACGCTTAAGTACCTCGGCTAGCTCCGCGTCTCTACACAGAGCTCTGGCAACCTCGTAGGACCCCGGGAGCTCACCGTAGCTACATGAGGTAGGTGTAGGCCTAGCGGGGGAGGTAGCTCTCAGTGAGAGGACCACGACAGCTACCAGGGCTAGGCTGGTCGCTCTAACAGCGGTTACCACGTACGCCCCGGCTACCTCACCCCATGCTACAGCTGGCTGCAGCTCGACCCTGTACTTGGAGGCTTCGATAGCTACGACCCCGCTACTGCATAGGGACCTCGCTAGGCTGGTTAGGAAGGCGTAGTTGGGGTTAAGGACGTTTCGGGGGTTTAGTAGGGCGTTGGTAAGTAGGGTTCCGTCACCTACTACTACCACCGTCGAGTTCCCCCTCCTGTAGCTAGCTATCAGAGCTACCCCACCTACCTCGGAGAGGACCTCCGCAGACCCGCCGGATACCTCTAGGCTGGAGGCGTACGCGTAGACTAGGTCGAAGCTCTGGTTACCCAGTAAGGCCCTCGCCCGGAAGACGTAGCTACCGTCTACCCTAACTAAGCTCCCGGAGATCCTCACGGGCGCCCCTAACATCTTGAGTAGCTCGTTAGAGTGCTTTCCCTCATCAGCTACTACTAGGTTAGCACCTAGGTCTACTAGCTTAGCTACAGCCTCTGCATCGCTACTACCGTACGGTAGCTCCGGGGAGGTTACTAAGATGAGGCACGGTACCCTATCTAGCTTAGCGGTAGACCAGCTCTCCACCACTACGACCTCGTACCCCAGGGACGCTAGTACCTCTACTAGCGATGAGGTACCCTCCGGACCAGGGTTAAGTGGTGAAGCCCCTACGGCTACGTAGGTCACCGGGACCTTCTCAACTAGGAGCGTAGCTAGGAGAGCTGTAGTAAGTAAGTAAAGGGACCACCTCCTAACCCTCACGACAGCTCCCCGCTGTGGAGGTATAGGAGAGTACCGCGATACCAGCTAGTAGAGCTACTACCGCAGCTACGTAGCGCTCGAAGAAAGCCAGAGCTATGGAGACTGTGAACGAAGCTAGAGCAAAGACCTCCAGCGCTCTAGAGCGCGCGGCGGACCACCTCCTCAGCTAGCTTAGCTAGGGACTCAAGATACTTCAGGTCCCCGTCGCTGAGGACTACTAGGGCTAGCGCTGAGGTGGCTAGGACTAGCATCAGCACTGCGATCCCTCTGCGCGTAGACCTCTCAGCGCTATCTAGTAGTCTCTTAACTACGTAGGCTACGGCTAAGGCTACAGCCGGAGGTAGTACTGCCGAGCCCGTAGCTAGGAGCTCGGATAGCCTGTAGGCCGAGGCCCCGGAGACGAAAGTGGCTAGAGCCTTAAGGTAGGCTACGGGGGTTCTAAGCCTTAGCCTTAGTCTTAGGGTTAACGGAGGCTCAACCCTAGTGAGGTAACCGCTGAGGTGTAGCAGGGTCTCCCAGTACCCGAGGGTAGCTAGGAACCCCACCGCGGCTCTTATGAGGGCCCTAGAGGGCTCTGGTGCTGTGGCTACCGATAGAGCTGCTAGAGCTGCGAAGGCTATAAGAGCCGCTGCGAGCGCTACCCGGCCCCCGCTACCTACCCTCAAGCCCCTCGACCCCTAGTCTCGTAGCTAGCTCGTCAGCTCTACCTAGGTCCTCCGGCTTTAGCTGCCTAGCTGAGAACCTAGCTAGCTCGTAGAGCTTACCAAGCTCCCTCAGAGCCTCAGCCTCCTCGCTAGCTAGCCTACTCGACAGCTTACTGACTATCTCCCTATGGGTATCCGCAGGTCCTAAGCGTACCCCAACCCTTCTTCCAACTACGTCTACAACCCTCCAGAACACTTCAACCACCCTACTCTGGTAGGCTACTGGAAGACGTGGAGCGTGTGGGTACCCCCACCTCTGCTGGAGCCCTAGGCTAGTAGGCTCCCTCCTAAGGGTTGCTGCTACCACCGGCACGATCGCGGTAGCTACTGCAACAGCTATGGCTACCTGGGTAGCTAGGTGGCCCTCGAAAGTACTAACCTCAGCCCTCCGCGGGACCTCCTCGGGGGCCCTAGCCGTACTCCAGGCACGGTACGCTAAGCTAGCTCTGCTAGCCACCTCAGCAGCCTTGGAGATCAGCTTGCTCGGTAGCCTACTCAGGGCTAGGCTGATGTCTACACTCTCCGCAGGCACGCTCCGCACAGGGCTAGAGGTAGGGCTACTCTCGGACCTACCCTGCCCGTAGTAGTGGCCTGGCCGGACGAGGTCCTCGTCGAGGCCCTCGGAAACCTCCCAGGGCTTCCCGTAGGCTGTGGTCGGCGTTAGGTTACCGTACTTAAGGGCTGCTAGTACGACCTCGGGTGAGTACTTCCTAAGCTCTTCGTAGAGCTCTACTAGCTCTAAAAGGCTGTACCTGGATAGGACTTCCTGTAGGTCTACGTTAAGCTCCCTAAGCCTCTCCACAAGCTCCGCAACTAGCTCCTGGGGGACCTCCGTAGCTAGCTGAGGTTGGTGAACTACTACGTAGGCTTTAGGTACCTCGACGAACCCAAGCAGAGCTAGCCCGAAGAGCACCGAGGTAGTGGATAGTACGTCCTCAGCTAGCTTACCAGCTCTGGAGTAGTCCCCCCTCTCTAGGTAGAGGCCGAAGAGTACTACCTTAGCCTGCAGCTCCCTAACGCACGGGCTGTTACGCCCGGGGTCTAGGGATAGCGCGAGTACTAGGACGTCCCTGTAGGAGCTACCGGATAGAGCTCCCTCAACTAGAGCTACCGGTATACCTAGGGAGGTTAAAGCCCTAGCTGAAGCCTCGAGAGCTAACCTTACGTCGATATCAAGCACCGTACTACGCCCCTCGAGGATCGCATTAAAAGCCTTGAGGTGGGCCCCACCTAGTACTAGAGGTAGGGGGGTGTCCCCCTCCTCGAGTACAGCCCTACGTAAGCCCCTAACCCACTCCAAGACCCTCCAGCTAGGCTCTACACCTACGTCAGGAACCGAGGCATTCGGGTAGCACCTACTAACCCACCTAACTAGGGAGTCTAGAGCTAGAGCTACCTCGAGGAGCTCCTCAGGTACCTGCTGAACGTGTCTCCCGTAGCTAGGTGCGGAAGCCAGAGTTAGCGTAGTTAGCAGCAGTAGTACGTAGATCCCTAGTCGCAGACCTCCATACCCCTTAGCATAGTGGTAGGGAGGTAATAACGGTACGCTACTAGCTTAAGGTGCACCGCTTACCCATGCGGGGTCAGGGTGCCGGGCCCGCTTCTAGGCTAACCCACATCCTCCCGAGTCTTCTATACCTACTCGAGGCCTCCCGCCTCAGCCTCTCTACGTGGTCGCAGGTGACCACCAGTACTCCCTCCACCAGTGCTGAGAGCGCTAGAGCGTTCCCCCTCCTAACCATACTCTCAAGCTCCTCCGGGGTGTAGATGAAGAGGTCTACCCCCTCCCTAGCGTACTCAGCCGATATCGAGAACCTATCGAGGATGCCTAGGTTAGCTACGTCGCTAGATACTACCAGTAGGTCTACATCGCTCCACTCCCCTCCACCGCCTCTAGCCCACGAGCCGAAGACTATAGCTGCCTCTACCCTGACCCTCTCCCCGAGCTTACGTAGGACCTCCTCTACACGTCTAACCCAAGAGTTCTCAGCCGCGCTCTCACCCAGCTGATAAGGGTTTCAGCGGAGTTGATAGTTCTCTCAGCTACTACTTTATCGTAGTACATACCCGGGTAGCCTGACTCGAAGGCGTTCGGGTACCTCGAGGGTATGTAGTGCCTATCAAGCTCCCTAGCGTAGACGTAGAGCTCCTCCGGTACCTCTATAGCGTTCCCCAGGTAATCCAGTAGTTCAACCACGCTATGCCCCCAGGCGCTCCTGCCGTAGGCGTACAGGAGAGCCTTAACAGCCTTCTCGGCTGCTTGCTGAGCCTGGAAGCAGCTCCACTCGTAGTAACCGCTCTCCAAGCTACTCACCGAGGCCCTCAAGTCCCTAAGGGCCTGCGTGAACCACCTCTTAGCCTCCTCAAGCCTCTCCAAGCCTACTCACCGAGCCCTCTAAGGTATCGATACCGCTATCCAACTAAATACGCGAGTTCGTGCTAATAGGCTCCACCTTGGCGAGCTCTAAACCTCTAGAACAACCTACACGTGGGGTAGCCGATTGGGGGGCTCAGCAGGCACTACAAGGTTGCAGTTAACTACGATAAGTGCGTAGGCTGCAGTTTCTGCCTAACCGTAAGCACCTGCCACTCCCCAGGTAGGTGCGTTGGATGTCTCTCGTGCTACTGGGCCTGCCCCCACGAAGCTAGGGAGCTTATCGAGTCCTCCACCGACGAGGGAAGCCTAGTGACGGTGTACGTCGATGGTAAGCCCTTCAAGGTACCTGGCAACATCACGGTCGCTAAGGCCTTGGAGTACCTCGGGTTCAGGCTGAACCCTCCGGGTTCGAGGGGTGTAAGCCTTGCCTGCGGAACCGGTGGTTGCTGGGCGTGCGCCGTAGTGATTAACGGAAGCCTGGAGAGGACCTGTATAACACCCGTTGGGGATGGTATGAGGGTAGAGCTTGACGTTAGTAAGTACAAGCCTCTGAGGGTAGTTCACGGGCCGGAGCCCCACGTAGTTGGAGGTAAGGGAACCCCCTGGTGGGAGGTTAACTACGTCAATTACGTTGAGGCAGCTATATGGGTTGCAGGCTGCAACCTCCGCTGCCCCCAGTGCCAGAACTACCACGTAACTTACGACAACACCTCCACGCCTATGACCCCAGAGGAGGCTGCTAAGCTTGTGGTCTACTGCCACAGGAGGTATCGCACCAAGGGCATAGCTATCAGCGGCGGGGAGCCTACTGTAAACCGTAGGTGGCTCGTGGAGTTCTTCAGCCACGTCAGTAGGATGGTGGAGAAGGGCGTTAGGAGGCATTTGGATAGCAACGGGACCGTGCTGACCCCCGACTACGTTGATGAGCTGGTGGAGGCGGGCTGCAATAATATGGGTATAGAGCCTAAGTGCGTACGCGTCGAGACCTACATGAGGATCACCGGTATACGCGATAGGGACCTGGCTGAGGAGTACCTCATGACCTCTTGGAGAGCCGTTGAGTACGTGTACACTAACTACTGGGGCAGGGTCTACCTCGGCGTAGGCCTGGTCTACAACAGGGAGCTGGTATCGCTGGAGGAGGTAGCTGAGGCTGGCGATAGGATAGCCTCCATAGACCCAGCTATACAGGTCACGGTGTTGGACTACTTCCCTACCTTCAGGAGGAGGCAGCTGAGGAGGCCCTCGTTTAGCGAGATGCTCGAGGTTAAGAGGGTCCTCGAGGAGAGGGGTCTGAAGACCGTTATAGTACAGACGGAGTGGGGCCACGTGGGCCCCGGCAATAGGAGGCTTGGCTACTTCCCCTACTAACCTTACCCTACTGTACCCACAATTCCCTGAGACCGGGGGCTAAGCTCTAGGAGATTCGGCCGTAGCTAACGGTGTTGAAACTAGTACCTATAATAGGTCTCTCCGCTACTCTACGGGGGTATGGGTAGAGTTGAAAGCGTAGTTAAGAGGGTCGTCGAGGTCTGCAGCGAGTTCCTCTTCGAGCGTGAGGAGCACGTGAAGGTACTTACCTTAGCAACGGTGGTCGGAGGCCACGTACTAGTCGAGGGGATCCCTGGGGTAGCTAAGACCCTTACGGCCAAGGCCGTAGCGAGAGCTATGGACTTAAAGTTCAGCAGGATCCAGATGACCCCGGATCTACTGCCGGCGGATATAGTCGGTAGCAGGGTTTACGACCAGAAGCTCGGGGACTTCAAGGTCGTTCTAGGCCCCATACACGCTAACCTAGTCCTCGTAGACGAGATAAACAGGGCCTCCCCAAGGACCCAGTCGGCCCTACTTGAGGCCATGCAGGAGAGGCAGGTAACGATCGAGGGCGAGGTCTTCAAGCTCCCCGAGCCCTTCGTGGTCGTAGCTACGATGAACCCCGTGGAGGTCGAGGGGGTCTTCCCCCTCCCCGAGGCCCAGCTGGATAGGTTCATGGTGAAGCTCCCCATGGGTGGGCTAAGTAGGGAGGGCATGAGGAGGTTCCTCAGGGTCGACCCGAGGTCCATCGAGGAGAGGTTCGAGAGCCTGAAGCCGGTGGTCCGCCGCGACGAGCTCCTGGAGGCCAGGGAGGAGCTAAGTAAGGTGTGGGTCGACGAGTCGGTAATAGACTACGTTATAAGGCTTACCGAGGCTCTGAACAGCCACAGAGCTGTAAGGCTAGGCCTATCGCCTAGGGGAGCCTCTATGCTACTCCTATTCTCTAAAGCTCTAGCCTTAGCTGAGGGTAGGGATTACGTTATCCCCGACGACGTTAAGGTAGCCTCCCTGTACGTAATCCCGCACCGCATAGTACTGAGGCCGGAGTTCCTAGCCGAGGGGCTCTACAGGAGGGAGGTCGTAGTTAGGGAGGTACTCGAGAGGGTCGAGGTACCACGTCCATAGCGTACCGCGGAGCTACTGCTAGGGTCGTAGGTGGGTGGGTCTGGGCGCTAGTAGTAGCTACCACTCTACTAGCTTTTGTGCAGGCTCTGGTAGATGCCCCTCTAGCTAGGTACTCCCTAGCCCTACTCCTACCGTACGCCTCGCTATCGCTAGCTCTCCAGAGATCCGTTGGGAGAGTACGCGTGCTCTACGAGTTCAGCGAGAGTGGGGTAGTAGTGGTGGAGGGCGAGCTGGTCGAGCTAACCCTAAGGATGAGCTCCTGGTTCCTAGCGCTATCTAGGGTTAGCTCGCTATCCGTCCACGGGGATTGCGGACTTAGGCTTACGTCCTTTACGGTATACCGGGAGGGGAGGTCGGCCATAGCTATACACGTTTGCGTCGGGGCCTTGGTAGGTACCCACGTAGTTAGGGGGGTCTCCGTGGAGCTCAAGCTGGTCCCGACCCCAATCGTAGTACTGGTGGAGGTCCCGACAGCTACGACTATACGGGTAGTTCCTAGGGTTGGTGTTAGGGTAGCTCTAGCTAGAGGTGGGGCTCCGTACGATATCGGTTTGAGGAGCATCCGGAGGCCTGGTATTGGTACAACCTTCTACGGCACCCGGGAGTACAGGCCGGGTGATGAGCTTAAGTACGTCGACTGGAAGGCCTCATCAAGGCTCGGTAGGCTCGTGGTAAAGCTCTTCGAGCGCGAGGTGTATAGCTGTGTCTCCCTAGTGGTAGCTCTAAACTACGGGTTTTTCCGCGGTAGTATGCCGCCCCTCCCGAAGCTCTTCGAGGGGGTTGTAGACCTAGCTGTGGACCTGCTTAGGTATGGTGCTGAGGTACTGGTAGTTATAGTCCCCCCTAGTAGGGTCCCTGGCTTAACCTACGTAAAGCTCCGCAGGGCCGAGGACCTAGCTAACCTAGTTGAAGCTCTCTCGAGAGTTGAGTGGCCGCCTGAGGTAGCCGGAGAGAGCTTAACCTATAGAACAGCCCTTTGGCTATCCCTTAGGCTCGCTACGGAGCAGCTCCCCGGTAGGTGCGCTATTGTCTACCTAGGGGAGCCTGAGTCCGACGTAGACCTAGTAGCTAGCCGCCTAGTAGCTACCTCTCTGAGAAACTTAGGCTTTAGGCCCGTTTTCGCTCTAACCTTAGCTGAGGTAGTTAAGCTCCTACACGGGGAGGCTGAGGAGGGGGACCTAGTGGCGCTGGTTAGGAGGTTCTCCAGGATCTTCAGGGAGGTGGGGACATCCGAATCCTTCGTCTTCGTTGAGGATCTGCGTAGCCTAGCGAGGTACTTACACTTATAAGCTCAGGGCCGCGGGATCCTCGGTGATGGATGTTCCAGGGACGTGTACCGGTATAGGCCTCTGGAGTTGCTCGACGACCCCCGGGTGCTAGCTGTGGAGCTACTAATTCTAACACCTCTAGTGGGTCTAGTAGCCGGGTTGCTGGGAGCTATGTTTGGGCTCGGCGGGGGCTTCCTGATGGTCCCCCTATTAACCATGGCCGGTGTCGACATGAGGGTAGCTATAGGTACCTCATCAGCTGCTATACTCTTCAACGCAGTATCGGCTGTAGTAGCCTACTCTAGGTATAGGTACGTAGTCTACAGAGCTGGGTTACTGCTCTCAGCTACAGCTGTAGCCACCGCTTACCTAGGGGCTAGGCTTACGCGTATCGTAGACGTACGCTTACTTAAGGTACTCTTCGGCCTGATCCTGATCTACGTCGCAGTTAGGGTAGCCCTAGCTAGGGGCAGCGATAGGGGTGTGGAGAACTACAATCTCACGTGGACCCCGAGAACCTACCTCGCCGTGTCCTCCGGTGGGCTACTGGCGGGGCTTGTCGCAGGGTTGCTAGGCGTTGGGGGAGGAGTCGTTAACGTACCCCTGCTCACGTTCCTCGGGGTACCCATGCACAACGCCGTAGCTACCTCAACCCTAGCTATAGCGGTAACCTCCACCTCCTCGGCTGTAACTCACTACACCATAGGTAACGTAGACCTCCAGCTACTAGCCCTGCTAGCTCCAACACTAGTAGTAGGGGCCCAGCTAGGTGCAGCTACAGCTAAGAGGCTTAGGTCGCTAACCCTGAGGAGGGGCTTCGCGGCTGTCCTAGTATTCATAGCTCTAAGAACTATGCTTAGCTAGGGCTACCGGAACCTTACCTGGTTAGCAAAACCTTAAATACCCCTACGTACAACTCCCCCGGGTTAGGGATTGGAGGCCGTCATACTTGCCGCGGGTTTTGGGAGAGGTCTCGAACCCATAACCCATACGAGGCCTAAGCCCCTCTTACCGCTTCCAGGCAGGACCCTGCTGGAGTACCATCTGGACAACCTTAGGATGGTTAGGGGCATCTCTAGGGTTGTGGTTGTAGCGAACTACCTGCTGGATAAGGTTAGGGAGCTGGTTAGGAAGGTCGAGGGTAGGTACCCCTTCGACATAGTGGTAGTCGACCAGGGCAGGCCTCTGGGTACGGCTCACGCCCTCCTTAAGGGCCTCGAGGCCTCCGCTGGGGACCCCCTACTGGTACTCTACGTGGACTCTGCCTACTCCACTGAGGACCTCGCTAGGCTCTCCGAGGCCTCTGGCAGGCTCGTAGTGGCGGCCTACAGGGTGGAGGATCCACGTGACTACGGTGTGCTGGTAGTAGGCCCCGGGGGTGCTTTGAGGGACCTAGTTGAGAAGCCGGCCGTACCCCCCTCTAACCTGGTTAACGCTGGTATCTACCTGCTGGACCACTCTATAGCTAAGTACCTAGAGAGTGTGGAGCTAAGCCCTAGGGGGGAGTACGAGCTGACTGATGCTATAAGGGCCGCGGTTTCCGATGGGGCTTCTGTGTACGTCTACGAGCTTAGCTATTGGCGGGACCTCGGCAGGGTTTGGAGGTACCTGGAGTTCTGCCAGGAGCTACTGAGGGCTGAGGTTAGGGGGAGTACTGTCCTCGGTAGGGTAGAGCCGGGGGTTAGCATAAGGGGGCCTATCTACGTAGCTGAGGGGGCCGAGGTCCTCTCCGGGACCTACATAGCTGGGCCAGCCTACATCGGTAGGAACGCCGTTGTAGGGCCTAACGCCTACCTGAGACCTGGCGCCATACTACTGGACGGGGTCCGGGTAGGCTTCTCAGTGGAGGTTAAGGAGAGCGTACTGATGGAGGGTGCTACGGCAGCGCACCTAGCGTACATAGGGGACTCGGTGGTCTGCGAGTACGCGAACCTGGGTGCCGGGACGGTACTAGCTAACCTAAGGCTAGACGGTAGGGAGGTTAGGGTGAGCGTTAAGGGGGTTAAGGTATCCACCGGCAGGAGGAAGCTCGGAGGCTTCATAGGTGGACACGCTAAGCTCGGCGTAAACGTCTCGGTGAACCCGGGGGTTAAGGTGGGGGCGTACTCCAGGGTATTCCCGGGAGTCTCGGTCTTCAATGACGTACCTCCGTGTACAGTACTACTCCCAGACGGCTCTACGAAGTCCATCCCGAAAGAGGAGTGCGGAGTGGACCTAGGGATCTGGGGTACAAGCTCCCCTACTTAGTATAGCTACTCGCCTATGAAGAGTACCGCGAGTAGTGCCGATACCGTTAGCAGAGATGCAATACTCATCACTAGGCTAGTCACGAACGTAAATAGGAAGACCCCTGACCTGACCATCATAGCTAGGTACTCTAGAGCCGTGTAGTAGCCTAGAGCTTCCCACTGAAACCCTATAGCTAGGTAGTAAGCTGTGGTGTAGAGAGCTGAGCCGAGTACCGACACTAGGGAGCCGAGGGTAGCTAGCTCTACGAAGCCTCCGCCTAGCCTAACCACCATGTAGGTTAGTGGGAGCCCCGTTAGAGCTCCTGCGTAAGCTGGTGCGTAGACCCTGTCCTCGATCGCGTGGCTGATGAGTAGGGTTGCTGCGGCTAGAACTACCGAGCAGGTGGCTAGGACCGCAACCCTATCTCTTAGCCGCACGCATCCTCACCCTAAACTTGTACAGGTACGTTACGACCATATACAGTACGAAGCCGTACATAGCCGTGAAGACCAGTACCTGGAGGAATATCTTAAGTAGGGGGTCTATGTCTAGGCTAGCTATAAACCAGTATATGGGGAAGGCTAGGTAAGCTAGGAGTAGCCCGATTACGAGGGGTCTGAGTATCTCGAATAGGTAGGCTACTGCTAGGGCTACAGCTACTATAGCCGCTAGGACTATGAGGTCCTGCACTAGATTACACCTAGGGGATTAGTTGGGGAGGGGAAAATATGAAAAAGAGACCTCACCTTCTAAGCCTTGGGTTGACTATCTCGTCGAGGGCCATCCCGAAGAGTATGAAGCCTGCTGCTAGTAGTATGAGCCCTGCTATAGGCGGTATGATCCACCACCAAGCGTTCATGAGGAACGCTCCCTGGTAGAACATCTCGTTTATCATCCTACCCCAGGTAGGTGCCTCGGGGTCTCCGAAGCCTAGTAGCTGTATACCGGCCTCCAGGAACACCATACCCGGCACCGTCATGACGATCCTGTAGACTAGGTAGGGTACTAGCTGCGGAGCTATGTGCTTCATCATTATCCTCCACTCGCTGGCTCCTAGGGCCTTAGCGGCCTCAACGTAGAGGCTCGACCTGAGGGTGATGGTCCACTGCCTTATTATCCTAGCACCACCCTGCCACGAGAGGGCTATTATCACTGCGTAGATGTTTAGGAGGGTCCTACCGAACACTAGACCTACTACCATTACCATAGGTATGAGCGGTATGAAGTACATTACGTCGGTTAGGAACGTTAGGGCCATGTCGGTAGTGCTGCCGGCCCTGTAACCGGCTGCTAGCCCTACTATCAGTGCTACTAGGGTTGTTACAGCAGCTACGCCTAACCCTAGGGCTATAGCTGTCCTAGCTCCGTAGAGCCACTGGGTCCACACGCAGTTCCCGTAGGCTGTTGTCCCGAGGACCCCGAAGGCATCTCCCTTTATGAACACCCTAACCGGTGAGTATCTAACCACTAGGGAGCCGTCTCTGCAGCTCATCATGAAGTCCGCTGGGTTGCAGTAGTAGGTTACGTTGACAGCTATGTAGAGCCGGGTACCCTTCTCAAGTAGTAGCTCCCTAGCGGCGTTCACCTTCCCGAACTCCTCAGCTACCCTCTCCCTGATTGCCTGGTCCTTTATACTGCGTATGTAGGGTTGCTGGAAGTTCCTCACGGAGTTAGGTAGTACCGCAGGTGCTGATACCATTGCCGCGCCCCTGTAGTAGTCGAAGGCCCAGCCTACCCTCGTTGTGACTAGGTCGTAGAGGGAGTAGAACCCCTTCGGTATCTCGTACCTTATCGGCGTTTCGCCGGGACCTGGGACTTCTAGGACTAGCTTCTCACCTCTCTCGACTAGATCCTTGTTGATCATCAGGGTGTCTACGTTATACCATGCCTGCCCCATACCCTCGAGGTAGCTAGTGTTGAAGGCTATCCTAACGTCCAGAGACCTGGCTGGTCTGTACGGGTACTCTACGTACTCCTCGCTTACTACTAGTACGCTCGCCGTGCCCGTACCTGTAATAACTAGCTGGAACCCTCCCTCAGGTAGGGGCCTGAAGTCTACCCTCACATCGCCTGAGACCTCCCTACTCTCTACTCTAAAGCTAGTTAGAGTCTTGATTATGTTCCTAGCTACGTCTGGCGGCGCTGCCCAGTCCGGTACAGCGAAGTCCCCTGCGACTACGTCCCTCATCCGAGGGCTGTAGGGGGTTAGGACCGGTGCTAGCCCTCCTAGTACAGCTAGCAGTACTATCAGGGATACGCCGACTACCGCCGTTCTCTTCCTAAACACTAGCCTTAGGGTCTCACTAAGCGTTAGGAGCCTCGGTGATAGGATTACCCTAGCTCTAACGGTAGCCTCCCTAAGCCTACTACCTCCAGGTGCGGAGCTCACGACTAACCACCCGTCCTAACCCTAGGGTCTATAACTACTAGGATTACCTCAGCAACAAACAGAGATACTACGGTTAGTAGAGCTGAGATCGAGAAGAACGCCGACATCACCGGGAAGTCCCAGTTAAGTAGGGACTGGTAGCTGAAGTAGGCTATACCCGGCCAGTTCGATATTATCTCGAATATGATAGCCCCGCCGAAGATCCCGGGTATGGCGTAGGCTAGGGATAGCACTAGCGGGGGCCTTACGTTCGGTATTACGTGCTTGCTCAACGCCGTCCTCTCATCTAGCCCCTTAGCTAGTGCGGTGATGTAGTAGTCCTGACCCATCTCGGAGACTACTAGCTGCCTTATGTAGTATATCCAGCCACCTGACCAAGCTAGGAGGGCTGCTAGGAGCATCGGGGACATGTACCAGAGCAGGTACCTGAACTGCTCCCAGTCCCTAATACCTATCTCCGGGGGCTTGATCGGTAGTGGGAATATGTATATGTCCCACAGAACCTTGGGTAGGTAGGCTAGGGTGTAGTATATTATTAGAAGGAGTAGCCACCCAGGCAGCATGTTGAGGAATATGGATGTCTGGACTATTGCTGTATCTAAAGGCTTGCCTCTGTTCTTAGCAGCTATTATACCTAGGTAGAAGCCTATTACTATCGGTACTATTGTGGTGATCGTGTAAAACGAGAGGGTGTACGGTAGCCTTATAGCTATCTCGTTTATAACGGGCTTCTGGGTGTAGATCGAGACACCGTAGTTGAAGGTAAGTACGTTACCTAGGTAGAGGAGTAGCTGGTCGGGTATCAGAGGTCTTAGCAGACCGAATCTCTTTATCGTCTCATCTATCCACAGGCTGAACCTAGGGTCCTCGGCAGTCCTCCTAAGTGCTGCTAGTAGGGGGTCCGCAGCTACGTTACCCCCCGCAGCTAGTACCGGCAGTACTCTAACCACTATGAAGTACGACATTAAGACCACTAGGTATGTTACCAGTAGCCTAACCCCTGTCTTAGCGATAAACGTACCCGCACCCACTAGGTACCCCAGAGGACAGGGTACCGAGGCCTAATAAGCTTTGCGTGAGAAGAAGCTAAGTAAAAAGAGGTTAAAGCTACTTCCTCTTTATGGCTACGGCTACTCCTAGTGCTACTACTCCTAGTGCTACTGCTGCGTAGGATGCTGTTGGTGTTGCCACGGCCTTACTAGCTTCTACGGCTTTACTAGCTGCTTCTGTTGATGCTATGTCTATTCTAGGTGTTGCTACCTCTACCTTAGGTGCTGCGAAGGATATTGCTGGTGGTGGTACTATCTCTACTGGTGGTACTCCGGGTATCTCGACCTTAACTGTCGGTGGTCTCTCTATCGTAGGCCCTACAGGTGTTGGTGTTGGTGCAGCACCTACGGTTAGGGTCATAACTACCTTGTTGTCCACGGACCACCTCATTATGGGCTGCTCCGCATAGACCTCGACCGTGTAGGTGCCTGCCCTAAGGCCCGGCACGGTGACCTCGTAGACTCCTCCACCGACGTGGGTAGCCGCTAGGGTCAGGGTCATGGGGCCTACGAGGCTCACGGTGACTGTGGCGTTAGTAGCCCTAGCTCCTAGGTAGTCCTCGAGGGTTACGGATACCTTAAACGGGGTGCCCTCAGCTACGGTCGCAGGTACGTCTACGGCAGCGAACTTGACGGTCCTCTCGGGGTGCCTCCAGTAGTACCACGGGTTCCAGACTAGCTCCGCGTAGGCTATCTCCCTAAGCCCAGCCAGGACGAACGGGCCGTTACCAACCATAGCTGTTAGACCGGGTATCGTTGGGTGAGGTAAGGTCGACGGATCCTCAAGCGGGTTAGGTAGCTTCTCGAATATATGCTTAGGTAGTACAACCATCTCTCTGTAACCAAATGGATCCGGCCAGCCGTAGTCCTTGAAGTATATCTCTACGGTAGTCTTGTTCACTACCTTGATGTCTACGATATTATCTATATCAGGCCCGTAGTACCTCCTAGTCTTAAGCTCCTTACCGAACTTTATTACCGTGTACGCGTAGTCCTCAGCAGTCATCTCAACACCATCGTGCCACCTAACTCCCTCGACTATAGTTACGGTGAACCTGTAGACCTTCTGGTCGTTGTAGGTTACTTCATCAATCTGGAAGTGCTTTAGGAATAGGTACACTGGAGGTTCAGCGTATACATCCTCAGGTCTAACCACGGTTAGACCTGCGTATATCCTGAATATGGCGTCAGCTTCGGAAGTCCATAGGTAGATCGCTGGGTGGTACGTGGTTATGTCTACTGTGTGGTAGTACTTGAGTACCCCTCCGAACTTCCTGTCCTTGAACCTAACGGTGTTCCACCAGAACCACGAGTACCCTACGGGGTCCTTTAGCGGTGGTGCGTAGGCTAGTATTAAGCTATCCCTATCTATCGCACCATCCCAAGCAGTTATACCTACTCCGGTGTAGGTCGGTATCCACGGTATTATCTCCTTAACCAGTATCTCCTGGACCTGCCACCCGTACTGCATAGCCTCCTTCATGTCTTTCGTGAAGTAGAACTTGTCTAGGAGTGCGTCTACCCTGCTGTCGTTTACCCTCCACTCGTTCCAGCCACCGGGCCTTATCTCCCTGCTGTGGAAGAAGTAGTAGAGGAATGTTGGGAACCTACCGAGGCCCCAGCCTATTATCCAGGCCTGGGCGGTGCCAGCTGAGGTAGCTGCGTCCAGCTCCCTACTGCTTACAGGCTTTACCGTTACCCTAAGCCCTATCTTCTCAGCTTCCTCCTTAATGTACTGAGCTATCCACCAGTAGGTAGGTGATGTAGCTTCAGGTAGCGACAGTATCTCTATCTCAACAACCCTACCACCCTCCCTCGGATCGCACCAGGCTGGCCTACCGTCGGGGCCGGTACACGGTGTGAATATCTTGGCTAGTAGCTCCTTAGCTTTCTCGGGGTTGTACGGGTAGAGCTTCTCGTAGTCAGCCTCGTAGTTTACCCAAGCACCGTGGGTTGGTGGTGGTATGGTTGTGCACTTAACAGCTATACCCCTTAGCGGGGACTCAGCAATTATCTTATCCCTATTCCATAGGTGGGCTAGGGCTGCCCTTAGCTCGTAGTACTTAACAGGCCATAGCTGGACGTTGAAGTGGAGAGCACCTAGAGAGTTTATACCCACCGTGAATATTATGTGAGCATCGGGTCTGTTAGTCCTAATCCTATCTAGGTGAGCTGGTTGTACACCAACAACAGATAGCTCACCAGCCTCGAAGGCCAGGAGCCTCATCGTGTAGTCCTTCATAACCGGGTAGGTTATCCTATCGATGTACGGCCCGTACCTGTACCAGTACTCACCGAGCTCCACCTGAGCTACTACACCCGCAGAGCTTAGAACTAGTAGAGCTAATACTGAGAGGGCTACTAGCCCGGCTACCGCGTACCGCATAAGTCACCCCAAAATACCGGGGGGTTAGAGCTTATAAACTTTACGTCTTCGAAGAGCAGGAGTTGACTCCAGCTTAAATAGCTTGCGGTCTAGGACTTAGCGGTCGGGTACTCGGCTATGCTTCCTAGGCTACCCACCCTAGACGATGTCGAGGTTAGGGGTGCTAGGGTTTTAGTTAGGGTGGACTTCAACGTACCTCTGGATAGCGAGGGGAGGATACTCGACGACTCTAGGATAGCTGCTCACGTCCCGACCATCAGGGACCTGGTCGAGCGGGGCTGCGCCGTCACGCTGATAAGCCACCAGGGGAGGCCAGGTGAGGAGGGGTTTACCCAGCTCCACGCGCACGCCGAGACCCTCGCTAGGTACCTAGGTATGGAGGTAAAGTTCGTTGAGGACGTCATAGGCCCTACAGCCTTAGCTGAGATAGGGAAGCTGGGGAGGGGTGAGGTACTGCTACTCGATAACGTAAGGCTGGTCTCCGAGGAGCTCGTGGAGGCCCCGCCTGAGGTCCACGCTAGGAGTATACTGGTGAGGAAGTTAGCGCCTCTCTTCGACCTCTTCGTCTTCGACGCTTTCGCGACAGCCCACAGGTCCCAGCCATCGATTGTAGGGTTCCCCATGGTCCTCAGGTCCGTAGTCGGTAGGGTTATGGAGAGGGAGGTCGATGCCCTCCGCAGGATAGCTGACGAGAGCCAGTCCCCGAGGGTCTTCGTACTCGGCGGGGCTAAGGTAGCAGACACCCTTAAGATAGTAGAGAACCTAACTAGGAACAAGGTAGCGGATAGAGTACTAACTACAGGGCTGGTCGCCCTGGTCTTCCACGCAGCACGCGGCGGTCGGGTATCTGAGCACGTGCTTAAGGTCCTAGAGGGGAGGGGGCTCCTAACCCTGGTACCGAGAGCTAGGAAGCTCCTACTTAGCGGTGCCCCGGTCGACGTCCCGGTGGACTACATAGTCCTTAAGGACGACGGTACCGTAGACGAGTGCCCGGCTAGCTCAGTAACCGGTACACCCCTGGACGTAGGTACCTACACGGTCCAGATGTACGCTGAGCTGATGAAGGAGGCTAAGCTAGTAGTTATGAGGGGGCCTGCGGGGTACATAGAGGACCCGAGGTTTAGGTCCGGGACGGAGGCCCTGCTCTCAGCTGCCCTCAGATCCGGAGCCTTCGTAGTAATCGGTGGGGGGCACCTAGGGGCTATGCTGGGGAGTTCTAGGAGGGAAAGGGTACACGTCTCCACAGGTGGTGGGGCACTTCTAACAGCTCTAGCAGGTGAGGAGCTCCCAGCAGTTAAAGCCTTAGTGGAGTCCGCTAAGCGCTTCCTAAACTGGAGAGCTTAGAGCTTGCGTAACCTCTTAAGGGCTACGGTAGCTACCAGGAGCACGGCTATAGACGCCAGCACTCCTACGGCTACACCGCTTAGGAAGTAGGTGTAGCTAGTACCCCCCACACATCCTGTGGTAGTAACCGTAACTGTTTGGGTGATCGTAGCTCTACCTACCTCGGTAACCACCGGAGATTGCTGAGAGCTAACGGTATACCTGAAGACCTCCCTAGGTTTAAGCGCGTCTACGTAGAACGAAGCTAGTGCTGCTACCCTAGCTAGGGTATAGGCTCTCTGAACTAGGTCCTCCTGAGCTCCCGTGAACTCTAGGTAGAGGACTAGGCTAGTGGGTGTACAGTTAAGTAGGGCCTCGGAGGCTAGCGTACCTATACTCCTACTCAGCACCTCAACAGTAGTACCGGGGTTCTGAGTGAACGTGCGGACTAAGGTTACGTAGCCGTACGCTAGTGCCGAGACCCCTAGAGCTAACCTCTCCACCGGGTCCTCGACCGTCTTAGCTAGCTCTACTCTGGATACCATCTCGTTAAAGGTATCTGAAGGTATGCTAACACTACCCTGAAAGGACAGTATGTAGGTGAAGATGCTGTCTACTAGGTACTCGAGGTTACTAGAGACCTCAGCTAGGAGCTCCCTATCGATAGGGCAGGAAGGTCCTTCAGGACTTACAGCACCTACTAGGGAGAGCCATAGCTCCGCTGTCCTAGCTCTTGAGGAGGCTAGTGCTAGGTAGTAGGTTACAGCATCTAGGGAGCGCTGGGACTGCGAGGTGTTCAGGTATAGGAGAGCCTCGTAAGCTCTGTCAGCCGAGGCTATAGCTGCGTCAAGCTCCCACAGGCTTAGGGTACTCCTTCCGCTAGCTACCTCCCTAATAGTACTGAGCACTGCTGAGACCTTAGAGCTAACGTTACCTCTAACACCACCTAGGAAGTCCTCGCTACGCAGGGAACTAAGTAGGTAGTACCTCCAGAGAGCGTAGGTAAGTGCTTGGAAGTAGTACGTTGCTGCGCTGTAGTGGTAGCCCTGGGACTCGACCTCCCTTGCTCTGCTTAGGGAGCTCTGCAGGCTACCCTCAATACTTGCTAGGAGGTCCTGGACGTACGCCCTCGTGGAAGGCGGTAGTGAGCTTAATACGGAGCCCTTGGCGGAGTCCCCTAGGGCTATTGCTACTGCTACGTCGCTAGCTATGGCTTTGGCCCAGCTCTCTACGTGTACCCTAACGACTTGGTCTACAGCTTTGGCTAGCTCCTCTACGGGGGCTACCCTGGGTAGGGGGTAGGTACCTCCAGTAAACACGTGAAGAGCTTCGTATACGGTAGCGACGGGCCTCACCTCCACCCCGAGCTTCCTACCGTACTCGACGAGGTCCACCATAACGGGCCTCACCTCGCGCATCGTTAAGGGGCCTACGCGCTGGGTTACCACTACGTACTCCACGTAGGTAGTCTGACCGTAGGGTACTAGGAAGATCCTAGCACCTGCTGAAGCCGCCGCCTCCAGCTTAGCCTTAAGCCCGCCCACTGGCCCTATACTGCCGTCAGGTAGTACCATGCCGGTCATAACCACGTCCTCCTCTAGGGGTAGGCGTAGGAGTGCTGCCGCGAAAGCTACAGCTGTAGCCGCGCTAGCGCTTGGGCCACCTACTATCGGGGAGCCGGCCCGGATCGACGCGTAGAAGTCGCACGAGTCGAACCTAACCCCAGCTACCCTACTAGCTACCTGAGCTGCTACCCTAGTAGAGGCCTGGAGGTCTAACTGGCTTAAGGGTAGGGTCTCTACGTAGACCCTACCACTACCGGGGCACGAAACAGCGACCCTAAGCCTAGCTAGGACACCCGCGTAGCTCCCGTTAGCTAGTGAGGTCACAGCAACTATACCTACCTCACGCTCCTCGTAGATAGCTGGACAGCTTAGACCCAACACCTGGGCTAGGTAGGCTACGAGTAGTAAGGCTATAGCTAGAGCTACAGCGCGGAGGTACCTACCCACCCCAATCACCGCCACCCCTATGGTCAGGCTACTATTAAATACTACGGTGAGACCGCGCGGTACTGCAGGAGCCTAAAGCTGAACCCCCGATTTAAGCTTCCCTGAGCTCCTTACGGGGGGAGGGGTGTGGGTGGTGCTCCCAGGGTCTGTGTGGGTAGTCTTAACAGGTCTAAGGTTGAGGGCGTTAGGAAAGCGTTCGAATCACTTGTAGGGCCTTGCGAGGTCGTAGCGGTAAAGGTCTCTACGAGCCTACCCCCCCAACCCCTTGGACTAGCCGTAGCAGTGGAGGGTGCTAGGCGTAGAGCTCGCAGCGCCCTTGCTAGGGGGTGTGGCTGTAGCTACGGGGTAGGCGTCGAGGCCGGTCTCTTCGTGGTGGGTGAGGACTTCTTCGACGTTCAGGTAGCCTGCGTAGCTACGGCCGATGGCTCGGAGTTCATAGGCTTCTCACCCTCCTTTGCTATACCTAGGTCATTCGCTAAGCTCATAGTTACCGGTGAGGCCCAGGAGCTTGAGGAGGTCGTAGACAGGTACTTCGGGACCAGGGATATAGGTAGTGCTGGGGGCTTCATAAAGCTACTGACCAGGTCTAAGGTAACTAGGGAGGACCTAACGTACTACGCGGTAGCTATGGCCCTGGTACCCCTAGTTAATGCTAAGCTCTACGCGGATAGGGGAGGTAATCCTAGTAGGGGTCTAGGACCTGAATAAAAGAGCCTTGTCCCTAAGCTGCTGTAGCCCTCTTAACTAGGTACTCCCTGTACCTCCTGTACTTTATCTGGGCTGCAAGAGCGTGGGCCGCTCTCTCGGGGGTCGGGTAGGCCGGGATCTTGAGGTTGGTTAGGTACCTAATAGCCTCGTAAGCCTCGGCCCCACCTATTATGGCTACCGAGATCGGCTTACGCTGCCCGACCTCCTCCAAGGCCTTAGCTACAGCTCTAGCTACACCCATAGGGCTCGTAAGGGCCGTGTGGCAGTAGAGTACGAGCACCGCGTCTACGGCTGGGTTAGCTAGTGCTAGCTTTACCGACCTGTAGTACCAGTCCTCGGGGGCCATGCCGGTTAGGTCTATCGGGTTAGCCAGGGAGGCGAACGGTGGGACGAACTTCTTCACCTCAGCGGCTAGGTCCTCCGGAGGCCTCTCCAGGTAGACCCCGTCGTCAGCTAGGGTATCGCTTGCCTGGACCCCGGCTCCTCCTCCGTTAGTTATTACGACTACCCTCTCTCCCTCCGGTATCGGGTTCCAGGATAGGGTCTTAACAAAGTCGAAGGCCTCCTCAACGCTCTTTACCGAGAGCACCCCGCTCTGCCTAAAGGCTGTCTCGTAGAGGGCTACGTTCCCGGCTAGGCTACCCGTGTGGCTAGCAGCCGCCCTAGCCCCCGCCTCGGTCCTACCGGACTTTATGACCACGATCGGTTTCCTAAGGGATACCCTGGAGGCTACCTCTACGAACCTCCTGCCGTCATTCAATCCCTCCATGTATATTAGGATTACCGAGGTGTTGGGGTCCTCGTCGAAGAACTCTAGCAGGTCTGCGTCATCTATATCTGCCTTGTTACCTATGCTTACGATCGACGATATGCCTATCCCCTCCAGTATGGTCGAGCCCATCAGAGCTATTCCGAGGGCCCCGCTCTGCGTTATAAATGCTACGTTCCCGGGTATGACGTCCCTAGGTCCGAACGTCGCGTTTATCCTAGCTGGGGTGTAGACGTAGCCGAATATGTTGGGGCCTAGGACCCTCATGCCGTACCTCCTAGCTCTCCTAACTAGCTCGTTCTCCAGCTCGACGTTGCCAACCTCCTTAAAGCCCGACGTAATCACTACGGCGTGCTTAGCTCCAGCCTTACCAGCGTCATCTATGACCTCCAGAGTCTTAACGTTAGGTACCGAGACTATTACTACGTCTACCTTACCGGATATCGTGGACACTGCTGGGTAGCACTGTAGCCCTAGGATCTCCGTAGCTGAGGGGTTTACCGGGTATACCTTACCCTTATAACCGTACTCAAGTAGGTTCTTCAGTACCAGGTGCCCTATCTTCGTAGGATCCCTCGACGCGCCTACTACAGCTATACCCTCCGGGTTGAATAGGCTGTACAGCGGGTTCAACCCGGCTCACCCTAAGATAACCCTAGCGTCGACAATTAAAGCACCCTCCCCTCTGGGGTACAGTATCACCGGGTTTAGATCTAGCTCCGCAATCTCCTCGACCTCTACCATCATCCTCGACACCCCCAGGATAACTTTCCTCAGAGCATCGAGGTCCCTAGGTGGGGACCCCCTGAACCCTTCCAGGACCCTGTAGCCTCTAACCTCCCTAATCATGTCGTCAACGTCGACATCGCTTAGTGGCGCTACCCTGAAGCTAACGTCCTTCAGTACCTCTACGAAGATACCTCCGAGCCCGAACATCACCACCGGGCCGAAGACCGGGTCTCTTATGCCCCCGACTATTACTTCGAGGTCAGGCCTAGCCATCCTCTGGACTAGGACCCCGTAGACCCTGCTGCCGGGTGCTCTGGCCCCCACGTTCTCCAGGATCTTCCTGTAAGCCCCCCTAACCTCCTCAGCGCTACGTATACCTAGGACAACCCCACCTACATCGGACTTGTGACTTATATCGGGGCTAACGATCTTTAGTACCACCGGAAACCCTACTCTCTCCGCAAGCTCTACAGCCTCCTCCTCACTCCTAGCTAGGCCGTAGCTAGGCACAGGTAGCCCGTAGAGCTCGCAAAGTTTTAGCGCTTCGTGTTCAAGAAGCTTACGCCTCCCCTCAGCTCTAACCTGCTTAACTACCTGCCCAGCTTCCCTACTCAACAGCTTATCCCAATCTACCTCGGAGTACCTCTTATAAGGTTAGGTAATAAGCAGTTAACTAGAAGTAATTAAAAACCCGGGTAGCTTAAGGGCACTACTTCATTAACCTCATAGCTACGATAGCTGCGAGTATCAGTAGCGCAGTTACTACTAGGCTTATCTGCAGGGTATTAGCTATGTCTGATACCCTCGTCGCTAGTTCCTCCTGGGCTTGGGATAGCTTAACTAGGTTCTCGTCTAGGGTCCTAACCCTGCTAGCTAGCTCTCCTAGGGCCTTCTCCGTAGATGACTTGGTATCAGCTGCTAGAGCCTTGATAGCCTGGTCTACGCTGGTAGCTAGGGTCTCCAAGCTCTTGTCAACCTTCTTCGTGTAGTCAGATAGCTGAGTTGCTAGAGCCGCTACGGCATCTAGGGAGGCTTTAGAGGTATCCGATATAGCTTTCTGTAAGTCGGCTACGCTAGCGGCTAGAGACTTAGATAGGTCCTCAACAGCCTTCGTGGTCTGCTTTAGGGACGCGTCTATGGTATCTACCTTAGTTACTAGAGCACCGTACTTCGTAGCTAGGGAAGCTATGACACTGGCCTCTACGTAGCTTAGCTTGGAAGCTATGCCCCTGTAGAGGCTTAGGGCCTCATCAACCTCTCCGTATAGCTCCAGCCTCTCGGTAGCTAAGCTATACTCGTCTTCGATACCCTTAAGCTCCTCTACGAAGCCGGAAACGTCTACGCCTAGGGCTGAGGCTAGGGATACGATAGCCCTAACCCTCTCTATGGCGGCGTAGGTCTCGGTCTTAGCTGCTAGCACCGGTCTGTGGTCGGCTATCTCCAGGGTTATGGTCCTAGTAAATGAGAATTCCTGGCCGGCAGCCCTACCCGATATCTCTATCTTTAGGGTACCCTTACCCGTATAGGCAGACTCCGGTACCGTAATCCTACCTATAACCAGGTACCCGATAGTGTACTCCACGCCGTCAACTACGATGGTAGTTGGGGTGTAGAGCTCTACGAGAGCTAGCGGTAGGGTTAGCTCTATACCTGCCGATAGTATAGCTCTGGAGACGGTCAGGGTCGGTCTATCAGGTTCCTCACCCGTGTATATGTAGGCTACGACCTCAATCCACTGGTAGCCCCTGTAGACGGTCGTCCTACTTACGTCTAGCTTTACAACCCCTACCGGTACCTGGGCACTTGCTAGAGGGACTACCGCAGAAGCTACTAGTACTAGTAGGAGTAGGTACACTGCGGAACTGTGCTTCAGATTTACCACCGCCTCTATCTATAGGTGGAGCTTATAAATCTTTGTAGCTGGAGGTACGTACCTCTAGAGTGATGAGGCTACGTATATACCTGGCCTTAGCGGTAGCGCCCTCCTCTTACGCCCTCCGTAGTCCGGTGCGTCCGGGTCTGAAGCCCTGTAAACCTTAACCTCCTTAACTCCCAGCTTCACCTCTAGGAGGCCCCTGTACTTCGCTAGGACCTCGTACTCGTCTAGGTAGCCCCTCCTCTCTATGTAGTTAAGTAGAGCGGCTGGGGTTATGTAGACCACTGCCTCGTGTACGGACTTCAGGGCTCTGAGGACGTCGCTGATCCCGGCTCGCACAGCCTCCTCGCGGAGCGTCCTGATTAAGTCCTTGAGCTCCCTACCTAGGGAAACCATCTCGGCAACCCTCCTTACTAGCTCCGTGAGGTCCCTGCTAGCGGTGTAAAGCACTACCACATCTCCCTTAGTAACCTCGAGTACTGATCTAACGTCGTTTATTACTAGCTCTAGGTACTTCTGCTCTACGTCGAATACTACGTCTCTCTCCTCGTAGAGCTCCCTAGGTAGGACCGACTTAGCTACGTAGCCTCCGTACCCTAGGGACTCCCAGAGTTCCTCAGCTAGGAACGGGGTGAACGGGGACATCATCCTAACCCACATAGCTACGTACTCCCTAGCCGCCCTACCCGCCTTCCCGGCCCACTTAAGGTAGGTCTCCAGGTCCTCGAGCATCTTGAAGTAGACCCTGATAGCTGCGCTCCTCAGCCTCACTCTCTCCACCTCCTCTACGTAGCTAGCTACGTGCTGCTTCAAAGTACCCCTCAGCCACTCGTCAGCCACCCCCAGGTCTACGTCCTCGGACTCCGCCCACACTCTGCGGATAACCTCGTATACCCTCGCGAGCTGCCTCACTGCCGAGAGCACTACATCCTCCCTGAGGTCTAGGTCTTGGTCTACCTCAGCGCCTAGCACTAACCCAAGCCTCAGGGCATCTGGTGAGTAAGCCTCTATGAGGTTCTTAAGCAGCTTTACGTTACCCTTAGACTTCGACATCTTAGCCCCTTCTACGAGTACCCACCCGTTAGCTACGATCCTCCTCGGCCACAGCTCCCTAGGGAATATAGCTACGTGGTTGAATATGAAGAACGTTAGGTGGTTGGGGATTAGGTCCTTACCGCTGTGCCTGGAGTCCAGCGGGTACCAGTAGAGGAACTCCCTCCTAATGGCCTCGAGGTCCTCGACCCTCACGCCGAGCTTCTCGGCCAGCTCCGAGGCGCTACCCGACCCCAGGAATACGTAGTCCCAGAACTCCTCCCCCAGCTTCTCGGCGGGGAGTCCTAAGCTCCTTACTCTGTGTATAACAGTGTAGAAGGCCATGTATATCGTTGAGTCGCTGAGGGCCTCGATAACCCAGCCTGGAGCCCACGGTAGCTCGGTCCCGAGCCCCCTAGTCCTAGCGCAAGCCCTCTCCCTAAGCCAGTCTATCGTAGCCTCTATTCCGTTCCTAGCCTCCTCAGGTACTACCTCCATAGACTTCAGGGCCTCCCTGGCGAGCTCCTTCCACCTCGGGTTCCCGTAGTCTATGAACCACTGCTCCTCCAGCACCTTAACAACGATTTCAGTACCGCAGCGGCAGTATACCGGTGAGTTCACGACCTCGTACATGGAGTCGTACGCCCCCAGGGACCTCAAGAGCTCCTTAGAGCTCTCTCGAGCCTCCTTAACGCTCCTCCCGGCTATGTACTTGGCGAAGAACTCAACAACTGCCTTGGACTGCCTAGCTAGGTACCTCGCAGCATCCTCTCTTACAACACCCCTCTCGAACTCGTCCCTGTAGACCCTCTTAGTAGCCTCCTCGAGTAGGCCTACGTCGCTCTGGCTACGTACACCTAGTTGTTCAACTACATCCCTAGCAGGTACCTCGCCGTAGCCCGGGACGGTTATCAGAGGCCTAGGTAGTAGCTCCTGAGGCCACGCACCACCGAGCTCCCTATCTACGTAGTCCCTTAGAGCTACGTAGTCGTAGGGCGCATGTGCTGGTACCGACATTACCACCCCGGTTCCGAACCTTGGGTTTACGAATGAGGCGGGGAGTACTGGTACTTCCTCGTTGGTTGCCGGGTTCACAAGCCTTACACCTACAAGCTCCCTCCCGAAGATCCTCCTAAGTACTGAGGGCTTCCTAAGCTGGTAGCTGAGCTTCTCCGCAGCTATACATGAGACTACCCAGACCTCCCCATCTACCTCAGCTAGGCAGTACTCAGCCTCCGGGTTTACCCAGACGTTGGTGACCCCGAACACTGTCTCCGGCCTAAGGGTTGCTACCGGGTACACCCGCCCCTCTCTATCCCTGAACTTTATGAGGGTCAGCTCGCCTATCTCAGGCTCCACATCGCCCTCGGTGTCGTGCATGCCTACTGGCATACCGTGCCTAGGGCACCAGCCTACCGGATGGGTACCCTTAACCAGTAGCCCTAGCTTAAGCAGCTTAGTGAACTGCCAACGTATGAAGGACTTATATTCCGGGTCTATGGTAGTGAACTCCCTCCTCCAGTCTATGCTTAGGCCGTAGAGCTTCATAACCTCCTTAGACAGCTCGTGGAAGTACCTCGCGAAAGCTACTGGGTCCCCGAGCTTCCTAAGAGTCTCAACGTCTACGTTGAAGGTAGAGCTCATAGACTCTACCTCCTTCACCCTACCCTCGGCTATTGCCTCAGCTCTAACCAGGACTGGCGTCCCAGTGTAGTGGAAGCCCATGGGGAAGAGAACGTTGTAGCCAAGTAATCTCTTGAACCTAGCTATGACATCGGCTACGAGATAGGTCCTACCGTGCCCTACGTGTATTGGGCCGTTGGGGTACATGTAGGCCGCTGTAACGAAGTACTTAGGCACCCCTTCAGCTGGGTCGGCATCGAAGACCCTATCCCTCTCGTACCTAGCTGACCACTTCTCAGCCACCCTCCTTAGGAAGGCTATGAACTCGTCAACGCTACTCACGTCCGCAGCCACCTAAGTCATAGTAGGGCCTAAGCTAATAAGGGGGTCGTAGCTTTATCTAGCCTTCAGAGGACTTATGGGGGAGTAGTTTGGGTAGGTGGGAGGTCCCGGTAGCTCTGACCATAGCTGGCGTAGACTCAGGTGGAGGAGCGGGGGTAGCTGCCGACCTTAAGACCTTCGCTGCCCTAGGTGTCCACGGGACTCTAGCTGTAACAGCCCTAACAGCTCAAAACACTTACTCGGTTATAGGTATCCACGAAGTTCCCCCGGGCTTCGTGGAGCTGCAGATTAGGGCGGTCTGGGAGGATATGGGTGTAGATGCCGCTAAAACGGGTATGCTAGGCTCTTCTCAGGTGGTTAGAGCCGTAGCTAGAGCCGTTAAGACCTACGGTTTTCCGCTGGTCGTAGACCCTGTTATGGTTGCGAAGAGCGGTGCTAGGCTACTAGCTGAGGATGCCGTAGAGACCCTGAAGAGGGAGCTCATACCTCTAGCTAAGGTCGTAACTCCAAACAAGTTCGAGGCCGAGGTACTAGCCGATATGAGGATAGAGAGCCAGGAAGACGCTGAGAGAGCTGCTAGGAAGATAGCTGAGGAGCTAGGACCTGAGGCAGTGGTCGTCAAGGGAGGTCACGTAGGTACCGGCGATGTAGTCGTAGACGTAGTCTACTGGAGAGGGGGGGTTAAGAAGCTCGTAGGCCCTAGGCTGGAGGGATGTACCCACGGGACAGGCTGCTCGTTCTCCGCCGCTATAGCTGCCTACCTAGCTAAGGGCCTGCCCGTGCTCGACGCTATAGTCGAGGCTAAGAACTTCATGTCCTACGCTATATCGAGAGCCTACAGGGTCGGTAGGGGATCCTGCCCGGTTAACCCAGCGGCCTACTTAGAGGTGGATGCAGAGCTCTTCAGAGCTCAGAGAGCTCTAGATGAAGCTACTAAGAGGCTTACGGAGGGACCTACCTCAGGGGTCCTAGCTAAGTACATCCCTGAGGTCCAGACGAACTTCGTGTACTCCATACCTAGGCACCTAGCCAAGGGGGTCGACGACGTGGTGGGGTTCCCGGGTAGGCTGGTGAAGTACCTCGGCAGGGTAGTTGCTGTGGGCTACCCACAGCCAGGTGCCTCGAGCCACGTAGCTAGGCTGGTCCTCGAGGCTATGAGGTATGACCCCTTGGTTAGGTCTGCCATTAATGTAGCGTACAGAGAGGAGTTAGTTAGAGCTGCGCGAGAGCTAGGTATGGTGGTTGCTGTAGTCGATAGGAGGGGGGAGCCTGAGGATGTTAGGAGGGTCGAGGGGATGTCCCTACCGTGGCTTGTTAGGAGGGCTGTTGAGCTGTGCGGTAGGGTTCCCGATGTCATAGCCGACCTGGGTGACGTAGGTAAGGAGCCCCTGGTTAGGGTACTGGGTAGGGACCCCCACGAGGTAGTTGACAAGTTGCTGAAGATCATCTACAGAGCCGAGGAAATGAGGGGTTAGCCCCTTCACCAGACCTCTCTAGCCCTCCTAGCTGCCTCAACCATGTTCCTTAGCTTTGCCTTAGCGACCTCTCTAGGTAGCCTCTTAAGCCCGCAGTCAGGGTTCAGGAACACCTTCTCGGGCCCGACCACCCCCAGCTTCATTAGCTTCTCAACGGCCTCTAGCACCTCCCGTACCGTCTCCACCCTAGTAACGTGCACGTCTAAGACCCCGAACCCCAGCTCCTTACTGTAGGAGTACTCCTTCAGGTACGGTAGTAGCCTGAAGTTGCTGTTCTTGAACTCCAGCG
>Ga0105154_1000175_pt1 | contig 28550 bp, 27 predicted proteins | sample SSWtaG_FD_89672 | JGI IMG/M metagenome (GOLD analysis project Ga0105154, IMG submission 89672) | Hot spring microbial communities from Sandy's Spring West, USA to study Microbial Dark Matter (Phase II) - SSWsed_matched | ecosystem: Environmental > Aquatic > Thermal springs > Hot (42-90C) >... | reverse complement strand
CGGTGGGCTGGAGGAGGTCGTGAGGCTAAGCCAAGAGATTGAGAACGTCCTACCCTGCGTCGACTTCGCCCACATACACGCGAGGAGCAGGGGAAAGTACAACAGCTACGAGGAGTTCGCGCAAATCTTCAACTACTTGGAGAAGGAGCTGGGCAAGGAGGTCCTGAAGAACATGCACATGCACTTCTCGGGGATAGAGTATGGGGACAAGGGGGAGATCAAGCACTTGAACCTCCAGGAGTCCGACTTCAAGTACGTGGAACTGGCGAGGGCCTTGAAGGACTACTCGATAGAAGGCGTCATAATAAGCGAGTCCCCCAACATCGAGGGGGACGCCCTGCTGTTAAAGGAGACCTACCAGCGCGTCTAAACGTCATAGCTAGTCCTTCGCCACTCGGGGGCGCAGCTCGACGAGCTCCTCAACCCTCGTGCGCGGTTCGTATAGGCGAGAGCACAAGCCTAAATCAAGGACAAGGCTCTTCACAGAGCCTCGATCGTGCTCGAAGAACCATCTCGAATCGCGAGGTCCCTGTCGCTGAACCTCGTTGAGCGGGTCAAGTCATAGGAGCTTGGCGCCCGAGAGCAGCGCCAAGAATATCGACGTCGCGGTGAGGTCTGCAGTCGTGCCCGGGTTGTGCGTCGGCCCCTTGGCCTCGAGCTCTCTGTCCAAGTCTTCTATGAGCTCTTTACCCCTAGGAGTCGTGAGCCCGCCGGCCTCCAGCGCCTCCCTAGCCTTCATCGACACCCTCTTGGCTTCCTCCATCCCGAGCCTGACAGCCTTGTCTATAGAGGCGTGAGGGGCCTTCGCCAAGCCGACGTTCCTCGCTATCGAGGTATCGGGCTTGTGGGAGAGCAACTTCAAGAAGCAGTGGACTATCGCTACGTTTAAGTCCTTCGCCCTCTCGAAGGCCTCCATGAGGGTTGGAAGCCCCACGTTGGTGCAGGCCCTCAGGCCGCTGACGAGCTCCTCTGCGACCCCGTCCCATTTAGAGGAGGCCGCCAAGACCTCGTAGAGGGTCATGTTGGTCCTCTGCTTCTTCAGGACGTCCGGCAGGCCTCGGGGAGGCCTGCCCAAGCCGCTCGGCCTTGTGAGCCTGATGCTCCTCATCAGAGCGTTGGCGTCCGCCGGAGTAGTCGACCTGAGGACCTCGAGCAAGGCCTCGCCTATTTCGCGCACGTCTCCGCTAGTAGCAGTCCACGAGGGTATTGAGGAGGCTATCGGGACGAAGAGCATTATTATCCCGAGGTGCGTGTTGCCGGCGCCGTGAGCTCGAAGCTGGAGCTTGACGGCCTTCTCGACGAGCCTCCCAACCCCGATGGAGCTCAAGTCGCCCTTGAGCCACGCCCTATAGCCCCTCACGAAGGCCTCCTTCACGGCAGGTCCTATCGCGATCGACCCGGCGACGAAGTGCTCGAACCTCTTACCCCACCTGTCCCTTAGCCTGTGGACGTTGCCCGGCTTCGGGTAAGCCGAGACTTCGAGGAGCGCCGCGAGCTGGGCCTTGGTCATGACTTCGAGGGACTTCTCCTCGACCCTAAAGCTCACGCTCGACACCACAGAAAGTTAATAACTCCACCAACCGAGTCTGTCTTGGTGAGCGGATGGAGATAAAGTTTAGGGCGATAGTGACCAGCAAGACCATGTACAGCGACCCCTTAGGAGGTAGGGGCGTCAAGATAGAGCTGGCCGAGGAGAAGGAGCTCCCTCCACCGGTCGTCATGTCGAGGGGCGAGGTCTCTGACCTGCTGAAGGACGTCATGCCGATAGTGAGCCAGATAATACAGTCGCTGCCCTTCACCAGAGGGGGCAAGGTGACCTTTCCGAGGATGACCATTTGGTTGTCGGAGGAGGAGTGGGACAAGCTGGAGCCCAAGCCGGACATAGGCGACGAGGTCGAGGTCTCAATACTTCCATCTAACGTCACCATAAGGGTCGCGTGAAGTGACTCTCCTTGCACGAGATAGCGGGCGTACACGCTAAGGGCGCCGTGACGCTTCAAGAGCTGATTGAAGAGGTCAAGAGGGGCCCTCAAGCACGCAGGATGGGTTGCATCTTGACGTTCACCGGCGTGGTCAGGGGAGTGGCGAAGGACGGGTCCAAGGTGCTGAGGCTCGAGTACGAGGCCTACCCCGAGGCCGCCGAGGCCAAGCTGAAGGAGATAGCCGAGGACCTGAAGAGGATACCGGGCGTCGTGGACGTGAGGATACACCACTTCGTGGGCTCGCTGGAGGTCGGCGAGGACATCGTCCACATAGTCGTGGCGGCAGAGCACAGGGAGGAGGGCTTCAAGGCCCTGAGAGAGGCCATAGAGAGGCTAAAGGCCGAGGTCCCCATATGGAAAAAAGAGTACACGGAAGAGGGTTCGTACTGGGTGGGAGTCGAAAGAAGGTGATTGACTTTTACGCGACCCGCTTCGCAGCCTAGCAGGCCCTCACGATATTGGGGTCAATTTGGGCATTGGACGTCCTTCTGAAGCGTCCAATTCCATGACGTACAAGGGGGTCCTAGGCTTAACGCCGTAGACCAATATACAACCGCGTTCCCCCGTAACCTTTAGGTGCACTTCTGCTATGGCCCCGACGAGCCTCGAGAGCGTCGGGGTGCCCGGCTTCAACAACATCATCCCCAAGTGATTGCCTCTCCTAACGACTGAGGCTAGCACCCTCATTGACGTGTAGGCGCCTCTTTCCCCATACCAGTCAGTGATCGTGTCCATGCCGAAGATGTATAGCGTGCTCCCCCTGCCGCTCTTCTTCCTGAGCTCCCTCCCCACGGCGTCGTACTTCAAGAGGTCGGACTCGAAGTCCTTGCCCCCTACAGGGATCACGCAGGGCCCCGTCTTGGCCTCAGCGACCTCCCTTATGAAGACCCTCACGAACTCCGCAAGCTCCTCCTCCTTGAAGCCCCCGAGCGCGAAGGCGTCACGTATGGTCGCGTACTCCACGCCAGGCGGAGGGACTATGAACACCCCCCTGCCCTTGGCCAAGAAGTTCCACATGGTCGGGAGGACTATGTAGTCGTGTCGCATCGACGCCTTTTCGTCGATCTCCACGAGGACCATGGACCCCTTGGGATAACCTCCTCCGAGGACTTCGTCCAAGTACTTTATGCCGGTCGAGAAGTGCGTGTTCGTGTCCGGCACGGGCTCGAACTTGCGGGGTTGCTCCACGCTCATGTGCTTAAAGGGCTGGAAGGCCTTGAGACCTCCCCACATCGTGAAGAAGAGTCGTGGCTCGGCTACGGCCATCCCCCTGGCCTTGAGTATCTCGAGCTCCCTCACGGGCCTCTTTTTAAGCCATCCCCTCTTGAGTAATACGACGCAGTCGGCTACGAACTCCTCCACTCCGGTGCCTATCCTATTGACGCCATAGGGCTTCTCCGTTATTATTATGGTCGTGCACTCCCTAGACTTTATTATTCTGTTCAGGAAGTCGTGTAATAGCACCCTCACTTCTTGGGCCTCCCTCATGGCCTGGGCTAGGGCGGTGAACGAGTCGAGCACCAGTCGTTGAGCCCCGAAGTCGGTCATCTCCTTCAATATCAGGTTCAAGGTCTCTGGCACGCCCGCTTCCCTGACGGTCAGCATCTCCAAGAAGCGAAACCTGCCCTCTTCCTCAAGCCTCTCGAAGTCAAAGCCCAAACCACGCATGTTGTTGAAGAAGGTGGTCTTGTCCTCCACGAAGCTCACATGGACGCCTCTCTCACCGTAGTCCACGGCCCCTCGGTACAGGAACTGCGCCGCGAGCGTGGTCTTGCCAGTCCCGGGCTCGCCCGCTAGGACTATCATGCACCCCTTAGGGACGCCGCCGAAGTTCTCGTCCAAGCCAGGTACTCCAAGTAGCGTCCTCTCAACTGTTTGAATACGCATTACTCCTCTACCTTGTCTTGGAGGGTTGAAGGACACACAACATATAATTCTTTTTTATTAATTGAATTAAAAGCTTACTTTTACTTCGACTTCCTCTTCGTTCGGAACCCCTCTTCATCGCATTTAATTGACCTTAATGGATCTTTATTTCTTTTTTACTAAAGCTGTCGCCTAGCGTTTGAGGTTATTTGAGCTAGGAGCTCGGGGTCGCGCGAAGTTGTGGTTGTTCATCATCCTTAAATCGTACTCACTTGCCCCATGGCCCGCGTTTCTCTCTAAGCTCCCCGCTGCAAGGGGCTACGGCGCCCCAAGTCCTAGCCTTAAGCTACCATCAGAGAAGCTGCGTCAACATCATTGATATAAGCCCTTACACCTTGACGTCTAAGGGCTTGGGCCTTCACGTGCATCCTTATAAAGAAGCCTTGGATATTATAAAGCGAGGGGAAACTAACACTATATATCAAGGGGAGTAAAGCTCGACCATGTCCCTAAGGGTCATAAAGGTCATCTGCTATCTCTTGGGCTTGGCATTTCTGCTCTGCGGCTTTTATCTTCTCCTGCTCTCAGAGGAGTTGCTCCTAAGCCTTAAAGGTCTCGGGATCAGCGTAGAAGGCGAGACGGCGTTTTGGAAGGCCCTCGCTTTTGCGTACATGATCACGATTTCCGCCCTGTCCTTCGTAGTAGCTCGCAACGTAGCCCTCTACTGGAGGATCATCCTAGTGCTGGCCCTAGCGAAGTTCTCTTCTTCCCTCGCGGGCATAGCCTTTTACGTCCACGGGTTCGATCTGGGAGGCCTGGTCTTCGCGGTCGACTTCCCGCTCGCGATGCTCTTCACAGCCCTTTATCTCTGGGCCCTCAAGGTGAAAGGATGAAGCTTTTTCTGGAGAGGCTCGCCGAAGGCTTATTGGGCGCTACTAGCCTCCCAAAATGCGAGATAGACGAAGAGAGGTTAAGAGTCCTTCTCTCAAAGCTCCGCCCTAACGTAAGGCTCCTTTTGAGGTTGTCCGCGTCTCTCCTCGACCTTCTCCCGCTTTTGAGGGTACTTCGAGGGAAAAGGCCTCAGAAAATGTCGACGATGTCCATTGAAGATAGGAAAAAGTACCTCGAGGAACTATCGAGAAGTGGCATAAGCCTTTTGAGGAATGCTTTTTTGTTCCAAAAGCTCCTAGCCCTTTACCTCTGTTGTGAGAAAGAAGAGGTCAAGCAAGAAATTGGGTGCCTCGTGTCAATCCCGAGCAAGAGAGTCGCTAAGCCCGAGATCCCCGAAGGGGGCGTCATAGAATTCAGTGACCATGTGGGGACGCTCGAGCTGAAATGCGATGTTGTCGTTATCGGGTCAGGCGCTGGAGGCTCGGTGGTGGCGAAGGAGCTCGCAGAAAGGGGGCTTAAGGTCTTCTTACTCGAAGAAGGTTTCATGCCCTCGCCAAAGGGAGATACTTTCGACTCGTTAATCAACTTCTACAGAGGCGCTGGCTTCGAGCTCACGATCCCCACGTCTCCTGGCCAACCCTTCATCCTCCTGCCTTCAGGCAAGTGCGTTGGCGGGACGACTGTCATAAACGAGGGGACCTGCTTCAGGATCCCGGACAGCGTCATAGAGGAGTGGAACGCGAAGTTCGGCTTGGGGATAGACTTAGACGAGATACACCGATGCTTCGACAAGGTCGAGAAGATGATTAACGTCCACCGAGCGTCAATCCAGCTCATAGGGAAGGCCTCCCTGAAAATAGCCGAGGGATGCGAGAGGCTGGGCTACTCTTACTTCCCCCTAAACAAAAACACGTCCCAATGTGAGGCCTTGGGCCTGTGCACATTTGGATGCCCTATCAATGCGAAGAGGGCGATGAACGTGAGCGTCGTTCCGTTGGCGGTAAACGCCGGCGCCAAGGTCTACACTGGCATGAGGGTCACGAGCATCGACTTCAAAGGAAGACGCATAGCTAGGGTATGCGGCCACGTCCTCGGCAGAGACGGGAAGATCTTGGGGTCCTTCTCGGTAGAAGCTAAGATCTTCGTCTTGAGCGCTGGGGCCATATACACGCCTTACTTACTCCTTAGGAATAGGATAGCCAATTCAAGCGGCTTAGTGGGCAAAAACCTGCGCATACACCCCTGCTTCGTTCTCATCGGCATATTCGAAGAGAAACTAGAGGGATGGAAGTCGGTATCTCAAAGCTTGGCTGTTGACGAGTTCCTCGAAGACGGAATTCTCTTCGAAACGACGTTCCTCCCCCTCGGTTTGGGCCTTTCGAATAACTATCTCTCAGACGTCTCAGAACTGGCTAGCTCATGGGACAAAGTCGCCATCCTTGGAGTAATGCTGAGCGACGAGGACTCCAAGGGCTCTGTGAGGGTTTTCGCGGGCAGGCCCTTAGTCACTTACCGTTTAGGGAAGAGGGACCTGCAAAAAGCCCAGAAGGCGCTCGTAGAGGGATGCAAGATATTGTTCTCAGCTGGAGCTAAAAAAGTAGTGACCCCAGCCTACAACTTCCCGATAATCAAAGACTTGAGCGAAGTGAAGAAGATAGTCCCGAGTGGTTTCATTTGGTCGGCCTATCATCCTCAAGGGACTTGCAGAATGAGTGAAGACCCTTTCCGAGGGGTCGTCGACCCCTACGGGAAGGCACACGATTTCGACAACCTCTACATAGCGGATGCCAGCATTTTCCCGACGAGCGTCAAGGTCAACCCGATGATAGGCATAATGGGTTTCGCTGTAAGAATCGCTGAGAAGATCGCGGAGGTTGAGGGATGTTCGACGACAGTGAGCTAAGAGCGATCCGCGGGGCCGTTGAGGACTTCGTCAGATCTGAGATTAAGAGGGAGAGCGACATCTTTAAGATGTGGGAAAGGGGGCTTGACCTCGGCTACTTCAACTTATCGGCCCTTAAGGCTATCGAATCTTCAGAAGTGTTCTCAGCAGTACACGAGGTGAGCCCAGAAATCGGCCATAAGCTCTTATACCTCTCCATCTCAAATCACTTGTTCGGGGACCTCGCCTCGCTGGCCATTCCTCTAGGGGGGACATTGATCACGGACTGGGTTCAAGGTAACTACGTCGTCGTTGCGGCAGACGCCGCCAAGCTCGTCAAGGCGTCCTCAGAGTTCCTCACGACCGAGGTCTCTAGGTTGAGGAGCGTAGAGGTGCTCAAGACGAAGAAGATCGACTTCGGGCCCCTCCTAAACGTCCTTTTGGCTTCGAGGTGCGTCGGCACAGCCATCCATGCATACGACTTGGCCATAAGGTACGTGAAGGAGACCGGGCTGAAGTGGAACTACTGTCACATCTTTGAGAAGCTCGGAGAGATATCAGCCGAGATAAGCGCCTCAAAGTTGCTTACGAGATACTCCGCTCTCCGCATTAAATCTGAAGATGCCAAGAGGCTGACGGAGATGGCACTTTGGAAAGCCGCCGTGACTGCGGTTATGGCCGTGGACGAAGCTGTGTTGATTCAGGAAGGCGCTTACAAGTACTTAGAGGACTTCAAAGTAGGGATATTCAGGGACTTCGCGCAAATCAGGCACAGAAGCCCGAAGACTGCCTCAGTTCACAGCTTGAAGGTCTCTGAGCTTTACTACCCCAAGGCCATAAACTTTAGCCCGTTTTCTTGAGACGATACCAGTTTTGTCTATCAGCCTCGTGCTCTAAGCCCTCGTCGGTCTTTTTCATAAAGCGATCAATTGTCAGGAGATAGGCTCGTACAATAATGGATTCATCCACGAGACGCCGAAGAACTAGAGCGCGGCACATCGCAATTGGGGTCCGTCGAGGCTGAGATGATCGAGTTACGTATTGAAAACGCCCCTTAGCTGAACCTTATGTAAGTCACGTGTGACATGAAATAATTATTGACAGGCTATGACCTCGTCAAAGACGAGCACCGTATGGAGCGTGAAGGAACTCGAAAAGCTTCCATTAATTCTGAGGTTATTGGGCGAAAAAAGGATCGCCAAGGCCGTTGAAATAAAGGTCCCCGTAGAAGTGGGCTTTAGGTACATAGCTGACGGCGAAAACTCTGTGGAGTGGCACCCAGACGTCAGAGAGGCAAAGAGGATAGAGGGAGAATTCGGACCCACATCAGTGGTGAGATACGTAGTGCAGGTGGGGAAGAGGACCTACGAATTCACCACGAGGGTCACATACTGGGATCCGCCAAGGAAGTACGTAGACGAAGCCAAGTTCAACACCAAGCTGGTTAGGAAGTACGTCCACGAAGGGATCTTCAACCCGACAGCCGACGGCTTCATATACACCTTCGTGTTGCACTTCAAGCTAGGGCCTCCCGGCCTTGGCTGGCTCACGACTAGGCTGAGGGCGAGGGAAATAGAGAGAGGCCTCGAAAGGGCCCTTGTGAGATTGAAGGCCGTGCTCGAAAGGAAGTACGCCGAGGGAAAGCTCTCTTACTAACTTCTTTGCAACGCCACCAAGCGGATACCTTAAAGCGTAGGGGCTCTCTACGGCCTCTTAAATGGAGCTCCTCGTCCTGCTTAGGACTGGAGCAACGGTCGTAGGCTAGAAGTCCTTGAGCTCTGGGTTTTTCTCCCTCAGCCTCTCTAGGGCCCTCTGATACCACACTGGCAATCTCAACTCTTCGACCTTCCTCGAAGGCGTGTAGGGCTTGAGGTCTAAAATCGGGGTCCCGTCAAAGAGGTCGAGGTCCCTGACCCTCAAGAACCTCCCATTCACCTCCACTAACTCCACTATCGTCAAGGCTATGGGGTTGGGCCTGTGGGGCGAGTCCGTGCAGAATACCCCCACCTCCGGTATCTCCTCCTCGCTCAGGCCGAGGAGTCTGAGGCGCCTTGGCCTGACCCTCAGCGTCCTCCTGCGCTCCTCGGGGACCTTGTGCAACAGGGCTATCACGATCAAGTGGGAGAAGCCCTCTATTCCGTGCAAGCCCTCGGCGTACTCCTCGTAGATCTCAAGCACTCCCTCGACCCCCCTCAGGCTGGCCCTGACCTCTTCGTCGCTCGCCCTGACATGGACGACCCCTATGGGCTTGAAGGAGAAGGCCATCTCGAAGCCCCTCAGCAGTCGATAAGCCGAGTAAGCACTCTCCACCTAGAAATAAAAGCCAAGCTCTACAACTGCTTCAGCTGAGCGGTGCGAGCGGTGCTGACCAAGTTAAAGTCGGATATCCAAGAGCTTATGGCCAGCTTGGCCATAGCCCTCCACAGGGCAGGCCTCAGGCCTAATGCCCTCAGCGGTATAGGCCTCGCTCTAGGCCTCCTCTCAGGGGTGGCTTATTGGTCCGCCGGGCCCCTATGCACGGATGTGAATTCGTATAGAGCTTGCTTGGCCTTGGCGACGGCCTTGCTCTTGTGCTCCGGCCTCTGCGACGCGCTAGACGGCATAATGGCGAGGCTCTACGGAGAGGTGACGGCCTCTGGGGCCCTCCTAGACTCGATAGCTGACAGGTACGTCGAGTCAGCGGTCCTGCTGGGTATCGTAGTCGGCGGGCTGTGCGCCCCTCTCTGGGGCGTGCTGGCCCTCTCGGGCTCCCTCCTCACCAGCTACGTCAGGGCGAGGGCCGAGGCGATCGGCATAGCCATGGAGTCCGTCGGCTTGTTCGAGAGGGCGGAGAGGTTGCTAATAGTACTGGCCTCCTCCGTCGCGGAGGTGGCTTGGCCGCGCGCATCTGCGCTGGAACTGGGCATAATCGTCCTGGCCATAGCCTCCAATTTCACGGTCCTCCAGCGAGCGCACTACCTCTACAGGAAGGTACGGGGAACAGAAAGAGGCCGGGGATAGCGAGCTTCTAGCGGCGCAAGCCGGATAGCTCTAGTCCTCACGGCTACCTCCTCGACCACTGCCCATCTTGGAAGCGGCGAACCCCCTGAAGCGGGGGCAGGATAGTCGTGGCCGTGCGCGCACGTAAGGGGACGTCTAAGAGACCTTTACTAGAGGCAAGGCTTATATTTTCTTCGTCCAATACTAGAAACCCTGAGGTGTGGGAGTTTGGCGGTTTCTAGGACGGCCTTGATCGCCGTAGTCGTGGTGGTCATTGTCGTTGCGGGCCTCGCCGCTTACTTCCTGACGCTCCCCCCGGCCCCCAAGCTGAGGTCCGTTAAGATAGCCCTCTTGTACGACCCCACGGTCCCGGTGCTCAAGGGCGAGGGCGAGGCCGCCAAGGTGGCCATAGAGGAGATAAACGCCGCCGGCGGCATACTCGGGGTCAAGGTGGAGTACAGGGAGTGGAACACCATGAAGAAGGTCGACGTGGCCCTAGCTGCCTATAGGGAGGCGGTCGTGGACTGGGGCGCCCAGTACGTGCTCTTGGAGGGAGTGAGCGAGGAGATGCTAGCGCTCATGGAGGAGGGCGCTAAGCTCTACCCGCGATATCCGCACATATTGATGTACGTCGGCATGGCCAGCGAGGTCACGATAAAGGTCATGAACGAGTACGACAAGTACAAGTTCGCCTTTAGGATGTTCGACGTGGACTACGACGCCAACGTCCTCAGGCCAGCGTCCATCTTCTGGGAAGCCAAGAACACCATCGGCGTCAAGAAGATAGCGATACTCATAGAGGACGCCGCTTGGACCCTGGGCGCTAGGCAAGGGCTGAGGGTGGAGACGAAGTATGGCGTGATAGAGCAGAAGCCCTTGAGGGAGATCGCCAAGGAGATAGGCCTAGAGGTCGTGTACGAGGCCCACTTCCCCGTCGGATGTAGGGACTTCCTGCCATACTTAGAAGCGGCCTACGCTAAGGGCGCCGAGTACATCTTCGTGATGTCGAGCTGGTACACGGACTGCATAACCCTCACCAAGCAATGGGCCACCTCCATAGCGAGGGACATATACTTGACGCTCTACGGAGGCCCGAACCACTGGACGATATTCTGGGACCTGACTGGCGGAGCGGCTCTCGGAGTGCTGAGCGGAGTCTTCGACATCGAGGACTACCCGCCCGTCTCACCCTACACCCAGAGCTTCGTTAAGAAGATGCACGAGAAGAAGCTGAGGGTCGACATGAGCGCCCACTACTACTACTCAGCCGTCTACCACATAAAGGAGGCCATAGAGTACGTCGCCAAGCAGGGCAAGGACCCCAACAACATAGACGAGGTCATAAAGGCCCTAGAGACCGTCCCGTGTAGCGTCCACACGCTGTTGCCGAAGGAGAAGGCGATACTTGGCTCGAAGGAGAGGGGCAGGTTCCACTCTTACCCCGCTGCTCTGCCTCCTCTATTCCAGTTCCAGGGGAAGGACAAGATAGTCTTTGTAGGGTACGGCATCGCCAACCCCTACTTCAAGGAGTTTTACCCAGAGGACTTCATTAAGGAGTACTTCGGTACTACTCCTATCCCCCCGAAGAAGCCCGCGGAGCTGAGAGGGTCCTAGCACTGCTCGGTGGCGAGCGATGCACGCCGAGCTGATGCTCACCCTAATCTACACCTTTCTTTTCGGCTCCTTATACTTGGGCATCGCTTTGGGCTTCTCGATCATAACTGGGGTTTTGAGGATCTTCTACATAGCCTACCCGCTACTCTTTTTGATCCCGGCTTACGGCACTTGGATGTTTTGGCGAGATTTTGGAATGCCCTTCGAGCTCTCGATAGCCTTGTCATTTGTCTTGATGTTTGCGGCCTCGGTCGTCATCTACAAGTTCGTGGCCAATAAGTTCTTGGAAGCAGAGGACTACATGCTGTCAGCGTTCCTCTTAGCGTTTTTGATAGTCGAAGAGGCAATCAACTTGGTTTATTCCGAGGCCGCGGGCGTGTACTTGCCCACACTCATAATCCCCGGGACGATTGATATAGGGCCCCTAAAGATCCCCGGGCAGTACTTGTTGGTCTCTTTAGTGTCGCTAGCCATGGTAGCTCTCTACGTGCTGTTCTTCGTCAAGACGAAGACCGGCCTCGTCATGAGGGCGATAAGCCAGAGCTATCTCGTATCAAAAATTATGGGCATTAATTTCGACTTGATGTTTGTGATAGCCATGATAGTCGCGTCGATACCCCCTGGCATAGTGATGTTGCTCATAGCGCCGGTGTGGTCTTTGAACCCTCGCGTAGGCTGGGCGCTCTTCACCTACGGGATCATGGTGGCGGTGCTTGGGGGCTTGGGCAACTTAAGGGGCACGATCATAGCCGCTTACGTGATAGGCTTCATATACTCGGTCGTGGCTTTTGCCTTTTACCAACCCCGCCTTAGCGGCCTGATATGCTTGATAATCGTCGTGATAATGCTGGCCCTTAGACCCAGAGGGCTGGCGAGGGCTGAGACCGTATGGTAATTAAGGTGGAGCCTAGGAGAGGGAGGATCATAATCCACCTATTTGACAAGTGGAGGCTTGAGTGGACTGTTGAGCCGAGGTACTGGAGGAACCCATTAATAACCGCAATTCTGTGGATATGCCTACCGTCCCTAATACCCTTCATGCCGCGCGGCCTGCCCGTGGGCCCCACGACCATACTTTCGTCGCTGTTCATGGCTAACGTAGTGGCCATAAGCGCAATAGCGCACTCCCTCCAGACCATAGGGACAGGCAGAGTGAACTTCGGCCCCCACTTCTTCGTAGTCGTTGGCGGCTACGTAGCGGCCCTCCTCAATAAAAGCTACGGCCTAAGCCCGGCCCTAACGTTCCTAGCGGCGTTCGCCGTCACGGCCCTCGTAGGCCTAGCCCTTAGCCCGCTGACCATAATATCTAGGGGGATATACTTTACCCTGATCACCATGATACTGCCGCTCATACTGTACGAGCTTGTTTTCTGGCGAGTCGACATCTTCGGCGCTGAAACTGGCATACCCGGGATCTCAAGACTCGTGTACACGGGCGACATAATGAACGACTACGTCGCGTGCCTCTATCTGTCGCTCGCCATAACCCTCGTCCTCCTCTTCATCGTCGACAGGATACTCAGGTCCAGGTGGGGCTTCATGTTCGGGGTCATCAACGAGGACGAGGACGTGGCCTCTTCCTTCGGCATAGAGACGAAGAAGTTAAAGGTCACGGTGTTCACGCTGACGTGCGGCGTCATGGGCATCTCCGGCTGGCTTATAGCCCATTATTACGGCTCCTTCGCGGGAACGGTGTGGCTGGAGCCCTGGCTGCTGATCTTCATTCTGCTCAGCGGCGTCCTCGGAGGCAAGGCCGCGATATACGGCTCCGTCTTAGGCTCGTACTTCGTAGTGCTGACTAGGGACTTGCTGAGGCCCTTCGTCGGGGAAGTGGCATTGCTGGCGCTCTATGTCGTGTTGCTAGCCGCGCTCTACTCATTGCCCGAGGGCCTATGGGGGTTATATAGGAAGACCCGCTATAGAGAGTACGTGCCCACGATCCGCATAAGGAGGAAGCTATAGGGATCGGCCATGCTTCAAGCGAGCAACTTGGTTAAGAGATTTGGGGGGATAGTCGCCGTAAACGACGTCTCGGTGAAAATAGACAAAGGCGAGGTAGTGGGCCTCATAGGTCCCAACGGCTCCGGCAAGACCACGCTGATAAACCTGATATCGGGCTTCTACAAGCCCGACGGCGGGAGGATAATTTTCAGCGGTGTCGACATAACGAGGAAGGACCCGAACGAGAGGGTCAAGCTGGGCATAGCCCGCACGTTCCAGATCCCCAGGCTGATAAGCAACATGACGGCTCTGCAGAACGTCACGTACGCGGTCGTCGGGAGCAAGAGGTTTGAGGAGAAGAAGATGACCTTGGCGGAGGCAGTTGCCGAGGCCCTCTACTACTTAGACATAGTCGGCCTGCTGAGGAAGAGGGACGTGCTCTGCAGGGACTTGGCACTCTACGAATTGCGCCTCTTGGAGCTCGCCAGGGCGCTGGCGACGAGCCCCAAGCTCATCATGGTCGACGAGGTCATGGCCGGCCTCAATCCAGTCGAGGCGGACAACGTCGCAAAGCTCGTGCAGAGGCTGAGGGAGGAGTTCAAGCTGACGATCATTTGGGTAGAGCACGTCTTGAGGATAATCATGAGGTCCGTTGAGAGGGTCTTGGTGATGAACGAGGGGAAGCTAATAGCCGACGGAACCCCTCGTGAGGTGGCCAAGGACGTCACGGTCATTAGGGCTTACATGGGCGAGGAGGTCGCGGTCTAATGTTAGTGGTGGAGAACCTCGAGGTCTGGTACGGCAAGGTCAAGGCCCTCTGGGGCGTTTCCCTAGAGGTTCGAAAGGGCGAAGTGGTGGGCCTCATAGGCCCGAACGGGGCTGGCAAGACGACCACGTTGAATACCATAATGGGAATAGTCAAGCCGAAGGGCGGCAAGATATTGCTAGAGGGGGAGAGAATAGACAACAAGGAGACTCACGAGATAATCAAGAAGGGGCTCTTCATGGTCCCCGAGGGCAGGGGGCTCTTCCCCTTCCTAACTGTGGAGGAGAACCTGCTCATAGGCGCCATCCACGGGAGGGCTTGGAGGGAGAGGCACGAATCCTTAAATTTTGTTTACCAATTGTTCCCGTGGATGAAGGAGAGGAGGAAGCAGCTCGCTGGGACCCTGAGCGGTGGCGAACAGCAAATGCTGACCATAGCGCGAGGCCTCATGTCGAAGCCGAGCTTGTTGTTAATCGATGAGCCAAGCCTAGGCCTAGCCCCCAAAATAGTCTCAGAGGTCTACAAGACGATAAGGTCTCTGAGGGACCACTACAAGATCACGATCTTGATCGCCGACCAAAACGCTCACAGGGTTTTGGACATATGCGATAGGGCTTACGTTATCGAGAACGGCAGGACGGTCATGGAGGGCCCTCCTGAAGAGCTTAAAAAGGATAAGAGGATTAGGGAGGTGTACTTGGGCTTATGAGCGACTACTTCGAGTACGTCGAGGAGCTCTTCAAGAGCGGAGAGAAGCGCGACCCCCCTCTCAAGGGCATAAAGGTGCTCGAGATGACTCACTACGTCTACGGCCCGACGGTCGGCGCAGCCCTCGCACTACTCGGCGCTGAAGTGGTTAAGGTGGAGTCCGTAGGAGAGGGGGACAGGTTTAGGGCGGCAGTGCTGTGGATGAGGATGTTCAAGAAGGCCAACTTGAACTATCTCCTGATCAACGCGAACAAATATGTAATAACGCTTGACGCGAGGAACGCCAAGGCGCGCGAGATCCTCCTCAAGCTGGCCTCGAAGGCAGACGTCTTCGTGGAGAACCTGAGGGCAGGCCTCTTAGACGCACTGGGCCTCGGGTACGCGCACCTCAGCAAGGTCAATCCCAAGATAATTTACGTGAGCTGTAGCGGCTACGGCCAGTACGGACCCTTGAGCAGGGCCCCGAGTTTCGACGTCTCGGCTCAAGGCATCATAGGCTTAGCCATGAAGACTGGGTGGCCAGACGTAGATGAGTTCTATAAGTTGCCCGACTACTTCGGAGACTTCTTCCCGGCCATGGTCGCCGTAGCCGCGGTATTAGCGGCGCTGTACTATAGAGAGAAGACAGGGAAGGGTCAGTACATAGACATGACCCAAGCCGAGTCACTCTTCAGGTTCTTCTATGACGTGACTTATCTGAGCCTAACGGGAGAGGAGATAGGCAAGACAGGTAACGTGGACCCACTTGCGATAGCCTCAGGGATCTTCGCCACTAGCGACGGGAAGTTCGTAGCAATAGCGATCATGGACGAAGGGCAGCTGTCGGCCCTCTCGAAGGCCATGAACGTGGACCTGCTGGGCCCCTACAAAGGCAGGCTCAGGACCAAGGAGTGCATTAGCGAGCTCAACGACCGGATATCCAAGTGGGCGTCCTCGAGGACGTTAGACGAAATAATGAGCCACGCCAAGACCTACGGCTTCCCCGCAGCGCCAGTCCTCACCGACCTGGACGTCTACAAGGATCCCTGGAGGTGGGAGAGGGGGAGCACGATTGAGTTCGAGGACAGGATGTACGGCAAAGTCCACATACCGAGACTCCCAATACACTTATCGGCGACCCCGCCTCGGGTGAAGTGGCTCGGAAGGCCCGTCGGCTACCACAACAGGTTGGTGCTCAAGAAGTGGCTCGGCTACACCGATGAAGAGATAAAGAGGCTGGAGGAAGAGGGGGTCATAAGCTATTGGGATCAAGCTCCGGGCATGTGCCCGCCCGACGCCTGGGACATAGACAGCGATCCCGTGTTCAAGGGTGAGAAGGATGAGTGCGAGTAAGAGGGACGAGTTTTTCGCGAAGCTCTTCAGCCCCGAGGGCAAGCCCTCGGCCTTAGAGGGGATAAGGGTCGTCGAGCTCTCGGTATCTAATCTCGTCGGCTCAATGGTCGGGGGCTTGCTCAGGGAGCTGGGCGCCGAGGTCGTAAGGGTCGAGCCTCCAGACGGAGACCCCTTGCGCGAGCTCTCCCCCTACGGGGTCAAGGTCAAGGGCCTCGGGATACCATATCTGGTCGAGAACTCTGGTAAGAAGGTCGTCCGCCTAGACCTAGAGCGTGAGGAGGACAGAGAGGATCTCAGAAAGCTCTTGGTATCGTGCGACGTCGTGATCGACGCCCTCAAGCCGGGGTACTTGGACTCAATCAACCTCGGGTACCGAAGCATTTCGAGCGAAAACCCGAAGGTAATATACTTGGCCATATCGCCCTACGGGCACTTCTCGAAGAAGGCCAGGGAGATGTCCAACGTGCCCGACTCTGATCTAACGGCCCAGGCCTACAACGGGTATCCGTCGCTCATAGGGAACCCAAGCGTAAGGCCAACACCGTTGCGCGCGGGCATGTGGGCGGCTTGGGCCATGGCGGCCATATGCGCCGTGAACGGCGTCCTCGTAGCCCTCTACGAGCGCTTGAAAAGCGGCAAGGGTCAGTTCGTGGACATAGCCACTCACGAGGTGCTGGCGGCGGTACACGCATACCCGATAACGATCGGCTTCCTCTTCGGGAGGTCTAGACCCCAATATGGCTTCATAGACTACTTAGTCTACCCGTTCGGCGTTTTCAAGACCAAGGACGGGTACATCACCGTAGCAACGCCCTTCGACACCGACTTCAGGGCCTTCCTGAAATTGATTAAGAGGTGGGACCTGGAGCCAGACTGGAGGTACGCCGTTGACAGGGTCACGGACGACGTCGACCGAATAGTCGAGTTGGACAGGGAGGTGCGAAAGGAGCTGTTGAAGTACTCGAGCGAGGAGCTGATAAAGAAGTCCTTGAGCCGGGGGTTGCTGCCAGAAGCCCTGAGGAGGCTCGTTGGCAGACCGGTGATAGTGAAGTCCTACACGCTCAAGGAGGCTCTGGGTGAGGAGCACTGGTATATTAGACAATCGATGCTGAGGGTCAAGGTAAATGGCAAGGAGATTCTGGTGCCGAACTCGCCCTTCAGGATGTCCGAGACGCCCGGCAGGGTGCCCGTCGAGAAGATGTTCACGCAAGAGGTCCTGACTAAAGAGTCCTTCATGGCCATGACTTCAAGGAAGAGCGAATAGCTAATTCGGACCTCATAAAGTTTTACAATTTTGTCTTTCCTTTCGAGGTCCTAGCCCTTACTTTCATGTCCTCTTGCCCGCAAGTTGTTCTTGGAAACCAACACCTTCGAGCGGAATCCGCGATCCCATCACGCTTCACCCCCTTCCCCATTTAAAGCTTAAATCGGGCACACAGGCCTCTCCACACGAGAGCCTTGAATAATGCTGAAAGGACGCTGACGTCGCTGGTAGCCCTCAGCCTCGTTGGTGGCGCATTGAAGACCGCTGGCGGGGTGCTGGGCGGGTCGAAGTCGGTCTTCGTCGACGCTCTGACGTCCATAGCTAACTCCCTGGCCATAGTCCTCGTCTTGAGGTTCTTCAGGGTCGGCATGGAGCCGCCCGACGGCGATCACCACTACGGCCACCACAGGCTAGCTCTGGGCGGGCCCATGTGCATGCTTATGCTCTACTCCTTCGTCGCCGGAGCCATGGTATTAGACTTGCTGAACAGCGCGGGTAGGAGCTACGAGGTGGGCTACGAGGCTCCGCTTCTCGCGGCCGTTGCGGTGATGCCCTACGGCATCGCAATGCTGATGGCGAGGTCGCGCCCGCTCACCGCTGGCTACGCCAGCTTCACTGCTGTAGAGCTCATAGAGAGCGCCACGTCCATAACGTCCTCCGCGTGCGGGGCCTTGGTGAGCCACTTCATAGATTACCTTGGGGCAGTGGCCCTTACGTCTTACCTATTCGTCAGGCTTGCGAAGAGCTTCAGAGAGGTCATAGCGGTCGTGAGCGACGTGGCCCCGAGAGAGGTCATCGACAAGATAATCGAGAACGCGCGTAAGCACGGCTTAGAGGTCGACAGGCTGAGGGTCAGGAGGGTGTTAGGGGATGTATACCAAGGCGACATGGTCGTGAAGCTGTCGCCCGACGTTAAGCTCCAAGAGGTCCACGCGATGGTCGACGTCGTGGAGAGGGAGCTTAGGTCTTGCGGAATAGACGTCTCAATACACGTAGAGCCCTCCGCGAAGAGCTTGAGGAGAGCGAGGAAGAGCTCCTAGGAGCCGCCGAAGTACGTTGAGGGTGCTGTGCCAACGAGCAAGGCTCGCAACCGATAGTCAGGAGTGAATAAAATAGATTAAGATTTAATAGGATTTAAAAGTCATTGTTTCTTGGGCTTTAAGTATATCTTCCCCCCATTATGGCGTTGTTGGGTATAAGCGCTGTAACCCCGTCGGCCTTGACGACTCTCGTGAAGAGAGTCGTGACGTCGTCCACCACGCCATCTTCTCCAGCTATGACCACGGCGTCGCCTACCTTAAAGGGCCTGGCTATCAGCAGGAAGAGCCCCGCTATGGCCTGTCCTAGGACTTGTTGCGAGGCAAAGCCAATCACCATGCCCAAGAAGCGCCCGAGGGCTCATTTGGCTACATGAGCATGCTCCACCCGCTTTGGCTCTCAGTCATCTGCATGATCACCGCCTTATCATCTGGAATGTCGACTGGTGGGGACTACTTGCTAGCGACAGTGTCCACGGCGCTCCGCGATCTCTATCAGCGATGGTTTAAACCGAAAGCGACGCCCAAAGAGCTTTTGAGGCCGTCGAGGATTTTGCTACTTGTAACGGGGTTGATCGGTTGGGGATTAACTCTCTATCCCGGGGGCGTGCTGTACCTGTTTGCCTTCGCTACATCATTCCTGACGCCGCTCGGTGTTCTCCTCATTTTAGGAGTGGTTAGCAGGAGATGGATCAATAACACGGGAGCATTTTACGGAGCACTCTGCGGACTGGTGGTCGGAATCATTTGGACGCTCTCGCAGTTCATCCCGGGGATGCCAAACCTCGTGGCCACCGTGGCGCACATCGGAGTAATATCAACGATCTCAACGCTAATACCCGCATTGTTGATAAGCGCAGTTACCAAGCCTCGCTCACGCACTGCCGTCGCAAACAACGAGACCGGCGTGCAGCTTACTGACGAGGAGCTGAAGGTTCTTAAATTGATCTACTTCGGGTACAACCACTGCGCAGAAATAGTTGACATGTCCGGCGCGGATCTCTCTTCTATTGCACCAATAATAGAAAGGTTAGAACTCCGAGGGCTTATCCGCAGAGAGGGTAACTACGGAGCTAAGATGTTCTCGTTCTACATAACGGAGGAGGGCAGAAAAGCTCTAAAAGCTCTTGGGACTCTCACTCCTCAAGAAATGGAGCTTGCAGCCAACAACATGAGCCCATTAGATCTAAAGATCCTCGACTACATAGACAAAAAGGGTAGGATTATCGCCAGCGAACTTGAGAACTACACCGGACGTCCATTGATTGAGTGCGCAACGAGCATAACTCATCTCATACGCCTAGGGATGCTCATTGAGCGGGGAATACTGAGGAGGAGAGTGCTGATTTCGAACAAGGGCAAAGAGGTTCTCGAGAAGCTCAGGCCTCTACTGAAAGGATGAGCCCCACTCTCCACATTTTTTATGAAAGTTATTGCTTAAACGACTTCGTCCCGTTTAAGGCATTCCGATCATGGATTCATGACCGACCCTGCATGCTGAGCTCATCATAAGCTCAGTCCTATATAACCATATCCACCATGGATAATAGAAATCAGCAAAAACCCTTAAAGTCTTTAAAATCCTTCGAGCACTCTGCCTTCATGGTCCAACGTCGTTAACATACACATTGCGATGCTCTCGATGTAATATCAATGACTCAGTCAATGGTGAAGAAGGCCCATAGCCCCCAAAATCTTAGATATATTCGAAACGCGAGACTTCGTCTATATGTTTTCACATATTGGATGACTCAAGTGCGCGTGCTCGATATCATTATTCCTGGTATGCATCTCTCTAATCCTTACCATAAACTCATAGAGGAACTCCCTCGATATTCCACTTCAAAAGGTAATGATCATCGAGCCAAAATCTTTAGCAAAGCTGGCTGTACAATAAAATTAGAGATTTAATAAAAATTTTCGCTTTGATCCTTGATGTTCTTAGAGCACTTCCTGGCAGCACTTCACGTGCTCTAGCTAAGGTGTATTCTTCCACGCGACGATTATTCCTCTTCGATTATCGCTACGGCCCTACACCATCCAGCAGAGGCCCCTCTTATGCTTATCGGAAAGCACGCCACCTTAAATCCATAGGGTTTTGGTATCTTGTCCAAGTTAGCTAACTTCTCGATATGACAATACTCTCTCGTTATGCTCGCGAAGTGCGCAGGCCATATAACCCTTCCATCCTTAGTCCGCCTGTAGTCCTCGGCCATGTACTTGAAGGGCCTGTCGAACGTGTATGCGTCGATCCCCATGACCTTGACGCCTTGTTCGACGAGCCAGAGCGTGGCCTCTCGCGACATTCCGGGCTGCTCGAAGTATTCTGGCGTACCCGCGTACTTGTCGCGTCCCGTCATTATGAGGACGATGTCGTAGGGCTTTATCGTGTATCCTATCTTATTCAATGCCTCCTTCACGTCCTCGACCGTTATGTACTCCCCCGGCTTTTTGTGCCTGAAATCTAAGACAACTCCGTCGGAATAGCACCACTCCAGGGGTACTTGATCGATGGTCTTTGCGAGCTTGCCTTCTGACATGGGATGGTAATGCCATGGCGCATCTAGATGCGTGCCCGTGTGCGTGATAGCGGTTATCTCCTCAATAGACCATCCCAGCCCCGCGGAGTACACTAAGTCTTTGGGGTCAATTCCAAACAGCTGTCGCATGTGAATAGCTCCTTCTCGATGGTCCACGTACCTAATCTTCGGTCTATAGGGCTCTGGATCCGTCGGGGAATCGTGCTCTAACGGCATGCTTAGGTCAATAATTCGTGTCTTTCTCATACACCTCTCCTCTCCCTCTTTGGCCTTGGCAGTATAAAAAAACTAACTAGAAACTCATTTAGTAGAGCAAAAGGGCGGGCTTTAGTTCCTCGGCAGTTTGAGCATCCCATTAACTCATCGCGGTGCTACCACTTCACGTATCCGGGGCTCCTTCGCCGTCTCGATCGCTCCTTCGATCGTTTAGACTCGCCCCTTGCGACCTCCCTTCAAATCCGCGGGTCCTTGGGCTTTAGACGAGGTAATGCTTGGTCAATTTTCTTCTCAAAAGCTTAAATATGTTGCGACCTCCTACTTTCGGAGGCCTTGGGCTCTTAACGAGCTATGGTGCCCACGATGTCTAGCGAGATGTGGACCGCCGTCGCGGTCTTCGTAGCGGCTGTAGCGCTCATAGCTTGGGGCAAGGTGCACAGGGCCTACGTGGGCTTGGCATCGGCGATCCTCCTCATAGTTGCTGGCGTGCTCCCCCTCGACAGGGCGCTGGACTACTTGGACGTAAACGTAGTGGGCCTCTTAATTGGGATGGCGGTGATAACGTACTATTTGGAGAAGTCGGGGTTCGCGGCCTGGGTAGCGGAGAGGTTCTTGAGGCTATTCGGCCTTAAGCCCGTGAGGACCTTGTTGATGCTCGCGATCCTTGGCTCACTCATCTCGGCGGTCCTGGACAATGTCTCGACGACTCTCTTGCTCGCGCCCATAGCTATTAGGCTGGCCAGCGCCTTCGGCGTGAGCCCCGTGCCCTACGTCATCGCCGTGGCCTTGGGCTCGAATCTCGTGGGCGCGGCCCTGATGATCGGAGACCCGCCCAGCATGATGGTCGCATCCGCGCTCAACCTCAGCTTCACGGACTTCATAGTGTTCAACGGAAGGCCGGGCGTGTTCTTCTTCATAATGGCCGCGTGCCCGATGGCCGCGCTGACGCTCCTCATCACTACCAAGAGATACGTCGAGGGAGCCGACTCTCCTGATGGCTTGAGGCTCGAAACGACGAGAGACAGCGCCCTACTGACTGAAGCGTTGACCGTCTTCTCGCTCGTCATCGTATTGTTGAGCGTTAGGAGCGCCTACGGGATCCCGCTATGGGCTCCTCCCGCGATTGGCGCTATAATCCTCTTGGTCCTCAGGGCCCCGACTGAGAGGTCACTTGAGGCCTTGGTCAAGGGCGTCGACTGGAGGACCGTAATCTTCGTGTCCTCGGTATTGTTAATGACCGGCGGGCTTGCTGAAACGGGCTTCATAGACCTCGTGGCCGCCAAGCTCTACGACCTCTGTGGGATCGACGTGACCATGACCTCTGCGGCCATCATATGGCTCTCGGTACTCTTCTCGGCCTTCATAGACAACATACCCTACTTCGCGGCCATGATACCCATGGTCATGAAGTTGTCGGAGGTTTCGGGGATGAACGTCTACACGCTCATGTGGGCCCTCTTAATAGGAGGGAGTCTCGGCGGTGACTGCACTTACATAGGGGCCTCGGCGAACGCGGTCGCCGTTGGACTGCTGGAGAAAAGGGGTCTCAGGGTCTCCCTCCCGGAGTTCATGAGGATGGGGGTGCCTTACACGATAGTCGCAGTGCTCGTCGGAGAGGCCCTCCACTACTTGGCCCTCATACACTTCGGCTAATGACTATTGCGCGAAGACGTGAAGGCATGGACTTGAACCTAGGGCCCGATTTCTGAGGTCAAGCCAAGTGCCGTGGCGTTTTGTCGGGCTCCTTCAAAAATGCGAATTCTCTAGGGCTCCTCAGAAACTCCTCATAAATGTTGAAGCTGAAAAGCCTCCTACCGCTCCGCCTCACGATCTCGAAGTCTAGGCCGTAGCTCTCGTTCCTTATTAAGCCCCGCTCCGTGACGTAGACCAAGGCCCCCCTCTTCTCCACGAAGGGCCTGTAGTCCGACTCGAAGTCCCAAAAAACCAAGTTGGACATTATCAACGGCCCCTCGCCGACATTGACGGTCACGTGCCCATAGCCTGGAGGGATTAAAGCTTGGTCCCCCTCCTTCGCCTCGACTATCACCAAGCGCCTGTAGTCCCTGCTCTGCATCAAGAACAGGGCCCTGCCCCTTATGACCTCGTAGAGCTCGGGGTAGTCGCCCGGGTGGTAGTGGCCGAGGGTCTTGTTGAACTCTCCGTCGATCTTCTTGCTCGGGATGAGCGTCACGTCGTGCCTTATCCTGTGCTCCTCGAACAGGTCCCTGTCCTTCCTCAAGAAGACCTCTCTGTACATGTAGTACATGTCCTCGTCGGGGCCGTACGCCCTCAACAGAACCGGGGCCATCTCCCCCTTCCTACGAACCTTCGGCCTCACGACCTCGCCCTCTACGATCAGGTTGTAGTCGTCGTCTATCACTATCTCGAGATAGTCATCCAGCCTGATCACGCGTTGACTATCGCGCTATAGGCTTATAGCGTTTTCCGCCGTCTTGCACGAAGAAGGCCCTGCCCACCGTCATTGAGTTAGAAAAGCGTTGTTAAGCGATGACCGCTCGCCTTCTCGAGGCCCCAGGATTAGCACTTGTCTTGAAGCTTTGCAGAACCCAGGACCATCGCAATTTGTAGCTCAAGGTCTGGCCCTTCAGAGCAAGGAGACAGCCCTGCGATAAGCCCAATAGCTATCTCCGAGCCGCTAAGAAGAGGGAGTTTAGGTTTGGATCCCTTGAGACTTGCGGCCCCTCACTTCGAGGTCCTCTCTTTGTCGGAGACGAGGGCACCTGTTGCGGGTATCTCAGGCAGCTTCTCGCGCATTCTCTGCTCGGCGATTGCCATAGCCTCCTCTAATATCTTCCGAGCCTCCTCACTGGCCTCCAATGTCGGCGAGTGGCCAGTCAACTCACCCACGTCCGCGACTAAGCCGCTTAGGACGTCGGCTAGCTCGCCCAGCTCGCGCTCTGCATCTGGGAGTATGCCGGCCAAGCCGCTCTTCACGGCCCTCACGACGCCTATGACAGGGGCCATCGCCACCATCAGATCCCCTACGTCCCTTATTGTCTCTAGCCTCAAGAGCACCTTCTCCAGCGACAGCTTGCTGAACAGTATTATCTTGCCCATCTTCCTCAGCTCCGCCAGCTCGTTGGCGTACAGCGTGGCCCTGTCCATCTCGTGCTTGGTGAAGGCGTCTACGACCTTCTCGAATATCTTCTTATCCCTCTCCATCAGCCTAGTCGTGACTTGGTCTAACCTGTCCACTTGCATCTTCAGCCTAGTCCTCGCTAAGTCTATCTTGCGCTTTAGAGGGGGCTCAGGGAAGATAGCCGACTTTATTTTAGAGGTCGTGGGCTCCTTTAGTTGCCTATCCCACTTCTTGGCGAACTTCTCGACTCTAGACAAGAAGTCCTTCACCTCGACCTTAAGAAGGCCCGCTCCTTAATAAAGACGCGTTAATACGTTCGATAGAAGGCCCCTTATCGCTTGAGCTCAGGATTTAAATCGTGGGCTTCGTTGCGATGCCCAGGTCTTGAGATTTACGACGAAGCCTGTGGCCTCGTCAATTATGGGATTGAAGGCGGAGCAACGTCGCCCCAAGATCGAGGCTTCTCGCGAAGAAAGCATCCAATCAGGCCTGCGAGTTTTGCGATGGGCGCGCTGAGAGAACATTAATAAGCTTTCTCTCGGCTACGAGGCCCTCTTGACAAAGCGATTTCTCATGAGCCTTGCTGAAATGGCCGTTGCTAGGACGAGCAAGGCCGCTACTGCTACGACGAACCAAGCCTCCAGCTGGGTTGCTACGACGTCTTCGACCTGAGGCGTCGTGGCTGTCACCTCCTCAACTCCAGCAACTCGCCTAAAGAGGCTCATGGCCCTCTCGAGCGTCAGGGGCTTGCCCAAGGACTCCTCGAACTCCCTCTCGCTCATCAACACGAACACCTGAGTGGCGTTAAGGGATCGGTGCAAGCCGAGTAGCTCCTCTACCAATTCTTTCTCGACTGCAGTCTCTCTGCCATAGCCCTCGAAAACGAAGGGGTTCTTGAGCAGCGAGTAAGCGAGGAGGTCTAGGGATACCCACCCATCGCCGGGGACGTAGGCCATGACGAAAGCGTGGGGCCCGCCGTTCACGTACTCGTACGTCACGTTCTCTATCGGTTGCGTCAGGTTAAGGCCTTGGATGTAGGTGTACCCGCCCACAATAATGGCCGGAATCCCGTAAGCGTTGAGCAACTCCACTAGGACCCTCGACATGTCGTCGCAGTCGCCTCGTCGTGATTCGATTACTTGCTCGATCGATCTGGGGACGCCGCTGGGATCATACTCTATGTAGTGGAGGTAGGCGAAATAGGCGGCCGTGGCTGCTATCCCTAAGGGGCCCACCTCGTCAGCGCCATACCCGTACGTCCTCCTAAACCACCTTTCGTACTCAGGCTTTACGACCTCGACGACTTTGGGGTGGGGCTCCCTCAAGCACTCGCGGACCTCTTCCGGGACGTTTGAATAGCTGAGCTTGGGCGTGGCCGCAGGGTCTCTAAGAGCTCGCACTATAAGCGTGAGCGCTTGGCTCGCGGGCATCGCGTACACTTCGACGCGGCACACGAAGAAGCCCACGTAGCCCCTCGTGGCCCTGAAGGTGAAGGCCCTCGCCGTTTCGTTGAAGAACACGTTGTAGCTCAAGAGGCTTACGACTCTCTGCTCTAAGCCGTCCCCGAGGGTCAAATTGGCCGGGGTCTCTAAAATTAAGGTCTCGTTGGTCGACGAGCCGTAAACCACTATGCCGTTGAGAAAGTAGAGCGTGGTGCAACTTACGTCGCGGCCATCTGCCGCGATAACTGCGTCTGCTAGGACTAGACATAGGGAGAGCACCACGGCCGTTAGGGCCATAGATCTGCAGACTGACGAGCCCTCCTTCGTTGCCCTCACCTTCTTCACACCAATATCGGGTTCGTCGCTTATAGACCCACCGCTGGGCATCGGCAAATCATCGAGAGCTTAGAGGCTATGCCTTTTGACTCTCGAGGCCCCCTCGAGCAAAAAAGAGTCTAGGGTGGATGGAGAGCCTAGCTCTCGCGGAACTAGTCCTTTGGGAGCTCATCGCTTATTCCCACTAAGTACTTGGCTATCTCCTTCTTCTTCTCGAAGTCGTAGGTCCTCCAGATCGCTATCTCCTCCATGACTGGCGAGCCGCCGCCGTGGACGCCAGCGACAGCCATGACCCCTCCGAGCGACGAGCAGAGGATGTTCGAGATGCCGAAGAGGCACCTGTAGACGTGCTCCGGCGGGACGTCCTGCCTCCTCTTTATGTACTTCTTTACGTACGGACCGACCTCCTCGCTCAAGAAGTCCTCAGCGAATGGCAACGTCGCGGCCAGCCCGCCAGCGAGGTCGGCTAGGATCTCGAGCTCCCTGTAGAAGTGCTTCCCCGCGTGCATCCTCCCTACGTTCGCGTAGACCTCATTGGGTATGAAGGTCCCCGCAGGGGTCTTCTGGCCGTAGAAGGCCGAGGCGACCCCAGCTGCGTAGACGAGCTCCGCCGTGGCCGCTAGCTCGACGAGCCTCTCCCTTATGTTCGGCCTGTCGTAGACCCCGTTGTAGTCGGCTATCAGGGCTCCGAATCCCATGACTACGTCGGTGAAGGCTGGCTTGCAGCCCGTGTAGCTGTGCCTGTGGAAGAGCGCGAAGAGGTAAGCCGCCAAGGTCGCGTAGTCGTGCTCTCCGCATATGAAGACCCTGTCCCAAGGCACCAAGACGTCGTCGAACACTATCAAGTTCTCGTCGTCCCCTACGTTCGAGTGGGGCATCTTGAGCCCCTCGGGCGCTCTGAGACGGGTGGTCCTCGCAATTATCTTCACTCCCTCGGCGTCAGCCGGGACCGCGAAGGCGACGCTCCAGTCCTTGTCCTGAGGAGTCATGGCCCTCGTTGGGACGACTATTATCTCGTCGGCGATCGACGCCATCGTTATGCAGTTCTTGGCCCCTCTGACGACTATCCCGTCGCTCCTCCTCTCCACGACCCTCACGTACATGTCCGGGTCCGCTTGCTGATGGGGCCTCTTGCTCCTGTCGCCCTTGACGTCCGTCTGGGCGCAAGCGGCGACGAGATCCCTCTTCTGGAACTCCTTTAGGTACTCGACGAACCTCTTGTGATAGTCGGTGCCGTAGGCCTTGTCGGCCGCGTAAGTCGCCACCGAGAGGCCGTTTACCGCGTCGCAGCCCATGCAGCGTTGTATGCAGCCCCCGGTGATCCGGCAGAGCTTCCTTATCATCAACTGCTTGGTCAATAGGTCCTCCATCGTCTGGCAGACGTGCGTGAACCTGTTGATCCTCTCACCGGTTATGTGCGACCTCGTGACGAGCAGGTCCTTGAAGTCCGGGTGGTCTGCGAGGTCGAAGGTTTTGGAGATTACGTAAATCCCTCCGCTGAGCTCGGGGTCGTCCCTCCTAACCCTCTTGCCCCTGATGTACACGTTCGGCTTCATTTTGTACAAGTCTTGTTTATACTCCTCCGAAGTCCTCATCTTTCCCAGCCCTCTAACACGTTCTATCGTCGGCGACTGTAAAAAAGGTTAGGGGAAGACGCCGCCCTCGATCAAGGGGTCGTGGCCTGGGATTATGTTACTCCTCTTAGCGTAGCTTAACGCCTTGAAGCAACTGTCGTACCACTCCGTCAAGTCGACGTGTAGCCCCGGGGGCAGGAAGGGCATGTCGACCGCTGGCACCTGGACCTTATTCCCCGCGGCGTCCAAGAGCTCCATCGGTTGCCTCGGAGGGGATATGTTGACGAAGGAGTAGAAGTGGTCTCCGGCCATCAAGTAGTCCCCCTTGGCCGTCTTGACGAGCACTCCCTGATGCCCCTTAGTGTGGCCCGGGAGCAACACGACTTTTATGCCATCGGCTACCTCCTTGTCGCCGTCGACCAAGCACAAGTCCATGTCCTCGAGGGGTAGTATCAGCTCCCTATCGTACACCCTCCTGTGATGTATTGGGGGGTTGAGGGCCGACTCCCACTCCCTCCTCTGAACATAGATCCTAGCGTTGTGGAACAACCTAGCGTTCGCTACGTGGTCGAAGTGGAGGTGCGTAATTATCAGCTTGTCGACCTCCTCCGGCTTGAGGTTCGCCTTCGCTAAGGCCTCTCTCAGGCCCTTCTCGCCGCCGCCCTTGACCGGATAGCCGTGGATGAAGCCCCCTTGCCCTTCTTGGACCCCGCAGTCGACGACTATCTTCTCGCCCCCTCCCTCTATGACCCATACGTACACGGGGCCACTGACGAGGGCCCTCACGTCCCCCATCATGATGACGAGGCCCAAGGGAACGGTTATCTCCGCTTGTTTGAGGGGCATTATCCTGTACAACTCGATCCCTCCTCTTCATCTAAGGACTATCTATGGCTTAAAGAAAAAGCTTACGAGGAAATGCTCATCATAGGGACGTGAGATATTTGAAAGACTATAGCCCCAGAGCGTCTGCCTACTCTCTAATGGTTCGTTTCGAAGGCTCAGAGGAAGAGTTATAAAACGTTGTTGTTGACGAAACACAAGAACAGGTGTTTGGAAAATGATGTCGAAGAACCCTCT
>Ga0105154_1000174_pt1 | contig 28552 bp, 32 predicted proteins | sample SSWtaG_FD_89672 | JGI IMG/M metagenome (GOLD analysis project Ga0105154, IMG submission 89672) | Hot spring microbial communities from Sandy's Spring West, USA to study Microbial Dark Matter (Phase II) - SSWsed_matched | ecosystem: Environmental > Aquatic > Thermal springs > Hot (42-90C) >... | reverse complement strand
TACAGCGTCCTTGTCTACCCCCTCCACAAAGACTTCGTCTTTTTCCACCCTGACTTTCACTCCCGGGAGGATCTCCGCATAGCGTTTACCTCTCTCGCCGAGGAAGTTCTCGATGATCACTTTATTTCCCTCAACCTTCACGGTCATCGGGAAGTGTGCGTAAACAATCTTCAGCTTGTACCTGTAACCCCTAGTAACACCCTCTATCATGTTTTTGATATGAGCAGCTATTGTACCCAGCGTGGCGTAGTCTTTCTTCGTCGCGTTGAAGACTTCCACCACTACCGCGCCGTCCTCTGGTCTTATATCGATGTTCTTAGCGTGAGAGAAATCCTTCTCCACAGTGCCCAGAGGCCCGCTCACACGCACACGCTTGCCGCTCACCTCTACGCTCACACCCTGAGGTATCTCTACCCTCTTAGCACTGCTAAGTACCTTCATGATGCCCTGGCGACCAGGCGGGGGCATGTGGCTATATACTCTTCGCTCCCCACGCGGAGGAAACCTTAAATCCTCCCTCCTCGCTAAAAGAAGTGGCGGGGGTGCCCGAGCTAGGTCAAAGGGGGCGGACCGCGAGGGCCCACACTCAGGATGTTACAAATGGGAGCTCCGCTGGCGCTGGCCTGCCCGGGTTCGAATCCCGGCCCCCGCACCATCCTGCTTACGTTTTTGCTCCTCCCCTCAGAGCTATCACCGTGATCTCGACAAGCGCCCCCCTTGGTATCTCTGCCTGGACAGTGACCCTCGCGGGCCTCGCCCTCGGGAAATAACTGCTGTACACTTCGTTGAACTCCCCGAAGAGACTGAGATCCTTGAGATACACTATTGCGTAGACAACGTCGTCAAGAGTGCACCCTGCTGCCTCGAGAATCGCTTTAATGTTCTCGAGGGTTCTTCTTGTCTGCTCCTTGATACCTCCTGGGACTATTTGCCCAGTGCTCGGGTCGATCGGTATCTGCCCGGATACAAAGACGAAGGGGCCCGCAGCCACAGCCTGGCTGTAAGGACCTATCGGCTTCGGGGCTTTATCGGTAAAAATCTCCTTCTTCACCTCCTCCATTTTCAAGTCACCACTGTGAAGTCAAGCCCCAGCTCTTTAAGTTTTAGGAGTAGCTTCTCTAGAGCATCCGGCGAGGGCACCTCGAGACCTAGTGTCACCTGAGCCATCCCTGGGCTTATAAGGGGGTTCAGCCTCTCGTGCTCTATCTCCACTATGTTGAACCCCAACTCAGCTATGGGATCTATAACACGCTTTAGCTGGCCAGGTCTGTCGGGGAGAACACCCCTGATTCTAACCTGGCGACCCTCGAGGTAGAGCACCTGGTTGATGATCCGCGAGAGCAGAGAGGGGTCAGCGTTACCTCCTGAGACTACGCAAACTGTCTTCTTGCCTTTTATGTCGATACTCCCTGAGAGAACAGCGGCCACCGCTAGCGCGCCAGCAGGCTCGGCGACAGTTTTAGCTCGTTCAAGCAGTATAAACACCGCTTTGGCTATATCCTTCTCATCAACAAGGATGATGTCGTCCACCAGTTCCTGGATTATGCTGAATGTCAGCTCACCAGGCTTCTTCACGATGACTCCGTCGGCTATGCTGAAGACCTGGGGGGTTTCCACAATCTTCCCATGCCTGTAGGACATATACATCGCAGGGGCTCCGCGGGGCTGGACACCGATCACTCTCACCCTACCGCTGAGCTTCTTGAGCGCTGTGGCTATTCCCGAAATCAGGCCTCCTCCACCCACCGGGACCAGAACCAGATCCACGTCAGGCAGTTGCTCATAGATCTCTACCCCTATTGTGCCCTGCCCAGCTATGATATCGAGGTCATCAAATGGATGCACAAAGGGTACTGACTCCTTCTTCGCGATGTCGGAGGCGTGCAGGTAAGCATCGTCGTAGGTTTCACCGTGTAGGATCACCGTGGCTCCGTAGCCCCTAACGGCATTAACCTTGTAGAAAGGGGTGTACTTGGGCATGACTACAACGGCCTCTACGCCTAATAGGGAGGCGGAGTAGGCCACGCCCTGGGCGTGGTTGCCAGAGCTTGCTGTAATAACCTTCTTCACTCCTTTAGCTTTAACGAGCTTGGAGATCTTGTAGAAAGCCCCCCTAACTTTGAAAGCCCCCGTTTTCTGGAGGTTCTCCAGCTTCAGGTGCACCTCGCCTCCACTAAGGTCTGAGAGGGTTTTGTTAGACACGAGAGGGGTCAAATGCACAATGCCTCGAAGAGCCTCGCGTGCCTCCTTTATTTTCACCGTCACTTCCTCTAGAAGTGCTTGAGAGACCATAATTCGCGCAATAGAATACTCGGGCAGTGAGATATATTCCCTTGTTTCGCCGCTGAGCAGCAGCTATGCTACGCGGTTTTGGTCTTTAGCCACTGGTGTCAAAGCTCTTTTATGTTGGCCAGGACTTTCTCTGCGCGGCGTGTAAGCTCCCATCTCTCTCTCAAGCCGTTCACACCCGGCTTCTCTATGAGGTACGATACTGCCGCGGCCGCGTACGCAGCAGCTTCCCTAGCGTCGCCGGAGTTTAAGTACTCTATCGCATAGACCACTGTGAAGACGTCACCGGCGCCTGTCCTGTCGACGACCGTGACTGCTTCAGCCGGAGGGACGTAGTACACTTTCTGCGAGGTTGCTACGTACGCCCCAGCGCTACCCAGCGTGACCAGAGCTATTCCCGCCCCGTCCTTGACCATTTTCTCGGCAAGCTCCCAGGGCTCCGCCTCGCCGTACACAGCTTTTGCCTCGTTCACTTCCGCATGGACAACGTCGGAGAGGGCTATGACGAGGCGAGCCTCGGGCTTGGACGCCAATAGTACACGCCGTTTCTCATCAGTTGTGCGCACGTACCCTTGGAGGTCGCTTGCTGTTAACGCCGCTCTCTCTGACACCTCCTGGACGACATCTGGCGGAACCTCGCCTATAAGAGGTCCTACTATGACCAAAGAGCCTCGTACTTTCTCAAGCGGCACGTCGCCTGTAAGTATGTCCTCGCACCTCGACAGGAGGTATAGGACCCTGTCCTCGCCCTCGTAAACGAGCTTGAACTTCGTCGTGGGTAGGTCTTTGGATACAGTCACGTGGCTAATGTCCACGCCACTTCGCGATAAGAACATGAGGTACTCGTCTGGAAAGTCAAGTCCGATCTTTGAGACGACGTGCGGTCTGGCTCTGTGCTTTATTGCGGCGAAGGACCCGTACGTAACTGTACCTCCCAAGCTTCTCTTCACGTTCCCCTTAACCACAATCGTGTCGACTACGAGGTGTCCCAGTAAGAACACGTCCACGCCTGATCACCCCCTAGGCTCCACACGACTATGCTCAGTTAAATATCGTACCATCGCGCTCCAAGCAGCCGGAACGCATCTTTCGCGAGGAGTGGACGGCTGCTTAAGAAATTGAGGAGCCTTGATGCGCGCGTACGCGCTTATACGTGCTCACAACACGAGGAAGAGGACGATGTACAGAGCTAGCAGAATGATGAAAAAGTAGTCAGAGGCTTTCGCGTGCAGCTCCTGGTACCTCGTGGGACGTCTTGGCGAGCCGAAACCCCGGGCTTCTAGGGCCTCTGCTGCCATCAGGCTTCTCCTGACTTCGTAGACTATCAGAGGAACCATGAGGTAGAGGTAGTTTTTCGCGCGCTTCGTAAAACCGCCTCGCTCCAGCTCTAGGCCGCGGCTCTGCAGAGCGTGCATAACAGCTTCTACGTCCAGAGCCAGGGTGGGTACAAACCTGAACGACATTGTCACCAGCATGGAGTACTCCCTGGGAAGCCGCATGCTCTCGAGCAGCAGGGAGAGTTCATCGGGGGAAGTGGTCATGAAGAATAAGGATAGCGAGGTTGAAAGAGCTAGGAATCTCAGCGCGAGTACAAGCGGCTGGACTGGGTCTGCCTGAGGGCCGAAAAGCCAGTTGAGGATGAAGATAATAGCCGATAGCGGTAGAGCGGCTTTCATAACCCCTGCGAGCTTTCTAAGTCTGCGCGCTACAGCCGCTACTACCAAGACTGTTGAGATTATCAGGAGCTGCTTCTCTACGCTCTGCGCGTAGAGGGAGAGTGCTGCAAGCGATAGCGAGAGGAGCACTCGCGCTCTGGGATCTGCTCTGTCTATAACCGTGTTCTCCCTCTTAAACCTAAAGGCCTGGAGAGCCTCCATCGGCACCACCCTTCAGCACCTCGGTCAGTTTCAGCGCCAGCTTATCCGCTCGCCGCTCGTACTCGAGCTCGTTGAGAAGACCGTGCTTGCGCAGGATCAGCGAGAGCTTGACAAGCTGTGGCGCCACTAAACGCGCTTCTCTTAGGAGCTGCATGTCGCAGAGTTCCTTTTGAGGGGGTCCCGTTGCGATAATTCTGCCCTTAGCCATGATGGCTACCCTGTCTACATGCTCCGTCACGAACTCCACGTCGTGAGTCACCATGACCACGGTCTTGTTCATTAAGCGCAGCAAACGGACAATCTCGGAGATTTTCTCCTTCTGGTGGTAGTCCTGGCCGGCTGTAGGCTCGTCGAGAACTATGATCTCGGGGTCATAGGCTAAGACCGATGCTATAGTTAATCTCTTCCTCTCACCCACGCTCAGCGAAAAAGGGGATTTCGACCGGTACTTCCAGAGATCCATGAGGTTCAGTGCCCATCTCACCCTATTTTCGACTACGTGCTCGGGGTAGCCGAAGTTCCTCAGGGCGAATGCAACCTCCTCGTAAACAGTATCTGCGAAGAGCTGGTGATCAGGGTTCTGGAAGACAAATCCTACTATTCTCGATAGCTCAGCAACGCTCGCGTGGCGTGTGTCAATGCCTTTAACCAGGACTTGCCCACGTGAGGGCTTCAAGATCCCGTTGAAGTGCTTGACCAGGGTTGTTTTCCCGGCACCGTTCTCACCCATTATCGCCAGCACCTCACCGTGGTACACCTCCAGGTTAACCCCTTTCAGCGCCTCCACGCCTCCCGGATAAGTGTAGTACAAGTCCCTAACTCGAATCGCGACGTCTTCGTCGCTCGGCAAGCTTTCTCACCCTGTACGCTCTAACTATGCTCAGAGCGACGTGCTCAGGGGATGGCTTCTCGACTTCGAGGTAAATGCCCTCCCGAGCGAGATGCTCTACAAGCTCTAAGGCCCGAGGCTTGCCCACTATGTGCTTCTGCCTAGCTATGACCTCCACAGGGTGACCATCGTCGACCACCTGTCCGTCAACCATCACCACCATCCTGGTGGCAAAGGGTAGTGCCACTTCTAACCTGTGCTCTATGACTATGGCTGCTACCCCCTCCTCAATGGTCTTCCTCCTCACAAGGGCGAGTATACGCGCGGCCGTGAAGGGGTCCAGGTTCGCGGTAGGCTCGTCCAGGACAAGTACCCGAGGCTGCATCACCATCACGCTGGCGATCGCCAACCTCTGCTGCTGCCCCCCGCTGAGCTCATAGGGGCTTCTGTCTCTGAGCTCCGCGAGCTGGTACTCGCGCAGAGCCTGTTCTACTCTCCTGGAGATTTCCTCGCGGGGCAGCCCGAGGTTTTCGAGGCCGAAAGCTAGCTCTCTCTCTACGCTCGTGAAGAACAGCTGATTCTCAGGGTTCTGGAACACGAACCCGACGCACTCAGCGAACTCATAGGTGGGATGCTCCCTAGGATCCATCCCGCAGACTTCGACCTCGCCGAGAAGCTCACCGCCGTAGAAGTGGGGGATCAGCCCATTAAGCACTCTTGCGAAGGTGCTCTTGCCACACCCGCTTGGACCCACGAGAAGTATGAACTCCCCTGCATCTGCCTCGAAGTGCATATCTCTCAGAACCCAGCTCTCCGAGCCTGGGTACCTGTAGCTTAGCCCGGAAACCCTAACCATCATCAGGGCTCTCACCTCGCGGTAACTATCTTGACAACCATCCTGTGGGAAAGCTTCTCGTTCGAGCTCAGCCTCCGTCCTGTCAGAGCATCTATCGCGAAGGCGAACTTCTCGCCCAGCTCTGTGTGAATCTCGTACGCTAGATCCTTCGCGGTGGAATCCCTGTGCACAAGGTACACATCTGGCAGCACATTACCCTTACTGTCTGTCAGCTTCTTCTCATTTTCCACGGGGAACACAGCTACCATCCCTAAGAGCTCGAACACGGCCTTGTCCAAGGCCTCTTGGACGCCCGTGGAGCCATACCTCTTCAGCACATTCTCCTCGATGTATTCAAGCGCCTTCCGCTGCTCAGGCGTCAGCCTCCCGACGACTTCGAAGCTGGAAGAGCCAGGAATGTACTTGATCAGCCCGGCTCTCGAAGCTTTCTTCAGAGCGAGCTCGGCCTCGGCGGATGTAGGGACCACTAGATACCTGTCTCTGAACTGCTCAATGAGCCGCTTGATGTTATCGGGAGCTGTGGGGAGGTCTGCCTTATTGGCAGCGATGAGAATAGGCTTAGAAGCGCGCCTAGCCTCCTTCACGAGGCTCATCAGGTCGTCCTGAGCCCACTGAGTGATTTTCTTCCCTGAGAGGCCGAGTTCTTCCATAACCTGCTGCACGACCTGGGGTTTTATCCCTAGGCCTGTGAAGCGCGCATACAGCTCGTCGAACTTCTTCGTGTATTCGATGGTCTTAGAGACTCTTTCCCAGTCGCGAGAGACCACCTGGTACATCCACATCTCAAACTCCCTCTCGAAGAAGAGCACATCCTGCACGGGGTCGTGGGATCCGGGTTTAACGACCCGTCCTTCTTCATCTGTAGAGCCTGAAGCATCCACCACGTGGATGAGCACGGGAGCTCTGCGGACGTGGTCCAGGAACATGTTGCCTAACCCGCGCCCCTGCCAAGCCCCCGGCACAAGACCCGCGACGTCTATTAGCTCCACTGGGGCAAACCTCCACCCCTCGATGCACACAGAGTTCCTGGGGTTGTCCATGACTCCCAGGTCCCTGCAGACGCAGCGCACTTTCACGTAGCCCACCCCCACATTGGGCTCGATAGTTGTAAACGGGTAAGGAGCTCTCTTGACGTCGAGCAGCGTTGCAGCTGCGAAAAATGTCGACTTCCCAGTGTTAGGTTTGCCCACAACACCTATCTGTATCACGCTACTCCGCCTGAGAGGCTTTCACTAAGCTCAGCTTTAATTCTTTGAGTTTCGCGTGCTAAACAGAATCCTGAGAGATCTTTTACTCTATGCGGAGAAGCTTCACTTCGCCTTTTCCCTTCGTGAGCTCGGAAACCTTCTCGATTAGGGATGACTGCATGCCTGCGGGTATCTCGAGCTCCAAGAGTAGCGAACCGTCCGACTGGTAGTTCTCCCTAACCACTCTACCCATCTTGGAGACGTGGGAGCGCACCCTACCGGAGTATGCGGGGGGCGCCTTCACCACCACGAGCGCCTTCGCTATCTTAAGAGGTAAGACGAGCCTGAGCTTCTTCAGTATCTCCTCCACCTGCTCCTCTACGGGGCGGAAGGGGTCCACGCCGACTTTAGCCTCCTCCATAGCGAGCTCTATGCGCTTGGGAGGTATCGGTGTGTTTGTCCGGGGATCAATCGCGTTCCTCGAGATGAACTCTATTATCTGTCTTCTCTTCGCCTCGGTGAGCTCTTTCCTCTGTTCGCTGGTCAGCAGCAGCTCCCCCCTCCTAAGTATGGTCTCCGCTACCTGGTAGGGGTCACTCGTGCCGAAGAACTTCTTCAAGTCGGCTTCGGAGGCTTTCAGCCCCTGTCTAGCGTCATAGTAGATGAATTCCCCCTCTATTATGTCGCGCACACTGATGTTTTCACCGCTCTTGAAAAGCCAAGCTTTCTCCACATCGACTACTACCTCGAACCGCTTACCACCTTTCTCCAACCTAGCTACGCTTAAACGCTTCTTCGACGACATATACTCCGACCTTTCCTCAGATCTCGGAGATGAGCTCGCGCACCTGATCTGCAGTAAAGACGGTGAAGTTCCTAGTGTGTACATCGATTTTAGCCAGCTCGATGTTCTCAGGCGAGAACCCCTCCTCCATGGCTTCTCTGAGCCCCCTCAGCGCCAGGATCACTGCCTCATCGATCTTCATATCATCCCTATACTCCTTGACGAAGAGGTCGAGAGCTCGCTGTGCCCCTGCGCCAATGGCTCTCGCCTTGCATCTGAGGTAGGTTCCACCTGGGTCGGTCTGGATGAGGTGAACACCCTTCCTGTCGATACCCGCGAATAGGAAGGCGACACCAAAGGGTCTCACGCCTCCGTGCTGGGTGTAGACCTGCTTTATGTCGCATATCCTCTTCACGAGCATTTCGATGGGGATTGGTTCACCGTACACAAGCCTGTGCGTCTGTGCATAGATCCTAGCTTGGTCTATGAGGACACGGGCGTCGCCGAACAGACCTGCAAACGCCACGCCGACGTGGTCATCTATCTTCTTTATCTTCTCCGCCCCCTCCACCAGGGGTGATGTACTCTTTTTCTCAACAGCCAGTACAACTCCGTCGACAGCCTTCACGCCCAGAGCTGTCATCCCGCGCTTCACGGCCTCGTATGCGTACTCCACCTGGTAGAGTCTGCCCTCCGGGCTGAAGATGGTTATCGCCCTGTCGTACCCTGCCATGGGTGCTGCCGGAAACATGGTGTCCCACATCTGCTCGTCTTAAACCCTTAATACCCTTTCGGCGCGCGGGGCGTTCAATCAACTTTTCTTCTTCAGCAGGGCTATGAAGAAGCCGGGTGTATCGTTCGTTACAGGGTCGAAGAGCAGCCCGGGTACCCCCAGGAGCGGGCGTCTCACACCCGGGTACTTCGTCTTCAGGACCTCAAACCCGATTTTTTCGGCAGCGTGGATCACCACCCACTCATTCTCCAGGGGCGAGATAGTGCAGGTCGAGTAGAGCAGGATCCCTCCCCGCCTGAGAACCTTGTACGCCTCCGAGAGAAACTGCCTCTGGTAATTAGAGAGCCTGAGCACATCGGTGAACGACCTCGGGTAATGAAGCTTCGGCCTCACACCCAGCGCGCTGCAAGGCGGATCAAGTATGACGGCGTCAAAGCTGTTAGAGCCCACTGCTTCCGATATGTACCTAGAGTCGTAGACGATCGTCTTCAGGGAGTTCAAGCCCAGCCTCCTCGCGTTCTCTCTCACCGCTTCGACTTTCTTCTCGCTTCTGTCAACCGCAACGACTTCTCCCTCGTCCTGCATGAGCTGGGCCGCGTGAGTAGCCTTGCCGCCCGGCGAGGCGCACATGTCCAGAACGCTCCACCCAGGCTCCGGGCTCAGCTCACGCACAGCCACCATGGAGGGTAGGGACTGGTGGTAGATCAACCCCTCCTTGAAGACTCTGTGATCACGCAGGGAAGCCACCCTGTACACAGAGAGAGTCACCTCCACAGCTTTACCCCTTCTTCTCCCGAAGATCTCCTCAGGCTCCATGACGAGAACCCCTTCCGCAACCACCCTGCCGTCGGGAGCGTGAACCGACACAGTATCGCCAGCAGAAGCCCCCACAACTTTCAGCACTCCTGGGGCGTACACGTGAGCACCAACGTAACAGCTCTCTGCAGTCGGATAATCGACAAACACCTTCCCAGCGTGCTCTCTGACGGCGAAGGGCCCTTCAACCTTCAAAAACACGGCTTCGGGCACTAACGGGTGCTTGTACACATTGTACCCCTCGGCGCGCAGCTCCTCGACGAGCCTCTCGCTGCTTACCTTAAGCGTGTTAACTCTGAGGAAGTACCTGGTAGGGGGCTCCTGAACTTTGCGCAGCAGCTCTTCCGCGTAGGACAGACCGAGGAATCTCGCCAAGTACCTAGCGAACCCCTCCTCCAGTCTAAGCCCCGTCAGCGCGACCATACACACCGTGTACACACTCTCCAAGGCAAAAAGCATAGCCTTGTCACGTGCGCTTGCAGCTTGCAGAGCTAGCAGCACTGTGTGGCCGGGGGCGCGCTGTGCAGCACCAAAAAATTTAAAGAGAGACTTGAAGGCAACAGTGACCTGCAAAGAGTGAGGGGTGTAAGTGAGATGTCAAAGAAGCCGTTTTACGTCCGATTCGAAGTGCCTCCTGAGCTAGCGGAAAAGGCTTACCAAGCTCTATCCATGGTTAGGGAAAAAGGAGGTCGAGTGCGCAAGGGCGTTAACGAGACGACAAAAGCTGTGGAGCGCGGTCAGGCGGTACTCGTACTGATAGCGGAGGATGTAGACCCCCCCGAGATAGTGGCTCACCTACCACTTCTGTGCGAGGAGAAGAAAGTACCCTACGTGTACGTACCCTCCAAGGAGAGGCTCGGCAAAGCCGCCGGGATCAACGTTGCCGCGTCGTCTGCTGCGATAATTGATCCGGGAGAGGCGAAGAGCCTAGTGGACGAGGTCATCAGGGAAGTAAATAGCATCAAGCTGAAGGCTGCGTGAGCACGCGCTGTAAATCTTTAAATCGTCCTAGAGATCTTCGGGTGGGGTAGCATGGCTGACAAGTGGAGCGACGCTACTCCTGCAGAAGTGGTACAGATAGTGGGTAGGACCGGTGTTACAGGGGAGGTCACGCAGGTGAGAGTCAGGATACTTGAAGGGAGGGACAAGGGGAGGATACTGACGAGGAATGTTCGCGGGCCTGTGAGGGTTGGAGACATAGTCCTGCTGCGGGAGACGGAGCGCGAGGCCAGGAAGATAGCTACTCGGTGAGCTCGCTGATGGGCTTCTCTCTGGAGGACGAGAAAGTCTACAGGTGCCTGCGCTGCGGCTCAGTGTTTAGTAAAAGAGAACAGGAAATACTGCCTGGATTCAGGTGCCCTCACTGCGGCTTTAAAATAGTCGAGAAGGTGCGCCCTTCCGCGCCGAAGCGTGTGAGAGCTCTATAGCGCGCTTGGGCGCATGAAAAGCTTTATAATGTATCGCCTGCATTTTCCCTACTGCAGTTAGCAAGCTATGAGCGTTGAGCTGCTGGATAGCCTGATAAAGGGTGTATTCAAGGAGCAGCAGACGATAAAGATCCGCGTTGAAAAGCGCAAAGGCAATAGGGATGTTACCGTAATTACAGGGCTAGACCCTAAGGACCCTGATCTCAGAAGGATGCTATCAGAGCTGAAGTCGATACTAGCCTGCGGGGGGACGATCAAGGAGGATCACGTGGAGCTCCAGGGGGATCACAGGTACAAGGTGAAGGAGTTCCTCGTGCGCAAGGGCTACTCCGAGAACAACATTATAGTCGAGTAGCAGGCTGCTTCGACCAAAGGGATTTAATATCAAGATTTTTCTCTTCCCAAATAGCGAGTGGTTTGCATGAGCTCTGCAGGTTCCGAGAGTAGGGTAGTGGAGGAGTTAATATTAGCTCTCGCGAAGATCCAGCAAAGCGTCAACGATATATCAGGGAATCTGTGGGCGAAGTACCACGAGCTCTACCCGGACAGCATGCGTGTGTACGAACCGCGTGTGGACATAGAGGATCAGGGCTCGTACCTGGTTCTGTACATGGACATGCCCGGTTTCAGGAAGAATGAGATAAAGATCATCATCACTGAGGACTTCGTAGAGGTTAAAGCTGAGAAGAGTGAGGAAAGGGTTAGGGAGGAGGAGAGCAAGAGGTACTTGCAGAGGGAGAGGGTTTACAAGCGCGCTTACAAGAGAGTTGAGCTGCCAGTTAAAGTGCGTACCGACAACGCTAGAGCGAGACTCGAGGACGGAGTACTGATTGTATACCTGCCTAAAAGCGGAGAGAGGCGCGAGGTAGAGGTCAAGGTCGAGTAGCGCGCTACTTTTATAAGAAGTACGCCTGTGTGGCGGAGGGGACAGCTATGGTGAAGGTGTTTGACGTAGGCAGGATCTGCGTGAAGACCTCTGGGAGGGAGGCAGGCAGGAAGTGCGTCATCGTCGACATAATCGATGACAAGTTTGTACTGGTAACAGGGCCTAAACAGCTAACTGGGGTGAAGCGTAGGAGAGCTAACGTGAAGCACCTGGAGCCGCTGCAGTACAGGATCCAGATACCGAAGGGCGCCAGCGACGAGGAGGTTCTCCGGGCGCTGGAGAAGGCGGGGCTTCTCGGGATCATGAGGGAGCCCGTAAAGCCCGTGCTCTCCCCAGTCTAATCGCCTTCAGATGGCGTGTAAGACTGTGAAGGAGGCTAAGTACCTGCGCCCTCCACCTGTACGAGAGGTTCTGGTGAAGTCTGAGGACGATACAGACTTTTCGCACGGCTGGATCCCGGAAGAGCGGCCTACAGACGTCTACTTGCGCTACTCGATCATAAACCTCGACAAGCCGGTAGGGCCGTCCAGCCACGAGGTAGTAGCCTGGCTGAAGAGGATCCTGGGCATCGAGCGGCTAGCGCACGCCGGAACCCTGGATCCCAAGGTTTCGGGCGTACTGCCAATAGTTCTCCACAACTCCACAAGAGTGCTCCCTGTCCTCCTTAAGGAGGACAAAGAGTACATCTGCGTGATGAGACTTCACGACGACGTGGAGGAGAGCAAAGTCGCAGAGACAGTGAAGCTGTTCCGGGGACCTATATACCAAAGACCTCCTCTCCGCTCAGCAGTTAAGCGCAGCCTGCGCGTCCGTAGGATCTTCGGCATCAAGCTGCTAGAAGTGAAGGGCAGGAACATCCTTCTTCATGTATGGTGCGAGGCGGGCACCTACATGAGGAAGCTCTGCCACGACATAGGGGAGGTTTTAGGGGTTGGCGCGCACATGCAGGAGTTACGCAGGATCAGGTCCGGCGACCTGACGGAGGACAGCGGTATAGCGACGCTGCATGATGTTGTCGACGCTTTTGCCATCTGGAAGGAGGAGGGAAGGGATGACTACCTCAGGAAGGTCTTCATACCAGTTGAGCGCGCTGTACAGAGTTTGCCAAAGATCTGGATCAGAGACACTGCAGTAGACGCTGTATGCCGGGGAGCACCCCTGGCCGCACCCGGTATCGTCAAGCTTGAGGAGGGCATAAAGACCGGAGATACCGTTGCCATCATGTCTCTAAAAGGGGAGCTCGTCGCGGTGGGCGAAGCCGCTATGTCCAGTGACCGCATGCTGGCCGCGAAATCAGGTATTGCGGTGAAACCCCGCCACGTCGTGATGGACCCAGGTGTTTACCCCAAGGGCTGGAAGAGCAGTTAGCGCCGCAAGCCTTATGATTCCGCGTGCTGCGCATCCGGGGGAGGGGTGCCGGTTTTGGGCAAGCAGCAAACCTTGAGAAGGTTGCTAGGTCTACTTACCCTGGTTGCGGCAGCCTTGGCGGCGTACTTCTCCTACAAGGTCTTCGCCTACATAATGGGCGTGGAACCAGGCGGCCTGGAATCGTACATGAGCTGGATGCAGGTGCTCGTGTACATCCTCTTCGTCCTCGTCGCGGCGTACGTGCTCGTTGACACGTACAGGAGGAGAGTTTGAGCAGCAATGCTCAGGGAAGATGCTCTGCTGGACGGGATAACACGCCTTTTCGGCATCGAGTTTGACGACGCCTCGCTTGTTCAGCTGGGCGCCTTAGAGCTCCTGCTGAAGGTGGACTCCTTCGACTGGGACCTTCACATGCTGCCGTTGCTCACCTTCAGAAGAGTAGGCATAAAGTCTGTGGTAGCCCCCGTGAGCGATGTGCTCGTCAAAGGAGGAGCTCCTGTCGCAGCTCTGCTCTCGCTGAGAGTGCCGGGGAGTTTTAACGAGGAGCAGCTGCTGCAGCTACTCGCAGGGGTGCGAGAGGCGGGCGCGAAGTACGGTCTGAGGATCGTGGGTGGGGACACCGATGTGACAGAAGGAGGACCCCTGAGGCTGGACGTCTTTGTAGCTGCGTTACTCGTCGGCAGGTACCTGCGCAGAAAGGATGCTAAGCCTGGTGAAATTCTCGCAGTCACAGGGAGAGTGGGGCTCTCGGCTGCGGTTCAGGCTTTCTCGCTGAATCCGGGAGAAGTCGGCTGCCAGCTGGCGGACAGGGATCTGGAGGAGTACGCCTGGGGCAATCTCCCAGACCCCGGGGCATGGCTAGCGGTGAAGGAAGCCGTAGGAGCGGCACTGGACAACAGCGACGGGCTGGCGCTGAGTCTGCACTACCTTTCCGAGAGCTCAGGTGTCCGCCTGGAGCTCGAGGAAGTACCTCTGCACCCACTCGCCCTCGAGTGCTTCGGCGAGAAGGAAGCTTTGGAGCGGGCTCTCTACCACTCCGGAGAGGAGTACAACTTCGTATTCACACTGCCCGAGGAGCACGAGGAGCTTCTCAAGCTCGTCAACGCCACGCCCGTCGGCCGCGTGAGGCAGGGGAAAGGAGTTTACTTGCAGGGATATGGCGAGGTCAGGAAATTCGGGTGGGTGGGGGGTGTGGGTTACGCTGAGAGGCTATGACGCTGGCTGTGATTGTTGACGGGTACACCGACGAGCCTGCTGGGCTTGGCGTACCGCCGTACGTGGACGTGTACCCCAGGTACATCGCGGGTGCAATCTGGGCTGCTGAGAAGTCGGCGAGCGTGGTGTACTTCACGATAGACAACGTGCGGGCCAACCCGCAGCTCTTCCAGAAGACGGCGTCGAAGGCCGACCTGCTCGTAGTCTCCGGAGGCGTTGTTGTCCCTGGTCGCTACATCGGCGGTACGCCGATAACCCCCAGGGAGGTTACTGCGTTGCCGAGAATGGTAGAGGGGCCGAAGAAGATTCTCACAGGCCCTCTAGCTCGCTTCGGCATGGGAGTTAGGGGTGGAAGGAGGGCTATTCCTCGTTTCGAGTTTGAAGCCTACTACGACCTCGTGGTACCTGGCGAGGGCTGGCTCGCAGTCTACGAGTATCTGAAGTCGAGGAGCCTCGAGTCCGTGAATCCCTACGCTGTTTCCAAGGACTACAGCCTGGTAGATCTGTTCGCTGTACGCGGGGCGAGGATTGTCGCGCAGCACCCGAACGCAGGGTACAACCTCACGGCGGAGATAGAGACCTACCGCGGCTGTCCCCGCTGGGTGGTCGGCGGTTGCTCTTTTTGCATAGAGCCGAGGCTGGGGCGCGTGATCACAAGGGATCCGGAGTCTATCGCGAAGGAGGTTGAGCAGCTTTTCGCTCACGGCGTTAAGGCACTCCGCCTTGGGAGGCAGGCGGACTTCCTCACCTACATGGCTAGGGGGGTGAATGAGGAGGAGTTCCCCGAACCTTCTCCCGAGAACATAGAGCGGCTGCTCAGAAGCGTGAGGTTTGCGGCGCCGAGCTTGGAGGCTTTGCACATAGACAATGTCAACCCTATGACGATCGCTCTGCACAAAGAGAAGTCACTCAAAGCCCTCAAGGTGCTGCTTAAGTACCACACACCGGGAGATGTGGCCGCCTTCGGGCTGGAGTCCGCAGACCCTGTTGTCTCGAAGGTGAACAACCTGGGGAACACCGCTGAGGACGTTCTCGAGGCCATCCGCCTGGTGAACGAAGTCGGCAGGCGTAGAGGCTGGAATGGACTGCCGGAGATCCTACCTGGTGTGAACTTTGTCCTGGGTTTGCCGGGGGAGACGAGAAGCACTTTTGAGAGGAACAAGGAGTTCCTTGCGCGTTTGCTGGAGGAAGGTTTACTCGTCAGGAGGGTGAACGTCAGAGAGGTACTACCCCTCCCTGGCACTCCCATGTGGAGTACAGGCGACGAAATCGCGAGGAAACACAGAAGAAGCATCCTGGGCTTCAAGAAGTGGGTTAGGGAGTTCTTCGACAAGAAGATGATGCAGAAGGTCTTCCCCGCGGGAACTATCCTGAGGAGGTGCTACGTTGAAAAAATTGGGAGGCGGGTAGCTCTAGCTCGGCAGCTCGGTAGCTACCCCGTGCTCAACTACGTGTACGGCAGGTCGCGGCCGGGGGAGGTTGTAGACGTGGTCGTGCTCTCTCACAAGGCTAGATCGCTCGTCACAGCCAGGTACCCGGTCGAGGGGAGGGAAGTGCCCCGCAAGTACGCGGGGAAGCTCGCGCAGCTGAGGGGAGGACTTTACGGGAATAAGGTTCTCTGAATCTGCATGAGTTCGATACCTGTTGTGTCACCACCAGCAATAGCCCCTTTATCATTGGCAACAAGCCCAGCTCTCAGGAACAGCTTGCCTCTGTTGACTGTGATCGCCCTAGCTGGCACCCGAAGGATACTGCTGATCTCATCGAGCTCCTCCTCTGTGACTAGGGGGGGTAACGCAAGCCCGAGATTCGTGGCAACAGCAAGCGAACCCACAAGAGGCAAGCCTGCTATGTCCCTGGCCAGGCACTCTACATCCAGCACATCCGAGACAAGCTTAGAGACGCTTCTCGGGAGAATGCTACCCACAAGGCAACCCTTGCTGTTCGCAAGGATCAAGTTGCCTAGACCTGTCTCTCTGAGGTCTCGCAGCACTTCGAGGTTCAACCCGGCTTGCTTCGCATGCTTCAGAAGGAGCTCAATCTCGCCACTCAGGGCGACGCGGGGCAAGAGCAGGCCGTTGTCGTTGCCCGCCGCGAATACACCGAGAAGCCTCGAACCCGCCAGTGTAGTGAGCACAACATCCTCTACCTTCAGAACCTCTCTCACCTGGTCGACCAGCTTCGGCGGAACATCCGGTGGGAGAAGGGCGAGCTTGTTGTTAGCGAAGATATAGACCCCGATGTTGGGCGACCCGAAGAGAGTCGCTACCTCTACCGTCATCCTGCAGCTCCTTCAACCTCCCTTCTCGGAGTTGCTAGGTTTACTTCCGTGCTGACGATTTCTCCCTCCTCAACCTTGAACTTGACAACTACGGCAACCCTTCGCGGGGGTTTCTCTATGCTCCTCTGCCATATGTACTCGTTGAGCTCGTTGCCTATCTTCACCTCGCCATTGTAGCGAAGGTGATGTCTCACGAAATCCCTGATCAGCTTGATAGCGACCTTAGCGCGCTTTCTCCGAGGAGCGCGGTAGGCATCTCTGAGTGGTATAACGTACATGCGCTCATGCTCGCCATCGGGGAACCTCGCGGGCATCATTCACCACCATCACAGCTGCATTCTACTCCTCCTCCAGTTGCGCCTGGGCCTCCTTCTAACTTTCCTCCGGGTCTTAACAATTACCCACAGCGGCACCTGCTCGTTGCTGCGTATAGCGGCTGCCAGCCGCAGCTTTTTACCAAGAGGTTTGTAATGCGCCATCTATCTCCCGGGCCCTTCCGCGCATTGTTTTAAAAAGGCTTTCGCACGACTATGTGAAGCTCACTCTCAGCTTGATGTCCGCGGTTCTGGAGGACAGCCTCATCAGTATTTGCTTCAACGTCTCGTCGTCGATGGGCACTCTGACAGACCCTGACATTGCCAGGTTTATCAGCTGGTTCTCCAGCGCCTCCACGATCTCCGGTTTCACCAGCTTGAGATTAGAGAGTCTCTCTCGGGCCTCGGGCGTCAGTATCCTCCTCAGGATCTCCTGGCGCCTAGCCTCCTCGGCAGCCCTCTGGGCCTCTTGCTGCCTTGCGCTCTCCAATTGCCTCTGCAGCTCAGCTAGCCTTCTACGTTTTATCTCCTCAAGCTCCTCGTCTGAGAAGCTCACTGCACCCTCACCCACCATGACAAAATCGAAGAGCGCTTAAAACATTGCGCGCTATGCGCCGCTGCCCGGGGTAATGTACTTCATGAGCTCTGGCCTCTCGCTGGCTAGCTTCTTGAAGAGGTCGGCTGCTATCCGGTCCAGGAGAGACCTCCCCTTACTGGTCAGAACCCTGCCTCTCGGAGTTTTTTCGACGAGGCCAGCCTTCTCGAGCTGCTGCAGAGCCTTCCTTATTGCGGAGCCACCAGCCTTCCTGAAGTGCTTCCTCTTCATCGTGTTCCTAGTCCTCCCCCCGTAAGCCGTCCTCAGCCTTTCAACGCCCACTGGACCGTAGAGGTACAGCTTGCGGAGGAGCGAGGCGCATCTCTTGTACCACCAGTCAGGGTCGTCCGGCACCCTGTCCTTAAAGCACCCTGTCTTCGCGTAGAATGCCCACTCTGGTGGCTGCACCTCTTTCACATTCTCTTTCAGGTACTCGGCCAGCGCTTCTATTAGCAGCCTTGGAGGCACGAACTTCGCTCCAACCATGAGGTATGCCCAGCTCCTCACAACTTCAATCATTTAAACTTTCCTCGGTCTGCGAGGCACAGCTGCTTTACCGAGGTGGATGGAGGCACGCACTCTGGCCAGCTTTCACTGGCACTACACGGCATGCTCCACTCTATAATCCGCAGAGAAGAGAAGCAGGATGCGCTAGAGGATATACCCTTACGGCACGCTACACTTATATGCTAGCTAAGCGGCTTGAGTCCTGGCCGGGGTCGAGAGAATGTGTGAAACAGATGTGTACTTAATCGATGCGGATGGTGAAAAACTTTTCGCCAAAGAGATCGCTTCTATGTCACCCAAGCAAAAAGGCTACATATTTGTAGATATCTATGGCAGAAGGTATGAGGTTGACGACGTCGAGATAGTGTACATAGATTTCATAGGACATAAGGTTGTACTGAGAAGGAGCTAGTTGAAATGAAAATCGTTATCGTTGGAAAGGGCGGTGTTGGAAAAACAACTGTAGCCGCGTGTCTAGCTAGGCTTATTGGGAAGAGCGGATATAACGTCATAGCTGTCGATGCTGATCCCAGCTTGAATCTCGCAAGAGCTCTGGGTGTAAGTTCCAGCGCTGCGGATTCAAAACCTGTTCTATTTGATGAGGCTTTCATAAGGGAGAGGACGGTTCTCCCCAGTGGGGTTTACAGGCTAAACCCCAAGGTGGATGATGTCGTTGAGAGATACGGTGTTAGGGCGCCTGATAACGTGACTCTGCTTAAACTGGGCTACGTAAGGAAGGGCGGTGCTGGGTGTCTTTGCCCGGAGTATGCATTTCTGAGAGCTCTTCTCTCACACTTGATCCTTGGCAGGAGGGATGTAGTGATAGTGGACATGGTCGCAGGGCTGGAGCCCATGAGCAGGGGTGCTGCTAAGGGGGTGGATATGATGATCTGCGTGACAGAGCCCACGGTCAAGTCGACAGACGTAGCACGGGAAATTTACAGGCTATCTAAGGATATTAGCATTAGGGACTTCGCCGTTATAGGAAACAAGGTGGTGTCTGAAGAAGATAAGGTATTCATTGAGAAATCTCTAAGTGGAATAAAGATACTGGGGCATCTACCCTATGATGAAAGCGTTGTTAAGGCAGATAAGCTTGGCGTATCTGTCCTAGACTACAATCCAAGCTCACCTATGGTTATGGAGCTAAGCAGAGTGAAGGAAAGTATATTAAGAAAGGCTGAGTAGATCCTGAGGCGACAGCCGACTTTTCAGGTGCACGCTATGTCCATACCCTTCAAGGGTGTTAGGGTGAGATTTGAGGAGCTGAAAAGCGGCTTTGCTGAAATCAAAGGGCTTGACATAAGTATCGGCTACGTTGTTGAAGAGTGGGAGGAGCCCCAAGGGCCAACACCGTTCCCGTCAATTGCCACTCTTAGGAAGTGGGACCACGCACTACTGAGCAGGTACAACCCCCTCTACCTCCCTTACTGCGATCTATGCTGCCTCTGCACGTACGGCAGGTGTGATTTGTCCAAAGGGAAGAGAGGCTCGTGCGGGCTAGATCTCTCAGAGCAGCAGTCGAGGCTGGTGACACTAGTGTGCTCAATAGGTGCTGCGACGCATGCTAGCCACGCTAGAGAGCTACTGGATACCCTCATTGAGAAGTTCGGCGAGGATTGGCCCATAGACCTGGGAGGTGAAGTCTACGTGGAGATGCCTGTAACGAGGCTAGTAACGGGTGTTAAGCCGAGGACTCTAAGAGACTTGAAGATCGTGATGGAGTACGTTGAGAGGCAAATAGTTCAAACGCTTTCAAGTGTTCATACAGGGCAGGAGGGTGACTGGAAGGACTACGAGTCGAAGGTCCTCCACCTCGGTATGCTAGACCACGTGGCGCTGGAGATAGCTGACGCCGTTCAGATAGCAGCCCTAGGCTTCCCCAAAGCAGACCCCGAGTCCCCTCTTGTGGATCTAGGCATCGGCACTGTGGACTCTTCAAAGCCTGTAATCCTCGTTGTAGGCCACAACGTCCTGCCGTCAGCAGCTATAATAGACCACCTCGAGGAGACTGGGCTGAGGGACAAAGTAGAGGTCGTGGGGCTATGCTGCACAGCTCACGACATAACGCGCTACGAGAAGAAGAGAGCCAGGATCGTGGGGCCAATATCGTGGCAGCTGAGGTTCATGAGAACAGGCGTGCCCGACGTGGTAGTCATCGATGAGCAGTGCATATACACGGATATCGTGGAGGAGGCTAGGAAAGTAGGGGCCGTGGTTTTAGCCTCCTCGGACAAGGCCTTGAGGGGGCTCCCCGACAGAACTCACGCCTCTCCAGACAGTGTTGTAGAAGAGCTAGTCTCGGGCAGGATACCCGGAGCGGCCATACTGGATGAGGAGAAGCTCGCAATAGTAGCCGTTGAAACGGCTCTGAGGTTAGCGCCGCTGAGAGCAAAGTACAAGTGGAGTTTGCTTGACGAGAAAAATGTTGTCGAATACGCGGAGAAGTGCGCAGGGTGTAGAAATTGCGAAAGAAACTGCCCGCAGAATCTGCCAATATCAGTAGCTATGCAGAGAGCGGCTAAGGGAGATCTGTCATCTTTGAAGTCCCTGTACAGCAGGTGCTTCGCGTGCAGGAGATGCGAATACGTGTGCCCCAGAGACATACCCGTGCTGTCATTGATCCTAGCTGCGTCCAAGGCTGTCATGGTGAATGAGAGGTACAAGTGTAGAGCCGGCAGGGGTCCAATACAGGATACGGAGATAAGGGCTGTCGGTAGGGATGTCGTACTGGGCACGATACCGGGTGTCGTGGCGTTTGTTGGCTGCGCCAATTGGCCTGAAGGAGCAGAGGATGTGGCTGAAATGGCTAGAGAATTCGCATCTAGGAGATACATAGTCATAACGTCTGGCTGCTCAGCTATGGCTATTGCAATGTATAAGAACGAAGAGGGTCAGACGCCCTACGAAGAGTTTTCCGGATCTTTCGAAGCAGGCGGTATTGTCAATGTGGGTTCTTGTGTGGCAAACTCCCACATAGCTGGTGCTGTGATAAAGATCGCGAACATATTCGCAAAGCTGCCGTTGAGGGCAAACTACACCGAGATAGCTGACTACATTCTGAACAGAGTCGGGGCAGTTGGAGTTGCATGGGGTGCTATGAGTCAGAAGGCTGCAGCTATAGCTTCTGGCTTCTGGAGACTCGGCGTACCTGTCATTGTAGGTCCTCACGGGATAAAGTACAGGAGGATGCTGCTCGGGGACGTGGAAAACGAAGAGTCGTGGTACGGATACGATGCTGTAACTGGCGAGAGGGTGTGGCTAGGGCCGGCTCCCGCCCACTTGTTCTACGCTGCGGAGTCAAAGGAAGAGGCTATGATCATGGCTGCCAAGCTCTGCATAAGGCCTGCAGACACACCACAAGGCAGGGCTATTAAGCTCACAAACTACGTGTCTCTGTACAAGAAGTTCTACGGAGCAGATAAGTTACCACCAGACCTACACTTGTACGTGAGAACTGAAGCGGACATACCGGTACCATATAGGGAGGAGATCCTGAGATACCTCAAGGAGGTCGCCTGGGAGGAGAGGCCATTCACCTCAAACCCAACACTTCTTGAGGACATTGTCGAGGTGTACAGGCACAGAAGAGAGGTGAGATGAACATGGCCCTGGAGTACTGGCTTTACGGAGATGTGCCCCCTGGGCCTGTAAGAGCTTCAGTGATCACGGATGTAAAGTCGATACCCGACATAGTTAAGAGGTATAGGAGCAGACTACTAGCAATAGGGTCTCAGTTGGTGAAGCTAAGTGATCTCGTGGCACAGGATCTCGTGGACAGAGTAATATCGATAGGGCTGAGCTTAAATGCGTGGATATCCACATCTTCACCAGCTATTGTGAAGACACTTGACGCGAGGGGCATCAAGAACTACGATATCTCATTCCCACTCGAGCTTGCCCAAAGAATTTCGAGGAGAAACGTGGAATTAGTGATGCTGATAGGCTACCCTTATGCATACGAGTGGCTTATCCTAAACTATCTTAAACATTATGAACCAAGCGTGAAAACACTAGCTTTAGAACCCTATGCACAGCCAAACGCTACGTGGACTCTGGCATCCCTACCTCTTCTAATGTGGTATAAAAATATAAGCAATTTGGAAGAATTGCTTAAAAAAGCTTAAAAAGTACAGTATTAGGTCGATGAAAAGAAAAGGTGGGGAGAAATGCCTGTTAGCATCACGCTGCTAGAGCCTGTAAAGCTACCTGAGGACGTTAAAGTCCAGGTCTTCGATATACCTCCCGCGCCCCAAAAAGGTGCTTTTAGTGATATACCTGTTGACGTTGGACCTCAGTATGAGGGACAGAGGGTTAGAGGCCCTGAAATGTATGTTGAGCTAGGAGGCCCAAAGGTCAAGTACAAGTTTGAACTATTCAAAGTCAAGAGATTTGAAGAAGTGGAGGACGGCAAGGTTGTTCTCATAGGTCCCGACATTCCCGAGCTTGAAGAAGGCTCCAGCATTCCATATGCAGTCATAGTAGAGGGGGCTGGCAGAGGGCTTGAGTCCGAAGGCGAGGGCGTCCTCGAGAGGAGAATTCACGAGTTCAGCAACTATATCCAGGGATACATGCACCTCAACCAGCGGTATGACATTTGGCTGAGGTTAAGTAAGAGGTCTGTCCAGAAAGGTCTCAACTCATTCAAGTATGTAGGAATAGTTCTCTACAGGTTATTTAAATCGGCATTCCCGATAATAGAGAAACTGAGAGTAATAATCATCACAGATCCGAGAGTTGTAGAGCTCTTGTACCCCCAGGCTGTAAAGATCTATGAGGACAGGGATCGCAGAGCACTCGGTTTAAGAGACGACGACGCAGACGTGTTCTACTCGTGCAAGCTCTGCCAGTCCTTTGCGCCAACACATGTGTGCGTAATTACACCTGAGAGACCGTCCGCCTGCGGTGCTATATCGTGGCTTGATGCAAGAATAGCTGCCAAGATAGACCCAAAGGGCCCTGTGCAACCCGTACCAAAGGGCAGACTGCTGGACCCCGTGGGGGGTGAGTACGAGGGAGTGAATGAAGTCGTCAGGAAGCTTTCAAACGGTGCGATACAGAGGGTGAAGTTATACTCGCTATTTGACTATCCTCCAACCATATGTGGATGCTTTGAAATTGCAACGTTCTACATAGCAGAGCTCGATGCCGTGGGTCTCGTGCACAGGGGGTTCACAGGCACTACACCGATCGGGCTCAGGTTCACTCAAATCGCAGACACTGTTAGTGGGGGTAAGCAGGTACCTGGATTCCAGGGAATAGGCCTCCTCTACCTATGGAGCAAGAAGCTGTTTCAGGCGGACGGGGGCTGGGCAAGGATCGTGTGGATGCCCTCGGAGCTTAAGCAGAGAGTACTAGATGCTATACCGCCCGAGCTTAAAGACAAGATTGCTACAGAGAAGGAGGCAGCAACTATCGAAGAGTTGAAGAAGTTCTTGATCGAGAGGGATCACCCAATAGTACAGAAGTGGAAGGAGAAAATCGAGGAGAAAGCCCCTCCCGCCCCACCACCCGTGCCCGCACAGCCACCGGCTCCACAACTAGTTGTACAACCCCAGGCCGTCACAGCGCCTACGGCACCTCAACAAGTAGCAATCCCGCCGCTGGTAGCTGGGGGTATGACGTTCGTGCTCAGAGGCGTGAAGATACGGGTTGAGAAGCTTGTCATCAAGAAGAGCGGGGCCGGTGAGAGCAAGTGAGCCGTGTATCGGCTAAAGAGGATAGAGATGAAGCTAGGGCAAGGCAAGAAGCGGCTGTGTACAGCCTGCTTGCCAAAATTAGTGAAGCATTGGAGAAAGGAGTTGTAGAGCTCTACGGTGTTGAGATCGAAGCTGATGAGATTGAGGTAAGGCTCGCTGCGCAGGCGCCGCAATTTCCTATACCCGTGGTTTCCACGCGACCTGAGGCAGTCGCTGAGGCTAGGCCCGGAGTCAAAGCTGCTTATGAGGTTGCAAAAGCAGTTGAAGTCGTCGCGAGGAGGGTTGTAGAACTAGCTAGGATAGCCTTTGAAGAGCCTAGACCTCAGTTCAGCGGCAGAGTTATTGAGGTAAAACTCGGAGCCTCCAGAGAGGAGGGAGGAACGAGGGAGAGAACCCACGTAATAGGGGGGCATACAGTGCCTGCATACTACTACCTAACGGGATACAAGCCCTCCCACCCGCCAGTATTTGGGGGAGACGTCTTCGACATGAGGATAGCACTGCCAAAAGCTGTAAAGCTAGCATTCGGAGACGCCCTTGATAACCCGGTTGAGTGGGCTAGGATATGGGTTGAGAAGTACGGTGCTGAAGCCGTGGATATTCACCTCGTGAGCACAGACCCTACAATCAAAGACGTACCCCCAGAAGAGGCTGTGAAGACCGTCGAAGCTATTCTCCAGGAGGTCAAGGTGCCTGTAGTCGTGGGAGGGTCTGGGAACCCTGAGAAAGACGTCAGCGTCTTTAGAAAGATCGCAGAGGAGTTCCCCACGGAGGGGCTTGTGTTCAACAGTTTAAACCTCGACATGAAGCTGGAGGATGTATGTCCGAGTATAGCTAAGACGAATGCCGCTGTCATAAACTTCTCGCCGATGGATCTCGACAAAGCTGAGCAGATAAACAGAAAAGTGTACGACTGGATACCAAGGAATAGGATAATACTGGACCTAAACATAGGTGGTATAGGTTACGGCACAGAGTACGGCTTTACAGCTATGGAGAGGGCCAGGCTATCTGCTCTAATGGGAAACGAGCTGCTCCAGCACCCATTCAATGTTGGAGCTGCCAACGCTTGGGGCGCCAGAGAGGCATGGATAGCGATGGACCCCTACTGGGGGCCTAAGGAGATTAGGGGGCCCCTTTGGGAAACTCTCACAAGCCTGATATGCTTACTAGCGGGTGCTGATTACTACATGCTTGTACACCCACTATCTCTAAGCACGCTGAAAGCCGTTAGAGAGTACCTTCTCTCCGAACCCAAGCCCAAGGAGCCTGAAAAAGCCCTGGACTGGTTATCAAAGTCGCTCCCGGTGATATAGATGCCCTGGAAGCCCCCCACGCCTATCGACGTGTACCAGCTCCTGCCAAGAACTAACTGCGGAAAGTGTGGAGAAGCAAACTGCATGGCATTCGCGGTGAGACTTGTATCCTTAGAGGTTAAACCGGAGGACTGCACACCGCTCATTGAGGAGGAGAGGTTCAGAGAAAGCTACGAGAAGCTGAGAAGGCTCCTCCTACCCCCTGTGAAGGAAGTTGAGCTGAAGAGCCCTAGAAGATCTGTTAAGATCGGCGGTAAGTACGTCCTTTTCAGGCACGAGCTAAGGTACCACAACCCAACCGCAATAGCCATCGATGTGGATGACTCCATGGAGGCTGAGACCCTAACCAGCAGGGTTCAGATGATAGAGCGTTTCGAGTATGAGTATGTAGGTCAAAAGCTTAAATTGGATGCTATTGCTGTAAGGTCTGTAACTGGTGATCTGAAGAGGTTCGCAAAGACGGTTTTTACAGTAGCCGAAAACAGCTCTTTACCGCTAATCCTCTGCTCAACAAACCCAGCGCTGGTAGAAGCTGCACTAGATGTTCTCTGCCCGTCTGGCCACAGACCCCTGATCTACGCTGCCACTAAGGACAACTGGAGGGAGATGGCTGAAACCGCAAGGAGGTTCGATGTGCCGCTCGCTATCGCAGCCCCTGGAGACCTCGACATGCTTGTTTCACTGGCTAAGACATTGTCCGAGGGTATGGGTCTGGAGGAGTTGGTCCTCGACCCGGGGTGCTTAGTAGGGCCTGGGGGCCTTTCGTACACCATCAAAGCTTACTCGTGGCTTAGGTACAAGGCTGCCTACGATCTCTGGAAGTACGCCGGCTACCCATTGCTAGCTACACCCATCTCCGTGTGGACCCAGGTGGGCGGAGATCCGAGAGACGCCATGTGGTGGGAGGCAATACTGGCGACAATGCTCATGACGCGCTACGCGGACTTGATCATAATGCATTCCCTCGATGGGTGGGTCCTTCTGCCTCAAGTGATCTGGAGGTTCCAGCTGTACACAGACCCCAGGAAGCCTGTCTCAGTACCACCTGGTCTTAGGGAGGTTGGAAAGCCGAACGAGATGAGCCCCGTCCTCGTGACTACGAACTATGCCCTAACATACTCGATAGTTCTGAGCGACGTCGAAAAAGCCAAAGTAAGCGCGTGGCTACTAGTCGTGGATACCGAGGGTCTAGCTGTAGATGTTAGCGTGGCGGGTAGGAAGTTCGTAGGAGATAAAGTCGCTGAAGTTATCAAATCCACGGGGCTTGAGAGCAAGGTAAAGCACAGGATCCTGGTAATACCTGGTAAAGCCGCTAGAGTCTCTGGAGAGATAGAGGATGCAACGCAGTGGAGAGTACTTGTGGGACCTATGGACTCCTCAGAGATTGGAAAATGGTTGGAGAAAAACTGGACCCCGGAAAAAATAAAAGAGCTTACAGAGGAGGTGTAAAATTCAACAAAAGTCGTTTTAAATTCTGAAGTGTGCGAAGGTGCTGCCTATGGCAGCTGAAGAGCGTGTAGAGTGCGTGGTGCGCTTCCTACCCCACAACGTTGTTTCCAAGGTGGTTAAAGGTGCCACCATTCTCGAAGCAGCCATCAAGTGCGGTGTTGGCATCAGAAGCGTGTGCGGAGGCAAAGGGCTTTGCGGGAAATGCAAGGTTATCGTGAGGAAAGGCGGCGTCGATGTTAGGAGAAGCGATCTACTGAAGCGCGAAGAGGTTGAGAGAGGCTACGTGCTCGCCTGCCAGGCTAGGATCTTAGAGGATGTTGAAGTCGAGATCCCCCTTGAGAGCCAGATGGGGAGACCGAGATTGCAATCATCCGTCGCACTTCCAAGCATTAAGCCAAAGCCCGTAATCAGGCAGGAAAACCTCCCCCTATCCAGCTTGCCCAGCGTGCTTCCCATGTATACGCCTGGTGCGGGTGTTCTAGAGAAGCTCTCTGAAATTGGGAGCAAAGGCACGCCGAGGATTTATGCTGTGCTGAGCGAAGCCAGGAGGAGAATCATAGATGTTGGCGAGGGGGAGAGGGGGCTTTACGGGCTGGCCGTGGATATCGGGACGACGAAAATCGCTGCCGCTCTAGTTGATATTGGTGGAGGTAGGGTTTTGGGCACTGCATCCGAGTTCAATAAGCAGCTGATTTACGGCGAAGACATAGTTTCCAGGATCAGGATCGCACTTGACAGTTGTGATGGGTTAAAGAAGATGCAGAAAGCTGCTGTGGAGACGGTAAATGCTGCGATCGACGCCTTATGCAAGAGGCACAGGGTACCGAGAGAGGACATATTCATGGTTACAGCAGCGGGGAACACCGCGATGACCTACTTGTTCGTAGGTCTCGACCCCTACCCGCTGATAAAATCTTTTAAAGAGCGAGCAGAGGTGCCCAGAACCCCCTACTGGCTAGAGGCAAGAGATCTGGGGCTGAGCGTGAGTAGGAATGCCGACGTTTACGTGCTTCCGTGCGCTGGGAGATTCCTAGGTGGCGACGTTATAGGAGATATAATAACAGCTGGGTTAAACTTCTCCGAAGAACCAGCTCTCCTCGTAGACATAGGCACAAACACCGAGGTTGTGATCGGCTGCAAAGACTGGTTCCTGGGCACAACGGCTCCCGCAGGTCCTGCGTTCGAGGGCTGGGGTTTAACACATGGGGTTAGAGCGGTTGCTGGAGCTATTGAGAGCGTTACGATAGACGCCAAGACCTGTAAAGCTATCTATAGAACGATAGATAACGCTAAGCCCATTGGAATATGCGGCTCTGGCTACATAGACCTCCTGGCCCAGCTCTTCGTTAACGGCCTGGTAGACGCGTTCGGAAAGTTCTACAGAGACTGCGACTGCCCGTACGTTAGGAAGGGGGAGAAAGGGTACGAGTACGTTGTCGCGCCGGCTGAGGAGACCGCTACTGGGAGAGACATAGTCGTTACCGAGGAGGACCTGTACAACATCATAGACTCCAAGTCCTCTGTCTGCAGCGCTGTATCGATCCTCCTGAAGAAAATGCTTCTCACAGTACACGACATCAGCAAGGTCTACGTGTGTGGAGCTTTCGGAAACTACCTGAATTTGAACAGCGCTATGACCATAGGCATGATACCCGAGTTCATCGGTGCAAAAGTAGAGTACATAGGTAACGGCTCGCTGGGCGGAGCCATCCTCACTCTCCTCTCAGAGGACTACAGAGCTGAGGCTGAAAGAGTCGCAAAGCTGCTCGCACCCATTGAGCTACTTCTAGACCCCGACTTCATGGAGGAGTACCAAGCAGGCTTTATTCTGCCCGGGAAAAAAGAGCTATTCCCGACTTGGAGGGATGCCAGCAGGAATATAAAGCCATGGAAACCCTAGAGGAGCGAACACCATGCCCAGAAGGCCCTTCTACGCCTCCATATCTGGGAAGGGTGGCACAGGCAAAACTGTGCTTACAGCACTCCTACTCAGAGTTCTGCTAGATGAATCAACCAATGATGAGATCTTAGTCGTGGACGCAGATCCTGCGACGAATCTGCCGCAAATCCTAGGGGTGCCGATCAACAAGACTATCGGTGATGTTGCGGAAGAGTTTAGGAGGG
>Ga0105154_1000173_pt1 | contig 28595 bp, 29 predicted proteins | sample SSWtaG_FD_89672 | JGI IMG/M metagenome (GOLD analysis project Ga0105154, IMG submission 89672) | Hot spring microbial communities from Sandy's Spring West, USA to study Microbial Dark Matter (Phase II) - SSWsed_matched | ecosystem: Environmental > Aquatic > Thermal springs > Hot (42-90C) >... | reverse complement strand
TAGAATATGTCGGTTTTTGAGAGGAAACTTGAGAGAATAAATTACTTAATCGAGAAATTGAAGAGCGAATCATCATCGGACGTTTTAGTGGTTGTTGAAGGCGAGAAGGATGCAAAGGCCCTTAGATCCATGGGTATAGAAAGCGAAATATTAACTATTAAGTCTCATGGAAAAAATCTCGTAGATGTGATAGATGAGATAAGCTCCGCTGGCAATAGAGAAATTATATTGCTAATGGACTTTGATAGGCGTGGTAGAGAGCTCACTAAACGCCTAACTAAGATTTTAGGGGGAATGAAGGTTAAATTAAATTTAAACTTTTGGAGGGAATTTTCAAGTCTCCTCAATAATGACCTAAAAGATGTGGAGGGAATGGTAAAATATATTGAAACTTTAAAGAGGAAATCTGGTAAACCCTAAGAGTTAGATATAACGGAGTCCTTTGAGAGTGAAGTTAAGAATATATGCTAGATCTTGAAATATATTTATAAGTTTAGGCTAAATTAATGAAGTGGTTTCCAAAAAGCATGTCATTCACTATTCCTTTAAAATTTGGAGGTTATAGGTTATGACTTCACAATCATTCGCGGTTAAGTATGTGATTCGTGCGAGATTTGAAGTTGATGGGATCGTTGAAAAGCCGGATGTTATCGGCGCAGTTTTTGGTCAGACTGAGGGATTATTTGGAGCGGAGTTTGACCTTAGAGAGCTTCAGAAAACTGGTAGAGTTGGTAGAATAGAAGTTGATATATCATCGCAAAAGGATAATAAAACAACTGGGACAATTATTATTCCAACAAGTCTAGATAAGGTTTCAACGGCGATCATAGCAGCAAGCGTTGAGAGCATAGATAGAGTTGGTCCGTGCTCAGCGCGTATAATGTTAGAAAAGATTGAAGACGTTAGGGAAACTAAGCGTAGAGCAATAATTGAGAGGGCAAAGGAGATACTCCACAAATGGAGCTTAGAGACTAAACCCGAGACTGAGGAGATACTCCGCGAGGTTTCAGAAATACTTAAAATGGCTAAAATTAAAGAATACGGTCCGGAGAAGCTTCCAGCTGGACCAGAAGTTGACTCATCTAAGGAGATAATTATCGTTGAAGGAAGGGCTGATGTAGTGAACCTCGTGAAACACGGCATCTATAACGTTATAGCTCTAGAAGGTGTAAAAATACCTGAAACGGTGATTAAGCTAACTAGGGAGAAGGAGGCCACAGCTTTCCTTGATGGAGATCATGGAGGCGACTTAATCCTTAAGGAGCTGCTGCAAGTTGCTAACATAAAGTATGTGGCTAGAGCGCCTAGAGGTAAAGAAGTTGAAGACTTAACTTTCAAAGAGATTGAGGAGGCTTTACGCAACAAAGTTCCAATTAGTGAGTTAATTGAGCGACGAAGAAAGCGCAGAAAAGTTCTTGTTCCTAAGGAGGTTATTGAAGCGGCTGAGAGTCTTAAGGGAACATTAGAAGCCATACTCTTCAATGAGAGGATGGAGCAGATAGCTAGGCTTCCAGTAAGTGAGTTAGCGGATAAGCTAAAGGAGTTTGAGGGGGTGAACACTATTGTTTTCGATGGGATAATAACTCAAAGGCTTGTTGATATAGCGAGCGAGAAAAATATTAAATATCTCATCGCAGCCCGCATATCTGAGGTTGTTAAGCAACCCTTAAGCGTAAACCTACTAACCTTCGACGACATACTTGATTAATTCGCCATTAAGTTTCATTTAGATTTGCTGAGGAATTCGAAGAGGGTTCGTGGTTTAGCTGATTTGGGTGGAATAAGTTCCTCCTCTTTAACGCCGAATAATGACAGTACTCTCAGGGCTGCTGGAATAACTTGATTTGTCACATAGTACTCTATGTCAATTTCATCATAGGATGCTAAGGTATATGGTTTAACCCGCTCATATAGTTTGCCAGAACCCAAAGTTACAACATAGCCCACTTTATCACCTATCGTTAGCGACCAACCCTCTTTTTGAAGTAGTTTAGCCGCCTCAACGTGAGGGGCCTTAACCTCATATTCTTCAAGGGGCTTCGTTAGTGTCTTCCATATTACCAGGTCACGATATGGGACCCTCCTATTTCTCAGGTCGATTATGTATTTGCGAACATATTCGACTGCTTTTTCAACAGCTTTTCTAATCGGCTGCTCCTTTAAGATTATCTCCAGAACCTTCTCCTGTATGTTTTTAGCGACATTAGCCCAATCGCCCCTAACAACCTCTAATCCAACCATGTCAAGCCTTCCGTCCGGCATTAACCCGCAGTAGCGCTTCTTCGCCTCGGTAAATAGTATACGTGAGTATATTTTGTCCGGTTTTATCTCCAAACCTAGGTTTTCCTCAATCATTCTAGATAATTTCTCAACCTTTTCGTGCTCATACCTTATAAATATGCTGTCAGTATCACCATAAATAACTTCTAAACCGAGATTTTTAGCCATCTTAATCGCGCTGGTAATAGTGTGTCTACCCCATGCGGTTACAGCTTCGGCGACAGGCTTAATATACCATCTGGCACCTATCCAACCAGCATAACCATACGTTGCATTCGTTATCACTTTAATCGCCTTCTGGCGCGCGTCGAGCAACCTGTACTCCGGGCTTTTTGGATCAAGCTTCTTTAGCTCGCCTCTAATCTGATCTCTAGCCCTAATAAGTTTTGATAGAACTTCACGATAAAAGCCGGATGGCTCCTTTCTAAATCTATGATTGACCTCCGGCGCAACATAAACTCCTGATTGCGGCTCCGGCTCTTCAGGTGGAATATACGTATCTGGTGAAATGTTGTAGGCTATCATTATGCTTGGATACATGGATTTAAAGTCTAGGACGGCTACATTATCATGTATTCCTGGCTTAGGCTCTAGGACTATTGCTCCCGCATATGGAATATAGGGTCTCTCAATCCTTTTTGGAATTAGCTCACCCATTTGGTATGCATGGCGCATCAGAAACCATTCAACTCTAAAACCTACAGCCGCTGTCCCAATATGGTCTAAGGGTAGCCCAACTAGGCTCGAGAGTTGAACTGCAAAATCCAATATGGCCTCTATCACGCCCATTATGGATTTAGCGTTCTCCATCGAATATCTCAACAGCAACGGTCTTTTCTCATGATTCTCCCAGTATTGGGGTATATCGACATCCTCAATCAATATTCTTTCATTGACTTTTATGACGCCTAAGTAATCGGCTATGTTCTCTAGGGTTTTAATTTTGACCTCCGGGAATTCGTCTGCATAATCAAATATATCTATGTTCGCTCTACCAGTAATTGACATGTGACCATATGTGCTCGTGTGAGGCTCAGTGTTTGCTCTATCAATTTTTAGGGCCATTCCATTCTTTTTAGCCCTTACCATTAAGTATGGTATATCCCTTCGATTAGTCTCATAACCGACAATTAAGTCGGGGTCAAATTCCCTAACGTAACTTATGAATTCACTGAGAACTTTATCATCTCTATCCGATGAATCAGAGACAAATATCCTTTCATCGCCGGAATTAGTCATCACTGAGATTATGACAATAGGGTTTTTCTCTGGTTTTGGGGTGCCTTTGGGACTATAGCACACCATCGAAAAACCTAAAACTCTCAACTTTGGCATTTCAATAATCTCTGGAATATGCTTTGGTCTAGACTTCGCTAAGAAGATGCTGTCGACTTGCACCCCCTTAATGTTGGATATCTCTTCAACTTCAACTTCATGCCAGCCACATGGAACAATATTATTGTCGATAAGATACCGCATTGAGTATCGGATATCATCCTCCAAGCAGCTCTCAACACCCTTAATCCTCGAAATAACCTTCACGTATTCTGGCAACAAATCTGGGTCTTGACAATAAACTCTCACAGCTTTCACAGGCTTACCAAAGAGCTTACGGTCAACAACCTCTAACCCTGTTACGAATGGTAGATCAGCGTTAGCAACATGCCTTATCCTTTCAGCTATCGTTTCGGCATCCTCTCCAGGCGCTGGGAGAGCATAAAAGTATGTTATGAACCCCCTATCTATGATTAGAACTCGCCTTCCGCACCCATCTATACCCCAGAGCCAAACTTCAGGCTGATGATTTTTAACCTCATAGTTTATGTCTAATAGCCAGAAGCGACAGACCGGCAACCTCTCACCATATAACAATATGTTTTTGGGTAAAATTAAGGTTTAATGGCTTTTACTAACTAGATGTTGAGAGATTGCTTTATCGCTTCAAGCTTAAGTTTCTTATATCTTCTTCTAATAATAGTCTTGGATGAGGAGAGTGGGAGTAGAATGATAGTTGCGGTTATAGGTGGAGGAGCTATTGGGGGTTCCGTCGCGAAGAACCTAGTGGCATCTGGATATGATGTTATAGTTACTGAGAAGAGACCTGAGCGTATGAAGGAGCTTAAGAAAATGGGCTTGAATGTAACTAATGACAATAAAATGGCTACTAAACAAGCTGATGTGATCATACTGTGTGTTAAACCGAAGGATATTGAATCAGTGTTAAGGGAGATCTGTGAGAACACTGATGGTAAATTAGTTATCTCGTTGGCTGCCGCGGTAACGCTAAACTTTCTGAAAAAGTTCGCTCCTAAAGCCAAGATTGTCAGGGCTATGCCGAACTTGGCAATAATTGTTCGTGAATCATTTACGGCTTATACAGCTGATCCGGAGCTGAGCCAAAAAGATATTGAGTTAGCTGTTAAATTGTTAAGCACCTTTGGAATCGTTTACGAGGTTGATGAGACACACATGGATGCCATAACAGCTTTAAGTGGATGTGCACCAGCATATTTGGCACTCATAGCTGAATCTATGGTTTATGCTGGTTTGGGGGTTGGCTTAGAGAGAGATGTATCGTTAAGGATAGCGGCTCAAGCGCTAATTGGAACGGGAAAATTAATTCTTGAAGGTGGAAAAACACCCTATCAAATACGTGACATGGTTACGACGCCTGGCGGAGTTACGATAGAGGGCTTGTTTGAGTTGGAGCGCATCCCAATTAGGCACGCATTTATGAGCGCCGTTAAGGCCGCAACAGAAAAATCGCGTAAAATCTCATCAGCTTTAATTGAGAAGATTGAAGCCTAAGATATAGCTTTATCAGTTTTTGCCAAATCCTTTAATCTCTCTATGCCCTTTATTTCCTTAATATATTCTGCTACGCTTTTAGGTACAAGCTCCTCCCAATTTAATCCCATCAGCATCCTCCGCCTTATCTCTGTTGCGGAGCACAATTCCCTCTTAAAGAAGGGTATTGATTCAACTCTAAAACCGCCCTCTATAAACAGGCGTCTGGTCAGCGGCTCATTAGAATAAACGACATCAAATTTTGGAACGTAGGAGCATACGTGTGAAACCCACAAACTATGCACGTCCAAGTCTATAACTGGGATGATATAGTATCTGCCCGGATCAACATTTATCTCGCTTAATGCGAGCCTAACCATGTATACTCTTTCTCCAGCTGTGAAGGGGTTCTCGAGAGTATGGCTCTCTTGGGCGCTCCCAATAACTATAATCATCTCTCTAGAGTTGCTCAGAATATACTTTACAGCCTCGAGATGTCCAAGATGAAATGGTTGGAAGCGCCCAACATAAAGAGCCCTAGAAAATTTCAGATTTTCCATTCCACTGCCAAATACATTGCCCAAGACTATCACCGGACATTAGATGAAGAAAATAAGAATATCCTCATCCTTAAAATTTATCATTTTCCTAGAAAAATTTGATAACGGAGTTAAGAGAATGGAAGAGAATATTGAGAGGGAAATGCTGAGACGCCTAGATGATAAGACGATATTTGAGAAAACGGTTTTAATGGCAGTCCTTAAGATACCTAAGGGGAAAGTTAGCACATATAAGCGTATAGCGGAAATTATTGGGAGACCGAAAGCATTTAGGGCTGTTGGCAATGCCCTACACAAGAACCCTTTTGCTCCTATAATTCCATGTCATAGGATTGTTAGGTCGGATGGACGGATAGTTGGGGAAACTAGGGAGGAAATTGAGAATCGGAGAAGACTGCTGATTGAGGAAGGTATACCGATTGAGGGTTATAGGGTTAAGATAAGTAAAGAAATACTTTACTGATAAATTGCGCATTAATTCTGGCAAACATTTAATAGTGTCCATGTAAGATTGTTTATTAATCTTAACTGCAAAAATGATAATTAGAGGAATAAAATGAAAATTACTATGGGGAAGAGGTGCACTCCGATTGAATAATCAGGGGCAGTATATTGCGATTCCGGGTGCAACAACAGTTGGAATAGTGTGTTCAGACGGTGTTGTGCTAGCATCTGAGAAAAGAGTGTCTTACGGAAATTTCGTCTTAAGCCGTGCTGGTAAAAAAGTCTTCAGAATATCAGATCATATAGGTGTAGCGTGCGCCGGATTAGTCTCTGATATGCAGATATTAGCGCGAGAGGTTGGCGTTTATGCAAATCTATTTAAGCTTGAGTCTGGGCGGCCAATAAGCGTTAGAGCAGCGGCTAAAGTTATGTCAAACCTGCTTTTCAGCAGTAGATTACTTCCATATATAACGGAAACTATAATTGGCGGCGTTGACGATGAGGGCCCATCGGTTTATGTGCTCGATCTTTTAGGCTCAACTATACCTGATAAATATGCGGCCGTAGGCTCTGGAGCCGAGATAGCCATAGGCGTTTTAGAGGAATCATATAGGGAAGGTATGACTGTTGAGGAGGGAAAAAACTTAGCTATAAAAGCAATAAAGTCCGCCATAAGTCGGGACGCTATGAGCGGCGATGGAATAGATCTTTTAATAATAACTAAAAATGGTATCAAAGAGGAGTCCATTAAATTCTGAGATAGCCAATTTTCCATTTCTGATTTATTTAGTATATAAGTCTTATTTAGCCCTAGTAAGCCTAATATTGTTGTGGTGGGTTGAGAATGAGTTTTAATCTGACGGATGAGGATGGCGCTTTTCTAGTTAGACTTGCTAGAAAAGCCGTCGAGGAAAACCTTAAAAGTGGTAGAATAATCAGCCCCCCAGAAAATGTTCCACCAGCTCTTCTTGAAAAAAGAGGGGTTTTCGTCACAATAAATAGTATAATGGGTGAGGAGAAAAGTCTCAGAGGGTGTATAGGTTTTCCGTACCCTATTTACCCGCTTGTTAACGCCGTTATTGAGGCCGCTATAGAATCGGCTACAAGGGACCCGCGCTTCCCTCCAATGACTTTACGTGAACTCGACCACGTGATTTTTGAGGTAAGCGTCTTAACGGAGCCTGAGCTGATCAAAGTTAACTCGGCAAGTGAGTATCCATCGAAAATAAAGGTTGGTGAAGACGGATTAATAGTTGAGAGAGGCTTCTATAGAGGTCTGTTACTCCCGCAAGTTCCAGTTGAATGGAATTGGGATGAGGAGGAGTTTCTATGCCAATGCTGCTTAAAAGCTGGGCTTCCACCAGACTGCTGGCTACTGAAAGGAACGAAAATATATAAGTTTCAGTGCGTAATTTTTGAGGAAACAAGCCCAAAGGGCCCGGTAATAAGGAGGATATTGAAAAGAGAAAAATAAACTGGTTTCTAATGACCTATTCTTTAGGGCTACTGGCGGTTAAAGGAGAGTAGTCCATTTTATGAAATTATTCTTCCTCTAAACCTATCTCTGTTAGTTTCATAATTTTTTCCTTGAGAACAAGGATCGTATCCTCTATGCGCACTCCGCCAAATCTAGGAATATATATGCCCGGCTCAATGGTTATAACGTTCCCTGGAGAAATAATGTCTTCGCTCACAGGGCCAATTGTGGGTGGCTCATGTACATCTAACCCGATTCCATGTCCTAGGCTATGAACGAAATATTCACCGTAACCTTCATTCGCAATATACTTCCTAGCAGTCTCATCGATCTCTCGCGCCCTTACACCAGACGTTGTTTGGCTTATCGCTAACCTCTGTGCCTCCTTAACTGTCTCGTAGATATGTTTTTGTCTCTCAGATGGTTTTCCGATAATTAATGTTCTTGTCATATCAGCGCAGTAACCATGATATCTTGCGCCGATATCAATTATAACGAAATCGCCTTCTTTAATCTCACGTTCACCTAAGCCACCATGTGGAAAGGCTGATTCAGGCCCACTACAAACTATTGTATCAAAGGCGATTCCGCTTGAACCAGACCTGCGCATCTCATATTCTATTTCAGCGGCAACCTCATACTCTCTTAGCCCTGGCTTAATTATTTCAAAAGCTCTCTTCATACCTCTGCTTGTAAGGTTGGCTGCCCTACTTATTAATGATATCTCCACCTCATCTTTTATTTTCCTCAGCGACCATATGGCATCCTCCATACATTCAATTCTAATGTCCCCTAAGCTACCTCTAATCTTAAGGTATTCACGGGCATCAATCCTATCAAAACCTATCGACTTAAATCTGTATCCCGCCACTTCATTAAGGATTTTGACTTCCGCTTTTTCTCCAACTTTTATCAAATCAACTCTAGCATTTCTGGCCATTTCATTAGCAGCCTCATAATTGACCGCATGAACGAAAAGAACACATTCTCCATCTATAGGAATTAAGAGCTTGAACCCTCCCGAAAACTCTGTGAAGTAATATATGTTTTTCTCGTCGGAAATCAAGAGAGCATCAATATTTTTTTGGGATAAAATTTCCCTAATCTTTTTCACGCGATCAGCGCTCGACAATATGCAATCCTCCTTTTTTTGACAAAATATCTTAGTGATCCTCCCTAAAATTATATTCCTTTAAGTTCAGTAAAATCCTTAAAGGAAGAATGGAGGTAAAAATCACGCGCAATCTCGAAATAGCTAAACGGGAATTGAAAGAAAGGAATTTATCGCTCATAATAGTTAAAGATGGGAAAATAATATTTGAGTCTAAACTTCAGGGTATAGCTGGATTGATACGAGCTATAGACAGTTTGGGCGATTTACTTCACTCGTCTTCGGCAGCCGATAAAGTTGTTGGGAGAGCGGCCGCCCTATTAATGGCGTACTCGCATATTAGTGAAGTCTACGCGGCCACAATAAGCATTGAAGGATTAAGAACTCTAACTGAACATTATATCAGAGTTGAATATGATAGTTTGGTTCCGAGGATAATGAATAAGCGCGGGGACGATATATGCCCATTTGAAAAAGCATGCATAGGTATACAGTCACCTAAAGAAGCGTATATAAGGCTGAAAGGTATTTTAAATTCTTAAAATATTTTAGTTAATACTTCCTCCGGCTTAAACTTCTCCTGCGATCTGACAGAGGCCTCCTCAACATATAGTTGAATTGCATATTTTAGTGCATCATGACTTACTGGTATGAAATCCAAATTTGAACTGAAATATTCCATCAAGGATGCGGAACATGCGAAACTTAATACTTTATCCTCAAGCCTTGCCGAGAATTTAAGGATCTCATCTTCGATCTCTTCAAGTATGGCTTTTCTAGCTTTACTAATCAATTCATATGTTTGAGGGGTTATCATAACTGGTTTATATGGAAATCTATCTTTGACGAGCGGATGCCGTGTCTCAATAGCGTAAACTAGTGTTAAGTGATCCCTTATTACCTGAGCATCTTTCTCCACATCTATTTTCCCTAATGCTACCTTCATCTGGCTTTCGGCAATCTCAAGAAAGCGCTCCTTAGTTAAACGATGGAGTCTACAAAGCATACGATCCTCAATAGCCCTAAAATTGGGATCCTGAATAGTTACAGCATACCCTTTTTCACATACGGAAACATTATAGTTTACTGTGAAGAACGAAGTGAATTTGTATGGTCCTATAACTTCACGATGTAGCTCATATTTTATTTCGCCCTGCTCCATCGCTATCTTAAGCGGCTCAACCATGCCCTTATATTTGAAGAAGTCATTAAATTCAGGGACTATGAAATTGAATGTTCTCCCAACGTAAGCCTGTCCAATCCTTATAAATCTCGCGGGAGTCATGCCACCACAATAGCGGTTTCTGCCAGGTATGCCGTGCGCTGGAATCTTTGCGCTAGGCTTACCGAGTATCATATCTCTAGTTGCGAAGCTTTTCCCTGTTCCTGGATCGCCAAATAATGCTAGAGACCAACCTGTTTTCTTTCCAGTCTTTCCATGCTCATGCACAATTTCCACGTTAGATAACCCATATTGTTGAGTTATGCTCAATAAGCTGTCAAAGTATAAGATTGGCCCAAAGAGATTTTGGAGATATGCTGATAAAGCAGTTATACTGAATTTTTTACCAAATTTTATCGTTTCTTCAAGCCTATTTTTAAGTAAATTAGAGATGTACTCGTCAAGATCTCTATCCATCTTCTCTATCAGCATCCTCTCCTCAAATAAGGGGTCAACACATTGTTTCTCCTCGACCTTTACGCCCGCAGATTTTGATATCATATTAGTTTTCTTAAATACACCCATAATCTCAGCTTCAATTATGGAGAGAGCTTCCCTCGGTACGCTCCATTCGCGGTATTTTCCTCCAGCATATGATAAAGTTAATATGCCGAAATTCTCTAGGTCACTTAATATTTCGTTAGCTTCAGCCCTAGTTGAGCCAATAATCTCTCTTGCGCTATCTAAGTCTATAACTCCACCTCTCTCAATAATCGCTTTTAGAAGAAGAATTCCTAACGAGCCATACTTGCTCTTTAGTTTACGGATTCCATCATTAATGAGGACTTGCGCTCCCCCAAGAGATAATTTCCCATCACTGAGCAAATAATATTTTCCTCTAAAAACTGTCCGCTCACGAGGTTTGTAGTTCTTAAATATCTGTTTCAGTACGTCATCAGTTATTCTAGAGGCTATCTCTATTGAGGCTTCGTCCTCATCAATCTCCCAACAACACAGAAACTTATCAAAGTACGCTATTTTAAGCCATCTGCCTATCTCAAATAGCTGGGATATGGAATAAGCCCTCTTTAAAAGCTCCTGTCTCTCGCAAACCTTCTCATCAAGAATTTCTTGAACCAATATATCTCGTTAACCTCCACCCTTTCTTAAAATTAGAAATCCAAACAATTATTTGCTCTAAAAGGTATAAATTTTTTAATTAGTTGGACAGCAACTTAATAGAAGATAAATACCTTAATCACTTAGGCTTAGGTAACATCTTCACTATAAATTGTGGTTTGCTAAGCGCCTAGATTAACATGGTTCTTCAAAATTTTAAATATAAAAATCTGACATAAAATATTGTTGGGGATTAGAATGCCAGGAGGATATATGGGAAAGATTTTAAGAGTTGATTTAACTACCGGAGCATTGAGAACAGAGTCAACCTCAGAGGATGTTGCCAGAAAGTATCTTGGTGGTAAAGGCTATGCTGTTTATCTATTGTACAAGTATTTAAAAGAATACGAGTCAAAGGGCATTTCGCCAGCTGATATAAATCCTTTAGGGCCGGAAAACGTTTTAATTTTCGCAACCGGTCCTGGAACTGGTGTTCCAGGCTTTCCATGTTCTGGCAGATATCATGTAATGGCATTAAGGTCGCCTTTAACTGGTTCTATTGGAAGCGCTAATTCTGGTGGTGAGTGGGGCCCATTCCTGAAGTTCTCGGGTTATGATATGATTGTTATTGAGGGTGCATCTGAGGATCCAGTCTATCTTTCGATCGTTAATGGTGTGGCTGAATTAAGAAATGCATGTGACCTCTGGGGTAAGAATGTGTTTGATACATGTAGGATTTTGTCCAGAAGGGTTGGTGGCAAGAACACTAGTGTTGCATGTATTGGTCCTGCTGGTGAAAACCTCGTCCGCATGGCATGCATAGTTAATGATGAGCATAGGGCTGCTGGGAGAACCGGGCTGGGCGCTGTTATGGGCTCAAAGAAGCTTAAAGCTATAGTTGTTTCGGGTGAGGAAAAGGTTCCAGTGGCTAAACCGGATGAATTTAGGGAGGTCTCTAAAAGATGCTTAGAAACAATGAGGAAGAATAGGGTGACTGGTGAGGGGCTTCCGACATATGGAACATCAATACTGATAAATGTCATTAATACTGCTGGTGGATTACCATACAAGAATTGGCAAACTGGCGTAAACCCGTATGCTGACAAAATAAGTGGCGAAACATTGGCTGAAACATACTTAGTTGATAGAAGAGCCTGCTGGGGATGCACAATAGGATGCGGAAGAGTTACGAAAGTTCCTTCAGGACCATTCCAGATCCTTGGGACAGAGGGGCCAGAATATGAGTCAATATGGGCACTAGGTGGCTCAACAGGGGTCAAAGACTTAGACGCCATAGTTAAGGCTAACCACTACTGTGATGAGCTGGGAATGGATCCTATAAGTCTGGGCTCAACAATAGCGGCTGCTATGGAGCTGAATGAAAGAGGTTACATCCCCACTGAAGACCTTCAGGGCTTAGATCTAAAGTTTGGAAACTCAGTAGCTATGGTTGAAGCCGTTTGGCGGACAGCTTATAAGGTTGGTTTCGGCAAGTATTTGGCTCTTGGCTCAAAGAAGCTATGTGAAATTTATGGTCACCCTGAAATTTCAATGAGTGTTAAGGGACTTGAGATGCCAGCTTACGACCCAAGAGCCATGAAAGGTATCGGCTTAACTTACGCTACGGCAAATAGGGGAGGGTGCCACGTAACCGGATATACTGTTTCGGCGGAAATACTTGGGATCCCTGAAAAAATAGATCCCCTAAAGCCGGAGGGTAAGGCTAAATGGGCTAAGCTCTTCCAAGACTTCACATGTATTGTTAACTCAACAGTTAACTGTCTATTCTCAACATTCGCTCTGGGGGTTAAGGATTACGCTGATCTTCTTTCAGCTGTCACTGGTTGGAGTCTCTCCGAAGATGACATATTAAAAATTGGTGAGAGAATATATAATTTAGAGAGGGTTATAATAAATAAGCTTGGTTTTGATGGGAAGGACGATACCCTACCCAGACGCTTACTTGAGGAGCAGATGCCTGAAGGGCCAGCTAAAGGGCATGTTGTTGAGCTAGACGAAATGAAGAAGGAGTACTACAGCCTTAGGGGCTGGATTAACGGTGTACCTACAGCTGAGAAACTTAAGGAACTCGAAATTGAACTTTGAAACGGATAATCCTTAACTTTCACAACCTATTTTTTTACTTTTTACATCAACATTTTTGGTGACAGTGATGTCAAACGTATCCGTCAAAATACTGCTATTCGCGACTTTCAGGAAGAAATATGGGAGCAGAGAAGTAACGGTTGAGTGCGATGGAACCATAAAGGGTTTAATTGAGGGAGCATCAAAAATCCTCGGCGAAGAATTCTTAAGTGATGTTTACGATAGAGACCGTGGAAGGGTGAGGGATGACCTAATATTTACAATCAATGGTAGGAATATTAAGGACTTAAAAGGAGATATTATGTTAAAGGATCAGGATGTGGTAGCCATATTTCCACCATTGGCTGGTGGCAACGTGCCTTAGAGGTATAAGCAATGAGCTCAGATTATCCGAAAGCACTGCAGATTGAAGTAACAAATAGATGTAACTTTAATTGTCAAATGTGTATAAGGCGCGTTTGGGACGCTGAACAATCCGACCTAAACTTAGACCTATATAGGAAGATTGCTGGATCTACATTCCAAAATTTAGAGAGACTTATACTTTATGGGCTTGGCGAACCATTCATTAACCCAAATTTCATTGAAATGCTCAGGATCGCGAAGGAGAATTTACCCAAAGATTCTGAGATTATTGTGAGCACAAATGGATCCATACTAAGCCCAAATTTATCTGAGAAAATATTGAGAATCGGTGTTAATAATATTTCATTTTCAATTGATACTGCTGACATTACAAAACTTAAATATATTAGGGAGGGATCTGAGCCAACAACAATTCTCAACAACTTCCGCTACATATCTAGGGTAAAGAGACGTAGTGTAGGCTCCTTTAAGCTGGGCATCGAAGCTGTTATAATGAAGAATAATTTTATGGATCTTCCAGATCTTATTGAGAAGGCGGCTGAAGAAGACGTCAATTACGTTATTGTCTCCCATGTTGTGCCATATACTAAAGAAATGTTTCTGAGATCAGCATATATCACCTTGAGTAAGAAGTCATTTGAAATAATTAAGTCAACCCTGGGATATGGGCGCAGAATTATACTAGACGCGGTTTATGAGGTATTTGGAAGTGTTTACGGTATTAATATTGAGCCTAAAGCTTCCAAAATTGTTAGAGAACTTTGGGAGAGAGCGGAAGAAAATGGATACTGGATTAACCTTCTACTCTTATTTGAGTTGATGGATAAAATTGCCATTATTGAGGATGTTGAGAGAACATTCGATTTAAGTCGGAAAATAGCCTATGAAAATAATGTGAATCTGAGACTTCCAAACCTTTATCCCGATGCTAAAGATAGAAAATGTCCATATATTGATAAGGAGACGGCTTTTATTAGGGCTGATGGGATGGTTACGCCTTGTCCCGAATTTGCCTATAGGCACCCAGTTTACGTTAATGCCCATACTAAAATCGTTAATCCAGTAATATTTGGGGACTTAAAAAATGAAAGCATCATAGATGTATGGAATAGAGGGGGATATGCAGCCTTCAGAGAGATTAGGCGAAGAATGCCCAGCAATATACCGTGGTGTGGGGACTGCCCCTATTCAGCATCTGGTTGCTTCTTTACCAAGACTAATATTATGGACTGCTATATAAATGAGCCCGGATGCAACGAATGCTTATATAGCGTAAACTTGGCCCAATGCAATATATAATTTAGTGCTTAGAAAATAATTTGCGATAAGTGACCCAATTGAGCAATAAAGGTTTAATTTCTAGGGAGGGAACAGTTCTAGTAATAATTGATGTTCAAGAGAAGCTTTTCCCATTGATTTTTGAAAAAGAGAAAGTTCTTAACAACATACTTAAGATGATTCAATTTGCTAAAATAATTAACATGCCAATAATATTAACTGAACAGTATCCTAAAGGCTTAGGTCGGACAATTCCGGAGATTAAAGAGATTATCCCGGAGATCAAGCCAGTTGAGAAGATTGAATTTAGCTGCTTTGGTTCAGAAAAATTTAGGTTACTCCTTAGAGATTTAGGAGCTAAAACACTTATAATCACCGGAATAGAAACACATATATGTGTTGCTCAGACATCCCTTGATGGTTTGAGCAACGGATATAGGGTATGTGTTATCAGTGATGCGACATCGTCGAGAAACCTTGAGGATAAGAATGTGGCTTTGGAGAGAATGAGGCAAAGCGGTATTATAGTGGCATCAACAGAAATGATCATATATGAGCTGCTAAGGGTAGCTGGAACTCAAGAGTTTAAGGAATCACTCAAATTAATAAAATGAAATATATAAGCGTATGTATAGAGCCCGATGGAACGGTTATACTTTGCCAAGGCTACTTTATGTCTTTAGGACTTCTTAGGATGGTTGGAAAATCTGACAGTATCCAATATATCTATAAATAGGAGTAGAAAATATGTTTCCGAGAAATGCATTGGATACCCAATGCTAAATTGCATGTGGCGGAGGGCGCTCACTAAAAATCAAATATGAGACCTACATGTATGACAGCAATTAAGAGATTATTTCAGACTTTATTTCATAACACGTACATTGGAAACTACTAGCTCTTTAACACTTCATTTAGGTTCTTTTAGGATCTCCCCCTTTAGCCCAAAAATATATTCTCATAGACGCTTAAGTTCGGGAATAAGCCAAAATTTTAGGGCATATAGCCTATATTTCTTTCCTCAACTCCTAAGTTAGTGATTTTCTTACCATCCATATTCGCCCCTCATCAGGTCTTAAAGCTCCTAAAATTCCAGTAATGATATTGTTTCCCACACCACTTGGACTATTATAACCATAAGCTCGCCTTGCTTCACTGCTAATTCAACTTTATCATCTTAAATCATCTTAAGCTTTTATCTTACCAAAGGATTTAGAGACGCTGATAAGTATTGTATATGACCCCTGCTGTCTAACAAGGTCGCTTTTCTAATGCTCTCCGATCGCAACATACAAGTAATTGCAATCTCAAATCCATCGCTTAATAAACCACTGTGAGATAACAAGTTAAAGTTTACTTTTGGCTTAAGAGGAGAATTGCTTGCGCTAAGTCACCTCCAGTTTGCTCAAGCGCCGCTCTAGCTTCCTCTAGACTCACGTTCGCTTGCTGCGCAACTAGATGAACATCCTCATCTGGAATTGTAACCTCCTTTTCATATGGTTTCTCGCGAACTTTTCCACCTGATACTTGAAATATCTTCTGTCCCTGGACTTCCAGGACAGCTACATCCGGTCTCTCAATAATTATCTCCCTATCTCTAGCCCTTAATATTACCTCCTCAACTTCTATTGGGCTCATGCTTAAGCCCATACGCTGCATAATTCTTCTAGCTTCCCTAGGGCTTATTTTGCGCACTTCACGAAGCCCCCTTTAATAGCCTATTATAGAAGTTGCTGTTTCCCCTTTTTTAGTCTTCTCTCCTTCCCCTGCGGACTTTAACAGCCACACCCCTCTTAAAAGCTTTCATTTCAGCGCCAGAGAGTACGGCTCTGCCAACCGCTATAACATTCCCATCACGATCTATGATTATGACCTCCTCGCCTGGACGTATATCTTCATCCGACTCAATTACATGTTTAGCAAATACGTCGCCTCCTCTTTCAACAAAAGGTATTGAGTCATCGCTGATCTTAACCCATAAACGCTTTGTCTTCATTGATGACAAAACCCTTCTCGCTCCCTCTATAGTTAATGTGAAAAGCCCCGTTGTGGGATTTAGCGCGGCTAAAAGTTTTCCATCTAGATAAACATATCTTATCTTTCCAGTCCTTTTAGAAAACAATATCTCCACATTATCTGGAAAAAGCCCTTCACCCACACCTTTGCCAAATTGATAGTCAGCTATCTTCCTAATCCGTTCCAAGTGAAATCTTCTCCCAAACATGAGGTTCTCTTCCAGTAAACCCTATTATTAAAGACTTTATTAGGTGAGTTCATATAAAATGAGAGCTGAAAAGACATCATATTTAAGTCTACCATGGAAATAATACATAATGTAGATTTACAGGTGTTATCATCTTGCAGTGTGAGGTTTGTGGGCGGGAAATAACTGGGAAACTACATAGAGTAATTATTGAAGGAGCTAAAATGATTACATGTAGTGAATGTGCAAGTCTGGGCTCAGACTACTGGATGCCTGAACCTAAAACCCTACAAAAAGGAAAATCTTTGAGGGCTAGGGAAGTAGCAAAACCGCCAGCGGTAATTAGGAGCACACCTCCCACAAAAAGTCCCACTCAAACAATGGATATTCCTGAAGATATAGGGATTGTTGAGGGATTTGGTTCAATAATTAAGAGGGCTAGAGAAAGGTTAAATTTAACCCCAGAAGATTTGGGCAAGAAGATTGGTGAGAAAGAATCGGTCATAAAGAAGATTGAAAGCGAAAAAATTATACCTGATGTTAGATTAGCTATGAAGCTTGAACGCGCACTAAAAATAAGAATATTAGCTAAGTCAATAGAGCCTGAAGAATCAAAAAACATTACAATACCGAGATATGAAAATGAAAAAGCTGTCACATTAGGTGAAATAGTCCACTTAAAGATTGACAAGAGGAGGAGAGAGAAAAACGAGGGTAATACTAGTATATCGCAGAGATCCATTTGAAAAATCCAGGATGGATGAGCTTAAAAGTTTAGCTGAAGCGGCCGGATACGAAGTTATCGGATCACTTGAACAGGTTAGACGCCCCCACCCGCGTTATCACATAGGTCCTGGGAAGGCGAAAGAGTTAGCGCAAATGGTTAAGGATTTAAAGGCAGATAAAGTTTGTTTCGGAAACGAGTTGAAGATCATCCAAATATATAATCTTGCGAAGATAACAGGCGTTGAGATCATCGATCGTTTACAGCTCATACTTGAAATATTTGTTAGGAGGGCTTCAACAAAGGAAGCTAAACTTCAAATTGAACTCGCAAGATTACGATATGAACTTGCCAATGCTAAAGAGAAGGTTAGGCTTGCTAAAATGGGTGAGCAACCAGGCTTCCATGGTTTGGGTAAGTATGAGGCTGACGTGTATTACGAGACTATTAGTAGGCAGCTTCACAAGATTCAAGAAAAATTGATGGAAATTAGAAGAACTAGAGAGATACATCGCGCTCGTAGGATTAAACTCGGTTTTCCTATGATATCGTTAGCTGGATATACGAACTCAGGTAAGAGCACGTTATTTAATGCGCTGACAAAAGAAAGTGTTCCAGTCGATTCAAGTGTTTTCACAACACTCTCAACAACGACGAGAGTTACCGAGATATTCGGTGAGAAAGTGTTTGTAACCGATACTGTTGGCTTCATAGATCGCCTACCAATAACTTTAGTAGAAGCCTTTCGCTCAACCCTCGAAGAGACCATCTTCTCGGATTTGATTCTACTAGTTGTTGATGTAAGTGAACCGCTTGATGAAATTTTAAGGAAACTTTCGGCATCACTTGAAACTATACGGGAAATAGGAGCTGCAGGAATACCGACTATAGTATTACTGAATAAAATTGACCTATTATCTGAGAACGAGCTGAAGGAGAAAATTGAGAAATTAAACAAAATTTTTAACCTGAAATTCGTTCCCATATCAGCTCTTTATGGAACAAACATGGACTTACTTAAGAATGAAATAGCGAGTGTTCTGAAAAGATACATAGATTCATCCTTTATTATTCCAATTAGCCAAGAAGCCTTCTCTTTTCTCTCATGGGTTTTTGAAAATGCAAAAGTTCATAATGTAATGTATAATGATCATTTGATAAGCGTATGTCTTAGCGCCCCACCAAACCTCATAGATAAAATTAAAAGTCAAGTTGAAGGGATGGGCGGTAAGTTTGGGTACGCTCAATAAATGGAAAATTTTCGTTTTTAGGTATGGGCATAGACCTGATAGAGATAAGCGCATAACAACTCACGTCTTTCTCGTGTCCAGAGCATTTGGTGCTCATGGAGCATTTTATAGCGGGGAGAGAGACGAGAAAGTTGAAACGAGTATAAGAAAGGTTGTTAACTTATGGGGAGGTCCATTCACTGTTGAATATGTTGAGGACTGGATTAAAACTATAAAGGAGTGGCAAAGGAAAGGTGGCGAGGTTATACACTTAACGATGTACGGTCTACCATTAAATGAGGTTATTCAAAAGATAAGAGATTCCGGCAAAGATAAGCTCATAATAGTTGGTGGAGTTAAGGTTCCCAGAATGTTCTATGAAATCGCAGATTGGAACGTCTCTATAACATCACAGCCACATTCTGAGGTTGGTGCATTAAGCGTTTTTTTGCACGAATTATATATGGGTCAGGAACTCAATAAGGAGTTCGAGAATGCTAAAATTAAAGTTATTCCGCAGGCTAAGGGAAAAATGGTGATAAGAATTTAAAAGATCTTTTATCTCTGATTTTAGAGAATATTTATTTGACACTATTTCCCGATTAATTTAAGTTATATGGCGTCGATAATTTATTGTTGAGTGCGTTGATATGCCGCTGGTTACTCATGATACATTAATTAAAGTTGCGAAAATAATTGGTGGTGAAGAAGCCGTCAAAATAGTTGAGGCTCTTAGCCAAGCTGATGAGATGGCTGAGGATGAGATTGTGTCTAAAACTGGTGTTAAACTCAATGATGTACGCAAAATCCTTTATAGGCTTTATGAGCATTCAATAGTTGGCTTAAGAAGAACTAGAGATAAAGACACCGGCTGGTTTATTTTCTATTGGAGACTTCAGATGGATCAAGTTGAGGGCTTTATAATAAGCCAAAAGAAGCGTGTACTTGAAAAGCTGGAAATGAGACTTGAGTATGAGAAGAACCATGACTTCTATTACTGTTATACGCCTGGATGTAAGCGTATGACCTTTGAAGAGGCAACCGAGTACATATTTAGATGCCCTGTATGCAATAAGCCCTTAACTCACTATGATAATAGTAAAATAATTGAGGCTCTTTCCAAAAAAATCGATCGCATTAAGAGTGAATTAAATGGGTAAAGAACTACCATCACCAGAAGAGGCCTTTAAAATCCTTAAGGAGGCAGGTTGCTCCATTGATGTCATAAAGCATTGTGAGGCAGTTGCAAGATTAGCGGTTCAAATAGCTGAGAAATGCTTGAGTAATGGTGTGGCAGTTAATGTTCAACTAGTTCATATCGGCGCAATTTTACATGACATAGGTAGATCAAAAACTCATAAGGTTCATCACGCTATAGTTGGCGCTGAGATGGCAAGATCGCTAGGCTTACCGGAGGAGGTTGTGTCGATTATAGAGCGGCATGTGGGTGGCGGAATAACGTCTGATGAAGCAATTAAGCTCGGTTGGCCAAATAAAAATTATGTGCCAGAAACCATTGAGGAAAAAATCGTTTCTTACGCCGATAAATTAATTGAAGGGTCAAAGATTGTTCCAATTGAGGAGACTATAGAGCGATTCAGGAAGGAGCTGGGCGCGGATCATCCATCTATTAAGAGGATCATGAACCTTCATCAGGAAATTTCAGCGCTCTGTAAGTGCCAATAAACTTCGTTATATGTTGTTTTACCAGGTTAAGAGTTAAAAAGCCTTAAATAATAACTTAAAAATTTTTCTTTGAGGAGAGGAATAAAACTGATGTCGGGCTTTGAAATAAGATCTAGAATATTAGTTAAAGATGTTATGACGAGCCCTGTAATAACAGTTAATGAGAGTTCAACGGCTGATGAGGCTGCTAGACTTATGAGAGATAATGAGATTGGGTGCGTTATTGTAAGTACTGACGATGGAAGACCAGTGGGCATAATAACTGAGAGGGATCTCGTCATAAGGGTTGTTGCGGAAAATATTCAGCCGAGCGCTATTAAAGCGAAGGAAATAATGAGCGCACCGCTAATAACGATAGACGCTGATAAAACAATAAGTGAAGCGGCTAAGGAAATGAGCAGGCGTAATATTCGAAGATTGGCTGTTATGTATAAAGGGCAACTAGTCGGCATACTCTCCAGTAAGGATATATTGTCCGTAACTCCTGAGCTTATAGAGATAATTCAGGAGAGGGCCAAGATAACTACCGAAGAGGTTGAGGAGAGCCCGCCTTTAGCTGGATACTGTGATAATTGTGGGGAATGGTCAGATAATCTCCGAGAGACTGACGGAACTTACCTCTGCGAAGACTGTTATATGGAGAGAACCAGCACTGAATATTAGCGTGAATGTTCCATCGTAAATTAATTTTTATCTTCACCTGATATTCAATTAGAGTATAGGCGATAAAATCTTGTCAGTTGATTTGGTTCTTAAGAATTCAAAGATATATGCATTCAATAGAATAATTGATGCTGGCATAGCTGTTGACCATGGAAAAATAGTTAGAGTATCCAAGGAATCGAATCTTCCGAGTGCATCTGAAAAGATAGATTTAAACGGTATGCTGGTTCTTCCAGGAGTCATAGATGCGCATGTTCACCTAAGGGATCAAGAGCTATCCTACAAAGAAGACTTCTTTTCTGGAACATGCGCAGCTGCTAATGGAGGCATAACCCTAGTTATGGATATGCCAAATAATAGGCCTGTAACAGCAAGTGTGGCGGCGTTAAAGGAGCGTATGGAAGTGGCTTCTAGTAAAATCGTCACTAACGTAGCTTTTTACTCGGCCTTTCCTGAAAACATCAATGAGATAAAGCAGCTGGTTCGTATTGGTGCGAGGGCTTTTAAAATCTTCTTAACCCATAAAGTCGGTGGGCTTGATCCAAGCGATGAAGATACAGTTATAAAGGCATTTAGGGAGACAGCGAAAGCTGGCGTCCCGGTTGCCGTTCATGCTGAAGATGCCGTTCTTTTACATGAAAAAATTAGGGAATTAAAGTCAATGGGTAGAGATGATTTAAGCGCCTATGCCGAAGCTCATTCTCAGATGGTTGAGATTATGGGAATTAAGCGTGCAATAAGGTTGATGAGGGAATCAGGTGCGCATTTACATATATGCCATGTCAGTATTGCCGAGGGGCTAAAAATCATATCTGAGGCTAAAAAGGGCGGGTTGCCAATCTCATGTGAAGTTACGCCGCATCACCTCCTCCTTTCAGATAAATATGTGGAGAAGCTTGGTGGTATAGCCTTAACTAATCCGCCTCTTAGGCCGTTAGATGAAGTCTTATCTCTACAGCGATCTTTAATTGGCGGACTAATTGATCTTGTAGCGTCCGATCATGCTCCACATGCATTTAAGGAGAAGGAGGGTTCGTCAGTATGGGATATCTCAGCGGGTGTTGTTGGGCTTGAAACGATGCTTCCTCTAATGCTAACAATTGTTAATAAGGGTCAAATGTCGATATCAACACTTGTTAGAGTGCTTTCAGAAAATCCAGCTAAAATATTTGGATTCAAAAATAGGGGGCTAATCGCTGAGGGCATGTATGCTGATTTAGTTGTAGTTGACATAAAGAGGGAATGGGTTATAGACTCATCAGAGTTTTATTCAAAAGCTAAGTTTTCGCCATTTGATGGCTGGCGTGTTAAAGGTAAGCCGATTAAAACTTTTGTAAATGGAATCCTGGTTATGGATGAAGGTGAAATAGTAGTTAAGCCTGGAAGCGGGAAGATTATAAAAGCGAATTAAAAAGCAATATTGGAGGATGCTAAGTGAAGTTTGTTGTTAACGGTATGCTTGGCAAAGTAGCTAGATGGCTTAGAATGCTAGGTTACGATACAAAATATTTTAACGCTATGAGTGATGATGAGATTTTAAAGGTGGCCTCTGAAGAGAAGCGAATCCTGTTAACTAGAGATTACCAGTTTTTAAGAAGGCTAATATTCATGGTGTTAGGGCAATTTTTGTTGAAGGAAAAAACCATATTGAGAGGCTTGCTAACCTCTCAAAGCAACTTAATATTAAGCTTGAGATAAATATTGATGATTCGCGTTGCCCGAAATGTAATGCAGAAATAAGGCCGATTAATAAGGAGGCGGTTAAAGATAGGATTCCACCGTCAACTTATAGGATTTATAATGAGTTCTGGATTTGTAGTGGATGTGGACAAGTATACTGGAAGGGAAGTCACTGGATAAAAATAAATAGTGCATTAAATCAAGCCAAGCAAATTTTGTCTGGGAAGAACCATTAATAGGATATTATTTCCATCATGTTTTGATCAATAATTTTTATTTCGCCAAGCCTGCACCTCTTTAGAGCCTCATTTAAGATAATTATTCTCTCGAAGGGGTTGGATGATGATAAAAGCGGGCATATAATTACGTCATTGCATGGCTTGATTTCGGATATCATCTCCGCTAATGCCGAATAACGTATTTTTGTTCCCGGATTATACCTCTCCATTATAGCTCTATGGATCTCTTTGATGTGCGTGCATCCCTTATAGAACCTTTCTCTTGGGCAGATATAATATTTGAAGTCTCGAATTATTTTGCTTTCCAGAAGAATCCTTTTACAATTCTCAATTGTTATTTTTTTGCTAACACTTCTCTCACTAATCTTGCGATCCGCATAGCTGAAAAGGATCCTACTTATGACAGATGCCCTTCTGTCGGAAATAATCTCTTCCCTAACTATCTGGTTGATGTGAGGGCTATACTCACCTACCCAGAGAATATAACGTTTACCATCCGTGATTGGGCGAATCATGAAGCCCCAGGATCTTTGAGGGGTTCTTTCTAGAAGCCATTCCGCATCATCCAATAGATTTCCATAACCTCTGAAATCTCGAAAGAACAGCGTGCCTAAATCTCTATCAAACAAGACGATGATGCTTCCAAGTTTTAAATTTTCCAGTTTTTCCTGGAGCAACTTTGATCCTAAGAGTGAATGTAAAAGCATTCTATTAAGTTTTGCGTGAAAGAAGATTAGCACATTAAATTTTCAGTAAAACTTATATTTTCATTTGGTCTTTAGAGATGCCTAAACATACGGAGGATTATTATTGTCATCTAAAACATTAGTTTCTGTATACTTAATTAGGATAAGGAATGGAGATGTTGAATTCGCCTTTTATTTGGGAGGCAGTTAAATGACTCTGGCAACAACAGAAGAATATAAAGTTGCAAATACAAGTGTGGAAAGAAAAATTTTGATAGGACCACCTAAGCTTACACGGTTTGAGAAGGCTAGAATCTGTGGGGCGAGGGCCCTCCAAATCGCGATGGGCGCACCGATTTTAATAGAGGTCACAAAAGACTTAAGAAGTCCGATAGATATCGCGCTTGAAGAATTAAGGCGTGGCGTTTTACCAATAACAATTCGAAGAACTCTCCCGGACGGGACGTATCAAGATATACCACTAAAATGGCTCCTTTAATCAATTTATTTCAGCACACTAAATAGATAACTACGCATTATTCATGCTTGGTAGGTTTCCACAGTAAAAGTCCCAAAAATATTTAGATCAACTATTAGCATTAAACTAATGGATTGCCAGCTTCCCCGGCTTCGCGCGGCCGAAGACCGCACTAAAACCGGGGACGGAGCGCGGTTTAACTTCCAAGTTCGGAATGGGTTTGGGTGGTTCCCGCGCCCTTTGGCCGGCAATCCAAGTGAAATAAGAGAATTCATATTTTTAACTTTTTCGTTCAATTCTTCACATAAAATATATAAGCGTGAAATTTTTCAAAAATTATAGGGGTGGGGCTGTAGTCTAGCAGCAGCCGCGCATAAGCGGGCTGCTAGAAAGGTATGACGACTGCGTAGACGGCTTTAAGCCGTTAGCCGTTAAGGGCTCCAGATGCTAGAAAACGGGTTTGCTGACCCCCTTCAGGGGTATGAAGACCGTCTGGAGCGTGAAGAAACCCGTAGGTCGCCGGTTCAAATCCGGCCAGCCCCACCAATTTCCAATTCGACTTAAGGAGAACTTCAAAAATTAATAATTACTTAAAAAAATTTTGGAGAAAATTCTTTTCTAAGAATTATATATTGGCAAACATACGTTTTCTGGTAGGGTGAAAGATATTGATGAAAAAGGAAACTCGCTTCTTCTCTAAGACGCTTATAGATCTGGATAGGGAAACTTATGTGGAGAGGTGGAAGATAAGCAGTGATGATCTTGGCGTTGAGGGGAAATGGCGGGTAGAGAAGTATAGGTTGTATGGGGGGCTATCGGATGGTGTCGACGTAATAATGGTTGACAACGGCAAGTTAAGTTTCTTTGTTGTTCCAACTAGGGGAATGAGCATTTGGAAGGGGTTCTATCAAGGGCTAAGATTAGGGTGGCTCTCACCCGTGAAGTATCCAGTTAACCCAAGCTATATAAATCTTGAGGAACGAAACGGATTAGGGTGGCTCCGCGGCTTTAATGAGTGGATTGTTAGGTGTGGACTTGGGAATCTTGGCGCGCCGGGAATAGATTTTATAAAAGATAATATGGGCCGAGATGTGGAAGTTATGCTAACTCTACATGGGAGAATAGCGAATATTCCTGCCAGCTTCGTTAAGGTTGATATTGGGATTGAACCACCCTTTGAGATAAGAGTTAAAGGGATCGTCTATGAGAGCTCAATGTTCGGTTCGAACCTTAAATTAACAACACTAATATCAACAGTTCCTGGAAGCAATAGTCTAAAGATTCTAGATATTATCAAAAACCTTCGCGGGATTCCAGATGAGATGCAGATATTATACCATTGTAATTATGGCAGGCCAATTCTTGAGGAAGGTGCTCAGTTAATAGCGCCAATTAAGCGCGTTGCCCCAAGAGATAAGGTAGCAATGGAAGATATTGAATCATTTAATATTTTTGGGCCTCCCGAGAGAGGTTTCATTGAACGAGTTTATTTTATGGAGCTTATAGGCGACCATGAGGGGTGCAGTGAAGCTCTAATCACAAACAAGAGTATGGATATAGCGGTAGCTCATAAATTCTCGATTAATGAGTTACCATGTTTTACACTTTGGAAGAATACTGCCGCTGAAGAGGATGGTTATGTCGCCGGTCTTGAGCCGGGTACGAGTTTTCCAAATACAAAACGATTTGAGAGAGAGCGAGGTCGAGTTATTAAACTTAAGCCTGGAGAAGAGTACCGGGCTTGCTTGGAGATAACTGTTCATTTAGGTAGAGATAAAATTGAAGATGCTATTAGTCGAATTGAGAAAATTAAGCGTGGTGCTAAACCAATAGTTTACAGGCAGCCCATAGAGGAATTTTCACAAATATAAACTATTCTCAAACCTAGGATTAAGATAATAATTATCTAGCATATTGCGGTGGAAGGTCTTATGGTAAAGAGGGTTGCGCTGGTTTATCAGAGGAAGCTTTTAGAGCATGATTTTGGTCCTGGGCACCCGCTTAGGAGGGAGCGTCTCATCTTATATTTTGATTTGTTAAGGGAGAAGGGTGTATTAGATTTGCCATGGTTTCAAGTGATAGATCCCCCTATGAAAGCGACGGAGGAGGATGTGCTCGCAGTACATGATGCTTCGCTTTTAAACTTAATTAAAAGTCTTAGCGAAAGGGGAGGTAAACTTGACGTTGATACTCCAGTCCCTTTGGGAACATATGAGCGAGCGCTTATACAGGCTGGGGGCATAATACATGCAGGGAGGGCGGTTATGAGCGGGGAATTTAATAGGGCTATTCAATGCATCGCTTTTGGAGGGCATCATGCTACTAGGGCGCATTATGGCTTCTCTTTCGGCTTCTGCTATTTCAATGATGATGCTATTGTAATTAGGTACCTACAAAGACACGGATACATTAAGAGAGCCTTTATATTGGATTGTGACGCGCATCACGGTAACGGGATTCAAGAGATATTCTATAAGGATCCAACAGTACTTTACATGTCTATACACCAGGATCCTCATACTCTCTATCCTGGAACAGGATTCATTCACGAGGTTGGGTCAGGCGCTGGCGAGGGATACACGGTTAATATTCCGCTCCCTCCTGGCGTTGACAACGAAAACTATTTAAGGGCACTACGCGAAATTTTCCCACCACTTATGCGCGAGTTCAAGCCCGATCTTCTCCTATTTATTGTTGGTGCAGATAACTATTTCAATGATCCATTAACAGACTACAATTTAACGATGGAATTTTACCCTGAGTTGACGAGGGAAGTTCTAAAAAATGCGGATGAAGTATGTGGGGGAAGAATCCTTATTAGGCTTAGTGGGGGATATGATGTTAACGCAACTGCACATGCCTTCTATTTGGTGACAGCGTGCGCCGCTGGAGTTGAAAATCTAGATATTAAGGATACGTATCCAACCCCCAGTAAGAGGGACGCTACATCAATATCTAGGCGTGTCAACATGATCCTCGCGGATCTTAAAAGGATTCTTTCAAAATATTGGGCATGCTTTAGGTAATCGTAGGTTAAACTGGCGGATTCTTCATCCATTCTTCGGAAGAAGCAATCTTCAAGAGGCCTCCTACTTTTCTGTTTGGCGTTTGCTATTGGAAAGCCTTGGTGGAGCGTGTTCATCATGATTTTGGGCATAAAAGATGTCTGAAAAATTGGCGAAAGAGAATTGCGCCAATCAACCTTTCGGATCAAAAGACATAAAAATTGACCTTTCTTTATCGCGGATACAAAAGCATCGACAAAATCATCCTTTCCTGCTGAGCATGCGCTCTAAGTATGGGCGTATCTTCTCATTTTCAGCAATTATTCTCTCTCGTCCTATCTCCTTTAATTTAGCAGACATCTCACGAACTATCTGCGCGAACTTCACACCCTCAGCCGCGGAGATGTACTCAACCCTGAATCTATCTGGGGTTAGCCCCATTTTCTCCAGGGCTTTAGCTAGAGCGTCCATTCTAACCTTCATCTTGAGATTTCCATCAATATAATGGCAGTCGTATGGGTGGCATGCTCCTACAAGAACCATTCCAGCACCCTTCTTGAAAGCGTGGAGAATAAAGTCTCTATCAACACGTCCAGAGCACATAACCCTAACAATTCTTATGTTTGGCGGATACTCGAAGCGGCTTGTCCCAGCAAGATCCGCTCCAGCGTAAGCGCACCAATTGCAGCATATCCCCAAAATTTTGTCTTCCGGGTTCTCTTCTAGGGCAGCATCTATCTGGGCTATTATTTGAGCGTCTGTAAAGTGCATCTGAGTTATCGCATCAGCTGGGCACTCAGCAACGCACGTTCCGCAGCCATGACACATGGCCGCTATAACCTGCGCTGGCATGCCTGGTTCAGCCTTTATAGCACCATATGGACACTTCAGTGCGCATATACCGCACTTAACTCTGGTGTTTCTACACTTTTCCGGATCTATAACGGATACTATTGGCTCAATTGTAACTGATGGCTTCGAGAGTATCGTTGCCGCCCTGGCGGCAGCTCCACATCCCTGAGCAACGCTATATGGAATGTCCTTTGGACCTTGGCATGCACCAGCTAAAAAGATTCCATCAACCGGCGTATCTAATGGCTTAAGCTTGGGATGGCTCTCCATAAAGAACCCGTCCACACCCCTAGTTATATTCAGGATTCTAGCGATCTCTTCCGAGCCCTTAGCCGGTATCGCCGCTGTTGCTAAGACAACCATTTCGGCTTCAAGCTCTATTGGCTCACCAAGCAGAGTATCCTCGGCGTGTATTATCAAGTTCTTTGTTTTTGGGTCCTCCTCAATCTTTGATACCCTT
>Ga0105154_1000172_pt1 | contig 28655 bp, 27 predicted proteins | sample SSWtaG_FD_89672 | JGI IMG/M metagenome (GOLD analysis project Ga0105154, IMG submission 89672) | Hot spring microbial communities from Sandy's Spring West, USA to study Microbial Dark Matter (Phase II) - SSWsed_matched | ecosystem: Environmental > Aquatic > Thermal springs > Hot (42-90C) >... | reverse complement strand
ACTGCAGGAAGTTCGGCTTCGAGTGGGAGCAGTTCTCCGACCTCGGCCACATGCGCTACGGCCCCGAAGCGGCTCTGATCATCGACCTCCTAGCCGAGTACGCGTGGAGGTGCGCCCTCTCACTCGGCATCCCCGTCTTCCGCGTGAAGGGCACGAACATGTTCGACTTGAGCGTTCCCGCCGTTAAGCAGCACGCCGACCTCTTCGGCGACCGCCTCTACACGCTCGAGGTCGGCCAGAAGAAGCTGGTGCTGAGGTACGCGGCCTGCCACCAGCAATTCGCCATGCTGAAGGATTGGAGCATCAGCTACCGCCACCTGCCCTTCGGCGTCTTCGAGGTGGCCGACAGCTACAGGCTGGAGCAGCCGGGCGAGCTGCTGCTCTGCTTCAGGCTCAGGAGGTTCCTGATGCCAGACCTCCACATCCTGACGAAGGATCTGGAGGAGGCGAAGGCGATCTCGCTAAAGGTCCACGCGAAGATCTACGAGGAGGTTAGGAAGGTGGGGAGGGACTACGTCTCCATCTACAACCTCACGCGCAGCTTCCTCGCCGAGCACCGGGAGTACCTGGCGAAGCTCGCGGCGATGGAGGGGAAGCCCGCGCTGCTCCACTTCGTGCCGGAGGGCAAGTACTACTGGGTGATCAACGTCGAGTACAACGTCATCGACCAGCTGGGCAGGCCCCGCGAGATCGGCACCTTCCAGATCGACGTCGGCAACGCGGAGCGCTTCGGCATAACCTACGTGGATGAGGGTGGCGCCAGGAGGCACCCGGTGATCATCCACACAGCCATCATCGGCTCGCTTGAGCGGTACCTGTACCTGCTCCTCGACACGGCGGCGAGGGACGAGGCTAGGGGCGGGAAGCCCAGCCTCCCGCTGTGGTTGTCACCGGTTCAAGTTAGGGTCGTACCGGTTTCAGAGGATCAGATCGGGAGGGCGCTTGAAGTCGCGGAGAAGCTGAACGCGGCTGGGGTGAGGGCGGACGTGGACGACCGGGGCGAGAGCGTCGCGAAGCGCGTGAGAGACGCTGAGGTGAAGTGGGTACCCTACATAGTTGTCGTGGGGCCGCGCGAAGTGGAGAGAGGGGTCTTGAGCGTCAGGAGGCGCGAGGGCGGCGTGAGCGAGATGACGCTCGAGGAGCTGCTCGCCGAGATCGAGAGGAGGCTCGAGGGGTACCCGCGCGCGCCCCTCCCCATGCCGCTGAGGGTCTCAGCGAGGCCCGGGTACTGAGTGGGCGGTTTGGCGTTGAAACTTTCGCTGAAGGGGCTTCTATACGAGAAAGTCAGGCTGAGGGAGGAGCTGGCGTCGAAGCTCGGCCACGAGCGAGCTTCAAGAGCGAGCAGCGACTACCACGCCCGCAAGCCGCCGGTTCACTGCGGCGCGACAGTCCACAGCGTCCTCGGCTGCACGTACAGGTGCGCGTACTGCTACCTGCCCGACATGGGCGTCAGCTTCGCGAAAGCTCAGCCGTACGGCTTGGGCGGTGAGGAGATGGCGCTGGCCCTCCTCTGCAACCCCTTCTTCCTCCCCGGCCCGCTGGGCACGTACGTGGCCTTCGGCAGCCTGGGGGAACCGCTCCACGAGGTCGGCGCCTCGAAGACTCTCGAGTACGCGGAGATCTTCTCCCGCCTCCTCCGCAACCCCATGCAGCTCTCCACAAAGGCCGCTGTGAGCGAGCAGATGGCCGCCAGGCTGGCGAAGCTCGAAGCGCCCCTTAACCCGCTCGTAACCATCGTGACCTTAAGGGCCGGATCGAAGCTCGAGCCGGGAGCCCCCAGCCCCTGGGAGCGGTTGGAAAGCGTGAGAGCGCTCAGGAAGGCCGGCCTGCACCCCATGGTCTTCCTCCGCCCCCTCATACCCGGTTTTGAAGAAGACGCGCTGGAGATCGTGCGGGAGGCCAAACGCCACGGCGCGGCCGCGGTGGTGCTCGGGGGTTTGCGGGTGACGCCGAGCATCATAGCCCGTCTCAAGGCCGCGGGCGCGGATGTCTCGAAAATCATGAGCGAGGTTGGTGATCGCCTCAAGAAGGGTGTTCAAGTGAGCGTACCCTCCAGCGCGTTGAAGGGGGCTGTGGCGGAGGAGGCGAAGCGCATCGGTCTCACACCGCTCTACAGCGCGTGCTGCGCCACCACGCTCAACGTGTACTTGAAGACGGGGCGACGTGTGCCCTGCCCTGGCCTCGACTTCGTCGACGAGCGCTTCTGCGCGCGCTGCCCTGTGAACTGCCGCGGCGTCAGGGTGGAGATAGACCCCGAGGAAGTGAAGTGGGCGGCTAGGGAGCTGCTGAGCGTGGAGGCGGTAGTGGTCGAGGAGGAAAGCTTCGAGCTCGTCCTCCGCGTGAGCGATCCGAAGAGTGCGCTGAACCGCCTGAAGAGGAAGGCCGCGCACAGGGTGGTCGTCGAGACAGCCTACAGGAGGAGGCTGCGCGTCGAGAGCGCGTAGCTCCGGCGCGCAAGGTAGAAGAGGCAGCTGCTCGGGCAGCGTTATCAAGGGGCGAAACACGTATGGCCATAGCGGGCGCGCGTCGGAACCCGCTTAGGAACCTGCTCGTTAGGCTGGTTTGGGATCGCAGCCTGAACCCCGGGGATTACGTCATCAGCTTCAGGTCTCGCGGGGCGCCGAGCGGCGTCGAGACGGTTAGGGGCGACGCGCTGGAGAAGGTGTACCTGAGGGGGTTCGAAGCGAAGGTGGGCGGCAGGGTGCTGTACGTCCCCTTCCACCGGGTGGTTGAGGTGCGGAACGAGGCTACGGGGGAGGTCCTGTATAGGGTTCGCAAAACAGCTTGAGAAAATCTCAAAATTTTTGGTAAATGCTCTCTATATTCCTTTCTGGGCCATGTACAGTAGGAGATCGACCAGCCTGCAGCTGAAGCCCCACTCGTTGTCGTACCAAGCGATGACTTTGACTTTGTTGCTCTTACCCCCGAGCACCATGCTCGCTTGGGCGTCGTAGATCGCGGAGTGCGGGTTGCCTAGGACGTCGGAGGAGACGATGGGCTCGTCAACGTACTCGAGTATGCCCTTCAGGTAGGTTTCGGAAGCCTCCTTGAACGCCTTGTCCATCTCCTCCTCGGTCACCTCCCTGCCCAGCTGAGCCACCAGGTCGACCACCGACACGTCGGCGACGGGCACGCGCATCGCCATGCCATCCATCTTGCCCTTGACCTCCGGTATCACGAGGTGGAGCGCCCTAGCGGCGCCGGTAGTGGTCGGTATGATGTTGATGGCCGCCGCCCTAGCCCTCCTGAAGTCCTGCGGGTGAACGAGGTCGAGGACCCTCTGGTCGTTGGTGTACGCGTGAACCGTGGTCATGAAGCCCCACTCGATCCCGAAGTTCTTGAGGAGGACGTAGACGACGGGGGCGAGGCAGTTGGTCGTACAGCTCGCGTTCGATACCACCTCGTGCTTCTTGGGATCGTACATCTCGTGGTTCACTCCCATCACGACGGTCACGTCGGCGCCTTTCGAGGGCGCCGTCACAAGCACCTTCTTCGCTCCAGCCTTGATGTGCAGCGCGGCTTTCTCGCGGTCAGTGAAGCGGCCGGTGGCTTCCATCGCGACATCGACGCCGAGGTCCTTCCACGGGAGCTTCTCGGGGTTGGACTCGTTCAGCACAGGGATCTCCACCCCGTCGACGACGATCTTGTTGTCCTTCACTTCCACCTTGTTGGGCAGCTTGCCGAAAACGGAGTCGTACTTGAGCAGGTAAGCGAGCATTTTCGCGGAGCCGAGGTCGTTGATGGCGACAACCTCGTAGGTGTCGAAGAACTTCTCGTTCTTCAAGGCGGCCCTGAAGAACAGCCTGCCGATCCTCCCGAAGCCGTTTATCGCTAACCTGTACTTCATCGTGACCCCACCTCCATCTGAGGTTTAAAGCTTTCCACTAAAGATGAAGGGTCCGAGCCCGCGGCATCGAACGGCATACCCCATCCCCTTTCCAGGTAAAGGTTACTTTCAGACTTGCCCGGGCCCATCACTGGTCAGGCCTTTCGAGCGTCATCACCGGCGAACCCAGTGTTAACACTCCTTAAATACCTGCGCTTTGTCGGTAGCTCGATGAGCTTAGAGGCTTGGAGAGAGGTAGCGGTCTACATCGTCGGCGACATCGTGCTTTCGCCTTCGCCGGGGAAAGCCATGAGGAAGTGGCGGGAGCAGTTCCGCGTCACGCAGACGGACTTGGCGAACGCGATGGGGGTGTCCTCCTCGGTTCTCAGCGATTACGAGAGCGGGCGGAGGCGCGCGCCGGGGACCAGGTTCCTCCGCAAGTTCGTCGCCAGCCTGATAGAGATCGACGAGAGCAGGGGCGGCCACACGCTGAGGAGTCTCGCGACGCTGCTGGTTGGCTCGTCGAAGCTGAGGGAGGCGGTTCTCGACATGCGCGAGTTCGAGGAGCCTGTGAGGTCGAAGGAGTTTTGCGAGAAGATAAAGGCCGAGCTGATCGTGGGCACGGGGAGGGAGCTGATCCTCGGCTACACGGTGGTCGACTCGCTCAAGCTGGTGGTCGAGGTGCCGGCCATCGAGTACGTCAGGCTGTACGGGGCGACGACGCAGAGGGCAGCGGTTTTCACGGGCGTGACGCTGGGGCGGAGCCCCGTCATAGCCGTGAAGGCGATGCAGGCGGGGATGGGCGGTCTCAAACCCGCGTTGGTCGTCATGCACGGGGTGTCGAAGCCCGATAAGCTGGCCGTGACGATAGCCGAGAGGGAGGGGATACCGCTGGCCGTGTGCACCCTTAAGAGCGTGGAGGAGCTGCTGGAGGCCCTCAGGAGCATCTAGCTTTTGACCGCTCTCTCACTCCACCTTTACTCTGTAGCTCTTCTTGCGGGGCAGCGTGACCTCGAGGTACCCCGAGCGGAACGTTGCCTGAGCGTTCTCGGTATCAACGTCGGGCGGCAGCTCCAGCTCGAGTTTGTAGCCTGTGACCTCGCACCTCGCGTAGTAGGGCACGTCGCACAGGCGCAGAGGCTCTCTCATGACGGCCCGGACCACTAGTCTCCTACCCACGATGGACACCTCGACGGCCTCCTTGCTCGCTTTCGGGAGATCCACTCTCACGAGGACCTTATCGCCCGCGTCGATAACTTCGTACAGGGGCTCTACCTCCCCTCTTTCGGCGTCCACGACCGGCTCGAAGACCCTCTCGACCTCCCTGAGCAGTCTCCTCAGCTCCCGCCTGAGCTCTCTGAAGCTCTCCTCGAACCACTCCTCCATGCCGACCACCTACACGTACATGGCGGGAACCGCGAACTCGTAAGCCTTACCGGTCTCGCGCATCGTCTCCACGGTCCTCTTCATGATCTCGCGGAGCCGAGCCCTAATTTCCTCCTCTTGCTCGAGGAGCGGTTCGACGCCAACTTTCAAGCCGAGGAGGGGGTCGAGCGCAGCTAGCACCGCGGCGGCGGCACCCGGGTCCGGGTAATTGAGGAAAGCTTCTGCGAGCAATGCTATGCCCTTCGCCGCCCGCTTGTAGCACTCCTTGAGGATGAGCGCGTAGGGGCCGGAGACGAAGCCCTCCCTGAACAAGTTGAAACCGCTCTTCTCGATAAGCTCCACGTCCTCCTTCGTCACTCCGGCTCCGTAGACGGCCGGTTTCTCGAGCTTCATCCGCTGAGGGGTTGGCACGCCGCCAAGCAACAGCAGCCGCTCGACGCCCTTCGAGAGTCCCCATTCTACCACGAAGCGGGCGAAGGAGCGGATGCCCCTAGCTCCTATCGCGACCTCGCCGACTAGTAGCAGCGCATCTCTCCCTCCTACGGGGAGGCGGTGTACTCTCATAACTGGGTAGGGGCGCGCCTCGTGGTAGAGGAGCACAGGCGGGAGATGCGGCGAATCCAAGTACGCAATCATCTCGGCGCTAAGCGTCTTAGCCAGGTATGTCGATGCTATAAGCCCCACGAGCCCCACGTCCGGCATGCCCACGATGAAGTAATCAGCCCGTGGGACATCCTTCAGCTCGTAAACAGCCCAATCCCTCATTGGTTTGCGCTCCAAGCAGGGGGAAATAAGCGCTACGTTCCCGCGTTTTGCCTCAGACCCTTTCCGGAAGCTCGCCCTTCAGGCGAGTGGGGGCTGGCGCGCTCGGTTGCGAAAAGAAATAGGGAGTGATCCGACCGCGCTGCTACCTGCTGTACTTCTTCAGCTCCTCGATAACAGGTAGTGTGCCTTTGCTGAGGAACTCCATCAGCGCACCGCCACCCGTGCTCACGTGCGAAACCTTGTCCGTGTATCCGAACTTCGCCGCTGCGGCGATCGTGTGACCCCCGCCGATCACGCTGAAGGCTCCGGATTTAGCGATCGCCTCGAAGACCCTCTTTGTGCCGAGCGCGAACTCATCGACCTCGAAGACGCCCATTGGCCCGTTCATGACCAGGCTTTTCGCTCCAGCGATGATCTTTTCATACTCGTCCAGCGTCCTCGAGCCGACGTCTTTGATCAGGTATCGCGTCGGCAGCTGGTCGACCCCTATCTCCTTCCTTTTTCCGTCCACGTCCACCGCGAGGTCCAACGGGAGGATTATCTTGCCGCCGAACCTGTCGAGGACATCCTTGAAGCGGGGCAGCAGCTGCAGGAAACCCTTCTCTTCTAGCACCTTCATGTTCGGTTCGCCGAGGTCGTAGCTCTTCGCGGCGAGGAACAGGTTCGCGACGAGCCCGCCTGTCAGCACGTAGTCGGCGATACCCTGGCTCAGCACGGCCTCGGAGATGTCGGCTGAGTCTTCGGCTTTCGCGCCGCCTAGGATGTAGACGCAGGGGCGCTCGGGCTTCGCCCGTACCCTCGCCAGCGCGCGCAGCTCCCTCTCGAGAACCCTCCCGGCCACCACGTGCTTGGCGACGGGCATGAAGCCGACGAGCGACGCGTGCGCCCTGTGCGCGGCAGCGAAGGCGTCCACCACGAACACGTCCACGTAGGGCGCGAGGTTCTGGACGAGCTCGGACTTCGCGTGCTGCTCGGCGCTCGCGCTCTTCGTCTCGCCGTCCCACATCCTCACGTTCTCGAGGAGCAGCACGTCGCCCTCGCGCAGGGCCTCGATGGCAGCCTTCGCCTTGCTCCCGAAAACTTCGTCAACGAAGCGCACCTCCTTCCCCAGTATCCTGCTCATTATCTCGGCGTGCTCGCGGAGGCTTGTGAAGTCGGGGTCGCCCTTGCGCCCCTGGTGCGCGAGCACCACGACCTTCGCCCCCTTGGAAACCAGCTCCCTAATCGTCTGCTCGGTGTGCTCCCGTATCCTGCTGTCGTCGAGGATGCGCTTCGTGGCGGGGTCGATGGGGGAATTTATGTCGACCCTCACGAAAACCCTCTTCCCGGAAACATCGACGTCGTCCAATGTTTTAACCCCGTACTCCGGCAGCATGCTCCCGCCGGAGTCTCGGCGGGAGACCGCTATTTAAACAGAGTCTCTAAGGAGTTAGGGCGTCGCAGGGCCCGTGAGCGCAGCGAGCGAGATATCAAGGGTTGCTGAAAGCAGCATGAGCGACGCCGCTAGCGCGAGGAGGGCCAGCGTCAGCTCCAGCGCTGGCGCCCTCCTTTGCAGCATCGCAGCGGTTAGCCACATGCTTTCGGTCAAGGCTATCGCGTACGCGAGCATGTAGAGCCAGGTTGAGGGGGTGGCGAGCAGCGACAGCACCAGAGCGAGCGTGCTCTTCGCCTCCGCGTATGCTACAGCTTTCACGGTCAGCCCGAGCGAGAACGCCGTGTACGCGGCGAAGAGGGGCCCTAGGAAGGGCGCGCTCAGCGCGAGCAGCGTGAAGGCGTTGTACGAGAAGAGCTGGTACACTGCTTCATCGGGGGCTCTCGTCGATGCGAGGGTCTCGAGCCTGGCTTTGTACTGCGCGTACAGCTCCCTCAGCACGCCGGCGGGGGCTGGCAAGCTCGCACCGGCGACGATCGTGGCTAGCAGCAGGCTCATCACCACGGGGTAGTTTTTCGCGCGCAGCTTCAGGGGGACCAGCTCCTTCACAGCTCTCGGGGCGACGCGGTTCAACGGCTTATAGTGTTTTCGCGCACCAGCTGCGGGACAGCCGCGCTGATCGAGAGCGCTCCGTCGAGCGCCGCTCCCGTATCCCTAAAATAGGGCCAGCAGCCGGACCCCCTCGGCCGACGATGAAATTTTCGATGAGAGTCGGGATAGCTGGGTACGGCGCGTACGTGCCCGTTTACAGGATTAAAGCGGCGGAGGTCGCCAGGGTTTGGGGCAGCGGTGAGGAGGAGCCTGTCAAGGAGAAGAGCGTGCCGGGCTTGGACGAGGACTCGCTGACGATGGCTTACGAGGCGGCGAGGGAGGCTCTCGAGATGGCTGGGGTAGAGCGCAGCGAGGTCGGAGCTGTGCTCGTCGGCTCGGAGTCGCCGCCGTACGCCGTGAAGCCCTCCGCCACAGTCATTGCCGAAGCCCTCGGTGTCACCCCGAGGGTTGTCGCGATCGACATGGAGTTCGCGTGCAAGGCGGGTACGACCGCCATGATCCTAGCGGCTGGTCTCGTCGCAAGCGGGGCGATCAAGCACGGGTTGGCGATAGGGACGGACAACGCGCAAGCGAGGCCGGGCGACGAGCTCGAGTACACAGCCGGTGCGGGGGCGGCCGCTTACTTGCTGTCGAGCGATGGTGGCAGGCTCTTGGCAGTTATCGAGCACGCGTACTCCTACGTGACGGATACGTCGGATTTCTGGAGAAGGGAGGGCGAGCGGTACCCTAGGCACGCGTACAGGTTCACGGGAGTGCCCGCCTACTTCGGCCACATTATCGGTGCGGCGAAGGGGTTGATGGAGGAGACCGGCTTGAAGCCCAGCGACTTCGACTACGTGGTGTTTCACCAGCCGAACGTGAAGTTCCCCTTGAGAGCGGCCCAGATGCTCGGCTTCAAGCTGGAGCAGGTGAGGGTAGGGCTGCTAAGCAACGAGATCGGCAACACGTACGCGGCATCATCGCTTATCGGCTTGGCTAGGATCCTCGACGCAGCGAAGCCGGGTCAGAGAATCCTCGTGGTTTCGTTCGGCAGCGGCGCCGGCTCCGACGCGGTAAGCCTCGTGACGACCGAGAACGTGGGGAGGAAGAGGAGCTCGCTGGAGCGCCTCCTCTCCAGGAAGGTGTACGTGGACTACGGGCTCTACGCGAAGATGAAGGGGATCCTGCAGGTGGCTTAGCGTGGCCAAACGGGTGTTCGTAATAGGGGCTGGCGCCACGAAGGTGGGCGAGCACTGGGACAAGTCGTTAAGGGATTTGGCCGTTGAGGCTCTGCTCGCCGCGGTGAAAGACGCTGGAGTCGATAAGCGCGAGATAAAAGCCCTCTACGTAGGCAACATGATGTCGGGCGAGCTGCAGGGCCAGGAGCACCTCGGCGCGCTGGTAGCCACATGGGCTGGCATGGCCGGCGTCGCAGCCTTCAAGGTCGAGGCGGCGTGCGCTAGCGGGGGCGCTGCGCTGCACCAAGCGTACTTGGCGGCGGCATCGGGCCTCTACGACTGCGTCGCGGTCGTGGGCGTCGAGAAGATGACGGACGCGCTGCCTAACGACGTCACGTCGGCGCTGCTCACGGCGGAGGATCAGGAGTACGTCGTTTTCACGGGGGCGACGTTCGTCGGGTTAAACGCGCTGGTGTACAGGATGTACCTGACGAAGTACGGGGTTAAGCAGGAGGACGTGGCGCGCTTCGCCGTCCACTGCCATAAGATGGCTGTCAACAACCCTTACGCGCAGTTCCGGCGGGAGGTCACTCTCGAGGAGGTCATGAGCTCGCCTCTGATCGCGGACCCGATCAGGCTCCTTGAGTGCGCACCCGTAGGCGACGGGGCGGCGGCGCTTGTCCTGTGCAACGAGGATTTCCTGAGGAGGAACCCGCGCGATGTGCTGGTCGAGGTGACGGGGAGCGCGGTGGCAACCGACATCCTGAGTGTCCATGAGAGGAGGGACCCGCTGGTGATGGAGGGCTTCCGGAAGGCGGCGGAGGTGGCGATGAAGAGAGCCGGTATCGAAGCTAAAGACGTCGACGTGCTGGAGGTGCACGACGCTTTTACTGTGCTCGGCGTTCTCACCTTAGAGGCCCTCGGTTACGCGCCGCCGGGTAGAGGGTGGCAGCTGGTTGCGGAGGGGGGGCTTGAGCCGGGCGGCGAAATCCCGACGAACACGATGGGCGGGCTCAAGGCGAGGGGGCACCCCGTGGGCGGCACCGGGATCTACCAAGTGTTCGACATCGTCAAGCAGTTGAGGGGCGAGGCAGGGCCCAACCAGGTGGAGGGGGCGGAGGTCGGCTTAGCGCAAAACTTAGGAGGTGTCGCGGGCACAGTTGCGGTCCACGTCCTAAGGAGGGTGAGGTAGATGGTGTGGGCCGAGAGCGCCCCCCGGGTTTGGAGGGAGAAGGTGAAGAAGTACAGGCTGCTCGGCGGCAAGTGCCCTTCCTGCGGGAGCCTAGTGTACCCGCACAGGCAGGTCTGCCCCTACTGCGGCCACGAGGGCTTGCAGCCGGTTGAGCTGCCGAGGAGAGGCAGGATCGTAAGCTACACGGCGATCAGGCATCCGCCCAGCGATTTCGTGGGGAAAGAGCCGTACGTGGTGGCGATTGTTGAGCTTGACGGTGGAGCGCGCGTTCTAGCGCAGCTCACGGACGCGAAGCCCGAGGAGGTTAAGGAGGGATTGGAGGTCGAGGCCGTGTTTAGGAAGTACAGGGAGCAGTCGCCCAACGGCATCATCGAGTACGGTATCAAGTTCAGGCCAGCCCAGTAAAAGTCTTTTTCATCGCTTCTTTACTCAAACGCTCTTGCTATGAAGAAGCCTGTAGTTCTGTGCGTATGCGGGAAGAGCCTGCGCACCCGCGGGCTACACGGGAAGCCGGGGTAGCCGGGCCCCCCGATGATGCCGTCCGGTCTTAAGCGCTCGGGCTGCAGCACAGCGTCCACAACCTCTTCCCCTTCCTCGCTCAGTAGAGAGCAGGTGGAGTAGACGAGCAAGCCCCCGCGCTCTAGGTGCTGCAGCGTGTTCGCCAGCATGCTCGTTTGGAGCTTCGCGTAGCGGCTCACGTCCGGCTCTTTCCAGAGCGCGAGTCTGAGCGCGGGGTCGCTGGCGATGGCGCCGCTGTTCGTGCACGGGGCATCGAGTAACACTCTCTCGAACTTCCGCGTGAGCTTCAGAGTCGCGGAGTCCGCAACTACCACGTGGACGTTCTTCACGCCCAGCCTCGACAGCAGCCTCATCATTTCTTCAACTCTGCGCCTGGACGCGTCGATCGCGACCACCTCCGCCTCGTTTCCGGCTAACTGCTGGATGAGCGACGTCTTCACGCCCGGGGCCGCGGCGGCGTCGAGCACTCGGAGCCCAGCGCGCGGCTCGAGCGCGTGCGCGACGGCAGCGCTCCCCTTATCCTGCACGATCGCCAGCCCCCGCTCAGCCAGTTTCAGCACCTCGAGCGGAGGGTCTTCGACGCCCACGAGCTCCAGCAGCTCGGGGAAATCCCTGTCCCCCCTCACTGCCACCACCTTCTCTAGGGTCTTCGCAACCTTCTGGACGCTGGCCTTGAGCTCGTTGACTCTCACCCAAACCGTGCGCCTTGAGCACGCCCTAACAAGCTTCTCGACCTCGTACAGGGGCATCTCCCCAGCTAGCTTTCTCACGAGCCACGGCGGGAAGGAGTTGGATATCGCGATCCTCTCGTGGGGGGGCAGGCGGGCCAGCTCCGCCTCGAGCTGCTCGAGGCTGCGCCGCGTGAGCAGCGCCCTAAGTTTGCCGCTGAGCAGCCCGCTCTCCACGTGCGCTACAGCCCGCTCTCCGCTCAGGAGCATTAGCGCGTACGCTACGCGGAACGCGCACCTGCGCCTCACCGGTAGCTTACCCACCCCGTGGAGCTTGAGGAGGAAGTCCGCTTCGGCGAACTTGAGCAGAGCCCTTCTAGCCGCTTCAAGAGCACTCGCCTCCCTCTTCCCCACGCTCTTCGCGGCTTCGAGGAAGGCGGCTTCCAGCGAGAGCTTGCGCCGCTCCACCAGCTCGAGCGTGAGTGCTGCGAGCCTGAAGGCGGCCGGCGAGAGTTCTTCCATAGCTCACGGCAGAACGTTCTTGAGTAGGAAGCTCAGGTAGAGGAGCAGGGAGGCCACCAGGAAGCCCCTCTCTCTCGATGTTTCGCAGAAAACAGACACAGCAGCCGTTAGTAGCCCGAGCGTAATGGCTTGGAGCAGGCGCAGCACGAAGGCTAGAGCGAGCATCGTAGTGTACGGCACGTCAGGGTAAAGTAACCCAGTTAAAGCGTAATGGACGAGCATGTAGGCGTAAAGGGGGAGCTGGGACACGGCAACGCCCGCCGCCGCGCTCAGCGGGGGGGCTCTTGCGCCGAAAGCCAAGCGCGAAACCAGGAGGATCATCGTTGTCGAAGCTAGAAGGCTCACCGCGAACTCCGCTGCGAGGAGCACCTCCGGCTGCAAAGTGAGCGAGAGGAAGCTCCTCGGGAGAAGTAGTGGCACCTGCTCGACCTCGATCAGCTTCAGCGGGAGCCGCGTTAGGAGCGACGCGGCGACCCCCATTGAAGCGGCCAGCGCCAGCGTCAGCGCGCTCAAGAGGGTGTTCCTATAAAGGGGGACGAACAGGTGCTGAGGTACGAGGACCGGTAAGATGTACTTGTCGAGCACGATCGCTCGCCGCTCTTTCGCAGCGAGCGCCCGCCGTATGGCCTCGTCCCCCTCTTTTATCGCCCTGTAGAGCGCGCGCCCCTTGCTCGTCAGCACATACTTCCTAGACGAACCGTCCTTGTCGATGAAGCTCTTGAGCCCGTCAATGTTATAGTACAGCGCACCAACACTCGTGCCCAGCTCCTTTTTGAGCTCAGAGAACGACATCGCGCCGTGCTCGGCGAGCAGCTCGATTATCCTCCTCTTTACGGGGTTCCCGAGCACAGAGTATACTTCCTCAAAGCTCGGGGCGTCGTCGACCTCGTTAGAGGGCATCGCGCCTAATCCCTAACACGGCCTATAAGGGTAGCGGGCGCGCAAGGGATATTAGGCGCGCGCCGCTTTCCCCTATAGGGCGCATGCTCTGCTACAGCTTACTGTACGATGGCTCGCCGAGGAGCTTAGAGAGGCTTAGGCAGCTGCCGGACGTGGCGCTCGAGCTGCTGCTGCCATCCAACACGCTCGTCTCCTTAAGCCTTCCCGAGATCGTAGACTCCCTCTTGGATGAGGGCGCGAAGGTCGTGGCCGTGAAGCTCGCTGATGGAGCGAAGTGCGGCGCCGAGGGCGTGGAGAAGGCGGTCGTAGTGGCCGACGAGCTGGGGGCTGAGCTGATAGTGGTCCCGATGGACGCTGGGAGCGCAGCGGAGGCGCTGAGCGCGCTTGAGGAAGCGTACAGCCTGATCGTCGCCTACTCCAAGAAGGTGGCGTTGGAGCCGACGCGCAGGGCATTCCCGAAGGCCCTCGAGTTCATGAACGGCTTCCTCGGGGGCGTGTTCAAGCTGTCGGTGTCTCCATCCCGCGGCTCTACGACGGAGGAGGTTTTGGCGCTATCGCTGGCTCACCTAGGCCAGCTAGCGGCTGTCAAGCTAGCGGGCTTCGCGCGAGACGGTAGAGTGTTAAGGGTTTCCAGTGTAGGAGGGTTGAATGCATTCGCGATAATAAAGGAGCTCGTGGAGAGGGGCTACGACGAGTACTTCGTCTTGGATTACGAGGCGAAGGGGCTCGTGCTACCCCCCGAAGCTGTCAGGAGCGATTGCGGTCTCCTGTCTCAGTACATCCACTCCCTGCTCGAGAAGCTCTGAGCTGCGGGAGCAGCTCGCTCTTCTTGGACTCGGTAGCGCTGAGCATCACCCAGCCCACCCACGCCGAGAAGAACACTGCAAAGCCTACTATAGCCGCGAGAGGCAGCGCCACAACCCACCAGGCCCAAGCTTCCCGCCCGAAGGAGGACGCGAGCGCCTTGATCCAGACGACGAACGAGAGGGCGTAGAGCGCGCCAAAGGTTAACGATGCCACCATTACCACGAGACCTAGCCCTCTTCCTCTCACAGGAGCCACCCCTTCCTTTAGGGGGGAAAACTTTTGCTGCCGGAGTGCGGGAACAGCTGGGCGTTCGAAGGCTTCGATGCGCGGAACCTTCTTTAGCGCCACCCCTCAAGGCTTCCTCAGGGCGCGAAGCTTAGTGGCGAGGTGGGCGGTAGTGCCTCGGCTCGCGAGGATTGTGAGGAAACTCGCAGGGGCGCTAGGCGTTTACAAGCTCTACGAGAGGCTGCTTGAATCAGAGGTTAAAAGTGACGGCAGGATCCCTTCGCACGTTGCAGTAATACTCGACGGCAACAGGAGATGGGCTAGGGAGGAGGGTTTGCCGCTTGAGGCCGGCTACAGGGAGGGGGCTCAGCGGGTGGAGGATTTCCTCAAGTGGTGCTACGACGTGGGCGTGAGGACCGTCACGCTCTACGCGCTTTCGACGGAGAACATTTCGCGTAGGAGCCCTGAGGAGATCCAGCTGCTCCTGGGGATCCTCCGCGAGTACCTGCGAAGGGAGCTGCGGGAGGGCGAGCTGGCGAAAAGGAAGGTTAGGGTGAAGGCCATAGGGTTCCTCGAACTGCTACCGCCCGACATTGCCGAGGGGATTAGAGAGCTCGAGAGGAGGACGGAGGGTTTCTCGGAGAGGTTCCTCAACGTGGCTGTAGCGTATGGCGGCCGCGCGGAGATCGTGGAAGCTGCGAGGAGGATAGCGGCGGACGTGTTGAGAGGGGCCCTGAGGCTTGAGGACGTAAACGAGGAAACCTTCGAGAAGTACCTTCAAACCTCGCACCTGCCTAACCCGCACCCGGACCTCGTGATACGCACGAGCGGCGAAGTGCGGATCAGCAACTTCCTGCTCTGGCAGATCGCTTACTCAGAGCTCGTATTCCTCGACGTATACTGGCCTGAGTTCAGGAGGATAGACTTTCTGAGGGCCTTGAGGACCTACCAGAGGAGGGGCCGAAGGTTCGGAGCGTAAGTAGTAGCGGGAGAGCGCAAACAACGTCGTTACGTATTTAAGCTGGGCGCAGGATCAGACAGCGGGGAAGCATGGCATACGATTTACTGAGCTTCACAAGCTTCGCCGACTTCGTCGAATACTTAGATAACCAAATAACTCAGATTAAATCGAAAATAGATTATTTGGAAAAAAGGTATGAGGCTTTGAAGAGCAAGGCGGAAAAGGTTAGGAGGTTGGAGAGCTTGCTGAGCAAGCTTGTCGGCGAGCAGATACGGTCGATCAACGAGGTCGATTTCATGGGGATTAAAGTAGTGGTCAGCGCTCGCGCGCTCGACGAGCTAGCGGCCGTGGAGGAGACGCTGGCGGCGCTCAGGGATACTCTGGCGGCGCTAACCAGAGTCCGCGAAGTAGTCGCCAGCTTGACGAGGGAGACGGAGATAGAGAAGGGAGGGCTGAGCCTCCTGGTTCAGACTATAAATGGGATTCCGGTCAAGTTGCTCTTCAAGGAGAGCGAGACCCCATGAGAAGCCCTCTTTGGATCCTGCTACCGCTCTTGACAGCGCTCGCTCTGCTGGTTGACGCGCAACCCAGCGTAAGTGCGCTTGAACCGGAAACTGAGGTCTTGGGGCTAGCTGTGGGTGGAGAGCGCCTCGCAATCGTCTACGCTAACAGCACGCTCGCGGTCTACGAGCTGCCGCTCTTCACCACCGCGTGCTCAGCGCAGTGGGACCTCAGCGCCGCGAGACCCGTTAGCGCAGGTTCAGTGGAAGGTGGGCTCGTAGCGTTCGCGCTAAGTAATGGGACGGTCGTGGCACTGGATCCCGCGAGCTGCCGCATTGGTTGGAGGGTGAACTTGCCGGACGAGCGCCTGGAACGCGCTGTGGTCAGCGGGCGGTGGGTGGTCGCCATCTCGAAGTACGGCTACTCAACGGGGAAGGGCAGCTTGGAGCTGGATAGGGTGCTGGTCTACGACGTTGGGCTCAGGGCTCTCACGTTCAAGATCGACAGGAGCTCCGACATCCGGCTGGTTTACGCGTTCGATGTGAAGGTTTCGGGGAACCTACTCCTGCTGACGGGCATTGACACCACGTGCGAGATCTGCAAGCTCACCGACACGTACGTGGTCGTCTACAACCTCTCGACATTCGAGAGGGTGTTCGCCGAGAGGATCGGCGAGTGTAAAGCCGACCTGAGCGGGAGCACGCTCCTCGCCGCTCGGGTGGAAGACGGCGTAGGCTTTGTGCACAACCTGCTTACTGGCGCTCGATGGCAGTTCAAAGCGGGCTCGAGGGTCCTCGACGCGAAGGTAGCCGGTGGGGAAGGCTACGTGCTCACGCGGCAGCCGGGCGGCGGAGTAGCGCTCTACCGCGTTCAGGGCCAAGACCTAATAGAGGCTGGCGCTTACCCTGAGGGCTACGCGATCGCTTTCCTCAATGGAGCCCCGCTAGTTGTTGGGGCAGCGTCTGTGTACGTTGACGGCCAGCGGTTGAGCCCCTTAAGTTGGTTGCCGCCGTGGAAACCCAGCGCGATCCTGGAACACGCGCGGGGGGTTGTGGTGCTGTACGGCCGGTGGCTCCTGCTCTACGCGTATGCGGCGGCACCCCTCCAGTTGCAGAACGCAGCGACAGTCATCGTGGTTACGGAGGCGGGGGCCGTTGTGAAGATTTCACCACTAGACCTGTCGGTTGCGGTGAACGAGTCGGGGGTAGCCGCTCTAACGCTGCCTCCTGGTACGTACGAGGTAAGCGCCGTGAAAGAAGGATACACGCCCAGCTCTACGGAGTTAACGCTCTCTGCTGGGGAAAGAAAAGTCTTGGAGCTAAGGCTTGCTCCCGCGCAACCCAAACCGGAGGCTCGCCTCTTGATAACGTTTAGGGAGGTACCAAGCAGCGGTCTGGGTAACGCGACGTTGGAGGTGGTAGCTGTTAATGGGAGCTTAGTCTACAACGTTTCGCTCAGCAACGCCGAACGCGGAGCCTCGGTGCAACTCACAGTTCCAACGCTAGGCACTTACATTGTTCGGGTGCGCGCGAACGGTTGTTCGTGGACCAGTGAACCTCTACCGCTGCTGCCCGGGGAGGAGAAAAGGGTGGAGGTGGAGTGCGCTGGAGCAGAGCAGCCGAGCGCGGCTCCTGCCGGCAACAGCTCCTCAGCTTCCGTCAACGTGCGCGAGTTAGCGGCCGTGCTCGCGTCATACGTCACGGTGAACGCTACTCGCGCCCACCCGACCGTCAACAACATCCTTCCGGTTACCGACATCGACGGGGGTAGCGTAGATCTCACAAATGGCGTCAAGCTGCTTTTCTTCTTCTACACCAAGTGCGCAGGCTGCTCTCTTCTGGTACCCAAGTTGAAGGCGCTGAACATCGAGGTGGTAATGATCTCGCCTTCAAGCTACGACAGCGAGGCGTCCCTTAGGAGCTACAGAGAGAAGGTTAACGCGAGCGGGTGGCGTTGGATCCTAGACGAGGGCGCTCAGCTGACAGCGCGTTTCAACGTCTCCGCCTTCCCCACGCTCGTGCTTCTCGAAGACGGGGTGGTGGTGTTTGTTGGAGTTGGAGCGGCCGGGGAAGCACAGCAGCTGGAAAGCATCGTTGCGGCCCTACTGACCGCTGCCGCGGAGTGGGCAGTGGACCCGGCGATCCTGGCGCTGGCTTTAGGGGCGATCCTTTCGATTCTTGTTTCCGAAAGAGGATCGAGAGAGTAGAGCCCCAGCTTCCTCGAGCTCTCATTGCTGCGCGTCGAAGTCTCGGCGACTCGCCAGAGCAGCACCCTGCGGCGCGCTAAAGCATATTAAGGGGCTGCGGGGCAGGAACGGAAGGGACCCCGGTGGGAGGCAAGAAGAGACCAACTGTTTCCCAGCTAGAGAAGCGGTTGCTGAGGGAGCAAGCGGCGAAGTCGGGGAAGCAGGAGGAGAGCCGCTCGAAGCTGAAGGTCACCAGCCAAGGGGCTCTAACTCAAGCCTCGCTCGATATTGTGTACCGCGAAATCGTGAAGATGCCTTACGTCACCCCCTACATCCTAGCAACGACTTTCGGCTTAAAGATAAGCGCTGCGAAGCAGGTCCTGCGGGATCTCGAGACTAGAGGCTTGCTCAGGCTTGTTGACGCGAACCGGAGAGTCAGGATCTACGTTCCAACGAGCGCGCCGCCTGCCGCGGCCAGCTAGAACTCGAGAAGCTCTGCCAAGCTCTTCGTAGGCACGCCCCCTATCTCTTTAACTTTTTTCTCCACGACGTCCCTCCTAGCGTTCACGACCCCGGGTTCGACGATCGTCACCAAACCGCCCTCGACGAGCTTCCTCAGTAAGCTCTCGGGGTCCTTTACGCCTAAGCTTTTCAGATCCGCTAGGAACCTCAGCCTGCCCACGCTCCAGTACCTGCGCAGGTAGTGGAGCGCAACTGCTAAGTCCCTATCTGCTAACTCCTGCGCTCGCGGCGCCCCGATATCGGCGACTGTCCTAGCGATCGCGGTCGGTGGAGGGCTGACCGCAGCCTCGGCTTTCGCCTCTTCGGCTTCGCGCCTCTCTCCTTTCGCCTCTTCAACTGCCTCAACGCCGACCTCCTCCTCAGTTAGGAACTCAAGCAGTGAACCCCGCTGCCCCCTGGCAACTCTCGGGCGCCTCTCGCGGATCTGCCTCGGCTTTGGGGGTGGAGCTTTCGTTTTTTTCAGCGAAACCCTCCGGGGGATCGCTATCTCTAGATGCTCGTCGACGAGCTCGAGCTCGGAGGAAGCTTCCACGACGCCTTTCCGCTTCAGCTCTTCAAGCAGCAACGAGAGGGTGACTGGGCCGACGTTGTGCTTCTCTCCCCACTTCAACAGCTCCTCCCAGCTCATCGACTGCCTACTCCTAACTTCGCTCTCGAGGGCCTTGAGCAGGTCCTCGTACTCGTCCATGGCCTTACCTCTTTTCGGGCCCCTTATCCTCGGCGCGGCTCTGCGGCGCGCTCGGGGCTATTAGGGTTATCAGCCCTCTGCTCGCCAGCATCTGTAGGTACGCTAGCAGAGACGCTTGGGCTTCCCTCCGGTGCAGCTTGAAGCGCTCGGAGACGCGCTCGACGATCTCGCTCACCGTCCGCTCGCCGTCCATGAGCTCCCACACGAAGCCTCCTACAGCATCGAGGATTATTTTCCTCTCCTTAGGCTCCCTGAAGAAGCCGCTGAACAGCCCTGGCTTCGAAGGCTCCAGCTTGATCGTGATCACGACCTCCCCCTTCTCGTTCTTCTCCCAGCTGACTGCCGGGTTCCTGACCGGTCTGCTGGCGAGGATCACCTCTAGGGGAATCGGCGGAGGCTCGCTCCGTTTCTCCCGCTTAAACGGCGGCACGGTTGGATGAGCGGTGGTCGAGTTAAATTTTTGTTGCACGCGAACCACTCCGGTCACAGCTGGCGGTCATGGTCGAAGCTGAGGGAACGCTCCTGCACCCCAAGCTGGTCGAAGTTGCTAGAAGACATGGCTACAGGAGCTTCAACGAGCTGCAGCTGCGTGCCTTTAGGGTGCTGAAGAGGAGGGTGAACGCGGTCATCGTGGCTCCGACCGGCTACGGCAAAACGGAGGCAGCGCTATTCCCTGTGCTCAGCGCGCTCCTCGAGGAGGGGAGGGTCGAAGGAGAGATCCGAGCGCTCTACGTGACCCCCCTCCGAGCGCTAAACCGGGACATATTCGCGAGGATGGGCAGGCTGTCGAGCGACCTCGGAGTCTCGCTCGAGGTGAGGCACGGAGACACCCCGCAGAGCGTTAGGAGGAGGATCGCGGAGAACCCGCCGCAAATCCTGGTCACGACCCCGGAGACGCTGCAGTTCATACTTGTCAACCCGAAGCTCAGGGAAGCGCTCCGTGAGCTGGAGTGGGTCATCGTCGACGAGCTCCACGAGCTGACTTCCAGCAAGCGCGGGCTCCAACTCTCGATAGCCCTCGAGAGGTTGGAGGAGATCAGCGAGCGGAGGTTGTGCAGGGTCGGGCTCTCAGCGACCGTGAGGAACCCCTTTGTAGCCGGGCTCTTCCTGACCGGAGGCAGGTACTTTGAGGTTGTTGAGGCTAGAGGGGGTAGACGGTATGAGATCGACGTCGTTTACTTGCGTTCCTGCGAGGACGCGGAGGAGAGAGCCAAGCTGCTAGCGGAGCTCATCGAGAGGTGGGGGAGTGTGCTGGTTTTCACAAACACGCGTGACACCGCTGAGGCGCTGGGCCTCCGGCTAAGCAAGCTCTGCGGCGGAGCGGTTGCCGTGCACCACGGCTCCCTCTCCAGGGAGCAGAGGACGGAGGTCGAGCGCGGGCTGAAGGAGGGCTCCCTCAAGTGCGTCGTAGCGACCTCCAGCCTGGAGCTGGGCATCGATGTGGGCCACGTGAAGTACGTTGTGCAGTACATGTCCCCTCGCCAAGTCAACAGGCTCGTCCAGAGGGTGGGGCGGAGCGCGCACTTCCTTGGTGGGGTTGCCAAGGGGTGCATCGTAGCTTCAGACGTCGACGACCTGCTCGAATCCGTGGTGATCGCTAGGAGGGCGAGGAGCGGCGACCTAGAGGACGCGGAGTTCGAGGAGCTCGCCTACGACGTGCTAGCCCACCAGCTCGTCGGGCTCGTCCTAGAGCGCGGCGAGGTCGGCCTAGAAGAAGCTCACAGGATCGTGGCAAGAGCTTACCCTTACAGGAATCTCGGGCTGAGCCAGCTAAGATCCCTGGTCGAGTTCCTAGCGAGCATAAAGCTGCTCAAATTCAGTGGAGGGAAGCTGCTGCGCAGCTCGCGCAGCATCAGGTACTACTACGAAGCAGCTTCCACGATCCCCGACGTGGAGACCTTCGACGTAGTCGACGTGAGCAGCAGGAGGAGGGTGGGCACGCTTGACGGTGACTTCGCCGTCTCGGCGCTGAGTGAGGGTAGCAGGTTTGTGCTGGGCGGGAGGGCGTGGAAGGTCGTAAGGATCGACTTGGAGGAGGGCAAAGTCTTCGTCTCCCCTGTAGAGGAGCTGGAGGCCGCGATACCGGCTTGGGTCGGCGAAGACCTCCCGGTGCCGTTTAAGGTCGCGAGAGAAGTGGGAGCGCTAAGGCGCCGCCTGGCAACCGAGCCGCTGAGCAAGCTGGCTAGTGAGTACGGAGTCGGCGAGGAGATCCTGGCGGAGGCCAAGGATTACGTAGAGAAGCAGCTGCAGGCGCTGGGCGTCGTGCCGAGCGACAGGGACATCGTAGTGGAGGTTGGGAACAAGCTCGTTGTGGTTCACGCGTGTTTAGGTACGCGCGCTAACGCGCTCCTCGCCCTGCTGCTCAGCTACGCGCTAGCCAAGATCTACGGCGTGTCGTCAAAACACTTCTTTGACGCCTACCGCGTGGCCCTCTCCCTCTCCAGGGATATGAGCTCGGAGGAGGTCGGGGAACTCCTGACAGAGAAGCTGGAGAAGATGCTAGCTGACACGGGCAGCGCTGTCCGGAGCTCGAGCCTTTACCTATGGAAGCTGCTTCACGTGTGTCAGAGGATGGGCATCGTGGAGAAGGGCTCGAAGCCTAAACTCCCCGTGAGGAAGCTTGCCGAGCTATTTGAGGGGGCTCCCGTTGACGAGGAGGCGGTCAAGGAGCTCCTGAGCACCCGGTTGGACCTAGGCACGCTAAGTACGTTCCTGAAATCCCTGAAGAACGGCCGCGTGCGGTTGCACGCGGTACGCGTAAAGGAGTTCTCCCCGATGGCGAGGAGCATGTTCGAGAAGCCCTACAGAGCGGGGGTTTTAACGAAGGGCTTTGAGCAGCTTCTCGTCCTCGACGCCGTCAAAAAGAGGCTCGAGAAATCGCGCCTCCTCCTCGTGTGCCTTCACTGCTTGAAGTGGAACAGGGAGATCGTGGTTGGCGAAGCGAACGAAGAGGTGGGGTGCCCGCTCTGCGGCTCTAGGGTCATCGCCGCCCTCAATCCTTGGGACGACGGCGCGTTGAGGATCCTCGAGAAGTGGAGGAGGGGGGAGAAGCTGAGCGAGGAGGAGTTGCGCGTAGTAAGGAGCGCGCAGAAGAGCGCAATACTGATCATGAGCTACGGCAAGAAAGCCTTGCTCTGCCTCGCCGGTAGGGGGGTAGGGCCAACAGTGGCAGCCCGCATACTGGGCGCGTGCAGATCAGAGGACGAGCTCCTTAGGGAGATCGTTAAGGCGGAGGCCGAGTACGTGAGAACGAGGGAGTACTGGCGCGAGCCCCCTCGCGCCCCCTCTCGCAGCGCGCACAAGCTTTAAAAGGCCTAGGGGAGGCCCTAGGCGGGAGAGGGAATGGAGTACGTGTACGCTAGCTTGCTGCTCCATTACGCGAAGCGCCCGATTACCGAGGACAACCTGAGAAGGGTGCTCGAGGCTGCCGGGATCGAGGTTGATGAGGTAAGGGTAAAGGCTGTGGTCGCGGCACTAAGCGGTGTCAACATAGACGAGGCCATAAAGAGCGCCGGTGTCCCCGCGATGGCGGTCGCAGCGCAACCCGTCCAGCCGGCTGCGCAGCCAGCTACGGCGCCGGAGGGGTCCAAGGCCGAAGCTGAGAAGGAGGAAGAGAAGAAAGGGGAAGAGAGCGAGGAGGTGCTCGAAGGGTTAGCCGCGCTTTTTGGATAGAGCTTTCAGGAGCGCCTCTAGCTCTCGTGGGTTTTCGCAGTAAAGCCTCACTCTGCTAGTTCCACCGCCCAAACCGGCCTGCGTTCTCACCTGCAACTCGAGGAACCTGCGACGCGTGTCCACCTTCACACTCTGCGCGCTGATAGGGGCCTTAAGCGGTACCCTGCCCTCCAGCACCAAACCCCGGTCAGTTACGAGGTAGAAAGAAGGCACTTCAAGCCTCCCGCCAGCGCGCTGCAGGCGTTTCCCAGCGGCGTAGTTGACCAAGTACAGGGTCAGCGTCAGCAACCCGTAAAACAGCAGGAACGAAAGGAACCTTTCAGCTTGCTCGCTTAAGTTCAGCTGGTCGACGAGACTCGCGAGGCCTCCCAAAACGCCTTCGCGGACATCAGGGATCAAGAGCGCGAACATTATGACGAAGGGGGCTACAAGCTGGGGGACAATAGCCTTCGTCTGTTCACTCAGCTCGCGACCGAGCTCGCGGTCCCTCGACTTCAACTTCGCGACCTCATCGCTGCTCACGGAGAGTAGGAGCTTGCCGGATTTCACGTAGTCGAGGTCCCTGTATATGGCGGTGGCGCTTCGTCCAGCCATCATTGCGGTGACGGCGAGCGCGGCGAGCATGTAGACGAGGAAGAACGTGCCCACGTGCTCCGGGAAGTACGTGGATACGTACGCGAAAAGCACTAGTAAGGCTACTGACAGTAACCAGCTAGCGCGCGGGTTCACGCGAGCCCGCGTAAAGCCGGTGCTGAAAACCTTTTCTGACGCTCGTCGCCAGCTTTCTCCAGCGAGCCCGCTGGGGCCCGCGCGGGGGAGCCGGCGACTGGAGCTAGCTTTTTAGCCGGGCGCGCGCCGGATGCGAGCGATGGAAGCGAAGCTCGCCAAGGCGACAGACGTGCTTAAGATGGACGAGGGAGCGAAGGTCGCGGTAAGGGGCTGGGTCTACCGCTTCAGGGATCTCGGCGAGAAGGTATTCCTAGTAGTCAGAGATTCTACCGGCATAGTTCAAGTGGTTTTCACCGGAGAGGCCGCAAAAAGGGCGCGTGAAGCCGATGTCGAAGCGTCGGTCGTAGTGCACGGCGCCGTGAGGAGCGACAGCAGAGCTCCCGGGGGTAAGGAAATAGTGGGTGAGTCGGTGGAAGTCGTAGGCGCGTCCCGGAACTTCCCGATCGCTAAGGACCTTTCCCGCGAGTTCCTCCTGGACGTGAGACACCTGTGGGTTAGGAGCAGGAGGATGCAGGCAGCGCTGAAGATCCGCCACACGGTCTTCGGGGCTTTGCACGAGTACTTCAGGAAGAACGGCTACTACGAGGTTCAAGCCCCCATGTTCATAACCGCGGCGGTGGAGGGCGGGGCCACGCTCTTCCCCGTGAAGTACGTGGACGGTAGCACCGTCTACCTCACGCAGTCCTCGCAGTTTTACCTGGAGGCGTTAATTTACAGCCTCGAGAAGGTGTACACAATCGCGCCATCGTTCAGGGCCGAGAGGTCAAGGACGCGGAGGCATTTAACGGAGTTCTGGCACTGCGAAGCCGAGATCGCGTGGGCCGGCTTGGAGGATATGATGAGGGTCGAGGAGGAGCTAGTGTGGTACGTCGTGGAAAGAGTGCTAGAGAGCAACCAGGACGAGCTTAAGCTGCTGGGCAGGAGTACTGAGCCGCTGGAGCGCTGCAAACCGCCCTTTTACAGGGTAAGCTACGACGAAGCTTTGGAGATCCTCGAAAGGAAGGGCTTCCACGTCGCGTGGGGCGAGGACCTGGGGGCCGACGAGGAGCGCGCGCTGGTCGAAGAGTTCGATAAGCCGGTCTTCGTTCACCGCTACCCCGAGAAGGCGAAAGCGTTCTACCATAAGAGCGATCCGGCGCGGCCGGAGGTTACGCTTTCAGCGGACCTCCTAGCTCCTGAAGGCTACGGCGAAATAATAGGAGGGGGCGAGCGTATAGAAAGGCTTGACGAACTTCTCGAGAAAATCAGGCGCTTCGGGCTTAGGGAGGAGGACTACGAGTGGTACGTAGACCTGCGCAGGTACGGCTCGGTCCCCCACGCCGGGTTCGGGCTGGGAGTCGACAGGCTCGTGATGTGGGTAGCGGGCTTAGACCACATTGTCGACGCCGTGGCCTTCCCGCGCACTATAAGGCGAGTCTACCCATAGGAGCGTGAGCTTAAACAAGTTTAATAACCCCCCGTCCTCCGGCAAGAGTAGCCCCGGTAGCTCAGCCTGGTAGAGCGCCGGCCACGTCGAGTGCGCCGGAGTCGTAAGCTACGCTCGGCCAGGGCAGCCGGAGAGGGGGATTCCCACGGAGGACCCGGGTTCGAAGCCCGGCCGGGGCTCCAATCCTCCTTCTCCAGGATGGGGAGTACCGACCGCGCGAACCCTACCCTTGGATCCAGCCGCCAACCTTCCTGAGCGCGCTAGCGGATCGAGCCTAAGCGCAAACATGGATGAAAAACAAAGCCGGACAGAGTATTGGAAGAAGGTGCAGCGGGAAAGGGAAACTGTCACCATGGTTGTACGCGTAAACGCCCTTCGTAGCGCGCGCTGACTAGCGGTAGCCTGACCACCCTCCCCTCCTCGGCCGACTTGACAGCGGCGAGCGTGATCTCGAGCGCTTTCACGCCCTCGATGTAGGGGACGCGCGCTGGGGCTCCACCTTTCTAGTAGAGACCACTACCTCGGTGACGATAGCCCCTGCGACAGCTGCTACAGCAAGCGCGAAATCCACGAGGGGGTAAAGCAACCTTTCCGCACCATCGTGCAGCACGCGCGGGACGTGGTACGCGTAGAAGGGGCTCAGCGCCAGAGCCAGCAGCAGCGTGCCAGCTATCGCGCGGCCTAAGGCTAGGAGCGCTACCGCCGTCGCCAGTATGGCAGCTAAGGAGTACGCGAGCACTGTGACCGCCTTGGAGTACAAGCTCCCTCGGCAACGGCGGCGGAAGAGCGGGAGCCCGCGCCCGTACTCGTAATACCTCTTCAGCACACTGAGCAGGCTCGTGCGGTTGTAGTGGTAAACGAGGACTGGGCTGCACAGCACTGTACGCCCCGTCGCGAGAATCCGGTAAGCGAAATCGAGGTCCTCAAACCCGAACCTCCCGTAGCTTGGGGGTATCACGCGCTCATCGAGGAGCGCGGCTCTGTCGACGAGCATGTTCGCTGCGACAACGAGTTTGAGGTTGAGATCGCCACCAAGCAGTGTTCGCTTGTGGCGGGGGTAAGGGGCGATTAAGGAGCGGTCTTGCGCGCGGGAGAGGAACTTGTCGCCGTTAGCCGCGGCGAGCGAGCCAGCGACCGCGTCCGAGCGCCAACGCTCAGCCTCGGCCACCATGCTCTCCAGCCACTGTGGCGGTGCTACGCAATCGCTGTCGATGAACGCCACGTAGCGGCCTGACGCGGCGATCCCACCGAAGATCCTAGCCCCTATAGGCCCAGGATCCCTAGCTAGCTCTATGACCTTCGCTTCCAAGCTTGAGGAGGCAACGAAGCTTTGCGCGTCGCCAGCATTTTCCGGTATTACGATTATCACCTCGTCAGGCTGTCGGGTCTGGGCCTCGAGGCTCCTCAGCAGCGACATGAGCCAGCCATCGATTCTGGCTGCAGCCACAACGACGCTGACCCGCACGTCCCTAAGGTTGCCGGCCTGAGCGGATATACTGAGCGGTCGCTTAGCCGGCGGATTTATGAGCAGTCGCTGGAGGAGGGGGTGTCAGTATGGGGCCTCCGAGGTAGCCAGGATGTCGGAGAAGGTTAGCCTGCTATGCGCTTCAGACATCCACGGCAGGCCGGAGGCGGCTAGAGCGCTGGTCTCAAGCGTGGATCAGGGTATAGCGAAGAGCGTGGACGCTGTCGTGGTAGCGGGTGACATCGGTAGTCCCCAGAATGAAGACGCCTTCTACCTCGTGATCAGGGAGCTGGAGAAGCTGGGCAAGCCCGTGCTCTACGTGAGGGGCAACTGGGACGTGAACGCCCCTTCGGGGGTCGTGAGCGAGGACCCGCTGGTGGCCGACCTGGAGTCGCTGGGGCCCTTAGAGCTGAAGTTGGTCACAGTGGTTGGCCACAGCAGCTCCTTAAAGCCCTACAAGGGAATTCTGAAACGCCCTGTGGTGCTTATCACGCATTACCCTCCTTTCAGCATCCTGGATCGAGGCAGGAAGGCGGAGGCCGTCCAGCAGAGCCCGCACACGGGCTTGCCGGAGGTGAACTACCTGGTGGCCTACTATAAGCCGGCAGTGCACGTGTTCGGGCACTGCCACGCGTTGGGCGGTGTAGACGTGAAACACAGTGGAGTGATCTACGTGAACGTTTCAAGGCTAGACAGGCTGGGTAGGAACGGCGAGATCATAGGGAACTACGCGCTTGTCTCGATCGACAGGAACAGTGGTGTGGAGGTCAGGTGGAGGTTCGTCAACGGGGAGTGGAAGAAGTGTTCTCGCTGCGGCAGGAAGGTGCATTTGCCCTCCGAATGGACTATGTGCAGGAAGTGCGCGAGCAGGTTCGAGCTCGGGTTCAAAAAGCTGGACAAGAGCTTGGAAAGGGTCCTGGTAACGGTAAAGGGCGCTGGCGGGGAGCAGCTCGTAAGCGATGACTTCTACATACCGGTGCACACGCTGCGCGACGAGGACTCCTACAACGACTTCGTCGACTACCTTATAATCAAGAAGCTTAAGGAGGTGGCTGCGAGGGATGGCGGCAAGCTCCTACCCCTGACGAAGGACGAGGTCGTGGAGTTCTACTCTGAGGGTTCTGAAGGCCACCTATCGTTCAGCGAGTACCTCTTCTCCTGCAAGGAGGAAGTGGTGGGAAAGAGGGTGTGCCTGCTGATGAGGCTTTACGCGCTGGACAAGAGGGTGAAGGTGCTGTGGAAGGTGAAGCGTGGGGAGCACGCGCTGGTGGAAGCCGAGTACGTGCTAGTGAGGGAGGGGCTCCTTAATGGGAAGCTCTTGGAGGAGCTCCTCAGCAGCGGCTTCGCGCCGCTAATCTCCTCGGTGAAGAGCGTTCAAGGGGCTTTGAGCCCCGGTAATCTCCGAGAGACCGACGACGCGCGGGGATTACACGCCTAGCGCGCGGGACTTGCCTTGAGCTACGATGTCCTAATCCTTTGGCGCCCCAATTTCGAAGCGCCACCAGCCGATCTTCTTTGTCGGAACTTGCAATGCCGCTGATCAGTTTGAAGCGGAACATTTCAACTTAACCCTTCCTGAGCGTGTGCTCGGAGATGGTGAGAGCCCACATATTCGTCAGGGGCATCGTGCAAGCGCCCGGAGGATCCTCCTAGGCTATGCATGCACTTTCTAACGCCTTACTTTCCTAATGTTTTACTTTGTTTTCATTCATAATTGCGCTTATGCTCGATCTGCTTGCATGTGTATGTTATCCTTTTCTTTAACTTTCAGGTTAGAGCGGCGTGAACGCCGCGTTGAACATCCTGAAGCGGGACGCTTCACACCTCGGTTGCGAGGTCGAGGTGCCGGAGCGCGTCAGAGCCGCGTCGTTCGTACCCACGCCCAGCGGAGCGAAGCCGCAAAACCGTAACCCCGCGTCCAGGGCGGGGTAACCGGCTGGCGCGTGCTACACGTCTAGGACGCCTTCGTCCGCTATCGTGAAGACGGCCTCCTTTTCGGCGTGCTTCGGCGAGTCTATGATCCGCGCGATCCTCTTGCCCTCCTTCCCCTTCCTCAACCAGATCCTGTAAGTGCAGCCGTGAGCTACTACGTTCCCTCCCGCTGGCTTAAGCGGGTTGCCGAAGAAGACGTCGGGGGCCGCTAGGACTTGGTTCGTAACAACGACAGCGACGTCGTAGATCGCCGCCAGCCGGGCGAGCTGCATGATATGCTTGTTCAGCTTCTGCTGCCTAGCTGCCAAGTTCTCACGACCGGGGTACTCGGCTCTAAAGTGCGCTATCAGGCTGTCCACTAGAACCACTTTCACGTTTTCCTCCTCGATTATTCGCTTAGCCTCGTCCACGAGCAGCATCTGGTGATCGCTGTTATACGCTCTGGCATAAACTATGTTCTCCAGCGCCTCGTCGGGGTCCAAGCCCCGGTACCTCGCCATGCTCACGACCCTCTCGGGCCTGAACGTGCCCTCCGTGTCGATGTACAGCGCCTTCCCCGACAAACCGCCCTTCTCCCTCGGCAGCTGAACCATCACCGCCAGCTGGTGGCAGAGCTGCGTCTT
>Ga0105154_1000171_pt1 | contig 28671 bp, 37 predicted proteins | sample SSWtaG_FD_89672 | JGI IMG/M metagenome (GOLD analysis project Ga0105154, IMG submission 89672) | Hot spring microbial communities from Sandy's Spring West, USA to study Microbial Dark Matter (Phase II) - SSWsed_matched | ecosystem: Environmental > Aquatic > Thermal springs > Hot (42-90C) >... | reverse complement strand
GTTAAAATCTCTGGACCACTGAATCCTAATATGAAAATTGGTATAGTGTCATTCAACATCAACGGATTACATCCACATCAAACAGCACTAATACTAGACCAATATGGCATAGCCGTGAGGAGTGGATTCCACTGCGCAGAACCAATACACCAAATAATTGGAGCAGAAGATGGAAGTGTAAGAGCAAGCTATTACATCTACAACACAAAATCAGAAATTGAAGAAATGCTCAATGTAATTAGAGAGATAGTGGAGTTGAGGAGGGGTGGAGAAGTACGTTAAACAAATTATAAAAGCATGCGGAAAAGAAGCAGACTACGTAGTTGTATTGAAAATGGATAAAGTAATGGAAGCCATAGAAAGATTGAAGAGTGAACTCAAAGGGTTAATAGATTTTGGAGGACTATACATGAAGGGAATCTTCAATGGAATTGAACTAAACATATTTAGAACTGGGAAAATACTTGTTAAAGGAATTGAAAACGAAGAAGATTTAAAAAGAATTCTAAACAAAATCTTCAGCTAAGGAGGGGGCAAAATTGCAAGAAGAATTGGAAATCAAAACACATACAGCACTACATGTACTTAAAGGAGCCGTCAGAAAGGTTTTAGGAGCAAAATGGACTGCAAGCGTATATGTTAAAGGCAATCATGGAAGATTAACAGTTCAATACGATAGGAAACCCACAGAAGATGAATTGAAAAGGATAGAGGAATTAGCAAATAAAAAGGTTATGGAGAATGTACCAGTAAAGATTATTGAAATGGATAGACAGGAGGCTGAAAGGGTTTTTGGAGATGAAATCTATGATCTATTCCCAGTACCAGAAGATGTGAAAAAGCTATTCATAGTGGTTATAGAAGATTGGAATATAAATGCATGCAACAAAATGCATACAAAAACCACGGGGGAAATTGGATACATAAAGATAGAGGATGTTAGATTTAGACCTTCAAAAAAGCTTCTCGAAATAAGTTTCAATATAACTTAAAACTAAAATTCACCCTCCAAACGCTTTGCTATACATATACTCCCTCATAGCATCCATTAAATCTCTAAGTAGACTCTCCAAATTCTTATGTGTCTTAGCCAAAATTTGATATGCAGTTAATGGGCCAACCCCCTTAACAGCAAGGGCAATTACAGCCTTAACACCATAAAGTAATATAAGGTCAGAAGACATCTTACAGTAAGTTGCAAGATAATCCTCATCACAATTCAATGGTTCAGAAGATTTAATTTTTGAAAGAACTTTCAAAATATCCTCTATCCTCCATTTAACCAGCACGACTCTAATAGAATCACAATAAGGACATTTTATTGGTTCAGAAACATCTTTAACAACAACACCCCAAACCTTCAAACAATCCATACATACAAAAGTAACAGTTTTATGGAAAATGCTATACGCAAAAAGCTCCTCATTAGTCAATGATTGTATATCTCCAACATCAATTATGGGCATAGCCAATGGAGAAGGTTTACTGGACTTCTCTAAAACCTTCACTTCTATAACCCCACTCCTTAAACCATCAATAAAATCCCTCAACCCCTCAAAATCAAAATGTTCCACAAGCTCAAATCTATAAGCTTCATCGTAGACTGGTGTTTCATAAAAGATTTCTGGAAGATGCATTAAGTAACTTGTGGTTTTATATTGTAAGCCCTTAGGGATAGCGTTAAACTTTAAAGCTACATGCCTAATAACATATGGATCAACATTAAAATAAAGTATTCTATGAGCAGTATCGAGATCTATATTGGAAAAAAGGTCGGCAATATCCCTACCCCTTACACCATCTACTATGAGGAGTATCCTATAAGCATCAAATCTTGAAATACATTTAACTCTAAACCTATCCATCAATAACGTGCTAATAATCTTTGATAATGCTCTATTAACCCCATGACCATTAAATGAATGTATTACAATGAAATTATCAAAGGATTCTATTATAACCCTCTTATCAGTTGGAGGAAGGAATCCCATCTCAAAATAATCTATAATGGGTTTTATGGAATACTTTAATGCATCAAACCCGAAGGGGAATTCTAAATGAGTTTTATTAAGTATATCATTGATTGATGCACCATTAATCCATATTTCATACATCCTACCAATCAATGAGCCAACCCTCAAAGCCACCTTCCTAGGGGTTGGAAGAACCTCCCCTTCCCATCCAGGTATAGCGGCAATATGATCTGTGGATGGATTAACGTAAACCTCAAAATCACTTATCCTACTTATAACCCAAGGTCTACCACGGAGGATTATCTTAACCCCAGGCTTAACATACTCTGAGAAGAAGTCTTCCCCAAGAAAGCCCAAATCTTCACCACTAGATTCAACTTTAACTGGAAACTTAAGTTCCTCTGGGATTGTGGATAAATGCTCATAATAATATTTCCTACTACGCCTAGAGGGGACTAGAAACCCATTGGAAATCTTAATTAGATCAAGTTTAAGCATGTAATCTAAGAGTGAAGAAAATGATTTGAAATCGAGATTTCTATATGGATATGAAGACTTGATAATTCCATAAGCATCATCAACCCAAATCCCATTGAAATCCAAAATTAAGCCAACAATTTGATGTGCCAAAACGTCCAATGCACCTTCATGAGAAAGTAAATCTTCTAAATCCCCCTCTAAAGCCATCCTACATATAACCATACTCTCCAAAACATCATTAAACCCATTACATATAATGAACCCCCTAGAAACCCTACTTAAAGCATGACCACTTCGACCAACCCTCTGAATTAGAGTTGAAACTTGACGTGGAGATAAGTATTGAACCACAGAATCAACAAAACCCACATCTATACCAAGCTCAAGTGATGATGTTGCAACAATACACTTCAAATCACCTAACTTAAACCTATACTCAATAAGCTCCCTAACACTCCTCGATAGCGAACTATGATGGGAATAAACATCTAAACCAGCAATCCTAAGCCTACTACAAAGATATTCAGCATACTCACGGCAATTCACGAAAACTATGGTAGACCTTGAATTGTTAATTAAATCCATGATCCTCCTAATCCTAGAAGCCACATTTGGATTACACATACATTTCAAACTAAAATCATAATCCAAGCTATCTGGAATGGGATTCTCTACATGCAGTTCAAAGGGCTTAATTGATGGATCAATTAGAACTTTAATCTCATCATTAACACTAAAAAACTTTGCAACATACTCTGGATTTGAAATAGTTGCTGATAAAAGTATTATTTGAAACTTCTTTGAGACAAGTTTAAGACGTTGTAAAGCAAAAGCCAATTGAGTACCACGCTTACTCCTAATCAAATTATGAACTTCATCCACAATAACCCACTTAACATTCTTAAGCCAACCCTTCATCCCAGCAGCTGGGAGAATTGCCTGCAAACTCTCCGGAGTTGTAACCAAAACTTCAGGAGGATTTCTAAGTTGTAAACGTCTAACACTAGAGGGAGTATCACCATGACGAATACTTATATCAACACCCACCATATCACACCAAACCTTCATCCTCCTAAGTATATCCCTATTCAAAGCTCTAAGTGGAGTTATGTAGAGAACATGCACACCCGGAATTCTACCAAACTTATCTCTAAAATTTAGGTATAAACTGAGAACTGGAATAAATGCAGCTTCAGTTTTACCTCCACCAGTAGGACTTATTAGAAGTAGATTCTCACCAGACAGAATTCGTGGTATGGCGAGATCTTGAATTGGAGTTAGATTTGGAAATAAATGGGGTTTTAATGATTCATGTATGAGGTTTCTGGACATAGCTACATCAATAATCCAGTTTACTGGGATTCAATATGGTTCTATCAACTCTATTTCAGCTTCTTTAACTCCTGGAACTGATTCAGCAGCCTTCTTAACACTTAGGATTAAATATCTTGCAAGTGGACACATGAAAGATGGAACAGTCAAGCTCATCCTTATCTTAACCTTACCCTCAGAAACTATTGATACATCCTTTATAAGCCCCATATCCACAACGCTCAATCCAACTTCAGGATCAATGACTTCCCTCAACTTATCCATTATTGCTCCAATTAAATCATCGTCTACAGCCAAAATTTGCACCAAAACATCTTAGGAATTCATATAATTAAATGTTTCCAAAACCCTTCCCACTAGAACCCTCTCCTAAGAGCTTTCCTCTCAGCCTCCATAATCTTCTCATAAAATGCATCTGAAGCTTCTTTGAAGGATTCAAGTATTGGTTTGACTATTTTAGCATTAAGCCCTCTACCAGCAAGAGCTATCGCAGCCAATTTCCCATACTCAGATATTAGCTTAGCATTTTCAAGTGCTTCCTCAACAATTCTCCTCTCCTCAGAACTAAGTTTTGATCCACGTTTACTCACAATATTCTCCACAACACTCTCATCAACATCCAATGGAGCAATAAGCTTTGAACCACAAACTCCACATTTAATCTCTTCACTCAAATCATTTATTCTAATAGGCTTCCACCAATCCCAATTCTCAATACAAACGAAGAATCTAACTTCATTGAGTAATCTTGCTTTAGTTGCTTCAATTAGAACTTTCCTCAACCTTTCAGGTGGAATTATCTCACTCCTCATGGATATCTTTTCCAATCCAATTCTAGATGTAGGTGACAAATCTTTAACCTCAAAACATTTAAGCTCTCTAACCCCTGAAGAAAGATCTTTAAGGAATGATTGAGCAGTATCCACATCTATATCCATAGATAAATATTCTTTCAAAGCCTCTTCATATACAACTGACCCCTTGAACAACTCTACAAGTCTACGCATACCAATACTGGCTGCATCCATATCCTTTGATATAGCCCCAAATCTCCTCGCAACATGCATAAGCCTATACTTGAAGAGACCAGACCTCTCAGCCAGTTTAATAGATCTCTCCCTAACATCAGATTCACTCAACTTAATTATCAAATCTCTAACATCCTCAATCTTCACATCCTCAGAAGCTTTAATCACAATTCTATATGGATCCTCCTGAATCTCCACGGAATGCCCTAAAAACTCCGATAAAGCATCCCCCAAAACCCTCGACAAAGCTCTATTGGCGAGATGCCCAAGATGCGTTGTTAAAATTATGAGTTCACCCCACTTCTCCAACGTGACAACCCTATCACTTGGAACTGGAACCCCCCTCTTAACTTGCTCAAAAACATGATTTAAAGCCCTTTTAAGAGATTCTGGCTCTACAGGATATTTCCCAGCTAATTCCATCACAACATCATCCAAGGAAGCTCCTGAAAGAAGCCTAGATTCAACGTAACCCCTAACTCTACCAACTTCCTGAGCTATAGCATATGGAACTGGAATCTCCTCTCCAACCCAGCTTGGAATAGCTCCAGTTGGATCATTATCCGGTGCAACATATATCCTGTCACCAATAACCTCCTTAATCTTCCATAAACTCCCCCTAAAAACTATCTTCCTACCTGGATCACCATACTCTGAAACGAAAACCTCATCTAAGAAGCCTATGGGTACATTATCCTCAACATTCACAACCAAATACTTCTTTTCATCAGGTATCATTGATAAATTCTCAAAGAAGTATTCATATACACCCCTACTATTCCTGGGTGCAAGTACAACACTATCTTCAAAGGAAACCCATGCAAGTCTAGGATACCTATTATGCATGTAATTCAAAACTGAAATAATATCATCTCTACATATATTGGAGTATGGATATGAACCTCTAAGCACATCCAGAATTTCATCGAAACTCCACCTCTTCCTATACATTAAAAGTGAAGCCACTTGATGACATAACACATCAAAAGACTTCTCTGGAACTTTAACTGGTTCAAGCTCTTCATTCAATGCAGCTCTACATATAACCATGGCTTCAAGGGTATCATCAGGATCAGCTGTAACTATAACTCCATTGGAAACTCTACCAATACTGTGACCAGCCCTACCAACTCTCTGAATCAATCTAGTAACTTGTCTAGGCGACATGTACTGTATGACTAGATCTATCCTACCAACATCTATTCCAAGCTCAAGAGATGATGTACATACAAGCCCCTTCAAATCCCCATTCTTAAGCCCTCTCTCAGCTGCAACCCTAGATGGCTTAGATAATGAACCATGATGAACACTAATTGGAAAGTTTATATCCCAAACCTTAAATCTAGAAGCCAAAACTTCAGCAATAGCTCTAGTATTAACAAATAAGAGAACTGAATTATAATTCTCAATAAGCCCCCTTATAAACCTCAATCTAGCAGCCACATCTGGATGCGTATAAAGCTTTGCAGCCAACTCATAATCTTCTTGTGAAGGTTCTGGGAATACCACCTTAAGCCTCATAAGCTTAGCCGCCGAAATCTTAATAATATCTATACTCCTACCATTACCAACAAGAAATCTCCCCACAGTCTCAGGGCTACCTATAGTTGCAGATAAACCCACAATTTGAAAGTCATGTCCTATAAGCTTCCTCAAACGCTCTAAAGCTACTGAAAGTTGAACTCCACGCTTATCCTCAGCAAGCTCATGAACTTCATCTACAACAACCCATCTCAATGTCGATAAACCTCTACGCAAAATCTTCCCAGCCAGAATTATCTGGAGAGTTTCAGGAGTTGTGATTAATAGGTCTGGAGGCATTCTAGCTTGAGCAACCCTCTCAGATTGTTCAGTATCACCATGTCTAACAGCAACCCTAAAACCAATCTCTCTACCCCACCACTCCAACCTTTCAAGTAAATCCCTATTAAGAGCTCTAAGAGGGGTTATGTATAACGCCTTAACACCTTGACCTTGCAAACCACACATCATACTAAATATGGGTAACATTGCAGCTTCAGTCTTACCAGAAGCTGTTGGAGCTATTAATAGGACATTTCTACCTTCAAGTATTAATGGTATAGCCTTCTCCTGAGGTTCAGTGGGGGAAGTAAACCCCCTCTTCTCCAAAGCCCTCCTAACTGGTAGCGCCAGTAAATTGAATGCCCCCTTAAGCTCCACCATAACCATCAAAACCATTATAGAACTATTTAAGTCACCTCTTCTTAACGAAAATCGTGTAACCACAATATCCACAATTAAATCTATCATGATGAGTAGCCATAACTTTACCACACTTTGGACATATCCTACCAAGGAAACCTATCTTACCGGTACTGTAATCAAATGAATATAGTTTATGTCGCTCAGCCATCACAAAAACACCTCAATAGGTTAAGTAAGAATACTTATAAAAATTTTACTTGACAAGTTCTATTAAAACAACATCATTTATTAATAAACAATACATAGTTTATGTTTAGAAGTGGAGATGTACCCATACATACAAGCTAAATCTACAGAAGACTTGAAGATCTACGCGGTAATAAGCTATGGGTTAAGCTCCAACACATACATAATAGAAAGCCATGGAGAAACAGCAATAATAGACGTTGGATATGGACCTCCACACTCAAACATAATTGAAACTCTAGGAGAACTAAAGATGTCCACTGAAGATGTGAGGAAAGTTCTAATAACACATAGACATAGAGATCACACAAGAGACATTAAAAGACTACTGGAAGAAAACGATAACATGAAAATATACATACATAGAAATGATAGAGACATAGTAATGGAGAATCTAAAAATCGGTAAAGATAGAATATACACGTTATACGGCGATGAAAATGTAAATGTAGGGAAAGCTAAAATTAAAGTCATACACACCCCTGGACACACTTCTGGAAGCATATGCTTCCAATGCTCTGAAATAATATTCACAGGAGACCTAGTATTTGCAAATGGAGAATATGGAAGAACAGATCTGCCAACAGGGAATCACAAAGAACTTATTAAAAGTCTAGAAAGAATACTCACATTAAACATAAATGCAATGCTACCAGGACACGGTGAAATAATATTTAAAGAAGCAAGAAGCCATATAAAACTTGCATTAAAGAATGCCATGAGAAAACAAGCAACAAAACATGATAACAACTAAAGGTTATAAGTGAAGTCCACTCAAATTATTGATAGATTAAGATGAAGATGAGAAGATTTGAGAGGAAGCTGACCTCAATACTGATAATTTCAATAGCATTAATTGTCATAGCAAATACCATAAACAATGTGATTGCTGAAGAAAATTTCAAAATCTTAATTAAAGTTGTAGATGGTAAGGGGGAACCAATAAAAGATGCAAAGATATACATATATAGAATTACAGCACAGAAAACATTAAGCTTCTACCAAAAGTTAACCCTAGAATATGGATCGAAAGAAATCATACTACCCAAAGGATCATACACGATATATGCAAAGGCAGATAAACCGGAAACCCCAACACTAGATTACATCATAGGATATAGAAACCTAGACGTATATGAAGATACTGAATTAACAATAACCCTAATCGAAGCAGCTGAAATAAGAATTTATGGTGAATGTCTAGATGCAAGAAGCGATTCAAAGGGGAGGATAAACGTATACAGTGTTCCATCATTAAAGGAAATCGAGATAAATGGAACAAAAATCCTTGACGCATTCGGGGAGGGAGTTGGATACATAGCCCTAGAAATAGAGAGCAACTTAATACCAGTACCAGCAAACATCTACGTAAACGTGATAACAGAAGTTTCATACTCAGCTGGTGCTGGGAGATACATATACACAAAGAAATATAATTTAACTGGAAAACCAATAAAGCTGAATGCAGGAGAAAGGCTGATCATAGAACTTCAAAGTGTAAGTTTAAGTGAAAGTATAATTGAAGTGAGAGAAGCATTAAGTAAAGCTGTAATGAACATTGAAAAAGCAGAGTTAGATGGATTCTACCTATCAATATATAAATCGAAAATCCCATATATAGAGGGGCTAATAATCAATGGTGAAATAGCATTAAAAGCTAAGAAATACGATGAATGTTACTCAAACCTCAGAGAAGCAATACTAGCCATAGAAAACATAAACAGTGGAATATCACAATTATACGCTGAAGCAACGGGTTCAGCAATACTAATAGTAATCCTACTTGCAAGTACATCCACAATAATTGGACTAACAATATTCGATAAGGAAGTTTACAGCATAATAGCATCAGCAACCTCATACATGATACTAACATACATCTTCAAGTTACTATACCCTGGAATCAACGCATTAAACCAAAACACACTACACATGTACATGGTAATCTCATACATAGCGGTAACAGCTATAATAATCTTGCCAAATCATTTAAAAGAGAAGGAAGGAGTATCCCTCATAAGTCTAATATCATCAATAGCTTCAATAGCAAAAAGGAATCTTAAAAGGAGGAAGCTTAGAAGCACACTAACAATAATATCCATAATGATCATAGTAGGCGGATTCATAGCCTTAACATCAGTTTCAACATCAGAAGGTCTAATAATATCCTCTGGAATTGCTGGAAATGAACCTGAAGGGATAATAGTGTACAGGAAGGTTGACGAACTAAAATACAGTAAATTCTCAGCTATAAGTGAAGGGATGATAGAAGCATACTCAATAAATTTGAAGAGTAATGAATACTCATTTAAACTTGAAAGTCAAGCTAAATTAAGCCCACTAGAAATAGCCATAAACCCATATACACCACAGAAACTAAGCATATACGGTGCAATTGCCTTCACAAACCCATCAGACCCAATAATGGGAGAAATACTTAAAATGCTGAATGGAAGACTGCCATCAAAGAGTGGAGAAATAGCATTAACAATGGAGGCAGCAAGAATATTAAATGTAAACATTGGAGGGAAGATAATCTTAATCAATAGTGGTAAAACCATGACCGTAACAGGCATACTTAACAATGAATTCAAATCCATAGTAGACTATGATGATAGAACACTCACACCCGGAAAACTAGTCATGATAACCGGTGGAGAAGAGGTTAGAATAGAACTCATGGATTGCGAACCATCAGAAATAGTGATAGTATCAGCAGAAGATGCAAAGATTTTCACATTACTACCAGCAAGACTATACGTTAAGATTACGGATGGAGAAGAAGTAATAGCATTATCTAAGCGCATAGCACTATCAGGAGACTATACAGTTAAAGCCATAACTTCAGGGAAAGTTTACATCATGCAATACAAGAGCTACATGGATATAAGAGGGGTTGAAGCCATGCTAACCCTAGCAATATCAATATCAAATGTGGGGATAGTTATGCTTGCATCAGTTTATGAAAGGAGAAACGAAGTAACCATCCTCTCAGCCATAGGTTTAAATCCAAGCCACATAACAACTATCTTCGCTTTTGAAGCAACAATAATGGGGTTAATTGCAGGAGGATTGGGATACATGATTGGACTATCATTCTATAAATTCTCACAGATACTAAACCTCACAATAGAAGTTTACCCAAAAATTTCATTAAACTGGGCTATAGCCACAATAATAGTGGCTGGGGTAACAGCAATCTTAGGATCTATACCAGCATTAAAATCCTCTATAATAGTCACACCATCAAAACTTATGAAGTGGAAAGCAGACTACAAGCCTGAAGGTCATGAGAAACCATGGGAATTCATGATACCCGTAAGAGTAAGCGAACAAGAAGTGGAATCCATGATCGAATACACTATGAGAAAACTGAGAGAAACACCTGGAGTTGAAAGGCTTAGAAGAGAAGAGAATTGGAACATAAAGTTCAGTTATAGGATTGGGCAGGGAACCATAGGGTCATCTGGATCAATAAACCATATAAAGATATACGTGGAGGAGGGGGAAGTTAAAGTTAAGCTTATGGTTCAACCATATGGAGAGAATATAGAGAAACATGCATACGAAGTAGCTAGGTTAATTAGGGAGATCATGATAAGGTGGAGGAGTGGAATCTAAATGAAAACTGAAAGTAAGAAGAGGATAAGTAAAAGGGATGTAATCGAATACGTAGCACTAATAGCATTGGCAATAATAATTTCGAGAGGAATATATTATGCTGCAGGATTAATTCTAAACGTCTCCACACCATTCCTCGTTGTAGCCTCTGGAAGCATGCAACCAACATTAAACATTGGAGATGTAATAATCATTAAAAGGGTAAACCCAGAAGAACTGAAAGTGGGAGACATAATAGTATTCAACCCACCACAACCATACTACAATGGAGTCCCATGGGTTCATAGAATAGTAAGTATACAAAAGGTTGGTAATGAAATATACTTTAAAACTAAAGGAGATGCCAACACATATCCAGACCCATTCACATTAACAAAAAACAATATAATTGGCGTTATGATAGGAAAAATCCCATACATAGGCCTCATATCACTGAACTTATGGCAATGGGTTATACCAGCAATAACAATAACTGCAATAATAATTGTATTAAAGATTGTTTTAGAAGATCGAGGAAAAAGTGTAATTAAATAAAATATATAAATTGCCCAGCTCAACTAGATATATCATGGTGCAATTTGAAATGAGCAGTAAACCCACTGTTAGAATAGAGAACGTAGTTGCCTCAGTAGTATTAAATCAATACATAGATTTAGAATCAATAACAAAGAACATTCCATCAGTAGATTACAATCCAGAACAATTCCCAGGATTAGTTTTCAGATTAGATAAACCTAAAACTGCAACCCTAATATTCAGTTCAGGGAAAATGGTATGCACAGGGGCGAAATCAGAAAAAGACGTTAAGAAAGCTATAAAGAAGATAATAACAACACTTAAATCTAAGGGGATAAATATTATTGGAAAACCAAAGATAACCATACAGAACATAGTTGCATCAGCCAACATAAGGATGAACATAAACTTAGAAAAAGCAGCATTAACCTTAGAAAACGTAATGTATGAACCAGAACAATTCCCAGGACTAATATACAGGTTAAATGAACCAAAAGTAGTGTTACTATTATTCAGTTCAGGGAAGATGGTATGTACTGGAGCAAAGAAGGAAGAACAAGTCTACGAAGCAGTAAAGAAGGTTACTGAAAGACTTATTGAATTGAAGTTAACCTATTAACTTCCCCCTAACATAACTTAATATTTTATTATACAATTCATCATTAATTAAGCCGTGATCCAAGAGTATCTTAGCAGCATCAGAAATCTTCACTAAACTATGAAGTTTAACCCCCATCTTCATCAAGTTGGCTTCAGCCCCCTGCTCCCTATCCACCAAAACCACAGCATCCTCAACCCTACCACCCATGGACACTATTGATTGAGCAGTAAGCATTAAACTCTCACCCGTCGTGGCAACATCATCAATTATCACAACCCTATCATTAACATTTAGAACACCCTCAACAATTCTACCCCTACCATGCCCTCTCTCAACCTCCTTTCTCACATATATCAAAGGCTTCCTAAACCTATATGCAAGCATAGTTGCAAAGGGTATACCAGCTGTGGGAACACCTGCAATTCTATCAAAAGATCCAACTTCATTAGCTAAAATCTCATAATATGCATTACAAACATTTATAAAGTCATCTGGATATGATGGGATAACCCTCAAATCAATGTAGTATGGGCTTTTCAAACCAGAAGTTAACGTGAATTCACCGAAGAGTATTGCATTAAGCTTGAAAAGCCTCTTAACAATATCCTCAGCCAAACCCCTTTTCAGAGAAAACCAATCCAATAAAACCCTCAAAAATTCTAATAAAACGGGGATTTAAAGATTTCCATGAAAATAATTTAAGACTAATAGTAGAAGGATGTGAAACATAAGAGTATTATTGCTGGAAAAAGAATTAAACCCAAAACCCTACGTTTAAAACTAAGTGGAGAAACATCATCCAATGGTCCTGGATGCCCTCTATATATATGCATGAAGAGAGCCAGAATAGCCATTAACAGAAACCCTGAAAACATGAGGACCAACACACCAATATATGCGATAACCCTATAATACCTCTCACCAAATAATGCTCTGGAAACATGGCCACCATCAAGTTGTGAAACTGGCATTAAATTTATAAATGTAACCAGAAAACCAATCCAACCTGCAAAGGCAACTGGATGTAATAGTAGATCGTATTTAGCGAAATCTAATGGTCTGAAAACATGAACTAAAATATCAAATATAGCGGGTACAGGGATGTAGACAGCATAAATCATACCCTTCGGGATAATATAAGATAATCTAAGCCCAAGAATCGATACAAGTATAGCAGCAGAAAAACCAATTAAAGGACCACTAAAACCAACATCAAAAAGCTGATCTCTATTAACCACAGGAGATCTCTGAACTATTATCGCCCCCATAGTTCCACCTATCTCCGGAGGTCCTGGAATAAAATATGGAAAACTCGTTTCAACATTATGTATTTTAGATGCAATTTTATGTCCAAATTCGTGAAGTCCAGCTACAGCCAAGAGACAGAGGACATATAGAACTATGTTCATAGGTATATTTCGTTTAGGATCCACAATATCAAAGGATAAACTTGCAACCTGAAGATAACCACTATAAGTTATAGTGGCTAAAGTTGCTATGAACAACACTAAAGCAGCAAGCCTATTACCCCCACCAAAACCCCCCTCAAACCTAAATACTCTGAGAACAATTCTACCATCATGTTTCCTCAATATTGGTAGGTAACCAGACCCCTTCATACAATCATATAGAGATTTAAACTTCAACTTTAGATCTGGTGTTGGAGATATTATAAATGTTGGAACACCAAACTGCATAGAGAAATCTTCAACATTGAAAAACCTCCTAACAATAGCCTCAATGGAGATCACATCAATCATGGATTCCCCCATAAACCATCACTTAGAATCATGAATAGTAAAACCTAAAAATATTTCCATAATAAATTGGTCTTAGGGAATATTTTTGTCTGGAAAAAGGTACACCATAAGGATGGTTGAATTAAAAGATATACCAGTAGTCATGGATATAAATAGGAAGTGTCTACCAGAAAACTATACAGAATCCTTCTTCATACAACACTACAAAAAGTTTCCAAAAGCCTTCCTCGTAGCTGAAGTTGATGGAAAAGTTGTGGGATATATAATGTGTAGAGTGGAACATGGATTTTCAAATTTTAAATTCGCATTAACAAAGAAGGGACATGTAATATCCATAGCAGTACTACCAGAGTATAGGAGGATAGGGATAGGATACAACTTGATGATCAAAGGGATGGAAGCATTAAAAGAATATGGAGCCACAGAAGTATACTTGGAGGTTAGGGTTAGCAACTATCCAGCCATACACTTATACGAGAAACTAAACTATACAATAGTGAATAGGATTCATGGATACTATGCCGATGGAGAAGATGCATACGTAATGGCTAGACAACTATGATAATGAAACCTCCAAAGCCAATTTAACAGCCCTAAGAACTTCATTGAAAGCCATGGATGGAGGAGGCTCACCCCTAACATCACCAACAACCTTACCAGCAGCCTGCTCCATGGTATATGGGATATGCATAAACCCTGCTTTACCATCAACATTAAAGATCCCCATAAAGTGGAGTCCAAGATACATTACACAATTACACAAATATGTCCCAGCACTATTAGATACTGCAGCAGGAATCCCAGATTCAAGAAGACGTTTAACAATAGACTTAATGGGGAGTGTGGAAAAGTATGCTGCAGGCCCCCCTGGAATTATGGGTTCATCCACGGGGCTGAAACCATCATTATCTGGACCAGAATCCATAACGTTCAATGCAACCCTCTCCACACGTATAAATGAAGATCTAGGTGCAAGTCCTAAACTAAGTAAAACCCTAGGCTTAAACCTAGAAATACAATCCTCTAATAAACCTCTAACCCTAGCATATGATACTGGAAGAACTATGCCCACAACATCTTCACCCATAATCTTCGATCCATCCATAAGCTTAGCTATCTCACCAGATGGATTATAATTCTCTCTACCATAAGGCTCAAATCCAGTTACCAATACAACCATAACCATCAAACCCAAGAATAAATTTAGAAAAGGTAAAATAGAAAAAGGTTTCCATTAGACGATTCCTGCTTCATATGTTAGTCAGCGGATATGGAGCTTCTATCAGCATAATACTTCTTAACATACTTGGGCTTCATCTTTGAAGCTATATAATCAAATGCAACTTCTGGATCACTCTTCTCACCACAAGTATAGACATCCAGCGTTGCATACGAATATTCAGTCCAAGTATGTATAGCTATATGGCTCTCCACAACCAAAACTATAACTGAAACCCCACCCTTATCTCCACCAAACTTCCAAGACTTAACATCCCAAACAGTCATATTAGCCATCTTCGCAGCTTCAACAGCCACATCCCTTAAAAACTTCTCATCAGACAACACATTAACATCACATTCATATAGATTACCGTAAACATGCTTCCCAATTATCACCTTAGCCTTTTCCACCATTTCTATATCTTCAGATAACTGCAGTACACATTTAATATTTAAACCTTTTTATTCCACCAATAAGCCATGATAATGGGATGTCCTGCCAAGAACCATCAGGCTTAACTCTCCTAATAGTTAATGGTAGAACCCCACTCTCCAACTCCATTATTGCAATATCTATTGATGAAAACTTCTCACTCTCAACATTTATTAGTATTGGGGCACCCAAAGCAATCTGCAAAGCCCTAGCCCCAACAATCCTAGCCTTCTCATATGAAGTCAACCTAGGTGGACCTATCAATATCTTCGAAGTAGAACTTCGAACATCACTAGAAGAAGAAGGAGAATCGTAAGTAGAAAGCAACGCCACACCACACCCCAAGCAAATCAGAGAATTAAAAGAATTTTGAAGTATATTAATATTTATCTATTTCCTCACATTAAAAATTCAAGCGAAACCAGTGATCTAAATATGAACTTGGAAGATTACAGGGAAATCATGATTTCAACATTAATCTTGATCACAATATCAATAACACTCTTAACCCTTAGAACCCTTGGAAAACCATTATTCGAATCATCCTTCGAAATCCTAGTAATACATACAGCAACAATAACAGCCATAGCATCATACATATACATAGCATTCTCGAAAAAGAGAAAGAAACGAATATAACACCCCGTAACCCATCTAATGATTTGATGATACCAGAACTATACTACACTGGAATAGCACTAATAATACTGGGTATACTCATAATAGTAATTGGAACCATTTTAACAATCCTCAGAGGAGGAGAGGGGGAAGTGAAGGGGGGAGGAGTAGTGCTAATAGGCCCCATCCCAATAATAATTGGAACAAGTAGCAAAATAGTTAAGGCAATAACGATACTTACAATCATAATAATGATATTCATAATAACACTCATGATACTATGGGTGAAATTATGGTGAGATGCGATATATGTGGAATTAGAGATGCAAGATATATTTGCAGTAAATGTGAAAGGAGAGTATGCGAAAAATGCTTCAATACACAATTCTGGATATGCAGCAAATGTGAAAGCCAAAATTACCCCACATATACTGAAGGATGGAAAACGGTTGATACCATAATGAAAACCTTCACCATAGGATTCATAATAATCATTATTGGAATGATACTGATAATGTTATCACAAATAATAGTTGGAGGAGCTTTTGGGGGGATAATAATATTCCCATTCATACCAATAATATTCTTCCAGAATTTAGAGGGGGCATCTGCCATCCTATTCACATTACTAATGATGATAGCCATGATAATTCTAATCGCACTATGGGTTTACTTTACCAGGAAAATATTCGCTTAATAGAAATCTACCTATAATACAAGTAGATTCTATGACTACTCCACCCATCATTTACAACTTCAATTTTAACAGGCTTCCAACCTGGAATTTCAAAATCATGTGAAACAACTCTAGCTCCAGGTTTAAGTTCCCTCTCAAGTTTAGGTCTTAAACGCTCATTAACACTTGTCAACAAATATAATGTAACGACATCAGCATCACCTATATCAACCTCAAAGAAGTTTCCATGAATAATCCTAACTCTACCTTGAAGATTCTCAGCAATAATTCTATCCTCAATCTGTTTAACAAGTTGAGGTCTAATCTCTATCCCCACAGCTCTAGCCTTAAACTCCTTAGCAGCAATAAAAAGTATCCTCCCATCACCCGCACCAAGATCATAAACAAGCTCATCAGGCTTAACATTACATAATTGAAGCATCCTCCTAACCACATTCTCAGGAGTTGAAACGAAGGGGACATCATAATGATAGTACGTTCAAATCACCAAAACAAAAGTAAAGAAAATGTGGGATATAAAGATAATCACAACATGAAATCATGCCAAACCCTTAAATGTAGATTATCTAAAATGATTTAATGAGCAAACTAATGGTTAAAAGGAGAGATTTAATAGAAAAATTAGAGCGAATAGAATACTTATTGGAATACTTATCAAGAGAAATTGAAACCATAAAAAGGGTACTGGGAATTGGTGGAGGAGTATTCACATTACTTGAAAGTGGAATAGAAACATACAAAGCTGCAACATCAGAATATAAGAGGATAATAAGCTTCGAGAATACGATTAGAAGCATGAAAATGGACAGTATATCAAAGGAAATATTGAGAATTCTAGCCTACATGGGCCCAATGAATATAACACAAATAACAATGGAACTGAAGAAGAGGAGGAGGAAAGCCTCAAGACTCACAACCACCCAAAAACTTAAAAAACTTGTGAATATGGGAATCGTAATCGAAGAACTTAGAGGTAGAGAGAAGATATACCACTACAAAGCAAACACACAACATGAAGATAAACTTAGAAAACATTGAACCAATCAAACCATAAAAAAGTTCAATAATCCACTAGAAAACGATCAATTCAAAATAAAAAACTTAATCACATTAAACATTGAAAAATGTATTTGGAGGTGAAATACTTGACTAAAAGGGAAAGGGAATTTGAAGATGTAGCTGAATTAAGGGAAGTTTTAAACGTTATATCAGAATTCATAGAGAAAATCCCAAAAATATTAAATGAATTAATATCAGCATTATACGCAGCAGACATGGGTGAAAAACTTGGAAAGAACATTGGAGAATACTATAAGAAGTTGAAGGAAAGCGGAATACCAGATGAAGTAGCAATAAAACTCACAGAAGCATATGCCAAAGAAGCTCAAACACCAATGAAAATGCTTGGAGAACTAATATCAAGATTCGGTAGAGGAAGAGATTGGATACGAGAACTAGAAGAAGTAAAGGAGAAAAAGAGGGAGACAGAGGAAACTGAGAAGAGTTAACGTGAAGAATTTATGAGAAAACTCCTAACAATAATGAGAATTGCATCAATACTAACATACATGATAATAAGGCTAGCATTAAACTCCACAATAATATTTATGGAACTCTATGAAGCAAAACTGAAAATAAAATTTAAAACAAGAATATATGAGTGGAAGTTAAGTAGAAAACTTGAAGAATACGGGATTCCAAGAGAAGTTTCAAAGAGGATTTCAAAAAACATTTACAAAAGAGAAGTGGAAGCATTAAACAATCTACTGAGTTTAAAAGGGATTATGGAGATAATGCGTAAACAAACACATATATAGGAGGGTTGATACTATTAGTGAGTTGAGGAAAAGAGAATGTATAGAGGTAAACCCGCAATAATACAGAACATAGAATCCTGGGTTGATGCACAAAAGAAGTTCCTAGAATACGTGAAGAAGAGTGAAAAGGAACTTGAGAATGCAGATAGACTATCACTAGTAATAGCCTCCAGAGCAGCATGTGCACAAATCTCTAGAACAATAAAGGGGTTTGATGCATGGCTTCAAAATCCACTAATAATAGGGCTAATGCCACCAGAAATGATAAAAGAAGTTCAAGAAAGACTTTGGGCAATAATGAAAGAATTAACAGAATTCGACATACAACACACAGAAAAGTATGGGGAACACTTAAAGAAGGTTTTGGAGCAAGGTAAAATCATACCACCAGTACCCCTAGAAGAAGGGGAGGAAGAAGAACAGAGACAGAGATTAACATACATGAGGTAAATAGCTAATTCTCCCTAGAAATCCTGATTTCACCACTAGAAATAGTGATGGTCAAGATATCACCCAACTCAGGTTTAGGTTCAAGTCTATCCCACTCATCCTCAGTAAGCCATACAGTTAGACGTGGAAGCTGAAATGATGTTGAAAGTGGAATTGGCATCATCCTTAAAACTTGCTGCATAATGGGAAGGACATCTCTAGCTAGATCAGAATTCTGAGAAGAGTAGAATACTGGTGGAGGCGACTCTTGCTCTTCCACTAAATCAATCCTAAACATTTTTTCACCATTAGGTGCTCTAACAACATTCTTCCCAGCCACAGAAGCCTTAAACTTTACTTCCAAAACTTAACCCTCCAAAACCATATAATGTGATGCAAGTATATAAGTGGTTTGCTAAATAGACTATGGAAAATTTAATATACATTACTAAAAACGTTTAAATGAAGCAAAAGGGGGGCATGGTGATGGCGGATGGTTAAATTGAACCAGATACTGGATAAAAGGGAACTTGCACCCAGAATAAAGGAGATAGTGGTTTACAATCCAAAGATAGCCTCAAAGGTTAAAGCTGGACAATTCATAGTGGTAAGAGTATGCGAAGAGGGGGAGAGGATACCACTAACAGTGGCAGACTGGGATAGGGAGAAGGGGACGATAACAATAGTATTCCAAGAAGTGGGAGTCTCAACATATAAGCTTGGAAAACTTGAAGATGGAGATGTAATAACAGATATGGTTGGACCTCTTGGAAATCCATCTGAAATAGGCCTATTCGGAACAGTAGTATGTGTAGGTGGAGGTGTAAGAATACCAGCAATATACCCAATAACCAGAGAATTGAAGAAAGCTGGAAACAAAGTTATATCAATAATAGGTGCTAGAAGCAAAGAGTCACTGATATATGAAGAAGAGATGATGAAGGTAAGTGATGAACTGAGGATAACAACAGATGATGGTTCAAAGGGGAGGAAGGGGTTCGTATCAGATGAACTTAGAGATTTACTACAAAGTGGATTGAAAGTGGATAGAGTTATAACCGTTGGACCCGCAATAATGATGAAGGTATGTGCAGAAATAACAAGACCATACAATATAAAGACAATTGCAAGTTTAAACCCAATAATGGTATGTGGAATGGGCATGTGTGGAGCATGTAGAGTGGAAGTAGCTGGGAAAACTAGATTCGTATGCTTCGAAGGCCCAGAATTCGATGCACATGAAGTAAACTTCGACGTACTATTAATGAGGTTAAATGCATATAAAGCTGAAGAACAAGTAGCATTAAAGAAGTTCCTTGAAGAGGGGGTGAGGAGTCATGCCAATCAAAAAGAGAGTTGAAATGAGAAAACTTCCAGTAGAAGAAAGGATTAAAAGCTTCAATGAAGTGGTACTTGGATTAACAGAAGAAGAAGCCATTGAAGAAGCTAAGAGATGCCTACAATGCCCAAATCATCCATGCATAGAAGGTTGCCCAGTAGGCACAAATATACCAGCATTTATAAAGAAGATAGCTGAAAGAGACTTCCTATCAGCATACAAAATCATAAAGGAGAGGAATGTCATACCAGCAATAACTGGGAGGGTTTGCCCACAAGAAGTACGGTGCGAAGCAAAATGCACACTTCAAAGAGTTGGAGAACCAATAGCCATAGGGGCTCTAGAAAGGTTTGTGGGAGATTGGGCTATAAAGGAAGGGGTGATAAAAGAGGAGATAACGAAAACTCCACCAAACAATATAAAGGTGGCTGTAGTTGGATCTGGACCTTCAGGGATAGCAGTGGCTGCAGACTTAGCTAAACTTGGATATGAAGTAACACTATTTGAAGCATTACACAAACCAGGTGGACTGCTAGTATATGGGATACCTGAATTCAAATTGCCAAAAAGGGTAGTGGAATGCGAGATAAATTATTTAAAGTATTTAGACGTAGACATACAGACGAACGTAGTTATTGGAAGGACGTATACAATAAAGGAATTATTTCAAAATGGTTATAGAGCAGTATTCCTTGGGACAGGTGTAGGGGTGCCCTTATTCCTAAACATACCTGGAGAAACTCTAGTAAACATATACACTGCTAACGAATTCCTTATGAGAACAAACCTTATGAAGGCATACCTATTTCCAAAATATGATACGCCAATAAAGCTTGGAAGTAAAGTTGCAGTTATAGGTGGAGGGAACGTGGCAATGGATGCTGCTAGAACCGCACTTAGACTTGGAGCTGGAGAAGTATACATAGTTTATAGGAGAAGCGAAGAAGAGATGCCTGCGTGGAAGAAGGAGTTGATAAATGCAAAGGAGGAAGGGGTAAAACTACAATTACTCACACAACCAATAAGATTCATTGGAGATAAGAATAAGAGAGTTACAGGGATAGAATGCCTGAAAATGCAGTTAGGCGAACCTGATGCCAGTGGTAGGAGGAGGCCAATACCAATAAAAGACTCTGAATTCATATTTGAAGTTGACACAGTCATAATAGCCATAGGATATCGCCCAAATCCACTAATAACAACTACAACCCCAGAGATAAAGGTGAATGAAGAGGGGTGCATAATAGTGGACAAACATTGTAGAACAAGCATGAGGGGGGTATATGCTGGTGGAGACATAATCCTCGGAGAAGCTACCGTGGGGGAAGCTATAGGTACAGGTAAAATAGCCTCCACAACAATACATCAAGATATAAGAGAAGGGAAGATATGAAAACAATAAATAAAAATTTTTAAATATGGAAAGATGTTTGGATAAACCTCTTAGAATGGCTTCATACTTAAAAGTTCTTCTTCACTTGGTGGAGGTCTAATTAAGCCAGCTTTCCATAAAGCTTCAAGAGACCTCCTAGCTTCACCGATAATCCTTGAAGCTCTCTCCCAAAGCTCATTTCTACTCAACTTAACTCTAGCTACACCTTGCTCAATAGATTTCAAAGCACACGCCACAGCCTCCTCAACGTAAACCTCCCATTCCTCCATTGTTGGTAAAATGTAATCTTCACGAAGCCCCTTCCTCTCAGCATAATTTGCCAATGCATATGCAGCTGCAACACACATCTCATCAGTCACAGTTCTAGCCTTAACATCGAGAACACCTCTAAATATTGCTGGAAATCCAAGTGAATTGTTAACTTGATTTGGAAAATCAGATCTACCTGTACAAACAATTCTAGCCCCAGCTTCCTTAGCTTCCCAAGGCCATATCTCTGGAATTGGATTTGCACAAGCCAATACTATTGCGTCATCAGCCATCCCCTTAATCCACTCCTTCTTAATAACTCCAGGTCCAGGTTTACTTGCAGCTATACATACATCAGCTCCCTTCAAAGCTTCAGGTATACCTCCAGTAACCCCCTCAGCATTACTCTTCAAAGCCCACTTCCACTTCCATGGATCATTCTCCTTCTCCAATATATCCCTCCTACTCTGATCCAATATCCCCTTACTATCTACAAGTATCATGTTTCCAGGTTTAGCTCCTGCAAGTTCGAGAACATCTGCAGTTTTAATGTTAGCTGCACCTGCACCCACCAAAACTATCTTTACTTCACTAAGCTTCTTACCCACAAGCTTCAAAGCATTTATAACTGCAGCTAGAACTACAGTGGCTGTCCCCTGCTGATCATCATGCCATACTGGTATGTTTAGCTTCTCCCTAGCTTTCTCCAAAACATAGAAGCATTTAGGTTTCTCAATATCCTCTAGATTTATCCCACCAAAAGATGGTTCTATGAGCTGTAAGAACTCTATAAGCTTATCTGGATCCTTAGTGTTAACGCATAGTGGGAATGCATCTACACCCCCAAGATACTTGAATAATATAGCTTTACCCTCCATTACTGGCATAGCAGCTAATGGGCCAATATCACCTAAACCCAAAACCCTAGTTCCATCACTAACCACAGCCACATAATTCCACCTATTAGTATACTCAAAGCTATATAGATCAGGGTTCTCCTGAATCTTCCTACATGCAGCTGCAACTCCAGGGGTATACCATATGGAAAAGTCATCAAGAGTTCTAACTGGAACTTTAGGCATAACTTGAAGTTTACCCTCATAGAACTTATGTAGTTGCGGCGCTATAAGTGAAGGTTTCTGAGCTTTCTCCAAAAGCTTCTTAACATCCACCTCAACCATCAAAATACACCTCGATAAACACGTAGAGCAAATATACGTTTAAACTTTTCCATACACATGTAGAATAAATAATATATTACCCCATGATATATAAGAGTTAAACAACCATTAAATAGGGGGGCATGTAATGAGCAAAGATGAGGATCTAAATAGGATAATAGAGAAGAAGATTAGAGAACTCATGAAACGTGGAGAGGAGGGAGCAAAAGAGGAAGTCGAAGTGGAATTTAACAAAGATAGTTTAAGAGAAGCTCTAAATAGATGTGGAATTGTAGTTGTAGATTTCTGGGCTCAATGGTGTGGACCATGCCAAATATACAGTAGAATATTCAAAGCTGTAGCAGAGAAACTTAAGGGGAAAGCATGTTTTGGAAGAGTAAATGTAGATAGAAACCCAGAACTAGCAGACAAATATAGGATATACGCTGTTCCAACAACAATAATATTCCTAAACGGTGAACCTGTGGAAACAATAGTGGGATTAGTAACAGAAGAAGAGTTAATAAGCAAGATAGAGAAGTACCTATAAATACTCTTCAAACAACAATATTTTTAGAGATGGATATGCAATTGAAATTGGAAGTTGTAAACCTAATTGTACCTGAAGGATGCAATATAATACTTGGTCAAAGCCACTTCATAAAAACAGTTGAAGACTTATATGAAGCAATGATGAATTCAACACCAAACGTAAAATTTGGATTAGCATTCTGCGAATCTTCAGGTCCATGTCTAATTAGACATGATGGAAATGATGAAGAACTTAGGAAAATAGCAATAGAAAATGCATTAAAACTATCAGCTGGACACTGCTTCATAATAGTCATGAGAAACGCGTATCCAATAAACGTTCTAGATAGAGTTAAAGCTGTACCAGAAGTCTTAAACATATACTGCGCCACAGGAAACCCAGTACAAGTAATAATTGGTGAAACTGAACAGGGGAGAGCAATACTTGGAGTTGTAGATGGAGCTAAAAGCAAAGGAGTTGAAGGAGATAAGGAAATTGAGGAAAGAAAGCAATTCCTAAGGAAGATAGGGTATAAGAGGTAGATACATGTTTAGAGGAACTTCTTCAAAACTTCAAAAGTACTCCTAATATGTTGTGATATAACCTTAGTTTCAGATACTATTGGCATGAAATTAGTATCACCAAACCATCTTGGAACAACATGGAAATGTAAATGCTCAACACCAGCACCAGCAGCTCTACCAATATTAACACCAATATTAAATCCATCTGGCGATAAAGCTCTCTTCAAAACATCAATGGACAATGATATGAAACCCATAATCTCCATAGACTCCTCAAAAGTCAAATCATTCGGATATACAACATGCCTATATGGTGCAATCATCAAATGACCATTATTATATGGATAAGCATTCAAAACTATATAGGAATATTTACCACGCTTCAAAATAAACAATTCATCATCACGATTAGACTTAGCATATGAACATAAGAAGCACTCAACATTCTTAGGAGCAGAAATATACTCCATCCTCCAAGGAGCCCAAAGATTCCTCAACACAATCACCAATCAACATATATGATCAATGAAGCTATAAATTAATCTGTGATAAGTGATGGTGGAAGTAAATCAAAACCTAATAAAGAAATGCATCACTAGTGGAAGACTTCAAACAGTATATAGAATGCTTGAAGAAGATTTAGAAGTACAAACATTACTAAAAATGTCAAATATAATGGCTGTAGGTAGAATGAAGTACAATGACCATGGACCAGTACACTCAAGAATAACCTCTGGAACAGCACTAGAAATACTGAGGATAATTGGTAGATATAGGAAGCCAAATATGATCATAGATCATGGTATGGAAATGGAAGATGCAGAAATAGTAGTATTGCTAGGTGCATATTTGCACGACATTGGAAACGCAATACATAGAACACAACATCCACAACATGGATGCTACATAGCAGATGCACCACTAAACAGAATACTCAGTAGAGTTTATAGTAGAATTGAAGATAGAATTAAAGTTAAATGTGAAGTACTACACTGCATATACTCAAGCGATGATGAAATACAATGCTTAAGCCTAGAAGCAGGGATAGTTAAAGTTGCAGATGGACTAGACATGGCTGAAGGGAGAGCTAGAATACCATACGATCTAGGCAAAAGGGATATACATGCACTATCAGCACTAGCAATAAAGAGAGTGGAAATAGTTGAAGGAGAAACTAAACCATTAAAAATAAAAGTTTACATGGAAAATCCAGCTGGAATATTCCAAGTTCAAAACGTTTTAATGAAAAAGATATCTACATCTGGAATTGGAAACTTTATTGAGTTAACAGCAATGGATATAAGTGGAAAAGTTATTATGGGAGGGAGCTAGCATCCTTTGGGATCAATGGAAGCTTTAATGGATCTAAATCATATAAATCAAGATACTTCAAACCACTACCAGTAAAGTACAATAGAATCCTATCAGAAGAATCGAGGAGCTCTTCATCAACAATATGCTTTAAAGCAGCATGAGAAGCAGCAGCTTCAGGACACATGAAAAATCCACGTCTAGCAAGAACCTTCATGGAATCAATTATCTCATAATCACTTACAGCCAATGCAAAACCACCACTATCCCTAATAGCCCTCAAAATTAGGTAGCTGGCGTAAGGCTTTGGAACTCTAAGTCCAGCTGCAATTGTACTAGCATTAGGCCAAGCCTCAGAAACCTCAGAAGCACCATCCATAAACGCTTTAACTAGAGGCATACATCCAGTAGATTGAGCCACTATGAGCCTTGGAACCCTCTCAACCCATCCAAGCTCAATAAGCTCATTAAACCCCTTCCAAAGCCCAATAACACCTTCACCACCACCAGTTGGGAATATTATAGCTTCAGGTGGATCCCAATCAAACTGCTCAGAAATCTCATAAGCCATAAGCTTATAACCCTCAAACCTATAAGGCTGCTTATTAGTGGAAACATCAAACCAACCATACTTATCCTTAAGTCTAGAAACAATCAATGCACAATCATTGATCAATCCATCAACCAAATAAACCTTTGCACCCATATAAACACACTCCCTCAAAGTACTTAAAGGTGCATCTCTAGGCATAAAAGCATAAACCTCTAAACCAGCTCTAGAAGCATAAGCTGATAAAGCTGCAGCAGCATTACCAGCACTTGGAATAGCAAATTTAGAAACACCCAACCCCCTCAAAACAGAAACTGCGAGAGCCATACCCCTAGCTTTAAAAGTCCCTGTGGGAAGTCTACCATCATCCTTAAAGAAGACATTATGAAAACCATAAGCAAGATCTGATTCAAGCTTAACAATAGGTGTAAAAGTCTCACCAAGAGAAACTATATCGCTGGAGCTCTTAAGAGGCGTAAACTCCAAATACTTCCAAAAACTATCAAACCTACCAGAAAAAACATCCCTACCAAAACCAATTTTAGAAAAATCATACTTATAAAGCAGAGCACCACCACATTTAAAACAAACATTAATAGGTTTATCAGCAGGATAAACAGAACCACAACCACTACAAACAATACTGAACCCCAACATTAAAACCACGATAAATGAATAAATACACACAATATATAACAGTTTTCCAAACCTCTCTGTGACGATACATAAAAGGTAGGTAAGCATTAAAGACTTAAATATTTCTATTAATATTGTAGTGTAGTATTGTATGGATAAAATTACAAGTTTAAGAATAAATGAAGAACTATGGAGAAAAGCTAAGATACTTGCAGCCATAAGGGGGACAACACTAAAATCCATAATAGAAGAACTTTTAGCAAGAGAGATCGAAGCTGAGGAAATCCTGAAGGAGGAAACAAGCATTTCAGAAGAAGAAATCAACCTCCTAATTAGAAGGAGGATTGAGGGGAAGCATCCATTCACAATAGTTAGTGATAAGAATGCTGTAGACCTAGTGAAGGAGGGTAGGGGTTATTAAGCATACATCGATACAAACGTGATAATAGCTCGCTATAAACCGAAAGACCCTCTATATGAAGCATCTGAAAACTATTCAAACAACCAAACATAACACTCTACATTTCCCCATTAACTGTGCTGGAATTATATTCAGTACTTTCAAGAGTAAAACTCGATACCCCCATTGAAAATTTAACTATTAATTCAATAGTTTATTTCATCATAAAAGATTGCAAACTAAACGTAATCTCAATACCATTAATAGCTAGAAGAAGTATAGCTGGCTATAAAGCTACGATCCCCATAGAATACGATATTGCCATGAAACTCTCACGTAAACTAAAACTTAGAACATTAGACCTCATCCATTTAGCCTACACATCACTTTTAAAGAGGAAAGACATTACTGATATGTTCATTACTGGTGATAAGGAAATATTAGAGTGTAGAGAAGAAATACTAGCAATAACTGGAGTACTCATCAAAGACCCATCAAAACTCGAATAAATTAAAACATCATAAATTTCAAAATTCATGGATCAATTTGAAAAATTCTGAAAGGCTTCTTTAAAAATGCAGAAATGACAATCTATATCCTTAGGTTTAAATGCAATTAGGATTACGATATCATTTATAAGCATCAATTGTAAGGGAAAGATTATGAAACTACCCAAGAACTGAAAAATTTAGATACAAAACTGATTAAAATGAGCATTCTAGCCTTTTCAGCATATCAATAATATGAAATCAGTTTATGGAGACTTTACAATTTATTATGCTGTTTGAGTTGAGTTTGGAAAATGTAAATGTGAACTCCATGCCAGGTTTAAATCCCTGCACACATATAATTATGTAGATTGTGGATTTCCCGAGTATAATAGTTTTGGAATCGTTTGGAGATGTGCAACTTGGTTTCATACCTAAATCATACTCAAAACTTGAATACTTGAAAACTTTAACTCCACAAACACTATCAACTGATAAGCCATTAACACTTATACCAATGAGTTTAAGAGCTTCAATACCATCATTAACAATCTTAAATGTAAATGTGTGGGTATTACTTGAAGAATCATATGTGGAGCCTACCAATTGAACATTTAAAGAACCAATATTACCAAAACGATAAACATAAACAATAGAATTAACCCAACCCATAATAGAAAATGTAATAAAAGATACTATTAATGGAACAGCAAATGAGTAGGGAATACTGAAAATTTTGAAGCTCACATACAAAAAATTGGTAAATAGATATATAAATCTTACCAAAAAATTGCAAACAAATGCAAAATAATAACCAAAATATAATTGAAAGAGAGAAAAAATAGCATATAAAGAGAGATAAATAAGAAGAATCCATGAAATTGTTAAGATAAAATTGTAGATAAGAATAACAAAAGTAAAATTTAAATATAAATTGGATATAAGAGTAAACGATTAGTATGCAAAAAACTGGAAACATTGAAAAGAAGACCCTAATACTATTAAGCCTAACAATACTAACACTAATACTAACAGTAGCACTATCCACACCAACACTAGCAAAGGAGGACAAAGAAAAGAAGGTGGAAGTCAAAGTAATATCAGTAGAGGAAGTTGATGGGAAGATTTGGGTTACAATAGGAATATTCAAG
>Ga0105154_1000169_pt1 | contig 28746 bp, 22 predicted proteins | sample SSWtaG_FD_89672 | JGI IMG/M metagenome (GOLD analysis project Ga0105154, IMG submission 89672) | Hot spring microbial communities from Sandy's Spring West, USA to study Microbial Dark Matter (Phase II) - SSWsed_matched | ecosystem: Environmental > Aquatic > Thermal springs > Hot (42-90C) >... | reverse complement strand
CGAGACGGTCGCAACGGAGCTCATAGTGAAAGGGGTTCAAGTCGGGGACGTCATATGGATCGACGCTGAGACAGGGCGGGTTACGAGGCTGGGCAGGTGCGAAGAAGCGCCTTCGGAGTACAAATACGACATTGAGGTCTCGCAGAAGGTGCCCCTGCCTAGCGGACCCATATCGAACGAGAAGGAGTTCATCCACACAGTCACTCTTCACCAGCTCGACGTCAGCTATGCTCGGAGTGCTTCTTCGAGCATCTTCAGCCTCTTGTTCGGAGGAAGGGAGGAGAAGGAGATACCGCCCGAGGACAGGCAGAGAGTCGACAAGATGGTCAAGGAGTGGGTTGACGAGGGGAGGGCCGAGATTATCCCAGGGGTCCTATTCATCGACGACGTCCACATGCTTGACTTGGAGGCATTTGCGTACCTCGGCAGAGCCATGGAGAGCGAGCTGGCGCCGATTATAGTGCTGGCGACTAACAGAGGCATGGCAAAAATAAGGGGTACTGACGTGGAGGCACCCCATGGAGTACCACTAGATCTCCTCGACAGGCTTTTGATAATAAAGATGAAGCCCTACACCGAGGATGAGATACGGGAGATATTAAAGGTCAGGGCGAAGGAGGAGAACGTGAAGTTGAGCGACGACGCCTTAGAGGCTCTGACGAAGATAGGTACTGAAACGTCCTTGAGGTATGCGGTTCAACTTCTCGCGCCATCGCTTGAGATAGCTAAGTACCAAGGAAGGGACGTGGTGACAAGCGAGGACGTCAAGCGAGCACACGAGATGTTCATTGACATTAAGAGATCCGTAAGCTACTTGAAGAAGTACGAAGAGATGTTCCTCAAATAGCCGCAATTTTCTTGAAGTCTAGGGCGTCATTGGCCATGTTGGTGTTGTTGAAGAGGACGTAGACTACCCCCTCCTTTTCATAGGGCTTGACCCACTTCTCGTATAGTTGTCTGAGCTCCTCATCGCTATAGTCGTAGACGTAAGCCCTCTTTCCCAGCCCGTGGAGCCTGTAATATACTACTTGGCCAAGGGTCGTCGCAAGGACTTGTTTAAATGGGTCAACTATGTGGATCACGTTAAGCTCTTCGCACAGCTCCCTTATGGTGCCGAGGTCCCAACTATCGTGCCTGAACTCGATTCCTATGACGAGCCCCTGTGGTCTTTCAACTGTGTTCATAAAGGTCCTAATGTTAGACATGTTTTCGGCAGACTTCACGAACGAGGGCGGCATCTGCAAAACCAGCACTGGACACTTCAACACTTTGGCTATTTCCAAGGTCTTCTCCCAAGCCTCGTAGTTCTCGTTTGTGGGCTTCAAGTGACCGTACCTCTCCTGTCCTTCGCTTGGCACTTTAAGGCCGCTCTTCCTCCAAGTGGGGCTGGAAGGCGGATGCGTTATCGCTTGCCAAGCCTTCATAGTGTAAGTGAAGTTCGAGGGGGCTTCTTCGCGCCATTTTCTGGCGGTCTCTATCGATGGGAGCTTGTAGAACGTGGACTGCAACTCTATGAGGTCGAAGACCTCGAAGTACTTCTTCATGCCGCCCTTAACGGCCCATCCACAACAACCCACTTTGACCGTCAAGCCGTCCTCACCGCTCTCTAGGTTTGTAGGGGGTGGAGGAGAAAAAGGTTTAAGGATTGCAAAGGGAATGGGAGAGGAGATGGGATCAATATTCCAAAGAATCGTGAACCTCGGAAAGATATCCACATTCGTGATCACAAGCCTCCTGTTTTACAGTGTAGTCCTCGACTCCGTTCCTGCTTCTACGATCGCCCGCTACAGGTATTCGTGCAACTTCACGTTTGTGGTGTTAGACGATGCCAGTGACTTGATGGACGTCAATCAAATAATGGTCTTCCCCAACTCCACTAGGCAGTCGGTCTTCATTGAGGAGGCGAAGGGCGTAGTTGACAACGTGGAGTATCGAGGGTCCTTAGTCCTAGACGAGCAAGGCAATGCTATTTTGGTCTTCGACTTTCCTCCGGACTTCGTAAAGAGTCGAAGCATCGTCACCCTGTACGTTAGGGCCACGATAATTCAGAAGGCTAGCAATGGTCCCACCCCGATAGATGAGCTTAAAAGAGCGTTACCAAGCGAGGTGCCTTCAAGCCTAGCGGAGCGTTACGCCGGCAATAGCACCACTTGGCCCATTTCATTGATGATTTACAGCCTTGTGCTTAACCTCACGGAGGGGCGTGAGGGAACGTATTACGACTTGTTGAATGCGTTCTCTAAATGGATAGAAGAGCACGTGGCCTACCCTTTGGAGCAGGGCGTGAGGGAGCTGATAGGTCCTCAATACCCTGACGAGACCTACGAAAATGGGGTCGGCGACTGCGATGACAGGAGCATCCTCTTTACGACCATGTGCAGGGCCGTTGGCATACCGTCATTCTTACAAGTCGGCGGAATTCCCAAGCCAGCCTTTCAATGCGAAGAGGTCAAGCACGGCGGCAATTACGTCTATAGGTCCAAGGGGATTGCTTGGCACGCTTGGAGCATGGTGTACGTCCCCAGAGTTGGATGGATACCGGTCGACACAACGTACTTCAATGACGCCGTCGTTGAGAGGACCCCAGGCGGCCTCTGCTACATAAAAAGTCCTGAAGGTCTCGACCCCAAAATAATTTCGTCGGCGTACTTCGTAGCCAACCCCATACTTTACGCAAACTACACGTCTCTAAAGTACGTCGAAGAAGCGAGGGCATGGGAGAGGGCCGTGAAAGAAGGCAGGATTAAAGTCATTTGTGATGAAGAGCTAGAGATCTCGTATGCCAAAGTGCCTATACCAACGGAGGTCCCGTTGATTTTAGGCCTCGTTTTTGTTGTCGCACTCCTCTTAATATACCTTAACCTTAAGAGAAGAGAGGGCCTCTTGAAGAAGGCATAAAGGGTTATCAGATGCGTACAGCTTGTAGCTCAGCCACTTCGGCATGTATCTTTTGATGAGGGACGCACTATACCTCCTGTCCATTAGTATCACGACGGCCTTATCTAGAGGGCTACGTATCAGCCTCCCCACAGCTTGGACGACCTTTCTCATAGCCGGTTCCGTAAAGACGGCTCTGTGGGGTCTCTTGAAGCCCAGGCTTCGCAACTTCTCGACCCTCTTCATGTTGTACAGCGTGGGCTCGGGCATCGGCAGTCCAACTATTACCGCGACTGGCATTAGCTGGCTGGATATGTCAATGCCCTCCGCCAGCCTTCCGCCGATCACTGAGACCAGCGTCGCGTCTGCGCCCCTCTCAACATAATTCTTAAAGCGCTCGAAGACCTCTATGCTCGGCGAGCCCTTGCCCTCGTCGACGAAGGTAAGCCCCTGCAGGAGTTCTTTTAGACCTACGGCTTCGAGGGCCCTCAAAATGCCGTACGAAGGCACAAAGACGCCTAGACCCCCCTCCGTGCTATCCCTAACGACCTTAAGTTTGTAGGCTATGGCCTTGTAAAGGCGTTCTGACCTATTTTTAAGTGATGTCGAGATTGATCGATCGACTATAAAGACGACGTGGCCATACTTTGGCCTGACGTACTTAATTAACTTAGAGTTCTCGGCCTCTAGGTTTAAAATTTTGATGAAGACGCTTATCGGGGAGAGGGTGCCGGACATGAGCACCACGCCGTGAAACTTGCTCGTGACTTGCTTGAAGTCATAAGTCAGCGGCCTGACCTCTACGCAAAGCTCGCCTTCAGTATCTAGGTGAAGCCAAATTGCATGGTCGCGATTGGCTCTTAACGCCTTTTCCAGGAAAGTGTAAGTCGAGTAAGTCGGGCATCTTATCGTAAGGCCCCTCAAAGCTCTCGTCTTGATCATGTCCAAGGCCACTTCTCGCAACTTCTCTAGGTACTCAAGGGGGTCCTTGAAGTGCCTTAATATCATCTTCAGAATCTCCTCTCGCGGAACGTCGACTCCTTGCGACAAATCGTTATTCACAAATCCTCTCAACGCATCAGCTAAATCCTCTAGAGGGCTTACCAGTTCGGCTCTTCTAATCGACAGCTCGTCGATGGAATTGTACAGCGTGCTAAGCCTGAGGACTTTCGACTCATACTCTATCGCGGAGTCCATGATGTTGTGCGCCTCATCAATTATGGCCGCGGTGTCATGCATTTGTAGAGGCTTGAAGTAAACCCCATAGACGTAGCGATTGAAGACGTAGGGGTACGTAAGGGCTAAGATGTTGCTATTCTTCATTAACCTCTTCATCACAGCAGCTGGGCAACACTTTTCCTTAGTAGCAACTTGAATCACTTCGACGGACGTTACGAGGTGGTGCTCGCGACTTAGGTTATCGGCACAGTGATCCACTTTCTCTTGATCTAAGTAGGGGCATAACGATTCGTCCCTCAGCGCACGGCACGCTAAGTGAGACAGCTCTTCGTTTACTCCACGAAATAGAGGACATGAAGAGGACTTGCCCCTCAGAGAGAGCCCTCTTAGGACGGCCCCGCGATTCTTCAGGCGCCTCGCTTCCTCTATCACTTTGTCGCTCTCGTCATTCGTCCTCGTAAGCCATACGGCCCTTCTTATCAAATTCTTTTGCAGAGAAAGAGCTATCCCCATTAACGAGGCTATCGTCTTGCCAAGTCCACAAGGCGCTTCGATTACGGTGAAAAGTCCTTGGGCTACGGTCATGTATACGGTCTTTGCTATCCTCAACTGTCCTGGTCTTAGAGAGGAGTACGGCGAGAGGGCCTTTAGTTCGCTTTCGAGCATTTTCGCTGCATCTCCCCGCCTCTGGAGCCCCTGAGCAAAACTTCTTCGATCTCGGAGACCTTTTCCCTCACGAAGCTCAATGAATACTCGAGGCTTTCGATCTTATCGTGGAGGGCCTTTATTGTCGAGGAAGGTGCCACCTCGACGTTGCTCAAGAGGGAGGGTTTGTCGACGAAGTTCTTTAATAATTGCTTGAGCTCGTCCACTTCTCTCGTCAACTTACTGACGTCGTTCGTTACGCCTTTTCGCCACTCGTTAATTTCCCTGAGGTCCTCGATTATGTAGGGTAACAGAGCCGCTTCGCTCTTGGGCTCCGGACGGCGTTGGCCCTCCCTTTCTCGCGCTTCGATTCGCACCCTTTCACTCGCGGTCTCTGCGTTCGAGCTTTTGGCCTTAAGTACCCTGACCGTGAACCTCTGCCCTCTGTGTATGACCACGCAGCTTCCGTTGGGCAACTTCGCTATCTTAAGCCTCTCCTCTTCGGTCAGGCCCATGTTCTTTGCCTCTTCCGCCGTGAGGCTGAGCCTGTGGAGGATTATGTACTCGGCGTTTCGATACGTGGTCGAGACGAGTGACGGTATCTGCGCTACAGCCAAGACCCTCACCCCGTGCTTTCTGACCTCGTCTATTATAATTTCGCAACTAGTTGGGGGCTGATCCAAGCGACGCGGCAATAGCACGTTCTGCGCTTCCTCTATGACCAGCAACTGCTTCGTGGGGTTGTTGTATATGAGCCTGAGGATCACGTTGGCCACGAGTCTCTTGGCGTCGAACGTCAGCCCGGAGAGGTCTATGGTATCGACGTCGTCTACAGTCAGGGAGCCCGAGAAGAGGTTCGCGTAGGACAGGGGTTCGAGCCTCCTGAGCAAGGCGTTCTTTATCTCCCTCCTCGTATCGCTCTCGGCTGGGTACTTACGGAGCTTTTCTATTATCTCGCTCAAGTTGTTCGAGTCCTTGGCCACTTCAAGCAACATCGCATACTGAGGGGCCGTGAGCTGGAGCGAGACGGCGAGGGCTTCGCAGAAGTCGAGCATTGTCAAGTGACTTATCGAGAGCTCGGAGGGCTTCGCGACCCTTCCCATCAAGTACTCTCCATTCCAGTCTATTATGAGCTTAGAGCCCTTGAACGAGCTCACTATTAGCTTGGCAGTATTGGTCTTCCCCGACCCCGTTATTCCAAATACCACTATGTGCTTCGCTTCCCTAAGGTCTATGTAAAAGGGGAGGAGACGCCACATCCTCCCTATCAAGATCTTCTCCTTTGACGAGAACTTCAAGCGAATGGCAACAGCTAGCAACAAGGCAAGCAATAAGGTTAGAGAGAAGGGGTTAAGGTGATCCATCGCAGCTTTTAGCGACGTGGTACCGATCATCGCTATTCATCCATTTATGCTAAGCTTTAATAAGCATAGTAATAAGATGAAGCTAGGAGAGGTGCCCGAAACTTGGAGGTTTACGAGGCCATAAAGGGCAGGAGGTCTATAAGATCCTACATCCAGTCGGAGCTGAGCCCGGAGCAATTGAAGTACGTGTTGGAGGCAGCCATTTGGGCACCGTCCGCCGGAAATCTCCAACCTTGGGAGTTCGTCGTCATCGATAACAAGGACGAGATGAGGCAATTGGCTAGGGCCTCCCTGAACCAAATGTGGATGACCGAGGCCTCGGCAATAATAGCCGTCTGTGCTGACGTCGATAGAAGCGGCGCCGTCTACGGCGAGAGAGGTAGGAGGCTCTACGCCATTCAAGATTGTGCCGCGGCGACTCAAAACATGTTGCTCGCATCTCACTCCATAGGCCTTGGCACATGTTGGGTCGGGGCGTTCTACGAGGAGGAGGTTCGAAGAATCTTAAAGCTACCAGTCAACGTGAGGCCCCTAGCGCTGATCACGATAGGTCAACCTGGAGAAAGACCTCCACCTCCGCATAGGAGAAGCCTAAGGGACGTCGTCCATCATAACTCGTTCGGCAGGCCTTGGAGCGTATAGTTACGATGAGCGATGGGTGGCTTTAAGCAGTAGAGATATGTAGGACTCGGTAGTGTAGAGAAGTGAAGGGACTTGGAGGATTTGGTCAAAAGCTTGGCTGACTTGAAGAAGTACTTGGAGGACAAGCTTTCGGCTCTAACTGCTGAAGTGGAGAATTTGAGGCTCTTAATAAGGCTGGTCGACGAGGCCCTCGCTAAGGCCTCCTTTAAGCCAGCCTCAGCGCTAGAAGTTGCAAAGGAAGTTGTGCAGCAGGTACCCCAACTACAGCCTCAGCCCCTCCAGCCTAGGGGGCTCGAGACAGAGACCCTGATTCTAGCGTCGTCGAGGATGGGCAATAGGCTCCTTGGGAAGATGTACATAGGTGAGGGGTATTTGAGGATAGTCCCAGCTCAGGACTTGGAGCTCAACGTAAACATCCCGCCCTTCAGGCAGTTCTTAGTCGAGAAGGTGCTCGAGGAGATGAGGAGGAAGGACCGCGAGGCAGCTGAGAGGGGGGAGATAAAAGAAGGCGAGGTCATGGACTACGAGGTGAAGACTAAAGGGGATGTCTTGACAGAGATATTCGTAAAGAACGTAGTTGACGAGAGGAGGATTAGAGAGCTTAAGAACGCCGTTCGATGGACCTTCGAGAGGATGGTGGAGAAAATGGCTCAGCGGGGCTCTTAGGCCTCTATCTTCTTGAGCTGTATCTTGTACATCTCGACGAGCTCCTTGACCGTCGTGCTGTCTTCGGGGCTCTTATCGAATCTCCAGCGACCTGTGAAACGCGGGAACCTTATGGCCAAGCCCGCATCGGGCTTTATGGCTTCCAGCCCAGCCGTGTGCAAGGGGCTTAGGGTTATCTCGTCACCTATTATCTCTATCACCACGCTGGGCACGAACCAGACGTCAGCCTTTATCTTAGAGTCGACCCGCGGGTGCTTGTGCTCTATAACGTAGGGACGAAACATTTCGGGCATCTTCTCAAGGTCTTCGTCCGTGAAGCCGCTCCCGACCTTGCACACCGTCCTGAAGACGTCAGCCTCGGGGTCGTAGACCGCGCAGAGGAGGGCCCCGTACTTGCCAGCTCTCTTCCCCTTGCCCCAGAACGCGCCTACGACCGTAACGTCTATCGGCTCTACAAGCTTTGACTGGTAAGACCTCTTGAACTTTATCCAAAGCCAACCCCTAGCCCCTGCTTGATAAACAGAGTCTGGGGCCAGAGATTTGCACACGAGCCCTTCGCAACCCTCGCTTATGGCCTCCTCGAAGAAGCGCTCCAACTCTTCGACGCTGTCGATTAACTTGTAGGTCGCTAGCATGGCCCTCTCACCTGGCTCGAAGATCTTCATAAGCACCTCTCTCCTCTTGGGGTAAGGCGCGTTCGTGAGGTCCTGCCCGTCCACGTAGAGGCAGTCGAAGAAGAATAGTGAGACGGGATACTCCTTCATGGCCTCCTCTATACCGTACTTCCTCCTCCGGTGCATCAGCTCTTGGAAGGGCCTCATCTCTCCCGTATCCGGGTCTATCGCCACGCACTCCGCCTCCACTATCGCTTCATCTGCCTTTACGTGGTTCCTTATGATGTCGCAGGCGTCTGGGTAATGATGGGTTATGTTCTCCAGCCTCCGCGAGAACAGTATGACGTCAGTGCCCGATTTGTGCGCCTGTATCCTCTCGCCATCATATTTGTACTCTGCTACACACCTTCCGCCCAGCTTTTGAAGAATCTCCTCGGCCGTGGTCAGGCGCTCTGCCAACATCGGCCTTATGGGCTTGCCTATCGTGACCCTAAACTGTTTCGCTCCCTCAAGCCCCTTCTCGGCCACCACCTTTGCAACGTAACCCAAGTCGCTTGAGAGGTTGTATGCCCTTTCGATGAGCGGGCGGGCCTCTTTCCCGCCACAGAAGGCTATCGCCAGCGCGTCCAGTATGGTCATGTCGGCTATTCCGAGCCTCAGTCTCCCGGTTATGGTCCTCATTAAGTACTTAGCCTCCTTCGGCGTCGCGTGCCTCAACAAGCTCGCTATCAGAGATATCTTCGCGTCCTGAGAGCCCTCGCCCGTCGCCTTAGCAACTTTGTCGAGCGTGTTATAGACCTCGTCAACCGTTAACTTCTTCGCTCCAACTTGTGAAGAGCCCACGAAATCCAAGAGGCTCTTGACCCTCTTCCTAGAAAGAGCTCGCTCAGCGGCGACGCCTATGTCGCCAGCCCTCTTCAGCTCTGCCTCCAGCTCCTCTGCAGATAGGCCGGTGGCCAAGGAGAGGGCCCTCAAGGCGAGCTTCTCCGCCACGCCCAGCTCTACGCCAACGTATTCCGGATACAGCTTGCCTTGAGTCAAGTAGACGACTTTATCTATAACGGTCGGAGGGGTTTTCTTCAGGAGCGCCACTAAGAGGTCGGTCATCTCGAGCCTCTTCGTCGTGGACTCTATCTTCTCATAAAAATCAGCTAACAGAGAGTACTCCATCTTCACTCACCGTGTCTGTAAGCTATAAAAAGAGGTTGAGAGATATTAAGGCAACTGTAATGCATATCAAGAGGTGCTTGGTGCTGAAAAGGGTTCCATCGATTGCCTTGCCCAGGACTAGGCCTGTGGAGATGGACGAGGCAATCATCATGAGCTCGCTGTAGAACAGCGCCCTGTCTAGCCCCTTTAGGGAGGCCGTGGACGTAAGCGCCGAAGGGCTCTCGCCGACGCCAACATATGGGAGCTCGTCGATGCCCTTTACGAAGCTGAGCGTTAACGACAGGCACATGGCTAGGATTATTGGCGTCGCGTAGCCCAATATGGAGTACAAGTAGAGAGACTTTTTGATCCTCGACCTCTGCACGTTGTATTCATCTATGTAAGAAGCCATGGCCTCAAAAGTCGCTGGAGAGCCCCCTCCGGTCGCTATCAAGTGATCCAAGATGAAGAAGACGAGCTTGCAGAGCTTGGAGCGCACCTTAAGGGCCACGGTCGACTGGTACAACGACAGGCCCAGCTTCGTTTTCGCTAGCACCCCCTTTATTAGCGACGAGAATTGCTTGTTGTACTTCTCGTTAGAGGACTTTTCGATAGCGGTGAGCAGGGGAAGGCCGAGCTTCTTGTGCTCTCCTAGGTATCTCAGAAAGCGCGGCAATTCTCTCTCGACTTCGAAGGCCTTCCTCCTCTCCCCCTCGTAATGCAAGGATAGAGGCGAGGCGATAGACATTAGGCTGACGATCAATGCTCTGAGGAGAGAGGCCTTGAAGAGACTTGTCGAAGCGTATGCAAGAGCGACGGCCAACGCCAAGGAGAGGGGGACAACCTTCTTGCTCGGCACGTACTCAAGGCCCTCCTGTGGGCGCGCCACGTGTATTAAGTAAATAGCTAAGAGCGTCAGGAGGGGTACTAGACCGAAGATTATGAGCTCGTAGAGAGCAAAGTCTACCTCGCCTGCAAAGACTAGGATCGTCATGGAGAGCATCAAGGGGGCTATTAGGAAGAGCCCTAGCATGGCCTCGCCAATGATGTTGACGTAGTTGACGAAGTTATTCCACCTATCCTTGAGGAGCGCTAGGAGCTCCTTGGTCCTCTCCTCCAAGTACTTAACGACGTCTCCGCCGCTCCTAAGAAGGCTCGTGTAGCCTAAGATTAAGGACGACAAGAGCTTTGAGGGGTGCCTCTGAGCGTAAGAGTTCATAGCCGTTATGCTGTCCCCGCCTGTGAAGAGCGCCTCCTTCTTTAAATGCAGGGCCTCCGTGCTGATCGCTGGAAATATCTTTGCCTCAGCCGCTACGCTGAAGGCTTTTACAAGCGTATGACCCGCGTGAGACAGGGCAGAGGCCAAGAGGCTGAAGAATGGTAGCTCGTTTTCGACGTTCTGTCTTCTAATAGAATCTAGCACCTTTTTGTGTAGTGCTGGCGCTAGCAAGACGATGATCGACAAAGGCGTCAAGAAGAGCCACGAGGTGTTGCTCGTTAAGAGAAAGGCCGTTATTGACGCAAGGGCTATGGGCGTGGACAGGAAAATCCTGGAAACCTCCCTCGAGAGGCCTTTACGCGCATCCACCCGGCCTTTCGACTCAGATCTTAGCAAGGCTCTGAAGAAATTCCTAATGCTCCAAGGAGGCTTAGGAAGTTCTATAACTATCTTCAGTTGCTTGGGTTCAGCCTCCCCCGCCCTTTTACTCCTCTTGCCCTCTCTGCGCGAGTACAGGAGCATTGCGAGCAACAGCGATGCAGATGACAACAACGACAACAAAGGAGAGAGCAAGATGGTCGACAAGCTGATCGCGAAGAAGGCTATGAATATCTTAGAGGCCCTTCTCACCTGAAGACCTCCTGTAGTAGAACCTCCTTAAGTGATTGGTCACTTCCTCGAAGTCTAAGATGTTGTTTTTAACCAAGCTCTCGAGGAAGCTCTTCCTCTCTATTATCTCGTTCAAGACGTCCTCTTCATCGAGCCCCACAGCCTCGGCTATGCGCTTGAGGTGCGTGCTCTTCTCGATAAGCTCGTAGGGGTCGCTGGGCTCGAAAGAGTCATTGGCTGGATTCCAAGTAAAGACTTTCTGGTACTCTCGATAGCTTATGACCTCGTCGACCTCCGTGACTCTTCTAACGGCTTGCCTTGGCGACTTCGCTATCCTCTTTACTACAATCACGTTGGATATCAAGTCGATGTAGCTCGGACCTACGTTTAGAGGCGGAGATGTAAGCCTGTTGACCATGGCCTCGAAGTTCGGGCTGTGGAAGGTGCACGCGCAACCGTGGCCGCTCGCCGCGGCCTGAAATAGCGCGTAGGCCTCCTCGCCCCTAACCTCGCCCACTATTATGAAGTCTGCCCTCTCTCTAAAGGAGAGCTTCACGAGGTCGAAGAGCCTTATCTCGGTCAGGTTCTCGCCTAACAAATACGTGTGCCGCGAGACCAAGGGCTTCCAGCCGGGGTGGGCCAGGTTGAGCTCGGCGACGTCCTCTATGCTGACCACCTTCCAGTTGGGCTTCAGAAGCATGGCCAAGCTGTTGAGCAGGGTCGTCTTCCCGCTAGCCATGGGCCCTATTATCATGAAGAAGGCCTTGTTCTCGAGCAAGAGCCACCAGTAAGTAGCCATGAGCGAAGATATCGTGCCGCTCTTGATTAAGTGACATATGGTCAGGGGCTTCTCCCTGAACTTCCTTATCGTCAGCGAGGGGCCTTGAGGGGTCACCTCCCTCGCGAAGGTCAGAGTCGCCCTGTGCCTGCCCGGCAACATCACGTCGGCTATCGGGTGCGCGGTGTTTATGTGCTTTCCGCCCATGTGCGCCAGCCTTATTACGTAGTTATTGAGCTCCTCCTCGTCCTCGAAGACTATGTTCGTGTGGAGCCAGTCGTAGAGGCTGAAGCGCCTGTGGAACACCCGAGCTGGCTTGCCCACGCCCTCTACGGATATATCCTCTATGTCCGGGTCGCTCATTAGCGGCTCTAAAGGGCCGAAGCCCAATATGTCCCTCTTCAAGTAGTAGAAGAGCTTGCGCTTGGAGGTGTGGACCTTGCTCGCGATCTCGAGGTCCCCTATGACCTCTCTCAGGGCCTTCTCGAGGTACGAGATGGGATCCGTTAATAATTGTTGGTCTGGCCTCGCTCTGTACCTCAATTCCTCCACAATGCTACTGTACAGCTTGAGCTCGTCCGGCGTTAGCTCGGGCTCTCTAACTATGTAGTAGCCCAAGCCTTGGTGTACGCCGATCACCACTTCCACCAGACCATCTGTCAAGTAGTACCTGTCAAGCTGTTGGAAGTCCTTGTCGAGCTTTATGCCCCCGATTTTCGTATGCGCTCCCGCACGCTCAGGTTTGTCTAAAACAGAGACGGCCGTCAAAGCTCTTCACCTCTCATACTCTTAGGAGAAGCAGGCCAGAGGGGGTCGCCACGAGCACTCTCCACGCGTCAAGCGCAACGGCTTTGTATGGCTTTGAAGGAAGCCCCACGACGTAAGTGGGGTCTTCTAAGTCGATGGCGTGGGTCTCGTTGAGCACAACTAACCTCAGATCCCGCACGAGAACTGCGTCGACCATCTGAGAGGGCTTGCTTAGCGTTAGACGTTTTTCCTCTTTTAAGTTCTCGTTGAAAACCATGATCGTGCCATTGGACAGTCCCAGTACTAATTTGTTGTAAAGGTCATCGCGCTTCAGGAGAACTATCTTTTGAGGGCTGTAGTCAATGAGCCTGAGGCGCTCGCCTTCGGCGCTGACCACGTGGAGATACGGACCCGATGCTACTACTACGGTTTTGCCCATGTGCGTCAGCGCGTTGAGGCCTGAGAGGTCGCAGGGGTTCACGGAGAGGTACCAAGATACGTTGCCACCATTTACCGCATGAAGTGTCGGCAGTATCAGGGTTTTAACTCTGTCACAACGCTCGAGGTTGATGCTCACTGCCTTCTCGTAGAGCGCTCCGCTAACTAGCAAGACGCTGAAGCTCTGATTTATGGGGGCGTGGCCAAGCACCTTGAACTTCGGGAAGATGTCTGGATTCGCTAGATAGTACTGGAAGGACGTTTGAGTGTCAACGATCCCTATCAGCGCCCTCTGAAGCTTTACCTCCTTAATAGAAGGAGACCGCGGCTCTATTACGTTCACATACACTACCATCTCTATCGTCCAAGAGTTATACGGATGGTATTTCCCTGAGAAGTAGCTCTCGGGCACCACGATTAAGTGCTGATCCCTCCCGATCATCGCCGGCTGATATCTACGCTCCTCCACATAATAGCTCGTTTGAGAGTAGCTGAAGTAGAAGTAGAAGTTGTTTATGGAGAGCAGCTTCCCGTCCCTCAAGGCTATGACGCTCAAGGCTTTAGGGCTACTGCCACCAGACGATATGGACAGCACTGTAGCGTTCAAAGCCTCGCTGAAGGCGATCTTCTCCGCCCTTGTGAAGGGGAACTCCTTCGACCAGAGCACTGATCCGTCGTCAACGTCTATCGCCAGCACGCCGCCGTTCTCGTAAGACGCCACGACTATCCCCCTAAGGCGATCGACGATGGCTACGTCATTTATAAGACATATGTCGTCATAGGGCAGTTTCACGTAGGGGGCGTCAGTGCTGACGTTGCCCATCGAGCTTTGGGCAGGAGCGAAGTTGAAGGTATATGTAGAGCCTCGTTTGGCCACGAGGGTTACGCTGAGCGAGGGGTTTGTAAAGCCCTGGGGTATGGGGACGGAGACTCGAATGGGCAATAGAGAGCGTGGTGGAACCCTTAAGTCGAGCTTCTCTACGTGGACCTCGACTCCGTGCTTGAAAACTATGTATGGGAAGACGACCTCTCTCGAGGCCTTATTTGCCAGGGAAAGTATTATGTGAGTCCCATTTGAGGAGGCATCGACGCTAACCATCTCCTCAGCCATGAGCTCGCTCGCCAGCTCGAGCCCCCGACGCAACGCGTCTGAGTAGTTCATGAAGGAGGACAAGAAGTGCGTGAAGAGAGCCATCGAGAGCGATATCAAGACGGCCATTATCATTATACCAATTAGCGGGCTCAAAGCCTTACGTCTTAGCATGTATCAAAACCCCCTCTGACGTTAAGAAATAAACGTCGCCGAGGTCGTCCTCTTGGATCCCAGGGTTGAGGAATACCTCGGTCACCTCGAAGGGCCTCAAGACTAAGTCAACTGGATGAGGTCTGCCCCCCACGAATATCGTCTCTACGCCCACGGTCACGTCTGAGGGGTTGTACAGCAAGACGCGCATTCCGTTCTCCGCCCTACGAAGGTCAAGGATCTTTATCATGGCCAGCTGTTCGAGCTTAACCCTCTCGGATTCTTGAACGATGATGCTTGAAGACGTGCTAGCTCTTTGAGTCAAGAAGTTCACGGATATCGCAGAAATAGCCAGCGTGATCACGAAGACTATTAGGGCAGCGACTACCTCTGACGCGCCCCGTCGCTTAGCAAGAAAAAAGATAGTGTATGAGCATGAGCGCACGTCCATATCCCTCCTAGGCCGCTCGCATGCACTGGACTGCTATCTCCTGCGCGTCCTGATCCGTCACTACGGTTATGAGGCACACGTCGCCGACATTGACGTTCAGTCTTCCGAAGTAGACGACGGTGACAGAGTCTCCAGGTCCAAGGACCGACGTCCTAGGCGTTATAGTCACGTTCTCCTCTTTTAAGAGGTCTATCAGTTCGCCAGAAGGACTTCTTACCGTGATGTTGCGTAACTCTAAGGCCGTAGTCCCCTGGTTCCTCACAGACACCAACACGCTCACCGTGTTGTCAGATACGTAAGTTATCTTGGCCTTCGTTATCTCTACGGATGCCACTCTTGAGGTCGACTTGGCGTAAGTCATGGCGTACCAGTAAATGAAGGAGCCTATCGCCGCCGTTATCCCTATGAGCATTAAGGTTGCGATCATCGCTGAAACGGCCTTGCGCTTCCTTCTGTCACGCGATATTAGGGCCACGCCTCTCACCGTCAGCCCCTAGTGTGTCGGACTTTTAAGCCCCCTCATGAGGGATTCAGCGAGGGACCTGCAGTGTTCGTCGTATTCGTGGGAACGGCGGGGTGTGGAAAGACGACGCTCGTCAAGTCGTTCGGCGAGTGGCTCGAGGAGCTAGGCTTTCGGGTCTCGCGCGTCAACTTAGACCCTGGCGTAGAGGCCTTGCCCTACGAAGCCACCTTCGACGTGAGGGAGATTGTAAGGACCGGCGATTTGATGAGGGAGCTGGGCCTCGGGCCCAATGGCGCAATGATAATGGCCTCGAAGATCATGGAAAAGAGGATGGACGACATAGTCAAGAGAATGGCAACGAGCGACGCTGACTACGTCTTAGTCGACACCCCAGGCCAAATGGAGCTCTTCGTATTCAGGGAGTTGGGACCGTCTTTGAGCAACGCCATCAAGGGGGCTAGGAGGGCCGTGGCAGTTTACATAGTGGACGCTGAGACCATAAGAGATGCGAGCGAGCTCTTGGTGATAAAGCTGCTCTCGCTGATTATAGAGCTGAGGCTCGAGATACCAACGGTAGCCGTAATCAACAAGGGGGACGTCGTGGACTTATCGGAGCTTGCCTTGAAAGTAGACGAGGTCAAGAGGAGGCTGAGCTCGAGGACCGACGTCCTCTCAGATTTAGCGCTGGAGCTCACGGACTTAGTATTCAAGTACGAGCGCGCCTCTAGGGTCGTGGTGATCTCGGCGTTGAGGAAGACCGGGCTAGACAGGCTCTACGACCTAATACACGAGTCGTTCTGCGTGTGCGGCGACTTAACCTAGCTTCCTCCTCTTCACGGGGCCCTCGGGCGCCTCCTCCTCGAAGACCTCCGCTTGGAATTTGTAGACTTTTGTATTGGGGTCCAGCCACGCGTCAGGAGGTAGCAACGCCTTTAAGCAACACTGCGTCAAGAACTCCTCCTCGTCCCAGCCGTACTCGACGGCCACTTGAGGCAACAGAAGACCTCTGAAGAGGCCCCTCTCAACTATCAAGCCGTCGACCCCGACCTTTATCTTAGACGGGTACTCAATTGGCTTAGAGGCCTTAATGAGCTGAGGGGGCGTAAGGACGCTGACCTCGAAGACCACCCTGTTGAGCTCAGACCTGTCCAAAGGCGGGAACCTAGGGTCCTCAAAGGCCGAGGCCAGCGACGCCCTTATGGTCGCCTCGACGAGGGGGTACACGGGCTCCGGGAAGCCTATGCAACCCCTCAATTCGCGACTTGGATGCGTCTCTATGGTCACGAACACCCCTCTCTTCTCGTAGAGCTTTCGTGGAGTGTCAAGTGGAGGATCCATGACCCTCTTGGAAGAGAAGTACTCGGCCACGGCCCTTCTAGCGAGCTTGACCAAGAAGGCCCCTTCCTCGTCCGTTATGTGGCTCAAGGCTAGCTCTCCTCCACACATCCCTCCACTTCTCTCAGCGTCTTCTTAATGTTTCGCCAGTGAGAGCCTACCCAGTAAGCCTTCTCGCACCTCTCGCACAGCCAGAACTTGTCGTATCGCTTGGCCAAGTCTTTCGAGGGCAAGAGGGTCATTACTGAGTCGGGGTCTACTTCCCTGAGCGGGCTATTGCATAAGGGGCATCGAGTCTCCCTCGGGGGGAAGGTTATCTTAGCGTTCAGCTCTCGGAGCACCTTCCTCATGTTCTCCACGTGGTCCGTCGAGGTGAGCAACAAGCACTTTAAGCCCCTCTTGACTGCTTTGTTGTAAAGCCCTTGGTCCCTCGTGACTATGACCCTACCGGTCCTCTCGGCCTCGGAGAGGAGCGCCTCGTCGTCGGCCTCCTTGGAGTAATCGGCGTCGAACCCTAGGAGGCGGAGCCATCGAGCTAACTTCCCGCACATGCTGTCCAAGAGCAGCTTCTCAGGGCACATGAAGAACGTCACCCAGGCGCGAGCACCACTCCCTCGCCTCCCTTCCCCACTATTGCGTAGTCGTCGTTAACGCACACGCCGTTGACATAGGTCCTCACGGGCAAGCCCGTGAGGGTCATGCCCTCGAAGGGCGTGTACTTGGCCTTTGAAACCAATATCTCGCTCTTCACCTTCAACCTCCTCCTGAGGTCCACCTCGACTAGGTCTGCGTAGTACCCCTTCATTATCGCGCCTCGCCCCCTTAGCCCAAATATCTGGGCTGGCCTGACCGACGCCCTATTCACTACCAAGCCTAAATCGACCCTGCCCCTCTTGACCTGAGTCATGAGCAGAGGCATCATTAGCTGTAGATTGGGGAAGCCGGGCTTGGGGTCCCCGCCCTCTTTTTCAAAGGGGGCGTGAGGGGCGTGGTCGCTCACCACCATGTCCACCATCCCTCTCTTGAGCATGTAGAAGAGGTGCTTAGCCGTGGACCTGCTCCTCAGAGGAGGGTCGACGTGGGCCATCGGGCCGAGGCTGTCTAGGATGGAGTAGTCGAGGAAGAGGTGGTGTATCGCCACCTCCAATGTCACCCTAACGGAGCACTTGTAACCATTTATGAGCTCCACGGTCCTTGGGCACGTGACGTGGCAGAAGTGGACTCTCGCACCGTACTTCTTTGCTGCGGTCAAGACTTTCTCGGCGAGGCTCTTCTCGGCCTTGCAAAGCTTGAAGGCTCTTCTCGATTTCACGAGCTCGAGGACCTCTGAAAACTTCGTTCTAGCGTTGCAGTGCAACATCAATATTTTGTCGAGTCTCGAGAGGGACTCTAGAACTCTCTCGAGGAACGGCATGTCGAGCTCCCCGCGGTCCATGTGCTCATAGACGAACATCTTAAACGCTATGGCGCCGCCCTCAGCGAGCTTTGAGTTGAGGACGTGATCGGCCGACGGCTTGCACGTGAAGCCGACGTTCGCCAGTATCCTGCCCTTGGCCAGCTTGATCCTCTCGGCCAGGTCGAATGGAGTGGCCGTCGGGGGGAGGTTGTTGGGCATGTCTATCACCGAGGTGACCCCGCCGAGAACGGCGCTCGCGGTCCCGGTCCAGAAGTCCTCCTTGTAGGACAGCTGTTGGTCTCTGAGGTGCACGTGGGGGTCTATCAGCCCAGGGAGTAACAGCCTCCCTCCCGCATCCACCTTGACGTCGTGTGCTAGGTGAGGGCCGTAGTCCACCCCGAACTCAGATATCAAGGGGGCGTCTATGACTAAGAAGCAGTTCTCAACTATCTTGCCATCGACGTAAAGCTTGCAGTTGCGTATGAGGGTCCTCATAGACTCTTACCCTATTGTTGTAGTAGCGAGGGACAACAAATCGTGGCCACGAGGGACCACGTCACTATCCAAACGATTATGTAGGTGAAGATCCCTCCTTTGTACATGTACGAAGGATCGTTGAGGGAGGAGGGAGGGACCCTAACGACCGATTTTACGAAGTAGTATGAGGCCAAGTAAAGTAGAACTGCTACGATTACGGGGATCATCGCTGCCGCCGCCCCGTGATGTTTTACCTCCAACGCCATGGGGTTGATGATTGCACTCAACACCCCGGCTATTATCGCGAAGACTATCCTGGTCATGTAGACCTTCGACCCAGGCCTCATGGGCCTCGCGAGTTTTTATTCCAGTCCTCCTAATAAAAGCTTCAAGCGAGAGATGTCGGTGCTATCGTCTAAGCTGAAGCGGAAGAGCGCCTTGTCCGCGCTAGACCTTAGGGCTTTGGTCAAGGAGATTAGTCAATTGATAGTAGGCGGGATGATAGTCAACGCCTACATGATAGGGGATCTACTGATGTTCAAGATAAGGTGCGTTGACAGGGTCTCGAGAATTCTAGCGGTCAAGCCCCCTCGCTGGATCAGCTTGACGAGTTACGACGTCGAGAAGCCAGCGCAACCACCGGCCTTCTGCATGTTGCTGAGGAAGCTGATGAGGGGGGCGAGGATAACGTCGTTCGAGCAAGTGGGCTTCGACAGGATAATAAAGATGAGGGCCGAGGGGAGAAGAGGGGTCCACGAGCTCGTGGTCGAGCTCGTGAGGGAGGGCAACGTGATCGTCTGCGACTCAAGTATGGACATCTTGGGCGCTTACAGAGAAGTCGAGTACAAGGACAGGGCCTTGAAGAGGGGCTTGAAGTACAAACTCCCGCCAAACGTGATTCTCGACGTGGACGAGGGGAGGGGCCTGGAGGCGCTCAAGGGGCGCAAGCAGAAGGCCTTCTACGTGGCTCTGGCGCTCGTGGGCTCGCCCGAGCTAGCGTACGAGGTCCTGGCCAGGAGCTCCATGGACCCAGAGGGCGAGGTCGACTCGCAAGAGGGCGTCAAGAGGATCGCCGAGAAGGCCAAGGAGCTCTTAAGGTCGCTTGATGAACTCAGGCCAAGCATCGTCTACGTCAACGAAGAGCCCTTCTCGGTCGTGCCCATAGACTTTGCCATCTACGCCGACTGCAAGAAGAGGACCTACAATCGCTTCTACGAGGCAGTGGCAGACTACTTCTACGAAGATGTCAAAGAAGGCCTCCTGAAGGTCAAGGAAGAGGTCGAGAAGGAGAGGAAGAGAATCGAGGCGACGATGAGAGAGATCAGAGGGGTCATGGCCGAGATCGAGGCCAAGATCGAGAGGCTGAGCAAGGCCGTGCGCTTCGTGGAGGAGAACGCTGAGGACTTTCAAGAGCTCCTCGAGGCCTTCAGAGGGGCTTGGGCTAGAGGGGAGGATCGGCCGAGCCCAGAGCCGCGGGTCGAGGGTGCTCGTGTGATGGGGGTGGATAGGAGGAGCAAGACCTTGAAGGTCGAGGTCGAAGGCGTCGAGCTGTCCTTCAGGCCTCACGAGAGCTTGATGGCAAACGTATCGGGCTTCTACGACGAGCTTAAGGAGCTCAAGAGGAGGCTAGAGGCGAGTAGCAAAGCGCTCGCGGACTTGGAAGTCGAGATGGCGAGCTTGGCGGAGAGGGAGGTCGAGATGGCCAAGGAGGTCGAAGGGAGGATAAGGAAGAGGAGGGAGCCCAAGCATTGGTACGAGAAGTATCTATGGTTTAAGTCGAGCGACGGGTTCCTAGTAGTCGCGGGGAGGGACGCCTCTCAGAACGAGGCCTTGGTGAGGAGGTACTTGGAGGACAGGGACCTGTTCTTCCACGCGGACGTCGTCGGAGCGGCGGCCGTAATAGTGAAGTGCGAGGGGAAGGAAGTGCCTCAAGCCACCATAGAAGAAGCCGCTCAATTCGCCGCTTGCTACTCCAGAGCGTGGAAGGCTGGGCTCGGGTCAGTAGACGTGTACTGGGTCTACGGGAGGCAAGTCTCCAAGACCCCTCCCTCCGGCGAGTACCTGCCCAAGGGCTCGTTCATGATCAGGGGCAGCAGAAACTACTTGAGGGGGGTGGAGCTCAAGCTCGCCATAGGCCTCGTGGCGCAAGGCGGAGAGGCGCTCGTCGTATCGGGCCCTCCATCAGCCATAGCCAGAGAGGCCCTAGTCTACGTGACTTTGATCCCCGGGAGCGAGGAGAGGGGGGACGTAGCGAAGAGAATAGCCAAGGTCTTTAACGAGCGCTTGAGGGCCATGGGGTTCGAGGGGGTCATCGCGGTGGACGAGGTGATGAGGGTCCTCCCCCCGGGAGACGTGAGGGTCGTGGAGAGGGGGCCGTTGGAGGAAGGCGACGTTGGGCAATGAAGACCTGAGGCGGTGCTTTTTTAAGGACCTCTATGAAAACTCTCAACCGTTGGGGGGCATAGCGAAGTGGAGGTTCCTAAGATCAAGGTCTCAGATGTCATGACGAGCGAGGTCGTAGTCGTGAGGGCTGATGAGAAGGCCAAGATGGCCGCTGTGCTGATGGACAAGCACGGCGTGGGGTGCGTCATCGTGGCGGACTCCTACGGCAGACCCATAGGGATCATAACCGAGAGGGACTTGATATCGAGGGTTATGGCCAAGGGGCTCAGCGCCGAGGAGGTGACCTGCAGGGAGGTGATGTCGAGCCCCCTAATAACCATCGAGCCCCAAGCCCCTCTGACAACGGCAATAAGCAAGATGGCGAGGAACAAGATAAGGAGGCTCGTGGTCCTAGATAGGGGGAAGCTCGTCGGAGTAATTACTGAGAGGGACGTGCTGAGGGTCGCTCCAGCGCTGATCGAGGTCTTGACGTCTAGGAGGGAGGTCGAGGAGGGCTACGTGAGGGAGGTCCAGGCGGGGTACTGCGAGGTCTGCGGAGAGTGGTCCGACGACCTGAGAGAGGTCAACGGCCACTTCCTCTGCGAGGAGTGCAGAGGGGAGTACTCGACCTCAGAGTGAGAGCCCTCTACGACGTGTTCGCCGTCGAGCTCCGGGAGTAGCTACGAGTAGCCCCCATCCCTCGCCCTTCAGGGCCTGGATCAGAGGTCGACGAGGCCCTCCTCCCTTATGAGGAATGCGGCCTCCCCCTCGGGCAGTATTGGCGAGGCCTCCAGCCGGCACATCCTCAGGCTGCCCGGCCCCCTGATCAGCCTCAGGCGCGTGATCGAGAGCTCGAGGGCTTGAGAGGAGACTGGCAGTAGGATCTCTCTGTCCTGCGCCTTGACCAAGCGGACGTTGTCCGTCGCTATCACGGCGACGTTCCTCCTGCTCGCGTACTCCTGTAACTTCCTCACGTGGCTCGAGAGGGCCCTCTGCATCTCCACGACGGCCACCCCGTACTCCCCCCTGACCAAAGAGGAAAGGGAGTCCACGACGACGAGGCCGTGGGGGGCCCTCTCGTAGGCCTCATCGAACAAGCCCACTACGCGGTCCTGCTCCTCGAATGTCGTCGGCCTGTAACAGAGGATCCTAGAGAGGACCTCCCTCGGGTCCGAGACCCCGTAGCGCCTAACTATGCTGGCCACTCGCTCCGGAGAGAACGTCAGGTCGACGTCGACGTAGACCGCTAGGGCCCTAGCGTTCTTAGCCAAGTGGTGCGCCACCACTTGGTGGCAGAGCTGCGTCTTGCCAGAGGACCTCTCTCCGTAGACCAAGGTCACGTGCGACGAGGGGAATCCCCCTCCCAAGAGCCTATCGAGGGCCTTGCAACCAGTGGGTATCGAGAACACTCCACTCCAGAGCTCCTCGAGGTCCTCGAGGTCCAGTAGCTCGACCTCCATTGCTCAACCCAGCAACCCGCGCGCCACTTCTGCTATGATCGCGAGCACTATCGCCCCTACTATTAGGTGCCTCCCCCTATAAGGCGATATGCCGGTGGCCCAGAGGACCAGGCCCAGCAACCCCAGCACGAAGTAGGAGGCCCTCGCTATCGTTATCAGGACCTCGAGGCCCTTGTGGACGATGAAGAGAAAGAGCTCTTGGACGCCGGCCAAGAACTTGCTTATCGTCGCCTTAGCCCCGCTCATGACGTTGTCGTACATAGACGTCAGAGTTTGATTGACGTCCATTTCTTGGGAGCGCACGACCCCTAAGCTCAAGAAGGACGAGGCAAGCATGAGCGCTACGAGCGAGGCTATCGCGAGCCTCAAGGCCCCCCGTAGGGGGTTAGGAGCGCGACCTTAATAAGCCCCTAAATCGAGGGGCCTTCTCTCCCAGACGGCCTATGAGGGGCTTCCCGCATAGGACCGGCTAGGAGGTCCTTCAAAGCAAATAAAAATTGGAGGGTTAGGAGTAGAGAGTTTTACTGGGTCTTTGCGGGGGCCTCGGCTGGCGGTGGCGTTGGCGCGGGCGCCCTCCTCCTTATCCTCGTCAGCACTATTATTATGGCGGCCAGCACTATGACTATGACTATCGCTAGGACGATCCACAGCACTACCTCGCCCATGCTGAACGCCTGGTTGCCTATGACCATGAAGACGTCGAGCGGCACGCTTACGCTAACGTCTCCGGTCACCGAGACCTCGGTAGCGCCCTTCTTCCCTAGGAAGGCCACCTCTACAGTGTAGGTGCCTGGGAGTAGCTCGAACGTCGCGACGCCTCCCTTAGCGGTCGCGGATGCGACCACGTAGCCGTCCTTGAGCACCGCTACCGCAGCACCGTCCAGCAATTGTCCCACGGCACCGACCACCGAGACCTTGAGCTCGTAGACGTTAGTGGCGTAGAACGTCACCTCTCCAGAGGCCTTGATCACCTCGGCGCCCCTGTCAAGCGTTATGGCGACGCCTTGCCAAGTCACGCTCCTTATCTCCAGCTTGTTTTTCTCGGCGTCGACTGGCACTAGTAGCTTGGGCGACCTGCCCTCGGAGTCGAGCACCACGGTCTCGGTCGCTAGGTTGGGTAGGGACACCTGCACCTGAGCCCCGGCCAGCGGCGTGCCTCTCTTGGTCAAGAGCCTCAGCGTGACCTCATGCACGGAGGTCTTCAGCGTTATGGGCTCGCTGGACTGTATCCACAGGTCAGAGCTGTAGATCGTGACCACGTTCCACGTGGCCTTGACGGTGTACTTGCCCACGGGCGCTTGGGTCAGAAGTATCGAGCCCGTGGAGTCAGTAGTGGTGGGCCTCACGACGCCGTCGGGCCACATCACCTCAACCCTTATGCCAGCTGGCAACGCGGTCCCGAGCTCGCTCACGAGGGTCATCCTCGGGCTGTAGACCATCATCCTCTCCGTGTAGCTAAACACTGGCGACGGGAACTCCAGCTGGTTCTCGAGCCTGTACTCCTTGTTGACGATGGAGCCCATCCACCAGACCTCGACCGTGTAGCGGGAGGCCGTGTTGACCATGGGTATCGTGGCGACGCCCTCATCGTTGGTCTTCTTGACCGCCGTCAGGGTCCCAGCGTACGTGCCGTTTGCCCAGTACAGCCTAACGATAGCTCCCTTGAGAGGATTGCCCTCCCAGTCCAAGGCCTTGACTATCAGAGCTCCTGGGAACTTAAGCGTGACCACGTCTCCGTGCTTCCAGACGTCGAACAGTAAGGCTCCGGCGACCGTCTGCGGATTGGCAACCTCGACGCCCTCCTGAACCTTGAGGAGGGTTGCCACTTCGTAGCTGTAGTTGCCGAAGTAGAACGCCGGTGCCTTCGAGGTCACGGCCAATTCGCCCGTGGCGCCTGTCAGGCCGACTAAGCTCGCGTTGACCAACACCACGTAGTTGGCCAACGGCGCGTCCAAGTAGTTGAGGACCCTCACCTTGAAGTCGTAGGCGTATGTCCTCACCTTGCCCACGTCGTACGCTAAGGCAGTGACGTTGGTCAGCTTGCCACTAATGTCCACCTTAGTCTCGTCTCTGTGGATCACGAGCTTCGCTGGCGCCGTCGAGGGCACTCCAGGAGTAGTGCCGGGTATCGTGTACACGCCGTAGATTATTGTGGTGAAGTTCAAGTACCTCGTGCTCCAGACGGGCACCCACAGGTACGCGGTCCCGTCCGTCCCCGTGACGGCCGTGGTCTCGTTGTAGGCTATAACGCTCGGCGGTGAAGTCGTGACGCCCTTGAAGTAAGTCAAGTAGGTGCCCCAGTTTCTAGTTAGCAAGTCAGCTCCACCGAAGTTCGTGACGTTGACCCCGACCCAGCCGTACCTGACCAGCAGGCCGGGCACAGGGTAGACGCCGCTGTAAGTGGTGGCGTTTATCATAGACCTGTACAGGCTCACCTCGAGCGTGACTGTCTCGGTCTCGGCGGGGTCGGGTAGCGTGACCGTGGCGTTGTAGACTACGACTCCTCCTATGTAAACGACGACCGGGTACTTCCACCCTCCTACGAAGCACACGCCCTCGGTCTGGTTGGACATGTAGGTTATCTGGGCGCTCTTGTTAACGAATATCGGCGACGCAGTGCTCGTGTTAGCCTGCACGACTATGTACGTGTAATCCAGGAGCTCTGGAGGTACGTCGGAGCCGTCAGCCGCCTTGACCACGAACGTCGGGTTGTAGAGCGGCATCCTCATTGTGGCCACGTAGTCGTTGCTGGGCATGGTTATCGTGATCGAGGCGACGAGCCTTCCAGGGGCATTCTCGAAGCCCACCGTGTAGGGCGACGTCATGTTGGTGTACGCCTCAACGGTGTAGGTCCCCCCAGCCGGCATCTGCTCGAACAGGTAGCTGACCTCAGTAGCGTTGTACTTGCCCACCTGCGTCACCCCAGCCCACAGCCCCTTGGTGAAGGTCGTCGTGGCGTTCAGGCCCCTCACCTTTACGTTGCCGTACCAGTCGTAGACGAACACCTTCAAGTTGTAGACCGGGAACTTCAGCGTAACGGCGGTGCTGCCCTCGGTTATGTTGAACGAGGCTGGCGCTATGGGCTCCAGGCCAGAGACGTCCTTGTAGTCGATCACGGCCGTGAGGCCCGTGCCTCCCGGCAACCTCCTGCCGCCGACTCCGTCCACTATTATGAACGATATGTCAACGCCGTAGTCCGGATAAGTGATCGTCAGACTGGCGGGGCCGCTCAATGAATTGCCGCGGGCGTCGACCAAGCTGAAGCTGGCCCAGTAGACGTCGCAGATGAAGGCTTTAGTGTAGAGCGGCGCCCATAACGGCGGCATCCACTCCTCATAGTCTGTGAGGTCGAACGTCTCGTCCAGCACCGGAATGCCTTCGAGCGTGGCCTTGATCCTATACGTCAGCACGGTCGTGCCGTGCTTCATGGGTAGCTGGATGCGGCCCCCAGTAAGGCCGACTATCCGCGAGAAGTCGACGAAGCCCTCAGAGGCTCCACCAGTGCCCGTGGTTGTCTTGAACTCGTAGTTGTATATCGGGAAGATGAGCGAGACGTCGGTCAAGGGCACTGGATTGTGGCTCTTATCCAGTAGCAGCATGTACATGTCTACGGTGTCAGTTGGGTCCGGCAACCCAAATATGCCGCTTTGAGTGATTGCGCCGAAGACATTTGCTCTGCTGTAGACCAGGTACTCTATCGACGGCCTCTCCCACCTCCAGTAGACCCTGAACTCGTAGCTCGAAAGCCTGCCATTTCCATCCCAGTCGCCGTCGTAGGCGACCGTGGCCATCCTGAACGAGTCTGTAGATCCCTCATAAACTCGGGCCTGCTCCGACATCAGAGTGCCGTTGGAGTATATGCAGGCGTAGACGAAGACATCTCCCATCGATGATAGAGGCACGTCGTTTCGCGTTAATATACCCTCAACGGTTGCGTAGTAGACGGAGCAGCTTATCGCAGCGTAACCATTTGCTTCAGTCTCTATACTAAGCCCTATCGTCGTGTCGTACCTGAACGTGCCGTTGAATACCTTCACCTTTGCTGGCGGCGTGGGCGACCAGTGGACCAGCAACCTGAAGTAGTAGTTTGCGTAGTCAAGAGTGACTTCGTCTAGCGGAGCTGGGATGGCTAGATTGTCCGTGAGGCCCCTCAAGCCCACGTTCACCTCGTACATCAGCTTGCTCTCGTTGAGGTCTACGACCTTGACGACGGCGTACTGCAACGGGCGGGGCTCGACCCCCTTGTCCACTGGCGCTATTTTGACGTTGTATATCGAGCAGTCCACCGCCGTCTCGTTGAGGTCCCCTAGCGCGCCTCCCGTGTAGCCCACGAAGTAGGAGATGCCCCAAGAGGCGTTCCACCACGCCCTCACCTCGACGACGTCGGCCGCCCCGAAGGGCACGTCCTTTATCGTGATCCAGCCTGTGCCGTTGGTCTTCACGTTGCGCGCGACGAAGTCGTTTATCCTCACAGTGACGTACTCGTTTGCCAGGGGTATGGGCGTAGTGCCGTTGTAGTATCGCATTTGCAATATTACCGTCGTCTTTTGGGCCTGCGCGGAAGCTGTCGCCGTTAACAGGACTAGGGCTATCGACAGCAGGGTTACGGCCGCTAATATGGTCTTCCTACTCATACTACCACCTAACTAACCGAACAGCGGAGCTAAGGTTACTAGCGGGAGGGTTTTAAGCGTTCTGAGTTTCGCCCTGCGCTCGACTTTTTAGAGTAGCTCTCGCCACGTAGCATCGCGCTCGGGCCTTGTCGCTCGCCGAGGGCCTGCCCCTAGGAGGGACCTTTCAACGCCCGATGGAAAAGCTGTCGGCGCCCGCCTCGCTCTAAAAATTAGAAGCGATCGAGGCCGATGTAAGTTTGCGTCGTGCGACTCCATCGGGGCAGCTCTCAAAGACTTAAACAGCGCGGAGCGATGGACACGGCTGTAAGCCACGGGTCCACGAGGTTCGAGAGCCAATGGCGTTGCAGGGCCAGCAGGCCGAGGACCACGATCCTAGAAGTCCCCCATTGTCCGCTAATAATGGTGATCGTCCCCGTCTAATCGCATTTAAGACTTGCGCGCAAAGTGGGCCTCGAGTGGGAGGACGAGGAGGATGACGAGTTGGTTACCGAGCTCAGACGCGCTATAAAAGACCTCGAGCGCACGACTACATGCGCGGCCTCTCGCAACCTCCACCCTTTAGTGAATTGCCTCGGGGACTAACCTCTCGACTTACGCGTCCATGAAGATGGAACGTAAAAAATTAGGAGGTTATGGCGGGAAGATGACCGAGTAGGCCCAGTAGACTATGTCCGTCCCCGACCTCCACGTGTAAGCTATCTCGACCTTCCAGGCGGCGGCGGTGTCGGTCCAGCCAGCGTCAACGCCCGATGCGACGGCCTTCTCTACGTAGGCCCCTGGGCTGTTGGGGTCTATGTAGTAGCGTATGACCAGGCGCTCGCCGTAGCCGACGCCGCTCGTCCTGATGCTAACGGTCACCGTGCCCACCTTCGAGCCAGCGTAGAGGACGCTCGTGCCGCTCGCAGTGAACGTCGTGCTCCCGCTACCCGACGTCGCCTGAGCAGCCGTCAGGGCGTCCAGCTTTGCCTCCAGCTCTGATATGGAGCTTGATATGGCGGACAGCTGCTCGCTTAACCCTGAGACGGCATCGTCGATGTAGCCCGTTAGGTCGGCGAAGCTCTTTGTCACGATGTCTCCCCAAGCGGGCAGATTGTCGAGCTTATCCTCTATGGCCATGACCTCGGTCTTGACGTCTATTATCATTTCGATGAAGTCTGGCACGCCGCTCCCATCCTCATCGACCACGAGGGCGTCCAGCTTTGCCTCCAAGTCCGATATGGAGCTTGATATGGCGGACAGCTGCTCGCTGATGTACGCCACGTCACCTCCTATGCCATTTATGGCGTTGGCGATGTCGGAGAGCTGCGCGCTCAGGCCTGAGATGGCGCCCCTTATGTCGTATAACAGGCTTGCGACCGTGTCGCCTTCATAGAACAAGCCGAGCTTGGCGTCGATATCGCCTATGGCCGACTCGATTGTTGATAGCTCCTCCATGATAGCTCCGGCTATCCCCTCGATGCGGCTGGAGAGGGAGCCTATGGCCGACCGCAAGGCCGAGAGGCCGTAGTCCTGGCTCTCGAGAATCCCCTTGATCTCGTTGAGCAGCGGTATGACGATGTCGTCTAGCTTCTCCTCTATCGCCTCCTCCATAACTAATACCCTGAACTCGCGGTATATTGATTGAATATTGTTGTAGGCGTATATCCTGTAGACTCCTGAAGTAGTTCCGAATGGAACCGCTATTATGGTCGTAGCTCCTCCCGTGTTATTTAAGCCTGTGAGACTTATTGTGGTTCCAGGCTCAACATTTTCACTCCACGCCCCATTACCGTCCATGTCGAAGAATATTCTCACGCCTCCAGCGCCTTCGGTCTTGTTGAAGTAGTTTATCTGGACCTCGACTGGCGTGCCCGGGACGCCGGAGGCTGGACTAATGGTCATCACGGGCTCCATGACCGTAAATGTCGTTGCAGCCCATTGCACTCCGTTCGTGGCGTTGATCGTATAAGGTCCAAAGCCTAACCCAGAGGGAGCTTCT
>Ga0105154_1000168_pt1 | contig 28780 bp, 27 predicted proteins | sample SSWtaG_FD_89672 | JGI IMG/M metagenome (GOLD analysis project Ga0105154, IMG submission 89672) | Hot spring microbial communities from Sandy's Spring West, USA to study Microbial Dark Matter (Phase II) - SSWsed_matched | ecosystem: Environmental > Aquatic > Thermal springs > Hot (42-90C) >... | reverse complement strand
TAAGCACCTCCGCCTAAGGAGGCTGATGATAATCTCTGCTTCATCGCCTCTAAATGGTATCTCTGGGGATATTGTGACGAAGACACAGAGCTCTCCACTAACCTTCTCTAGCTCTTTTAAGCTATATATAATGGCGGTGCTATAGTTTCTTGCGGCTAAATCTACTAGCTGTGATGTTCCTAAGGTCATTGGGTTTAGGGGAGAGGCACCAACAGGAATGCCTGATGTGGCAGGGCCTTTTTCGACGAGTGCTAGTAGCCCTATAGCTACGAGCAGAGCTATGAGCGCTATTGGTACGTACGCTCTCTGTTTAGGAGCCTTTTTCAGCTGCGTAGACATATACTGCAAGCCTCATTATGTAGAGGGATGTGGAGAGAAGTGCAAAGCCTATGAGTGCGGCGAGGAGTGATGTTCCCACAAGACCCCTCTCCATGTAGCCTATAGAGGCTAGGAGGAGGTATGCTGAAAGTACTAGTACTGCTATTGAGAATACAGGGAGTAGGTACATTAAAGCCCTTCTGAACTTAGCTAGAGCACTCATGGAGCTGCACCAACGAGTCTAAATAGAGTGTTGATAAGGGTTATAACTGTATTGCCAAAATCAACATAGCTCTTCTGAATAGCCTCTGCAAGCCCTTGGAAATCTGGTGCTAAGAGCGCCCCCCAGCCGTGATATGGAAAAGCGAGTTTAACAGCTGAGGCGTACGCTAGGGCTAGCATGGCTAGAGATGCTACTGCAAGTTTTTTCTCACCCCCATAGAGCTCAGAGAGAATGTCAAAGGAGCGGCATAGAAATATCAGCAAGGCATAGGCGACGGCTGAAACCCCCATCCTCATTAAATCACTTAAGTTGTTTAGCACATTGTGTAAGAGCACGTTGAAAACCATTGTGTATATAGGGCTGTAGAGCACTAAGGCTAGCGCCATGTACAAAGACCACCTGAATACAGGGGTAAAGATGGAGTCTATCTCATCCTCATTCAAAAGCTCTGATAAAGCAACTGAGGAGGTGGGAGCTATAGCTATAGCCGTAATCTCGCCAGCGGCTTTAGCAACTTTATACGCGTAGAGAAGGGCTGCTAGAGACACAACAATTTTCGTAATGGGTGAGGTCATGATTGCGTAGAGCTGGGGATTTGACTGAGGTACTCTAGTAAAAGAACCTATAATTGTGGTTACGACAAGGGTTACCCCAGTAGCTATAGCTGTGCTCACAGCCACTACAGCTAATGGGATTGGCACAGATTTTGCGACATCCTTAAGCCTAGCTCTAACGCTAGCGTGCTCTAACCCTCTGTAACCAGTGACTACAGTATCTAGCATGAGATACGCCATGAAGAGTAGTAGCTGAGTTAATGGCAAGCACGGTTTTACACATGTAAATGCAGATAGTATGACAGCTATAGCAAAGAGAAGAGTGTTGCCTGTGGCAAGAGTTGCTAAAGCTAGTAGTGATGTGGCGAAAGACGCCAGGAAGCTCGGGTTATGCACAGCGATAAGCATTGCACTGAAACCCCTACTTAAACTCACTAGAGCAATGCTAATGAACATGTAGATTTCTCTATAGAATGCTAGTAGGACAAGGGCTCTGCCAAAGGCTAGCAGAGTAACTCTATGCGGAGACCATGGCATACTCCAACAACCTCCTAAAGCCACTTAGAATCCTTTGACCAGCCTCAGCCCTAAAACCATATCGATACACCTCATAGGCGAGAGTAATGTCTTTAAACACCTCTGCAACCCCTGGGTCAAGCCTTTCACAAACCTTTGCCAAAAACTCTCTATGTGTCTCTGAATCAGCTTTCTGCACACCGGAAATGATAGAGACTATGTGAACAGAACGCCAGTAGGCCTCTAGAACACTATCACCAATATGCATCACTGGTGCTCTTCCTATGCGATGGATCTTCAGCCTTTTGAAAATGGGTCTAGCATACTTTCTCCCAAGTAATGCGGCTAGGGCTATGGAGCTGCAAATAGCTATAATAATTAGGGTAGTGAGGGGTATTGGGGGGAGGGAGAACCTTAGCTGAGGTATAGCAGGTAATGCTACAAATGGTAGGTGCAGGCTTGGGAGACCTGGTGCAGGGATTTCGGCTGAAAACTGCTGAGGGCTTTTGAGAGCTGGTAAGGAGCCGCTCTTCGCTACTTCAAGACCTTTCAAAGCAGAGAGCATTCTCAACATTATTTCAGATATGTAGGGGTTTTGAGTAGCACTTGCTAAGGCTTCAAGAGCCCGAAGTGCTAGTAGCTCGTCAACAGGGCTTAGGGTTCCAGACGTCTTTAGGCTATTCAAGTAGTTTAGAAAGGCCTCCATATCCTCAGGGCTTAGGGCTCCCTTGCCTGCTAGGTTAAGAAGGTTATCGCGTAGCTCAGAGTTGTCAATTCTCTCCACAGCTTCTTGAAAACTCAGGTTACTAAAATCCTTTAGCTTCTCAGCATCACCTCTACCCAACGCACCGCTCTTTAAAAGTTCAAGGATGGCGTTCTCCACGTCACTTAGGTTAACAGGAGGTGAAGTTGGTGGTTGAAAACCTTCTGCACTCTGGGGGAACCCCGGTGTATGTCTATCAGCCTCACCAAGAGCGTTGGTAGCTGTGGTGCTCAGACTTGCAACAAGGGCTAGAACTAAGATTAGTGCTAGTAGCGCCACCTTCTTCAAGGCTTTGGCACCGGGACCCTTGATAAAACATCCTCTACAACCTTATCGGGTGTAACCCCCTGCAACTCTAGCTCTGGCTTCACTATAACCCTATGTGTAAGAACAGGAATTGCCACAGCCTTAACATCGTCTGGAATCACATAGTCCCTGCCACTGGTATAAGCCCATGCCTTAGCCATTTTAACTAACGCTATAGCAGCTCGTGGAGAGGCCCCCAGCTTTACAGCTGTGTGTTTCCTCGTCTCCTCAACTATAGAAGCTACGTAACTGAGTACAGATTCCTCAACTTTCACACTCTTAACATTCTTGACCTCCTCTAAAACCTCCTCACGAGTAACAATAGGCTTGAGGCTCTCGATAGCCTCTTCAATCTCATCAGCACTCCTCATAATCTTGACAAGCCCTTTTGTAGTTGTGTAGCCTGTGACAATCTTTATCAAAAACCTGTCAAGCTGGGCTTCTGGCAGTGGGAAGACCCCCTCCATCTCTATAGGGTTTTGCGTGGCAATAACTATGAAGGGCTCCTCAAGCTTGTAGAGCTCCCCCTCTATGGTGACCTGCCGCTCCTGCATAGCCTCTAACAATGCTGACTGGGTTCTTGGAGAGGCTCTGTTGATCTCATCAACTAGAAGAATGTTTGTAAATATGGGCCCCTTCCTCAGTACAAACCCCCCAGCCCTCTGATCATACACGTAGTACCCTATTATATCAGAGGGTAGGAGGTCAGGGGTCATTTGCACCCTCTTGAAGGAGAGCCCAAGAAGCTTCGCCAGGGCCTTAGAAGTGTAAGTTTTTGCAACCCCAGGAACCCCCTCCATAAGTACATGACCTCTCGAGAGAAGAGCAGATGTTATAAGCCTTAGCTCTCTCTCCTTTTCAATAAGCACCTCCTTATCGATAAGCTCTCTCTTAATTGCATCAAATATGCCCATAACCATCATCACAAATTTTTCTCTAAAACATAGTTCACTACTTCAACTTTATAAGTTTATAATGCAATAATTTGTAGTTTAACTGTATTTCAAAATGTTTTCCTCGATTTCAACTAATCCAGCAGCTCTCCAAAACTTTCCAATAACATCTTCAAGACCCTGGGGCTTTCTCTCAGATAGCCACAGCTCTTTGTATAGCTTAGCCAGATCAATGTAGTCAGATGTCATCACCTTGCCATCCAGCGCCTTGAGGCACGCCTTGTAGAACTCTCTAATGAATTGCAGGTCCTGAGGTAGCACAACACTTTCAGCCTTCATTACTGCTTCCTCTAAATCTATTCTAACTCTCTCAAAAAGCTCTTGAGGTAAGTACCTTCTGTACATGTTCATCGCCCTGGTCTTGAGCAGTATATGCTTGGGTAACCAGAAGCCCCATCTACTGCTGTACTCCTTGACAACTGTGTCGACCTTTCCAAACACCTTCCTCACCTCAAGTACAGCCCTATCCTCGCCTGTGAGAGCCAGCCACTTCTCCTCCCAGTTACCAACACCCTCAGCAATCTCCATAGCAGCTAGTATTAGTGGGTATAGATGTGAAAACAGGCACTCACTTCCATCATCACCCCATGCTGTCACCAAAAAACCCTCTACAGAGGACTCCTCTCTTGCAACAGTCAAAAAGTTTCTCAAGTTCTCTAATGCTGTTACGTAGTCTGGGTAAAACCTATTCCAATTCCACAGCCCAGGAGCTACAACTTGCCTTAACCCCATATTACCAAGCTCCTCTACAGACTTTTTAAAGTGCTCTACACCCCTAGGTGTATAGTCCCAGTTAACTACAACAGCATCTCTCCAAAGAGGACTCTCCAAAACCCTCCTCCAAAGACCTCTCTCACTTTCCCTAAGATATGCCGCTGTGATCATGTCTCCCCACACCATTGGTACTCTGCCTCTCTTCCTAACAACCTCTACCAGCAACTTTGTGTACTCCTCGTAGAGCCTAGGCCCTTCAAAAACAAGTGTTTTATCAAGGCTCTTACCTCTTCCAAGAGCCCAGGTTTCATCACCACCAATGTGAATGTACTTCGATGGGAAGAAGTCGAGCACTTCCTCAAGTAGGCTTAAGCCAAAGGCCCTGGCCTCTTCACTACTAATGTTTAGCACTCCCTCTGCAGGGTTGTGCCACTCACTAAGCCTTGTGTAGGGGGGTAGTGAAAGTATGTTCTCCATGTGCCCCAAGAGCTCTAGAGAGGGAAACACTTCTACACCTAGTGCAGCACCATACTCTATGACCTCTCTAAGCTCCTCTCTAGTATACCTACCCCTATGAGCACCTATGTCAGGGTACCTTCCCCATGGAAACAAGTCCTCTAAGTAAAGCCCTAGGTAGTTATACTTCAGCAGAAAGAGCCACCTCAGCAACCTCTTCAAGGCGCTGACCGTAGGCACTCCACCTCTAGCAACATCTAGGTGAAAGCCTCTGAACCCAAACCTAAGCTCCTCCACAACCCTAATCCTGGGCATCTTACCCCTACCCTGAACAACAAGCTGTAGAACCGTTGCGAGAGCAACATTCTCATTGCCCCAAATCCTGACAACACCCTTCTCAACAGCAACACCGGTTCCTGTACCACTAACCTTCTCAATAACCCAGCTACCCTGGGAAACACCGAACTCTCTCGCTAGGAATTCTGAAAAGTTAGAAAAACCATCAAAATCATACCACGTGCCATCAAATTCTATGAGCTTTGGCTCAGGAACTATGTAAATACGATTATAATACATATTAGGTCACTATATGATAAGCAACGCCAGAGTAAATAAAGTGTGTAGACCTGCTTTCAAGTCTACTGCTAATGGTGGGCTTTGCTTTTTGCTCACTGTAGTCAGTGTAAAAAAGTCTGCTTAGGATGTGAGAGCTCTGCTCTAAGCCTAAGCGAACTAGGCGTAGATGGGGGCGCCCGCGCCATTGTACTTGACAGCCACCCACAAACCCACACCAACACCCCGTGGGGTGTGGGAGAGAGCAAATGCCCCTAGACGCAACAAACACAAACTAATGAGAATGAACACCTAGAGACAAACGGGTTTTTGTTCCTCTTTAGATACGCAACTAAGTGCAAAGGAGAATACATGCTTATCTTTCTCACTAAGTGCAATACCTAGAGCATTTAAAGCTGTTTTAACTACACTCATTTCAACTAAGCTCTTTAGGGAGGCCTAAGTGCTCAACCTCAGCTTCCCCTCAATGGCTTGATTGTAAGCACTTGTCTTGCTAGTGAAGAAGAGGTTTACATTAAGAGCGTATATGGACCCTGAGGAAGTCAATTATGCTATGAAGTAGCAGATGAGCTTACAGTACATCTTTTTGGAGAGCCTTTAGCAAGCTCTTAAAATCCTTGTTTAAAAGAGGTGGAGAGGATTTGAAGTGCATTACAGTAAGCTCTCTAAACTTCATAGTTACGCAAGCAAGGCCCTACCCATGGTTATGAGGCCTTTCGTCACGTTTAAAGTCATTTAAGACTACATCAAATTGTGTAGCGAGACTAAAGCTCTTTGTAGCTAGCTTTAGCAATGTTAAATTCCTTGCACTGCTGTAAAGCATTAACCTGCGCATAGCCAAGTCCTTATAGTTATGGAGATGATTTGTAGGCCCGCCTTACGGGATTTGAAGAACCTTCAATTCCCCATTCTCATCTACTGTGTAAGAAACCCAGCCTTGCTTACGCGCTAGGCCCTTCATTCTCTTCACAAGAACTGCTGTAGTGGCCTGGCCCTTCTCAACACCACTGCGCTGCGCAATTACCACACCATCTACACAATGCTCAATGTGGTTAAGAAGGTCTTTAGCTACTTGTGTAGAGGTGTGTAGAGATGCGAATACCATGACCTCCCTTACCTTAGAGATGTTCGCCCTCATATCCTTTATGTACTCAGCTAGCTCCTCGGGTTTGTAGTAGCTAAGAAACTCATTTAGAGAATCTATTATTAAGGCCCCTCTACCAACAATCTTGTTCTCATCTAGGATACCAATTATAGTGCATATTGTTTGATGCATGTTATGAGGATCTACCTCAGTAATTACAGACACATGCATTTTCCTGTGCTCACCTCTTACTCTATAGCTATACCCATCTACTATGAATAACAGCTCCCTCTTGACATACTCAACGACGTTGAGGTTTAATGCTGAAAACAGCTGCACGACGGTCTTAGGATCATCATCTAATGCTATGTAGAGCACGGGCTCTCCATTTCTTAGTAGTGACTTTGCAATACTTGTTAGAAGCATGCTTTTACCAGAGCCCCCTTCACCAGCTATAATAATGAATGAGTTTCTGGGAATACCTTCTGGAAATATGTGCTCAAATAGCTCGCCAGAAAGCTTTACAAAACTCTCGCTTAATGACATAGTTCTGCGCCACAGCTACAGCTTATAAGTAAGTCTGTACACATATAAATTTGACTTTTTAAGGCGATGCTTGCAAGCAGAACTGCTAAGTGTGATGGTGCAGAGTTGAGGGTAGTATGGGTGTTCTATAGTGAGGGGTGTTATTGTAGAGAACTTAGTGAAGTCTTACGTGAGTAGAGAGGGGTTTAAAAAGAAACGCATTGTAGAAGCCCTTAGAGGTGTGAGTTTCTCTGCAAGCAGTGGTGAAATTCACGCGCTCCTAGGCCCTAATGGCGCTGGAAAGACAACGCTCATCAAGATTCTTGCAACGCTTCTCCTACCAGATTCTGGTGTGGCATACGTAGATGGCTACAATGTGGTTTCACAGGCTGATGATGTGAGAAGGGTAATAGGTGTGGTACTCGATGTATCAAAAGGCTTCTACACCTCGCTAACAGGTTTTGAAAACCTAGTGTTCTACGCCATGCTGAAGGGCTACACTTACTCCGATGCCAAGAGGAGGACGAGAGAGGTTTTAGAGCTAGTGGGGCTCTGGGATATGGGTGTGCACAACAGGCCCTACTACACCTACAGCCTTGGTATGAGGGCAAGACTATCAATAGCAAAGGCCCTTTTGACAGACCCAAGGGTGCTTCTCCTCGACGAGCCTACACTTGGTCTAGATGTGGAGAGTGCAAAGATGGTGAGAAGGCTCATAGTCGATCTAGCAAAGGAGGGTAGGACGGTGCTAATAACAGGGCACAACATGTTTGAAATAGAGCAGATAGCAACATCAATATCGATAATAAATGGTGGGAGGATAGTTGCTTCAGGAGCTCCGCAGGACTTGAAGCAAAGGCTTGGGTTGCTTCACAAAGTTGTGATCAGAGTTGAGGGTAGGGCAAGAGAATTTCTGAGTAGAATCTCAAAGACTATAGAAATTAGCAGTGCTGTTGTTGAAGAGCTTGGCGGGGTCTCAAGAATAACGTTCTACGCTAAGGCTAGCAGAGAAGATGTTATCCAAACCGTTTTAGAAGCACTTAGCCTACTAAGTGCCAGAATGGTGGATTTCGTATTCGAAGAACCTACACTTGAGGACGCATACATAGCTGTGGTTAGTGGTGGGCATAGTGCTGAACATAGCTAAGGCCATTGTCTACAGAGAGTTTGCATGGTTTAAGAGGTTTTTATCTGACTACGTAGTTCTCTGGATACTCCCACTACTATTCTCTCTAGGAGTAGTGTTCCTACCAGCATCATTAAGTAGCCCTACAGCTGTTGTGAAAAATATGGGCATGCTGTATGGAATTGAAATGGATTTGAAAACAGCCTACAGCATAGCCCTGATGTTCACAGGTATAATAAATGTCGTAGCTGTAACAATAAGCGATGTGATGCAGACGCTATTTGCTGAGTTTAGGTTTATGGAGGTCGGCATCATGATTTTAGAGGCGACAAGGTTTGCAAAGTATATAACCATTAACGCTGTTCTAAGGCCGCTGATCATGACACCCCTTGTCACAGCGTACATGGCTCCACTTCTACTGTATCTAAATGGTGTTGAAGGGCTTCTAGAGTTTCTCATTGTAGAGGCTATCTTCATGCTCACATCCGTTGCACTAGGGCTTTACTCAACTATTTTCGCTGTACCCCTAATCTTTCACACCAATGTATCAAGGCCCTGGACAATAACAAGCGTCTTGACTCCCGCAATTCTAGCAGGTGCAGGAACCTACATACCCATAGAGCTTGTCCCTCAAGTTCTTAGGCTCGTTGCTTTAACCACCCCTGTTCCAGAGACATGCAAAGCACTATACACAGTGGCTTCAAAGGGGTTTCCACAAGCATTATCAACCTTTGGCGCTATTCTTGCATTCTCTACAGCGCTATATATAGCGGTTTCAGGGCTCTTATCAAAAAGAGCTGAGGTTAAGGTGAGAAGAGGTTGAGTATGAGGAGAGTATCCCACTTGATTTACATAGGGTTTCAGCTAGCTAAAATGCATGTGACAAGCTATGCTGCGTCCATCGTTAGCTCAGTTCTATGGTTTACACTAATGTTTGTTCCTACAATACTCTTTAGCGGTCTTAGGGAACAGGCTCTATTCCTGCTTGCACCAGGGGGTTACGCAATGGGCATAGCAATGTCGGCTATGTGGGTTGCAACAGAGTTCCTAAGGTGGAATGTGTACCACGGTCTCACAGATCTTTTTCGAGAGTGTGGATTAAATGTATTTCACTATCTTCTCAGCAACTCCATTGTCGATGTGATTTTCACAGGTTTTATAATCTACTCCCTCTCCATGGTAATGGCATCAGCCTACCTAGGAATAAGCATAGCCACAATACTACCTGCGAGACCTGTGTACATAGCTTTAGCAACGCTCCTAGCAGTACCAGTCTACTTACTGGTAGGGGCCCTTATAGGCCTCTTAATGGCCTCTACAAACATAAGTGGTGTTTGGGTTAACATAATACAGATACTTGCAACATTTGGTACTGTGGTACCGCCAAAAATCTTCCCAAGTCCCTGGATTGCTTTGGCAAATCCTGCAACTATTGTTGCAGAGCTCTTTAGGGCAGGGTATGGCACTAATACACTACCTCTACCACATCTCCTAATCATGACACCTCTACTCATCATAGTGTATACCATTGCTAGCATGTGGATAGGGTTACTGTGTGAAAAGAGGATAGCTAGGTATGGGATGGAGTATAGGTACTAAGAGACTTCCACTAGGATACTGTGCTTCCTTAGGTAACCTAGTAATACCAGGTGTTGAAGTAATTGAGATCCTTCACAAACACGCCCACCTCATAAGCTCTACACACCCCTCTAAATGGGCATGAATAGCACTTAGGCTCATCTTGCATGCAAGTACTTCTGCCAAAAACCCATAGGAAGTCGTCCAGTAAAAACACGTCAACACCACTCTCCCTAGAAACAGCCTTAAAGCCTTCTCTAACACAGATCCTTATTAGAGCATCTTCATCGTGTGCAAGTTCATAGCCGTACAGAACCTTTTTAAAGAGAGCCTCCTCAAGCTCGACAATGCCAAGCCTTAGAGCAATTCTAGTTAAGTGGTTGTCTACAGGTACATGCAGGTTCTCTACATCTCTTGGCTCAAACAAGCCTCTGTAAAACAGGAATTTGACTAAGAGAAAAGCCTTTTTCTCTACAGGATCCTGGTATGCCTTAAAGACCTTGAGAAGGTCCAAAAGTCCGTAGCCCTCTACAGCCCTTAGGTAGCCTCTAGGGATCTGAAGCATTGCGAGCGGATTTCCATTGTATAGTGAGATGAGCTTTTGCCCCAGGTCTCTTAGGAGGAGAGCTCTAAGCCTAGGGTCAGGAGGACTTGCATCACCTATGGTGAGCCAGGCGACAACCTCATCCTCTGTAACTCTAGCCAAGTTCTCAGGGCTGAAGAACTCTGGTCTCTCTCCATACATCATCATACCGAGTCTGTACAGGAGGTCTGCACCCCTAATCCTCTTACCATTTAGCACAGCTTCGTAAGGCTTCCCAGGCCTACTCAACCTGTGGTCCATAGCAACCATAACTAGGAAGTAGAGGGCAACTCTCTTAGGAGGGTCTGAAGCTGGTGGGTAGTACCTAGTGTCAAAAACATCGAGCTTTGCAGACCCCAGCTCAAATCTCTTAAGCGTGTCGCTAATGCGAAAAACCCTTTCCATGTTTATGAGTGGCATAGAGCACCACAACTAGGAGATGCTCATAGAGAGGCTTTCACCACAGTATTTACGCAGCTCGCTCCTCCTTGAAGTACACCTCCCCCAGCGCCCTGGGCGCAGCAAGCTTTTTGTGCAGGGGTGTGCTGTACACTACTGTCACTATTGCTATGGAGGCTATGTAGGGAAGCGCATTAACTATTTCTGAGTGCACTCCATACAGCAACTGTAGTGCGTAAGCAGAGGTGTAGAGGTAGCCGAAGACTAGTGCTATTGGATATGATAGTAGTGGGTGCCATGTTGAGGCCATGGCAAGGGTTATTGCTAAAAAGCCGTAGCCCCTACCAGTGTACTGAACCCACCCACCCCTGTAGACCACTGCATATATGTAGCTACCTATGCCAGCCAAGGTGTAGCCTATGGCGCTAGCCAAGAACCTCGCTCTCCAAACCCTAACGCCAAGGTGCTCAGCAGCCCTTGGGTTAAACCCGCATGCCCTCACAGCCATGCCTATAGTAGTCCTGTAGAGGATGAGCCATGTGAAGAGCACTACAAGGATGCCTACTGAAGCAAGGATCGGTGGAGGTAGCCTGAGGGTGGCTATAGTTGGGGTCTTCTGAAGCCTTAGCCCTATCAAAGCGCTTAAACCGTAGAAAGCTATGTTTAGCGCAAGCCCTGTGAGCACGTGGTAGGCGTGGAGAATGTTTATGAAGAACATGAATAGAGTTGCAAGCACTACTGCTGTGGCAACAGTGACTAACAAGCTCATGATGGGGCCCATGTCAACACCCCCCAGGATTATAGTGTGGCTAAGGTGCTGTGTAGAGACAAAGGCTACCGCAATGCCCACTGTGATGATGCCGTCTAGCGCTAGGTTAATGACACCACTCCTCTCAACAACTATGTCGCTCAATACCCAGAACACTAGGGCTACAACCAGAGGGTCTGTTAAAATTCTTGCGACTTCCTCCAGCAAGTCTTCTTCACCTCAAGACAAGCTTGTACCTCGTTAAGAAGTCTGCAAGGAGCACGAGGGTGAGGAGAGAGCCCACAATAGTGTTTGCAAGGGCATCGCCAATAGCAGCGCTACCTATTTGAAGCCCAAAGCTCAGTATGTATAGCGCTGCTGTGTAGTAAGAGGCTGGTATCAGTAGCAAGGGGTTTAACCCTCCGAGCCAAGCCAGCATTATTGCGGTAAATCCATAGCCACTCCCAACTATAGGCCCCTCTACAAGCTTTCCGTGGTACACTAACAGCTTCACACCACCAGCAAAGCCTGCTAGAGCCCCTGACAGTAGAAATGCTATGAGGTAGAGCCTTCTACTCGAAACACCTATGAGCTCTACAAAGCGCGGGCTCGAGCCTAGGGCACGCAGAGCAACCCCCAGCCTAGTCTTATAGAGGAATAGGTATGCAAGCAAGGCTATCACTATGCAAGCGGCTACCACATACCATGAGAAGCTGTAGCCGGGGGCCATTGGGATTCTCGCCTGTCTGGGCACCATATCTGTTGTTGGGTAGCCGTAGACTGCCCTCCCCCTCCAAGGCCCCTTAACCAGGTAGTTGGTGATGTAGTACGCAATAAAGTTCATTAGAAGTGTTGTGAGAGCCTCATTAACACCTCTAAACATCTTGAGAAGGGCTGCTGGCAAAGCCCAGAGAGCACCAAAGAGAGCTGCAAAGATGAGTGCCACTATAGGGGCCACTATCTCCTGGCTACCGAGAGGGGTGTAGAGAGCTACGAAGGTAGCCCCAACAGCGCCCATGACCAGCTGCCCCTCTGCCCCAAGGTTCCACGCATTTGCGCTAAATGCTATGCAGAGCCCCACGGCTATTGGTAGTAGTGTAGATATGTAGAGAAAGACGTTAAGGTTTACAAGGCTTTGCAAAAGCGTTGCAAAAGCTATGTCAATGTGGGTTCTCGTAACAGTAGAGGCCAAGGCCACGGCTATGAGCATCCCCAGCAGGATTACAAATACCTTTGCTAGTGCGGACATAGCCATTGGTAGCTCTCTCCTAACTATAGCTACCCTAGGCATGCACCATAACCCTCTCTATAACTTCTCTGTACCCCTCTAGGTCAGGGCCCTCAAAAACCCTCACAATCCTTCCACTCACCATTACACACACTCTTGTAGAGACATGTAGAGCCTCCTCCAAATCCTCTGAGAGGAGGAGGACTGCTGAGCCCGCATCTGCCAATCTCTGCAACATGTTTAAGGCGAGCACTCTGGACTTTTCATCAAGCATCCTCGTAGGGCTGTACGCAACAACAGCTTTTGGAGTGGTCAGTAAGAGCCTTGACAGAGACACCTTCTGCACATTACCTCCAGAGAGTTTTGCAACAGCTACAAGTGGATTGCTTGGACTCACATCAAGCTTTCTTGTCACAGTCTCTAAAAGCTCTCTAGAGACCTTGGTCTGCGAAAAGAGCTTCATGTTTTCAGCAATAGTGAGCCTCATGGCCACCCCCTCTCTAAACGGGTCTTCAGGTACGTAGACAAGCCCCCTTCTAACTCTTTCACATGCAGGCATGTGAGTCACATCAACGCCGTTGAGCCTCACTCTGCCCCTAGAAACTCTCCTCAGCCCCACTACAGCCTCCCCCAGCTCCTTCTGGCCATTGCCTGTAATGCCCACAATAGCCACAATCTCGCCAGCTCCAACAGTGAGTGTGACACCGTTTACAGCAGGCTTGCCATACTCGTCAAAGACAAGTAGGTTTTCAACAGAGAGTACAGGAGGTTTTTGCGGTGCTCCCTGGGTAAAGCCCTTCGCAATTCTTGTCAAGTACTCTTCAGAACCAAACATTGCTTGCCTAAGGGTGGAGGCATCAACACTCAGTCCGAATACTCCAACAACGCTCCCCCTCCTGAGAACAGCAAACCTATCCCCCATTTCAATAGCCTCCCCAATCTTATGCGTTATGTATATGACAGAGCCCCCTTTAGCGCGAAGCCCCTTAACAATGTTAAGAAACCTCCGCTTAAGCTCTCGAGGAAGGTATGTCGCCGCCTCATCGACTATAAGAAGTCTGGGCCTCGCCATCAAGACCTTTGCGAGATCCACAAACTGCTTCTCCGTATAGCTAAGGGTATGGACCCCCCTGTCAATGTCTATAGTGATGCCTAGCTCGTTTAGAAGAGCATAAAGCCTCTTCCTCAAGTCTCTCGACGGGGGCTCTCCAAGGAACATCGCAACGTTCTCGAGAATGGTCATATCGTCTATTAGCTGAGGCCTCTGACTCACTAAGAATATGCCTTTTCTCTTTGCTTCCATAGGCGATGAGAAGACAGTTGAAATGCCCTCGACTTTGATGTAGCCTTTGTCAGGGAAGTAGAGCCCGTAGAGTATCTTAGCTAGTGTGGATTTTCCAGAGCCGTTCTCTCCAAGAACAACCAGAACCTCTCCAGGGTATACATCTAGGCTGACATCGCTAAGGGCAATAACATCTCCAAACCTTTTACAGAGGTTAACAGTTTGAAGAAAGGGCTTACTCATCTCAATAACCTTTCAAAGAGTGTTTAAAAAGTGATTTTATTTTCAAATTATCATATCTTCCCCTGGAAGGCGACCCAGGATAGGAAGAAGTCCATGTTCCACAGATCTTCATGTGTAAGCCTCTCGCCAGACGATATGTACACCTCAGTACCACGTGGCTTTCCTCTGCAGAACCTTGAGTAGCCCTCGTCATGGATGCAGTAGCCCTTTAGAGGCCCTGTAAAGGGCTCGAAGCCTGGGGCTATTGGCGCAGCTGGAACATACTTAGCACCTGTAGGCACCTTCCCTACAGACTCTAGCAAGTGTGTTATGGCCTGCCCCTGTAGTGGCTGTAGTAATGGTGCTTCCTTCATCTGCTGATACCTCCTCATCACTAGGTCGTAGGCAGAGAGCTCTTCCCCTGTGAGGACGTCCTTGACCTTGATGTTCTTGAGCACAGGTATGAACTTGGGGTTAATGAGCATTACGGTGCCATTTGGATATACATGGGCTCCCAGATCCACAGCACCAGTGTTTAGCAGGTACCAGTAGTCGACGTTTTCAAGGTTGTCAGGCCTGTATATACCCGCCTTGATCTTGGCCAGGATGTCGACGTATATAACCTCCCATCTCACTAGTTGCCCACTGACAACAACATCTGGCCCCCACTCATACATTGGGCTGTAGTGGCTAAATACGTACACCTCCTTACCCTGATTGTAGAGCTCTTGTGCATACTTAACTGTTTCTGTAGAGTCTTCTGTAAATATGAGGACATCTACACCAAACTGCTCAACAAGGGTTCTAGCAGCAGCCCTAGCCTTGTCAGGGCTGAACCACTCACCAATCTCTATAACGTACACAGTTATGTCCTTGCCAAGCTGCTCACCAACCTCCTTAGCGCCAATAGCAAAGGCATTTATATGCCTCACGACCTCAGGAATGGTGTGAGCAGCTATATAGCCTAGCTTACCAGTCTTCGTAAGGGCTCCCGCCATCAAGCCGTTGAGGTAGTACACCTGGTAGAGGTCAGCGAAGTAAGTGCCCATGTTTCTCCACCTCTTGTAGCCAGAGCAGTGGAAGAACATGATGTTGGGGTACTGCTGGGCCTTGTCAAGGGTTTGATCCATGAAGTCAAAGCTTGTTGTGAAGATCACGGTGTAGCCTTGTCTAACAAACTCATCTATTGTAGCAGGCGCTTGATCAGCCCTAACATTCTCAACATAATTTGTCTCCAGCCAGTCCTTGAAGAGCTCAGCAGCAACCCTCCTACCGACGTCGTGCATGTAGCTCCAGCCAAAGTCGCCCACAGGCCCCACATAGATCCAGGCAGCCTTGATCTTCTCAGGAACTGTATAGGCTACGGCCGTTGTGGGGACTGTTACCGTAACAGTTGTGGTAGCCGCTGCTGTAGGAGTTACAGTTCCTGGTGCAACTTCAGCAAGTGTAAGAGGAGTTACAGCTGACGTTACTGTCATGGTCACAGTCTTTGTAGGTGTTGTGTAAAATCCTACAAAGAATCCTGCTACTATGCCTATGATTAGGAGTGCTGCGGCTATTAAGTAGCTAGGTACTTTAGTCATTTGTACACACCATGATGGCCTATTGCGCTAAGCCTTAAAAAAACGCTTTGTACAATGTTCATGTATCAATTTACATAAGCTAAGCAATGGCTTAGCCACGTTAGTGTGGTCTCAGCCTACTTTGCTGTACACTTATGTGAGAGCGGAACTCGAGATGCGTAAGCTTATAAGGCTGGTGGGAAACTGCGGGATGTCTAGGATTAAGTGCATTGGGTGAGCACAGGCTTTGGCTAGCGATATTGTTAATGGTGTTGCTAGAGTTTTTGTGAAGAACCTTGGCAAAGAGGTTGAGGCTAGTGCTGGTAAGACATTTCTCGATGTGCTGAGGGAAGGCGGGGTTCCTATAAGGGCTGACTGTGGTGGTATTGGTGAGTGTGGGAAGTGTAAAATAGTTGTTGAGGGGGGTGTTGTCACATCCTTAACAGAGGCTGAGAAGAGGCTTTTAAGTGGAGATGAGATTAGTAGGGGGGTGAGGCTTGCTTGTCAAGTGAGAGTTGTTAGTGGAGGGTATGTTGTTTGGATTCAATCTGAAAGCCTTTTGCAGAAGTATAAGTCTGCTGATATGGGCTTCGAAAGAGAGGTTGGTTTAGAACCCGCTGTTAAAAAGGTTTTTGTCTCAGTTAAGCCTGCTTCTCTAGAGGATGTTAGAGCTGATTTGGAGAGGGTGTTAGACGGAGCCTCGGAGCACATAGACACTAGTAGTGTTGATGTTGATTTGCATATTGCTAAGAGGGTTTCAGAGGCGCTGAGGAGCGGTGGCTGGTCTGCAACCCTGGTTTTCTGGGGTGGTAAGCTTCTCGATGTTGAGCCTGGGGACACTAGGGGGAGGCTCTATGGTGTTGCTGTAGATATTGGGACTTCGAAAGTTGTGCTACACCTCGTGGATTTGAACACAGGTGAAACAGTGGCTATTGAATCTATGCAGAACCCTCAGGCGAGCTTTGGCGCAGATATAGTGTCTAGAATAACCTACGCAATGAGGGGCTCTGAGAACTTGACTAAGCTACAGCAGCTTGTTGTAAAGGCTATAAACATGCTCATAGAGAGAGCAGCCTCTAGAAGTGGTGTAGATAGGAAGTGGGTGTATGAGGCTGTGGTTGCTGGGAACACAGCTATGCACCACCTCTTCCTCGGCATAAACCCAGGCTACCTAGGGTTATCACCATACGTACCAGCTGTTAGAAGAGGGGTCTATTCATACGCTAGGGAGCTGGGGATAGAGATTAACGAGAGGGGCATTATATATGCTCTACCTGTTGTAGCAGGCTATGTAGGATCAGATGCACTTGCAGATGCTGTAGCCGTAGCCCTTGATGAGTGTAGGGAGCCATGCATGCTAGTAGACATTGGCACTAATAGCGAGATCCTGCTGAACACAGGTAGAGAGGTACTTGCTTGTTCAACACCAGCAGGCCCTGCTTTTGAGGGAGCCTCCATATCCTTTGGCATGAGGGCTGTGGCTGGAGCTATAGACCAGGTGTTTATTTACTTTGACAAGTCCTTGGGGGACTATAACGTGAGGTACAGTGTTATTGGAGGTGCAAAACCTGTTGGGATCTGCGGCTCAGCCCTCATAGACATTGTAGCTCACCTCTACAGGCTAGGGGTGATTGATTTTCGTGGGAGGTTTAAAGAGGGTGTGGAGTCTAAGAGGCTTGTCTCAGAAAATGGTAAGAGGAAGTTTGTAGTAGCGTGGGCTAGTGAGACAGATGTAGGCAGGGATATAACTGTTGATGGAAGAGACATAAACGAGTTCATACTTGCAAAAACAGCAATTGCAACAGGAGTAAGTGTTCTTCTTAAGCACGCAAACCTCAGCGTTGAAGACCTTGAGAAAATCTATGTGGCAGGCTCTTTTGGCACTTACATAAACGTTGAGAACGCGATGAAGGTGGGATTACTGCCAAAGACAAGCCCAAGGAGGTACATCTTCGTTGGAAACACAGCCATAAGTGGAGCAAAAATGGCTCTGAAGTCCATGGAGATCAGGAAGAAATTTGAAGAACTCGCCAAGAAGATTAAGTACTTAGAGCTAGCAGCACACCCCCTATTTAAACAAGAATTTGTGCAAAACCTCAAACTACCTCAGCAAAACCACCACCAGCCACCTAACGCATAGACTTCGCACCCTCAGGCCTTTTGCTAGACCCCATGCTAACCGCGGTGTTCAGAGGGGCTTGGAAGACGAGGTGAGGCGTGCTTAAGCACCTATGAGTAGTAATGCTTTGCAAAGCCGCGCCTTTCCTTTGGAGCAGAAGAAATTTATAGAGTGTTTTAATTCAACTAAAAGCTTATTTATGTTAAAAGCCCTACTCTAAGCTCTAAGGATAAACAACGCGTAGGATGAGCAGGGGATCCAGACTATTACCTGCACTACTCATTGCACTTGGTGCTACAGGAGTTGCTGTAAACATTGCTCTAGGGAGAGCTATTGGAGCCCTTTTGCATGGGGCTATGCTAGCCCTCGGGCTTGTCTTAGCGGTATCAAGGCTTTTGTGTATAAAGAAGGGGGTTGCTGTGCACCTTGATCATCTGAACTACAAAGCTTAGCAACTCTACGCTTTTTTACTTAGTGCAAAGCTCTTTAGTGCTGGTGCTACTATGGTTGTTCACGTGCCGCACTCCCATTCTTTGCCACACCACCCTTCTGGAGGAGCTGAGGAGAAGTGCTCGCATGTAGAGTATGTTGTTAAGAAGTACTACCTGCTTCCCACACTTGTTGTGATTGTAAATCTCTTAGCAATTCCTGTAGTGTTCTTCATAGGCTCTTCATATGGTTCTAACACTTTGCTTCAGGCTCTACTTCTCTACATACTCTTGATATCTGTTCACGAACTTGCACACTACATAGTTGCTAAGAGGAGGAGCCCTGCGGTAAGGCTACGCCCTTCGCTAAGGCATGGCGTTATAGTGGTAGACTACATGAGGCTAGAGTACAAGGACTTCATGCTTGTTGCTTCAGCTCCACTCATAATAGTTCAACTACCCATTACACTACTCTACCTAGTGCTCAGCCACCCCTTACTTGCCCTAGCCCCTGCTCCACGCACTGTCATTGCTTGGAGATGTGTCTAGCATGGTATATATACGCATATTTCACAAAGAGGCTGTGCTCCACATGGTCTACAGTGAGAAGGGGGCTGTAGTCGGCTTTATAGCTGAAGAGTGGGACAAGTGCAGAGCAGTATTTTATGAGGTATGGGACTAGCTAAGCACTTTCTCTCGGGTCTCCACCTTAATAATATTGCTAAGCCTGAGACGTGTATTTGGTGTAGCCAAAAGTGTCCGTAACTCCAATAGTATTTGTCGCTGCAAAGACCTTGCCTGAGGCCTGGGAGAAGAGCCTTGTTGCTCTCAGTGAGAGTGGCGTTATTATTGATACTGAGTATGGTGAGAAGTCTATTGACGCTCCTGCTGTAGTTGTTGTTGAAGAGCCTTTCTCTGAGCCCAGGGTTCACCTCAAGGGCATTGTGGCTGGCTCTCTCAAGGGGCTTCTTGAGTATGTTGACGAGGTTGTTAAGGGTGTTCACGACTACTTGGTTGAGAAGTTTGGCTACACTTATCATGAGAGGCTCTTCTCCTACAAGCTACCAAACAATGTCGTGGTTAACCAGATTGATAGGGTGATTGAGAAGCTGAGGAAGGCTCCCTACACGAGGAGAGCGCAGGCAATCACTTGGCAGCCGTGGAAGGATTTGGAGACAGAGCACCCACCATGCCTCCAGAGGATGTGGTTTAGGGTAGTCAACGGCAAGCTAGTGATGCACGTGCATATGAGGAGCAACGACGCTTTGAAGGCTGCCTACATGAATATGTACGCATTCACAGAGCTCCAGAAGTACATTGCTGAGAGCCTAGGCGTAGAGATTGGCAGGTACATGCACATAGCGGACTCCTACCACGTTTATGAGAGGGACTGGAAGTGGTTCAAAGCATTTGTAGAGCAGGTCAAGAGCGGTGAGTCTAGAAAGAGGTGGAGAACAACAGAAGAGTACATGAAAATGGTCCAGGCGTTGAAAAAGTAGCCCAGGGCTATCTCCAGAGTTGAGGTGGCTATATCTTACCTAAAAGCCCTTAGAAGAGCTCAGCTGAGCACACAGTCTCTGCACAAGGTCTGTAATTAAGAGCTCACAGCAATTACACTAAAGCTCTTTTCCTCATTTAAAACTCTTAACCCTGGGTAGGAGTAGGGTACTCTCAGCTGGGTTAAGAGGATACGTGAATATGTACGTTGAGGTCTTTTAAATTGGAGAGATACTAGTAGATGTGATACCTGTTGAGCCAGGGCCCTATTCTGATGGTAAGCTTCTTGAGGTGCATTTTGGGGGTGCTCCTGCAAATGTTGTAGTAGCTATTGCTAGGCTGGGCCATAAAGTGGGTTTCATAGGTGCTGTGGGTAGTGACCCTTTTGGAGAAATGCTAAAGGCTTTTCTCGTGAATGAGGGTGTTGATGTGAGAGAGGTTGTGGTTAAGAAGGCCAGGACCTCGCTAGCCTTTGTGTTGCTTCGAGAGGGTGGTGAGAGGGATTTCTTTTTCTACAGGCTTCCATGGGTAGAGACTGCAGATACAATGCTAAGGCCTGAGGATGTTGACCTAAACCTTGTTGTAGAAGCCCATGTACTTCACGTATCAGGAGTTGCAACAGCCTTTCCACCACTCTGAAGCTGTCTATGCTGCTATGAGGCATGCTTTTACCGCAGGGCTTCACGTATCTTTTGACCCAAACTACAGAGGTGATATATGGGGTTCTGGTGAAGGGGCTTTGAAGGCTATGGAAAGGTTTCTGAAAGTAACAACGTTACTCACCATGGGCTTAGACGAAGCTGTAAACATGTTCGGCTCTGAAGACTATAGGGCTGTAGCTGAAAGGGTTATGGAGGCCTATGAGAACCTGCACTACGTGGCGATTAGGCTGGGGAGGAGAGGGGCTTACGTTAGGTCTAGAAAGGAGGAGGTGTACGCACCTGCATTTGAGGTTAATGCTGTGAATACAACTGGGCTGCTGGAGATGCGTGGACAGCCGCCTTCATAGTTTTTCACCTACTGGAGAAGAAGGATCTTGAACTAGCTGTTAAGCTCAGCAACACTTTTGTAGCTCTAAAGTGCTTGAAGAGAGGAGCTGTAACAGGCATTCCCAGGAGAAGAGAGCTTGAGGAGTTTGCCAAGAACCTTGGAGTAGGGCTAGGGTAGGAGCAGAGGTGTTGCAGAGGCTATTAGAATCCACACAGGTGTTGGTACGCCTAGTGCTAGCGAAGATGTGAGGATCTTTGCAGGGCCATAGCGTAGTGTAGAGTATACTGCTACGCCTTCTCCAAGTGCTAGCGAGGCTAGGGCTCCCCACACCTTTCTCCGCATTTTGAGTAATGCTGCTAGCTTTATTGGTGCTAGTGGGAGTAGGTAAGCTGATGAGGCCACTGAGAGCTCCACTACATAGCCAACCTTAAGTAGTGCAAATGCAGCGGCCATGACAAGCATGGCTATAGCGACACTATTTGCTATCGCCACGGATTTTCTCTCTTTAGGGCTAGTGACAGCCTTTTCATAGAGCTCCCTGGAAATAGCGCTTGCAACAGAGAGTGCAATGGAGTCTGCAGTTGAAATTGCTGCGGCTATTATAGATGTGAAGACAGTTGCAGTCAAAATGGCGTGAGCTTTTGATAGAACGTAGGGGGCTACAGCATCCCTATTACCAGCGAATTGCTGTACCATGTCTAAGCCACTTAGGTAAGCCCTATAGCCGAGTCCAAGCATGACGCAGATTAGCGTGTATGCAAAGCCGTATATGGAGAAGTACTTTATCATTCTCTTAAAGGCCTTTTCATCCCTTGGTATGTAGAGCCTCTGCACAACCTGCGGATTGGTCAAGGCGAAGAAGAGCCAGGGTAGGGTCATTCCAATAAACATTTGGGGGCTCCACGTGAATGACAAGAGGTTTTGCCCTTTTGTCAAGAGCTCTGTAAACTTTGTAGCGTCAATGCCACTTGATGGTAGGAGGAACGCATAGAGCCACAGAAGTGCGGCTATAGAGCTTAAAAGCATCCACACCCCCTGATAAGCATCTGTTGTTGCAATACTCCAAAGACCTGCTATACCAGTCCACAACACTGTTATAAAAACTGCAAAGAGTACCCCCACTTCAAAGCCTATGCCAAGAGATGCGAACACCTCCCCAACGCCCTTCAGCTGAGCCGATGTGTATGGGACGAGGGCAAAGAGGTAGAGCACAGCAATAACAACCCCAAGAGCTCTTGAGTTGTAGAGCTCTGCAATCATATCAGTTGGGCTAACCCAGCCCCTCTCCCTAGCCATTCGCCACACAAACACACCAACGGTAGAGAGAAGCAGTACTGTAGAGGCTAGGTATGCAAGCTCAAAGCCGAGAGCGGCTACACCAGTAGCGAAGGTTAGCCCCGCTAGCCCTATCATCATGAAGGTGCTGTAGGTTGTAGCAGCATAAGTCATAGCGGAGAGGAATCCGCTAACCCTGTACCCACCAACAAAAAATTCCTTAGAACCCGCCCCCAGAAACCTCCTACTATAAACAGCTACTATACTACCACCAACAAAAAACAGGATGAGGGTAGCTATGAACTCCACAATTACCTTTCATCACCCTTCACAACCTTATCGAGAATTCTAAGCCCCATAGCTATTGAAATAGATGTAAGAGCACACCAGTAAACCATTAGCAAAGAGCTGTGTAGAGACACTAGCATGTCTGAAAATGGTTTGTGCATAGGGATGAAGAAGAGGGTCATTAGGACTAAGTAGAGAAGGACGTATGTAGAGCCTCTTTGCACAGCACTTCACCATAAAGAGCTTGCTTAGAAGCAAACTAAGAATGGTGTGTCTTAAAAGCTTTGCTATTTTAGCTAGCATGCTGGCTGTGTGGTAGAGGCCTGCGAAGGCAATTGTGGTAGTGGGGTCAGAACTAGAATGCTGCGTCAATTCATTAGCTTGAGTAAGAGCTCTTCATCTAGTAGCTTTTCACATTCTCTAGAATTTTTAAAGCCTTTTCTTCAAATCTATTCTTCTCTATAATGTACTTGTCATGAGTTCCATCACCAATAACAATGTCCCCTAGCAGTGCAACAACTCTGAATATGAGCACTCTACCTCTTTGCTCTAGAAGCTCTGCTCTAACTCTTACCCTTGTCCCTTGTGGAGCGGGGTTTCTGTGCCTCACATTAACCCCCGTCCCAACAGCTGTGAAACCCTCTGGCAAGAACCTTTCAATGCACTTAAAGGCTGTGACTTCCATAAACATTATCATGCAGGGTGTTGCTAGAACCTCTACAACTCCTGTTCCAACACCCTTAGCAACATGCTCTTCCCTAACCTCATAAACGTCCTCACACACAATTCCACTTGGTAGTGCTACGGGTATGTCCTCTCTAACCATTTCTAGGCCCTGCTCAGATCTGCTATTGCAAGGACTTAAAAGACTTTTATTCCATACAAATTCACTACAGGTAGCGCTTTAAGCAAGGTAAAGCACTCTAGCTGTGGTGTAAAACTAAGGGTTCTGTGCACTGGTGCCAAGCTCATGAGCTACATTGTCACGCACACAGATATTGATGGTGTTGCGGCAGCTGCTCTCTACACTTACCTCACAAGGGAGAGTAGTAGTATTGTTTTCGCTGAGCCCTATAACTTGAAGAAAGTGCTGTACAAAGTGTATAGAAAGAGACCAAAGAGAGTGGTTGTACTAGATCTTTCTCCAAATACTGACACCATAGACTTCATAGTGGGGGTGGCACAGCTACTACGAGAGAAGGGAGGAAGTGTGGCCTGGTTTGACCACCACATGTGGGAAGCTGAGTGGCTTGAGCAACTGGGCAAAGCAGGAGTTGAGCTATATGTGGATAGAACCACTTGTGCAACTGGTGTTGTGGCAAGGCATGTAAAGCCTTCTACAACTGTGAACCAGAGGTTTGTTGAGGAGCTTGTTAAAGGGGTTTGCGGAGCTGATTTATGGAGTTTTGACCACCCCATGTCCCCCTTCTTCATGAGGCTTGTTAGGAGAGGGGATGAGGATAGCTGGAGGCTTTGCGTCTACAGAACGTTGTCAAGGGGTGTTACGTGGACAGGGGAGTTTGGAGAGAGAGTGGTCGAGAGGTTTGATGAAGAGGTTGTTGAGCTCAGTAAGCCTATACATGTAGAGGTGCTTGAGGTAAACGGTGTGAGGGTAGCTGTAGTTGAGAAGAGTGAGAAGGTGGAGAACAGCATTCTAGCTGCAAGGGTGATGGGCATGGCTAAGGCGGACGTCGCTGTAGTTATTGATAAGAGTGGTAAGATTAGTTTGAGGAGTAGAGGGGTTAACATAAGGGACCTGGCAGTGGCTCTTGGTGGAGGTGGGCATGCGCAAGCCGCTGGTGCGAAAATAGATGTGCCACTATCCATAAGGATTGCAAGTGTCTTGCGGAGCAAGGCTCTCGTAGAGTATGTTGTAAGGGTGCTGATAGAGTACGCAGATTACGTAAAGAAGCTGTAGAGTGTGTTACTCAATGTTGCAGTTGCTCTACGCTTTGCTGGCACTATCCTCAGCACTTTACACGCTCCTGCTCCTTGCATACGTACTCCACAACTTTCCATGGCTCTTAGACAGAGAGAAGCTTGTTGTGCATCAGGTTATGCTGAGGAAAAGCGATCAGCCTATGTTCATAGTTTCAGACTTGCACTTTGGTAGTAGCAGAAGTGCGTACAGATACCTCCTAGCAATACTAAGAGCTGTAAAGCCCAGGACACTTGTTATAGCAGGAGATCTTGTAGATGAGAGAATGCTGATGAGTGAGAGAATGCTAAGGCTGTTGAAGACGCTCACCATCTGTGCAAAAAATGTGTTCTACACCCCCTCCTCGTCAAACCACGACCACGCGCCAAAGCCAACATTCATATCTCTAGAAGAGAATGAGAAGAGGGTTGCGATAGCCTCACCTATACTCAAGCTCTGCGTAGAGGAGTGCTCTAACTGCCTATACATTACTCACGGGGATTACGCGTCTCGCAATGGTGTTATAGCACACTTCCTAGAGGAATTTGTACAAAGGCTCTTTCTAAAGCCATTTATAGGAGGGGTTTTGAGGAAAAAGCTGGGTATTAGTGATGGCAGCTGGGTAGTCTATGGACACAGCCACAAAGCCTGGTCTTCGTATGCTTGGAGAGCTGTGAACGCAGGTTGCTGGGTTAATAGAATTCACGAGTCTATGCAAATGGCATTAGCGGTAGCCACGTGCAGAAATGGCGTTATTAGTGTAAAGCTATTGAAGCTTAGCTAAAGACAGGAGTAGAAAAAATTACTTGCTCTACTTGGAGAGAATAACTTCAAACACATCTCCATCTACATCATCTACTGTGGGTATGCCAAGCACCTTAGCAGCTCTCTCTGTAAGAGCCGCTACATCTGATCTGTCAAGTAGCCACAGCTTGTACTTCCTCTGCCCAGTCATCAAGATCTTGATGCCTGTAGCAAGCCTTGTGAAGTAGGTGTAGAGCCCTATAGCACCACTCTTCAACAGCTTCTCAAACCTTTCACTACCGTACTTAACGACTAGCTCTGGAGCTGTTACAAAGAACTGCTCTGGCTTAGCCCCATACTTCTTAGCAAAGTCTGGTGGCAAAGCGCCTTTCTCTGCAAGCTCTTGGAAGTACTTAGCCTTCATAACAGCTAGTATGGGTGTCCTAGCCACTGCAATAGCCTTTACATAAGGCTCGCCACCAAAGTTGCTCAAGGCGATAGCCTTCACAATCTGGTGTTCTGTTGAGAAGCCTCCAGCCATTGCAATGTCTGGCACATGCGCACCCTTCTTCTTCAGCAAGTTGCAAGCTCTGAGAACCCACGCCTCCATGTAGAGCGTTGGCACACCGCTCTCATTCATCATTGGGACTGGGGACATCCCCGTACCCCCACCGGCACCGTCAAAGGTCACGCCATTTGCCTTAGCCTCTGAGGCGAGCCTCATTACAAACGCTATGTCTGCAGGTCTGTATGTCCCTGTCTTTATCCAAATCCTCTTAACGCCCATTGACCTCAGCTTATCTACCCTTTCAAGGAAGTGCTGTGGGTCAGGCTTACCAATCCTGCTGTGCCTCTCAAAGCTCTTTATCACACCCATCTTGAAGGCTTCTTGCACATTCTTGTCCTCAGGATCTGGTATGACTATGTATCCCCTCTTCTTTAGCTCAATAGCTCTCTCCAGATCCCTTACCCTAACCTCTCCGCCAATGGACTTAGCACCCTGTCCAAACTTCTTCTCTATTGTATTCACCTCGAGTTTAGAGGCAGCGTAGATATCTACGCCAAACATCTCGTCCTCTACATTGTTCTGCACACCAATGTCACCGTACTTACCATCCCAAAACTCTCTATAAGTCCTAACCCTGAACTCCAAATCCTTAGAGTACGCTACTTGCCCATTTACAAACACCGCCTCTCTATCCATTCCACAGACATTCTCTCCTACAACTATTGCAGTGCCAGCTATTGCAGCTCCGTAGGCGAGCCCTTCCCAATTCTTCTTAGCAACATCTGTAGAGCCTAGGGCTGCTATAAATACGGGTAGCCTAAGCTCCACTCCACCAAACCTTGTTGAAGTATCAGCGTTTTCAAAGATCATCTTCTCTGGCACAGGCTCTACTCCAAAGACTTCTGATAGCCTTGGCATTAGTTGCACATCTGACCAGTCTAAGCCGTAGTCCTTATTTGCAGCAGCTGTGCTAAGTCCAAACTCCTCTGGCTCTGGGTATAGAACCTCTCTACCTCTAAAAGCAGATTTACCGACATCGCAAAGTACTGGGCAGTTGTAGACACATAGAGCACAAAGGCCACTAAGAGGTGTTATGTCTGTGCTCCTAGTCCTAGTGCCTGTTAGCAAACTGCTATTTTCTGTAGGTAACTTCTTCTCAGGCATGCCCTACATCACCACATGTATTTACCGAGCCCTAGAGTCACATTGAACTAGGCTAAAAAGCTTTTAGTGCTTTAAAAATATCTATACACGCTTATACTTACATCAAAATCCTAAGCAACTTGAGGTATTCTGGCAAGCCAAGGCCTTGCAGAGAGTTCTAAGGCAAGGATTTGAACACCTTTAAAATGTTTTGCAACCCCTTAGCCAAGACCAGCGACTCCATTCCTCAGAGTTGCCTGAGATCATTAGCTGTGCAACTTCATGGACTTGTGCTGAAAATAAGGTTTTATATCTATGTGTGAAGTATTTTTAGTGAGGGATTGTCCTCATGTCCTCTAGTATTGGTAGTAGCTCTGAAGAGAATTTAGCGGTGATAACTGTTATTGGAGCTGATAAGCCTGGTATTGTTGCTGGAATAACGCAGGTTTTGGCTAAGCACAACGTCAATATTGTTGACATTGCGCAGACTGTTGTAAGGGGTGTTTTCAGCATGATCATGGTTGTCGACCTCTCTACAGGGGATATTGATTTACCTAGGCTGAGAGAGGAGCTTATTGCAAGGGGCAGGGAGCTGAGGGTGGAGGTTAGCGTGAATCACATAGCTGTGTTTAGGGCTATGCAGAGGGTGTAGCGCTTGCCCAGGATATTCACTCCTGAGGAGATTGGAGAAGTCATTGAGATGCTCTTGTTTCAAGACCTTGACATAAGATCTGCAACGCTGGGTATAAGTGTTCAGGAGTGTGCTTCTCGAAGTGTTTTTGAAGTTATTGAGTGTGTTGAGAAGAAGGTGTATGGCTATGCTCAGAGGCTGGTTAGAGCAGTTGATAGGGTTGCGAGTAAGTATGGTGTTAGGATAGTTACAAAGAGAGTTGCCTTAACCCCTCTCTCACTAGTGCTAGAACCCTTAGCCATGCAGAGCCTTGACAAGGCTCTTGAAGCTGGTGTAGAGATAGCGAGGGCTGTGGATAGAGTTGCGCAAACCACTGGAGTAGATTATGTGGGGGGCTACGCAGCTTTTGTTCACAAGGGCTTTACAGCTGGGGATAGTGTTGTCATAGAGACATTTCCACAGGCGTTGGCAGAGACCCAGACAGTTGCTAGCATGGTTAACCTTGCCTCAACATACACAGGGATAAACGTTGATGCAGTGAGCAAAGTAGCAGAAAAGGTTTTGGAGCTAGCTCAGAGGACGCCTAAGGGCATTGGTTGCACGAGGTTTACAGCAATGGCTAATGCTCCAGAGGACAACCCATTCATACCGGGGGCGTACCACGGCTTTGGGGAGCCAGAGGCTGTTGTAAATGTTGCTGTAAGCGGCCCTGGGGTTATAGAGGCTGTTGTTAAGAGGCTTAGTGAGAAAACTGATATGAGAACTCTGCACGACTGTGTGAAGAGGGCAGCATTTAAGATAACGAGGCTAGGGGAGCTCATAGGTAGGGAGGTGGCTAGGGAGATAGGTGTTGAATTTGGGATTGTCGACCTCTCTCTAGCACCCTCGCCAAAGGTTGGGGATAGCGTTGCGAAGATCCTGGAGGCAATGGGGCTAGAGGTAGCAGGAGCACCTGGAAGCATAGCAGCTCTCTACATGCTTGTAGACGCTGTGAAGAAGGGTGGAGCAATGGCAACATCTAGCATAGGTGGGCTTAGCGGAGCCTTCATACCTGTGAGTGAGGACTGGGGCATGACTCAAGCAGCTATGAGGGGTGCTATAACCATTGATAGGCTAGAGGCTATGATGGCAGTATGCAACACAGGCATAGACATGGTGGCAATACCTGGCGACACCCCGCCAGAGGTGATAGCGGCTATGATAATGGATGTAATGGCAGTTGCCATAGCTCTAGACAAGGCGCTAGGCGTAAGGATAATCCCCGTGCCCAGCGCTAAACCAGGGGATGTAGTCGACTTCGGCGGGTTACTAGGAGCAACCGTCGTCATACCTGTACCAAAATACAATGTGAAGCAGTTTGTTGAAAGGGGAGGCCTAATACCGCCACCAATAAGGAGATTAGATAAAGGCTAGGGATGAACCTGCTTTCCACAAGGTCATGTCTTTAAAACACTCACACTTTTCAACACTCTTACTAACTTTAGTAGCACATCAATGAGCTAAGACTCCTTGTTTATTAGTTGCCG
>Ga0105154_1000167_pt1 | contig 28788 bp, 32 predicted proteins | sample SSWtaG_FD_89672 | JGI IMG/M metagenome (GOLD analysis project Ga0105154, IMG submission 89672) | Hot spring microbial communities from Sandy's Spring West, USA to study Microbial Dark Matter (Phase II) - SSWsed_matched | ecosystem: Environmental > Aquatic > Thermal springs > Hot (42-90C) >... | reverse complement strand
GTTGAGTAGAGCGATATTCAGTATCAAAGACTTTAATAGTTATCTATAATTAAACTAGTCATAGTTCTCGCTAATGTTATTGTTGAAAGCATTGCAGTATTAGGATACATGTAGAGGATAGTATGGATATTGGAGGCCTTTACCTACATGTAAAGCTTGATGTAGAGCTATTTATTGAAGATACGGCAGAGCTTTGTGATCATGAAGTAGAGGCACCTGCGTTGGTACACTAAAAGGGCTTAGCAATGGAAGAGGGGCTCATATAAAACCATGTAAACCACTATGAAGCCCGGACCCCCTACTACTTGACAGCACGCTACTGTAATGAATCTGTACCTTTCTCCAATCTTTACAAAACAGCCTAAGCTGTATACACACGAATACCTTGCATCATTAGTGTTCACGAACTGTATCTGTAATCCACTCATCAGCATTCTCTTTTTGGGTATGCAGGGAATTAGTATAGTTGTTGAGCTTGAGCTAAAGTCATGAATATGAGCACTGAAATAAGTACTAACGATACTATGATAACTGTACGCTCTTTCAGTCCTTGAATTATACTTTTTTATCCTTATTAGTGTTTCAGCTTCCCCATTATAAGTCAATTGTATCACATTATTCCAATTCCTAAGTTAGGTATCTTAAGTGTAAAAACTCTGTTAAGGTACCATACAGGGTATTCTTCATCTTAACACCATAGCCCAGAGACAAATTTAATAAGTATGCAATTAGTTGCTCATCACTCATTCTAATTTAGTAATTCTTTCATTCGTATTCGAGTGATGGCTATGCTATATTCCATAGTATTCCATAGACTAGGACTAGAAACTTATAGTGCCTTGAGAGGCAATTTGCAATATTCTTGTCATCGGTGACAATCATACAGCTCTTGACCACACGATCTTCCTTACAGAACCTGTCTTGTCCCCCTCCTTGTACTCTACTACCACAACATTTCTTGGAGGTATAGAAGAGAAAGGTATAAATGCTTTATCCAAGCTACATGCAATAACGATGCGCCTTTCATCTGCTACAAGGAGATTGTAACGGTACCATCCTAACCTGTCTAGTCGATCATTAACAACTCTAGGCTTTTCGAGATCAAAACCATGTCCTCTAGCAATAGCTACCACCCGACTCCACGTATGATGCTCATCACATGTAATATTAGGTGAAGAAAGTCTATGGAGTAGTCGAAGATGGTCTTTGACAGTATACAGCTGTTTATCTCTGGCTTTGTGTAGAGAAGGAGTAGAGCGTGAGGCATAGCTCTACAGCAGTACTACAACTGTCAAGATGCATACACGCTTTTCGCTAACCTAATCTCTCTAAAACTAAAATGAAGTGAAAAATTATTTATTTGCCTATGGCAGAGGTTTTCCTGATAACAATCCACACGATAATAACTCCCAGCACCCAGCCGATGTAGAAACGTAGGAGCTGAGATAATTCTAGCTCTCTTTCTAGGATAGCATGCACAATAGTTGCACCTACTAAACCTGATACAACAAAGACAAGTAGCCACCAAGGACTACGATAAACCTCTACACGAAGCACTCGAGCAATCTTCACCACCCCGCTTTCTCGCGTATCTAGTCACAACCCGAGTAATAACTTTTTCGGTAATTAGCCAAACTATTTAAAGCTTGAGAACAAAGAATATAATTTATTGAGAAAAGGAATTGGGAAAACGTTTTTGTGGACCATGGGTAGTAGAAGCCTGGATCAGGAGCTTCAGCAATACGTTAGGGTTTATTTAGTGGACATAAAGCTGTTGCGTCAAGTAAGTACAAAGGACAATCAGGTATTACTATCTGAGAAGATCGGAAGCAAGCTCCATGATATCAGGGTTCTCAAGTAGGTAGTAAGGAATTGTATTTCTCTTAAGTTCAAAGAGGTTATTTAAAATGAAATGGAGAAGCTAAAAACTATGGTTTAAAAGACGAAGAGATACCCAACAGGCTAAGCAAGATAAAGAAGGAGTACGTCATATTTAGTATTTTACAAGAAGACACACTGAAAACACCTTTTTCTCTCCTATACTAGCTAAGCGTAAATGAAGGGTAAAGTAAGGCTCTATCAACTAGAAGACAAGGTTTTTACCTCAATCGCCTGTAGTAGTCCTTGGTGCCGACATGTTGTGCGGAGTTGCCCCCATATGGCTCTTAAGTGGTTTTGATAAAGTGAGTGATGTGTGGAGGTAACCATGCTAAGTATGTGATGCGTTAAGAAAATCAGGGACAGCTACTACTTGTACCGTGGCGATGAATACATCGATCCATTGGATAAAATAGTGGAGGTGTGGCGGGCCCGAGGGGATTTGAACCCTGGACCACCGGCTCCGGAGGCTTGCTCCCATATGATTTTGTCCCATGTAGCAATGTAGTTCCAGGACAGTAACATAACAGATTTTATACCTATTACCTAGTATAAGGGTCGGTTGGAGAATTTTTGTTAGGAAAAACAATATTGTTGCAGGATTTATATAGTATAATTGGTGGGAATTGTCCAAGGTAGTTAGGGTTAGGTATGAGAAAGGCGTATTGAAGCCGTTGGAGCTTATTGAGCTTAGAGAAGGTGAAGAGCTAGTTGTCTCTATTATACGTAAACACTGGGTAAGAGAGGTCCTCGAAAAATATATTGGAATGTTCGGTAAGGCTGATGTAGAGGAGCTAAAGAAATATGAGGAAGAGGCTTAGGCGCAGTGAACAGGATATTCATAGATATCTAATGTATTTTACAACATATTATTCGAGACCAACCTCACCCAGGTAGCTCGAATAGGCTACAAGAAGTATGAGTACAGCTTAATCAAAATCAAGGTTCCAAGCCACGACCTATTAGTAGTCTAGACATGCTGCGTCCAAATCCACACAATAAGGGGTCCTCGCGTATGTTACCTCTCAAAACAGTGGAGAGAATGCTGATTTCAATTATCCATGGGTTATCAGTAACTCTGAGGGTAGTGAAAAAGAATAAAAGGGGTGTATCACGCAATAAGACTTGGGAGTTCGGAGTGGTCGATCTACCTGGTTATAAGTGGCTTGAGATTGTCCCTGGACGACGTGGCGGTAGGCCTACTGTTAAAGATACGAGAGTGACTGTAGACGATATCCTCAAGATGCTCTCCGCTGGCTGGAAACCCGAAGAGGTTGCCGAAGAGCTTGAGATACCTTTAGAAGCAGTATATGAGGCATTGAAGTTCGCGTCTGAGGCGTTAAAGAGGGTTGTAGTTATTGCTGAAACTCCTAGCTGATGAAAACATACCTAGAGGACTAGTGGCTCTCCTGAAGCAATATGGCGTAGACGTTGTTCGTTTACAAGATCTAAGTGTCCGAGGCATTAGTGACAAGGAACTAGTTGATATAGCAAACAAGCTTGAAAGAACAATATTGACAAGAGACTCTGACTTCACAACACCAAGCCTATTATCTCTAGTGAAAAACGGGGTAATCTACATCGCTTATCATTTCACAAGAGATGAGATGCCGAGGCTAGCTAAGAGAATAGAGTCTATAATCAGCCAACTAGAGCCTAGACCTGGACTACTTGTAATCATCGAGTATGAGCACATAGAGGTTTACGACAAACATTAACACCACTATTGAATAACTACTATGAAGAGAAAGATATCCTCATAGAAATAAGGCGAGAAAATACATGAAAGACGTTAAGCGATGAGCCCGCCGGGATTTGAACCCGGAACCTCCAGCTCCGAAGGCTTGAGGGTACGCGTAGCGTGTTTCATTTGGGTACGCGTAACCGTGAAACTTGGAGAGACCCCTTGATAATACTCTAGCTAAAGAACTTACCCAGCTAGCGAAACTTCTCTGTTGTTGTATATTTCTAGGCCTATCTTGCCTTTTGCATAGCGGTATATCTTGAGCGTGTAAACTTCATCATCGTACCACAAGTAGCCCTCTTTCTTCAAGTGGTAGTGGAGTCTGCGAGCAACTGAGTGACTACTGTAGTACTTCCTGATATACTTCTGTAACAATCTTGTAGGCTTCCTGGTGCTACCACTTACTGTAGTAGTTGAGCACAATGCCCTCGCGCAACCCTAGCCTCCTTAGCATTTCGTGAGTAGCGCTGAGTAGAAGTGAAAACAGAACCCCGTCTTTAAGCGGCAGACTATGAACCACTTGTTGAGCCAGTAGAGTAGGTAGCCCGTTGCCTCAGCACCCATGTGTGTAGTAGGATGTAGAACGTTGCTAGGGTGCTGTGCTCTTTGGCTATCTCCTGGGCCCCTCCCACACTTGCTCTATGGTATTTGGGAGGTTGTTGAGGTCTACTCTGGCCTCTTCTACGCTGAACACCTCTGGCTATCTGCTCAGCGCTCTCGCTTTCCCCGCACTCTCCTGCTCGCACACTTGTGCATACTCTCACTTGGGCTATGTCTATTCTAGAGAGGACTATGTCGAAGTCTTTGACGTTAGCTATGTATAGCCCTGGCTGCTCCTCGGCAATTATCTTCTTCCCTAGCATTCTCTTCGGCGTGTTGCCTATGATCCCGATGCTAACTTTTTTGCCAACAAATAGCTGGTATGCCTGCTTCAGCTGAGTGAAGGTTGCGCTGCTTGGTAACACGTGCTTTAAAAGGTGCCATATCGTGGCCATTGCCTCGTACTCTGCGTACAGCTCGCATAGCTTGCTATACTGCTTCGCGAAGTCCCTGGAAAGCCCCCTGCCTAGGACTAGGAGGACTAGGGGATCTGTTCCCAGCAGCCTCTCCCCTGTAGCATCGTACACTACCAGCTCAAATAAGTAGTTGCCCAGGGGCGCACTAGCGCTTACACTTACCGCTATAGTCGAGGTGAAGGGCGCTGGAGACTCCTCAGGGGTTACAGTGACTACAGCGATATCTGAGGGTAGCTCCCTAACCTCCACTTTAACTACGTGGTCTCTAGGCCCCCTAACATTCACACCCAGTCTAACTGCTTCACCTGGGTAGGCATCTAACACTCTACGAGATGTAGTAGCACCTCTCTAACTCAACATCCTTTGCCTAAACCCTGCAGCCCCGTTAAGATGCTCTCGAACACTCACCAAGCCCCACAAGACTGGAGCCACACACACATCAATAATTATGCGCGCGGGACATAACTAAAAGCTAAGCAAAATTTTAAATTCAGACAGGTTGTACATTAAATGGATGAATATACAAATGGTCAGCACTGCGGTAGTTCAAGGATTGAAAAAGTACGCATTATATAATATTATTGTTAGTTTTATTGTTAGTTTGTTAGTACTAATTACTATTATTCTATAACATGCAACCGTTGCTAGCAGAATATGATGTTGATAGTGGTAGCCCCTTACGTGTCCTTTACACGGTTCATAGGCGTGGGAATGTAACTTTGCTTCTGCTTAACAGAACTGCTCTGAAGTATGTGGATGGATTCTGGGTTACAGTGCTTAGAGGTATTGATACTATTGATATTTCCTTGGAAGTCGTTAGAATCCTCGAGGCTCCTGTTAAGGAAGCTACAGATGTATTGATAGAGAATGGAGAACTACGTGTAGTGAGGGGCGTTATTTCTGAAGATTCTGTAAAGGTTTTAACAGCCCTCCTACATGCAGGTTTGAAAAGCACTGTACTTAGAGTTAGTGTCCTTAGTGATGGCTCTCTGTGGCTAGTGATAGACCGTGTAGGTGTTGAGGAGCTGGGTGCTGAGAATCTTGCTAATGTTGTTGCTAGTGCTGTTCCAGGGAAGAGGGTTATTGTACAGGAGGTTATAAGCCTAGGCAGACTGCCATCGTATTTCGATGCTTTAGATAGGTACAAATCGCTAGAAGCAATACCGTGCTTTAAATCACTTGGAGAAGGGGGCCAGGGCCTAGTATTAATTTTCAACCACGTGTGTGTCCAGGAAATAGCTAGTCAAGCCAACATTACTTTAGACCAGGTCATAGAGAACATAGTGGATAAGCTACGAGAAGTAGCGCCATTACTAAAGAAGTACTTGTACTCTAGAGAATTCCTAGTAGTCTTTGAAGACAGAAGGGAAGCAATACCTCTGCCCTTGATATCCTCAGCAAACGAAACAGGGATTAATGCGAGCCCGAGCATTAGCACACCTAGTATAGAGCACAATAAAACCCCACTCCTTGAAGCATTCGGAATGATCCTAGTAATAGTTGTAATAGTATTTGTCGTAGGAGCGGCAATCACTATTAGGAATCAAACATAAAACATAACACTACAATTTTTCTCTTACTTTGGCCACCTCTCACCTCCACACCACTTCTCGCTTCTTTCTTCGCTTATTTCCCCACTCATGCACTCAGGAGGCCCCTGTTCGCTCATTTAACACCCCTCGAGAGGCTTAGCAGGTTGCTTAGTGTTGAGGTTTAGGCTAAGCGAGAGAATGTTATAGAGCAGGGCATTTTAAGGTCTTTCTAGGAAAGCCAGATGAATGTTAGGCGAACAGTAAGGAAAAACCGTGATGCAGTGAGTGTTACGAAGATATCTCCTACTTTAAGAACGCTAAGAGGTCTCCACAGGTCAATATCAGTATTAATAGAGACATTACCGATGCGACGATGAACATGTTTGCTATGTAGAGTACGATTGTGAGAAGTAATGGTAGAGCCAGCGAGTACAGTACTGCATATGCTATGTGTTCGCTACTCATGCAGTTGCGCTCTATGATTAACTTAAAGGCGTATCTAGTTACTTCAAATCTCAAAGAGCGATCTCGACACTCCTTGGGTATTGCAATGAAGTGTCCTATTTCATGTAGACATAGTACTAAAAGTCCTAGTAAGGGGAGCAGAACTAACTCTAATAGTACCTTAGGTGGTGTAGTTAGGAGTAGTAGTGTGCATAGAGAATACATTAAGATGAGCCATTTAGAATACGCACGAATTATTTCTGCAAGTATAGTCTTAATGGGGTTCATAGAAGGTTTCAGCCCTCACAAAGATTTTAGGGTATACCACATCCTTAAAGTCGTTAATGATGCTGGTATTGACACTAACAACACAATTAGTTCAATGTATTCGCCACGAAAGTGAAATACTTGCTGAAGTGGGGTAAGAAACGCTACACCTATAACCACTCCTATAAGTAGCATTATTAGCAAGTGTACGCTGATACTCTCTCTCCGCTCCCAGTATGGGGCTACTATGGTGCAGGATATGATAGCAATACTAATGATCAGTAGAAGCCCCTTTAAACCACCAAATCCCAAAATACTGGGCACTACATAAGGTATTGATGTAACAGCAACTCCATATGCATAATTAACTACATAGTTTAGTACGAATTTAAATACGCTGAGACCACGCAAATGGAATACATACCATATGGGGGCATCATAATATCTAGTACCAATAATCGAAATGCCGCTTAACATGTATGTAACAACACATAGTAATGTGAAAAGGGAGTGGAACTTAAGAGTATACGAGAATACTGCATCGAACGACTCGATAGGGCATGGAACATCGAAGTTCACGCCAATTGCGTATGTTAGTGGGGACAAGTGTATGCTAACTCCACAAGGCTTCAATGCGTATACCAAGACCACAAGTACTATTGCTATTGCCACTATGGATAACGTTATAGACGGGTTAACAAGAACAACGTAATAATCTCGCCCTATGTGAACGACCTTGAACTTTTGAACTTCTCTACAGTGCCTCACGAGGATCTTAGCTAAAAGTACACCTAAGAGAACGAGGCTAAGAAAAAGTGCGCTATGAGCTAGTTGGCCGAAATATGTGTACACGAAGAGAATGCCCCACACTATTGAAGCAGTCAACACACTGCTCCTAGTGGACTCTAAAATCACGCTGAAGCATGTTAATGTTAAGATTATGGATAGCAAAGCTCCTTGGAAGGAGCTGAAAAGGGTACATATAATAAAATAAGTAGACAGGAGCCAAGGAGTAAAAGCAATTAGCTGGTAAAGAGCGAAGCGGAGCTCTACTTTTGGCACCTTGACTAAGGGCATGTGTGCTAAGTTGAAAACTCTGTGAACACTGAAAATCCCCCTGAACATAAAAGCTATTAATGTAGAAGCAATATACAGCCACTCGAACAGTGCCAATGCAACTTCTTGGATTAAATAGCCATTAAAGTCCAAGAATTGAAACATTAAACATAGTAAAACTGAAGTCGATGTAAGTATAATATATGTCTTTCTTTTTAAGACAAGTAAGAAGTATAGTTGGAAAAAATTTGATTTCATATCTAATTCCCTGTGATTATTGCCTATTTATGCTCACTTACAAGCACAGCTCACTTTTGTAGTCGGCGGTAGCCATTGAATTTCTACAGAGCAATTTTGTACGTTATTCCAGCCACAGACCCCAAATGTACAGTGCGCACATGCAGCGACATGTGCGAGTATTACTCCAATAATTATAATTACAATGATCTTTACAGCCATTAGCGTTATGTACTTTCTTCTCTTATTCTCATCTGGTATTTTAACTGCATACAGTACGGGGGAGGCTACTAAAGCACCTAACCCTGCTATCATTGGTGAGGCGACATGTTTAATTAAACGACCATCATAACTCGCCTCTTCTTCAGCTACAATAAACAGTTTTGCATCTAAGCCAGTGTGCAGCGAAATGACTATTAAGATGAAGGAGACAGCATAGGTTGCTAGAATAGCTAACAGCGCATATATACCTATTATCACTACTACATCTCTACGCATAATCTACTCTTCCATCACATTTTCTTTGTTTCTCTTGATATTTCTGTAAAATTTTAAGTTTATTAAGTTTATCTTCCAAAATGCTTTTACAAGTGTGATTAAATTGACAGGGGATTCAAAGGACGTGTTGAGCATTGAAAATGTTGTGGCTGGATATGGGAGCTTTCAAGTTATAGGGCCCATAACATTTAGTGCTGAGACTGGCAATGTAGTGGTGATACACGGACCAAACGGCGTGGGCAAATCAACCTTTATGAAAACACTCGCAACGTTACTTAAGCCCATAGAAGGTAACATATACCTGAACAAACGGCCCATCAGTAAGTGTCGAGAAGTACTTTTCTACTTGCCTGAATCTATCGACACTGTCCTGCCTTTAGAGGTAACGGTGCTTGACTACTTGCGAATAATATCGAGTACCTATGGTCTCGGCTGGGATAGAAGGGAGATCGTAGAGATACTTGAAGTATTTGGCTTGCCAAGATCTGAACCAATTAGACTCCTCTCACAAGGGCAGAAGCGAAGGCTTCAATTAGCGTCAACAGTTGTTGTAAGGGGACAAGCTAGAGTTTACATACTAGACGATCCCAGTATAGGGCTAGATGACATCTCAAAGAAGATGTTGTTACCAGGTATTATCAGGGAGTTAAAAGAAAAAGCGATAATTATTATATCTACGAGAGACTACACTTTCGCGGAATCCATTAAGGATTTAACAAATCTCACGATAGACGCAGTCAAATATAGCAGGGTAGTACCAAAACCGTCAACCTCCTCCCACCTTGAAAAAGAAAAGTCTCTTAGAACATAAATAACACGCCTTATTTAATCTCCGTCTATCTCTTAGTAGCGTTAAAAGAACATTTTCCCCATATATCTCTTAATGATTTGCTTCTTAAATTGCCGAGTTTTAATCTAAGCCTTGTACAAGGATAAACATCTAAATTTGGAGCCATAGTTAAAGCCGCTACTCCTGCTATACATCCACTAACTATTCCCTTTTCATGCTCATCCTCTCTTTAGCTCATTCTTGAATTCTTATACCGTAACAGATTCTACAAGGATCATATATTTTTACCTTATAATTTATAGCCTTTCTTAATGCAAAGTCAAATTCTTTTGGATCTAGTGCTATGTCTTTAATTCATTACGAGTAGGGGTTAGGAACTGAACCCCTACAAGAAAACCTTTGTCCTGAAATTCCTCGATAAATTTCCAAATGTAATTTAAATTTAACTTAACAGACGTCTTGTTGGTAACAAGTGCACACCTATCAGCAAAGGCCTAGCCTTACTTCTCACTTCTGTCTTGTTGTAGCCGAGCTTGCCCCTCACCTTCTCAAGAATCCTCCTGGCCTCACCGCTGAGGACCTTGACGTTGACCCTCTTGCGCCAGGGCCTGTCAAGCTTCAACTCACTCACGAGTTCACCTGAGGGTTCACAGGCCTAAGAAATGATGTGAACTAGAATCAGACTAAAATGTTTAGAATTGAAAGCAGTATCATCACAGTTCAACTGTGTGGCGGGCCCGCGGGGATTTGAACCCCGGACCACCGGCTCCGAAGGCCGGTGCTCTACTCCTGGCTGAGCTACGGGCCCTTGTGTATACTGTTTACAGTAAGCTTTATTAGCTATGTTTGCCTGATGTTTATCAATATGATGATAAGGTCCGCTCCTGAGTTGTGATGATAGAACCCGAGTCTGAATTAATTTAATTAGCCTATCAAAATCTTATGGCGATTCTAAATCAAGCACACCGTATTACACCCTAACACATATTTTCCTGCTCTCAGCCTATAACTACTTGTGGGTGGTGTGTATGCTTAGGAAAGCTATTTTTCCACTGGGTGGTTTGGGGACGAGGCTCTACCCCCTCACTGTGGAGACTTCTAAAGCTGTTATAAGGTTTCTCAACAGGCCCTTGATAGAGTTTTCTATTGTTAAGCTTGCTAGGCAGGGCATTACAGAGTTCTACATGGGTGTAAGTGGGTATTTCAACTATAAAGAGGTGTACGATTACTTTGGGGAGGGCCTTAAAATAAGGATGAAGTACGGACTTCCAGATGTGAGAATAAGGTACCAGCCCAATGAGGATAGTGTGGGGAATGCTGATAGCGTTAGGATAATCATGTGCTACTATGATATTAGGGAAGAGGTTTTAGTTGCTCAAGCAGACCTCCTCTTCGACATAAACCTTAGCGATTTCCACGAATACCATTTGAAGAAGGGGGCCTTCATGACCATGGCTGTGAAGTTTCTTGATAGGGAAGAGGATATAAGGCACTTTGGCGTAGCTGATTTAGATAGTGATTGGAGGATTAAACGCTTTGTTGAAAAGCCTAAGCATGTGAGCGAAGCCCCTAGTAGGTATGTGAACACAGGTATCTATATGCTCTCCAAGGGGTTCAGAGACTTTATAGAATCCCCCAAGGTGCTTGAGTACAGAGAGAGGGGTATGATGGACTTTGGCCAGCACATAATTCCCCTAGCAATAGAGTTAAACAAAGGTGTTTACGCATATGAGCTAAAGGGGTACTGGTTTGATGTTGGGACTCCGGAGAGATACCTTGAAGCTGTATTCTACCTCTTGAAAAATCTTTCACCAGAAGACCTAGAGGCTAAGCCGCTTACAAAAAGCGTTAAGGTTCAGGGGAAGAGCAGGGAGTCTATGGAGCTCCACAAGCACATCTTAGCTCAGATAAGTAGTGAAGAGATAAAGGTAGATGGGGAGAACCTCATAGGGAGGCACGTTAAGATAGGGAAAAACGTAATGCTATCCAATGCAGTTATAGATAACTACACAGTGATCGATAGCAACACATCTATATACTATAGTGTTGTCATGGATAGGTGCAAAATAGGAATGAATACAGTGATAAGAAATAGCATTGTAGGAAGGCATACAAGAATAGGTAGAGGGGCAATAATAGAAAACTCAGTTATAGGGGACAATGTTATTGTAAGTAATGGAGCTAAGCTAGTGAATGTTAAGGTGTGGCCCCATAGAGAGGTACCTGCAGATTCTCATATAGAGAACATGGTTCTGAGGTGATCTTCTCAGCAAAGCTAAGCACAGCACATAGTACAGCGGTTAGCTGAATTAGCTGACTAAGTACGTAAAAGCTCTGTCAAGAGCTTTGTTCACTTCACCTAGCCACATCTTTATTATCCTGGGGTTCCAGAACTCTGTCCACCAGTAATCACTATCAATAGCGTGGTAAAAAGCCCAGTAAGCCTCTCTAATGTTCTTGTCAGAGTTCCCAAGCACTTGCTTATACAGCTTGAGCCTGTGATACACCTTCTCAACCTCTGTCCACATATACCTCTGCTCATCTAATTCACCATCCCATTTGTGAAAGCCATTCACCCAGGAGTTAACAGGTATGTAAAGAATCTTCTTGCAGTCATCTCCACAGAGCTTAGAGGCCTCATGACCTGTTGTGCTTTTTATAAACCCCTTCTCTTGCAAAACACTAACATACTTGTAGAACTGCTCAAAGAAGGGGTATGTGTTTCTAGGGTACCTGGAGAATATCATCCAGTTCTCCCCATCTAAAGCTATTGTTACAAGGCCTCTTCTACTCACAATCTGAAGCACCGTATCCAAAGCGGCTTTCAATGCCTCTACACTTGTAACAAAGTTGTTTCTAAAGCCTATCATGTCGCTAAGCACTTGATCTCTGAACAGTATTCTCAGCGCCTTTCCATTATAAACAGCTTTGTAGGGTTCGTAAGCAGAATTCTTATTGCCTAGAGCTCTTGTAAAGTGGCTCTTGCTGCAGAGAACAGTGTACTCAACACCAAGATCACTGTAAATCTCAATGAGCTTGTTGTGCCACGCCATCTCAGGGGTCCACACGCCATATGGCTCCACCCCCATTACATCTCTAGTTATTTGCAACCCAAGCTCAAGCTCATCTCTAATAACCTCTACCATGTCAAATTTGTGCAGAAGGTAACCCAGGATTGTGTGAGCATAGACAGAAGACATAACCTCTATAATGCCTTGAGTAGCGAGGCTCTTGTATTCTTCAAGAGTTTGCTTAACAAGTTCAATTCTCCTATCTGTGGCTGTAACCACTTCACCGCTCTCTAGGGCATAACCTTTTTCTATACCCATAACCCACTGTGCTAAGAGACTTGGAGATAGGTGCACCGTGGTCTTAACCTTTGGGAACCTCTTATAGATTAGGACGTGCACATAGTATGGGCCACCACTTGCATAAGGCTCAAACAGGTTGTACCAAACCCACTTAAACGGGTAATCAGCAAAGAACCTGCCACTAGGGGTGTAGTTTGGTGGTTGATGATTATGCCACACAATAACGAGGTTTACAAGGTTTTTAGCACTACTAAGAACAGGTAGAGACACCTTCTCCTGGTCACTCTCTCCACACCCCTGAGCCTTAGCAACAAGCACTAGAGTGTACTGCGCTGTATTTGCCAAGGGAACCTCGAAAAGAAACTGAGCAGAGATCTCTGCTTCCTCACTTTTTACATTCCTCGATTCTCTAAAAATAACCTTCTCACCTGCCTCAGTCACCACCACACCAGTAAGTGAGACCAGAGTTTCTATACAAGGAGTGTCTTTATGAACAACTACATCAACTTTTGCAGAATCCCTCTGCAAATACATTGCGGAATCTGGCACAATTGCTATGTCCACAAGCTACACCCATTCTAAAAATACACTATACTCCACAGAGTATATTAAAAATTCAAGAGCCTTAAACCAGAGTACAGGATTGCCCTTGGGGGGTGAGGCTATTAAGATAAACCCTATAGGAGTTGATGCTCTGCTATATCTCTGATAATATCTTTAATAGCTCCTCTCTCAGCCCCTTAGTATTTACAAATCCTTCCCTAACCCTAGTCCCTAGGATCTCCAGCTCCTTAGCCACATCATCTAGAAGAAGCATTTCCCTAAGCCACTTTGCTAAATCTCCTCTCACTACATGGTATGCTAGAGACTCTGGGGGTGCTAAAGACGTTGCTATTGCTATGAGCTCTCTTAAGCTCCTAGCTCTATACGGTAGGGGCATAGCGGGCCCTAGGTAGAACTGAAATGCCTTTGAGTATGGGAGCACAATTCTGTGTGCATACACCTTTGGTTTCGATGAAATCTCTTGTAGCACCATTGTTGACAATATGGCTAAAGCCTCAATCATGGCTGTATAAGCTATGAAAACATCTTTGTAGGGAGAGAAGTAGTGGTGAACGTCAGCTGCAGGGCCCGACTTTATAGCCATGTAGTACAGGTGGTCGCTAGCCCCGAGATACCTCCATATACGCAGAGCCTCTCCACCAACAGCTTTTACGTAGGGCTCTAGAGAGGTGTAGATGTCAAAAGCTGTTCGCTGCATGCTATTACCTAGCCATGCAGACAAATCCCTTTCATCAGCCCAGCTTATGGTTTCCCACATAGGCACGTCTATGAAATCCCTAGGCTCGTGCCTCTGCACAGCTTCAGATGGTGTAGCGATACTGACATTACTACGCTTAGACAATTCTATTGGAAGCCACTTGAGGAACTCCAAGACACCTGTAGAGGGGCTGTGGTGCTCACCAAAAGTCTCGTAATCCATTGCTATGAGGATGACGTCGCCAGGGGTGTTCGCCACCCATGAAGCGTACTTATCTGCTGTAAGGGGGTACTGATCCCAGCTCCTATCAGAAAACCTGAACCCTATATCATCGCTAAGCCTGTAGTTCCTCATCAGCACCCTTGCATCACAACCCTTAGCCCTGTAAACGTAGTTTGGGCTTCTCCAGTTAAGAATTTTTTCACAACCCTCTGTCAAAATAGTAGTGTACCCTAGCCTACTAAGCGTATGAGCAATGTCGTTATTATATATGAATTCAGTGTTTTCAGCGACCTTAGGTTCAACACCAAACATCTGCTTCACAGCTACTCTATGGAGTAGCAACTGCTCTGCAAACTCGTCTGGGGAGAAGAGAGAGGCTAGGCTATGGTAATAAGTCTGCTCTACGAGCTCTACGGCATTCTCATCTACAGCCTCTTGAATAACCTCAACAACCCTCTTATCCCACTTCAACGCCTGCTCAATTAGCACTCCACTCACACTCATAGCGAATCTAAAGTCTCCTCCAGCTCTCCTCACAGCCTTTATGGAGTCTAGAAGAATTTTAGTGGCTCTTACATAGCACTTATCAGCAACTCTAGTAAAGATCTCCTCATTTAGCCTACTGTCGAACAGCATATCAAAAAGCTTTTCAAAACCCAGCCTCCCCCTAATGCCATCGCTAATCATACTCCTAAGAACGTCTTTCCTTAGCCTAAAGGGCTGGTGAACTTCAAAAACGAACACTACATCAACCATAGGGCACCACACCGTATTTCACTAAGTATTTGCAGGGTGTAGATTTACACTAACTCAGCTCAGCTTTAAACTCTTACACCTCTGCAACCCCATAAAACCTTCCCCAAACTGCTCCTAGGGATCTGTAAAGGTGTGGAAATAGGCTTATTAACCTACTGGAATGCGGCTTAAGAGCAGTACATAGCTTTGTGACCCCAAAATGGGTTTCACAAACCCAGAAGAAAGCAATCCATACCTAGTTGAGAAACTAAAGGCATTTGAAGTGAGGCCAAGGTCTGTAAGGGATTTGTTGAAGGACATGGCTGAAACAGCTTACCAAGGCAGAGCCCTAGGGGAGGTGTATAGCATTATTGTGGATATGCTGAAAGAGCCTGGGAACACCATATTCCTTGGGCTTGCCGGGTCCATGAGCACCGCTGGGATGTGGAAGATTGTGAAGTGGCTTATTGAGAATAGGTATGTTGACGTAGTGGTCTCTACGGGTGCAAACATTTCTGAGGATATGTATGAGGCTATGGGCTTCAGCTACTACAAAGGCACTCCCTATGTAGATGATAGCGAGCTGCTTAAGTATAAGATAGATAGGTTTTACGATGTCTTTGCAAGTGAGCTGGACTACAGAAAGATGGAGAACTTGATAAAGGAGTTCATCTACACTCTACCTAACGGGGCTCAGTACTCCACAGCAGAGTTCCTCCACCTGTTTGGAAAGTACTTGAATGAGAAGGGCATAGACTGCATAGTTACTGCAGCTTATAGAGCTGGTGTGCCAGTATTCTCACCAGCACTAGTCGATAGTGGGTATGGTGTTGCAGCTGTCCTCGCCCTTAGGGAGAGGGGGCATAGAGTAGTGCTGGACATGGTTAAGGATTTTGACCAAATTGTTGAAATAGGTAAAAGAGCAGAGAAGATGTCAGCTATATACATAGGCGGCGGGGTTCCCAAAGACTATGTGAACCTAGTTGCAGTTATGCAAACCCTTATAGGGCTACTTGAAAAAGGAGAAGAGGTTTATAAACCCTTGGAGTACGTAGTGCAGATAACAACTGATGCCCCACAGTGGGGCGGGCTTTCGGGAGCTACACTGGAAGAGGCTGTGAGCTGGGGGAAGGTGTCATTTAAGGCTAGGAAGAGGGTAGCCTACGTTGATGCGACAATAGCACTTCCGCTAATAGCCCAAGCACTCTACGAAGAGGGTGTAGTTAGGGGAGGTAGGCCTAGCTTTAGCTGGCTCTTCAAAAACTTATAACATGCTTTTTCTCTTATTTACACTGATAAAAGTACTTCAAGCTATAGTAAAACCTGTGGTGGAATTACTGGTATGGCTGATAAGGACATCGAGTACGAAGAAAAGCTCATGGTAGTCAAGATACTTAAGGCGTTGAATAAGTTCTACAGTTTGAGGGACTTAGAGCAAGTACTTGGTGTACCCTTTCAAAACCTGTGGAAGTACATTAACTTAATTGATTGGCATGCCTAGTGATGAAGTAGTTGAAAACCTTATGGATAGGTTTTCTAAGCTGAAAATAGTTGATGAGGTTCTCTCCTCAGAGTCTAAGAAAGCCAGGAGCACACCGCAAAACACAGCTTTAAACATAGGCTTCTTAGAGCTATACTCAATAAAAATTAGTAGGGAGCTGAGAAATAGGGATGTGGATATAGTGCTAGCGCTCTCACACGATGCGATACCTTTTGCAACCCTACTAAGCATAGAAATTGACTCAGATATCTGTATACCTGTATCAAATGAAAACCTGGTTACAGAGAGCGTAAAGCCCTTAACATACTTTTCTCATTCATTAAAAAGAGTAGAGATGCTCATTTACCCACGGCACTGTGTGAAAGAAGGCAAAAAAGTGTTCCTAACAGACATACAGCTCATAGATGTAGATAAGATGGAAGCTGTTGTTAGCATGATTAGAGCTAGGGAAGGGGAAATAGAAGGGCTAGCAACAGTCTACATAGCGAAAGAGGTTGTTGCTAGGCTAAGTCAACTCAGTATAAAAATAGTGCACTACCTAGAAGTAATATGAATCATAAATACAAGACCCAGGGATTGAACCGTAGTCCCAGTAATGTTGGATCACGGTACAAAAACTTAAGCTATCAATAAGAATAATCCATCTGAAAATGGGTGATACAGCATGTCAAAGAAGCCTGCGAAGAAAGCTGAGAAGAAGGCTGAGAGGAAAGAGGCCAAGAAGAAGTGAATTGCTGTGATTTGCTCAGAGGTTACCTAAATCAACATAGCTTTTTTCTTGACTGTTCTGCACAACTTTTAGCTTTATGAGGGCATCGCCTTCCTTTACAAACGACCCTTTTTTCACATAAATTCTTTCAATAACACCTCCTCTGGGGCATGTGACCTCTATCTCCATCTTCATGGACTCTATAATTGCTATTAAATCGCCTTCGTTTACAGCATCACCTTCCTTTACGAAGATCTCAACAACTCTTCCAGGTATTTCAGATGTCACTACTACTCTCTGCTCTTCAGCAACTCCCTTTGGCAACCCTGTTGTGAAAAGTGCTTTAGGTGTTACTTCCACTAAATACTCTCTCTCACCTATCTTAACTCTAAAAATATTTTCCCTTTCGATAGCTATATATACCTCAATATCTCGGCCCCCCTCTTTTAAAACAACCCTTTGCCACTGCATTTACTCGAAGACCCTTGGGGAGTCTGTAGCTGTTGTAGTGCTAAATAAGGCTTATGCTTTACATGAGCGAAGGTGTTGTGAGGCACAACTCTTATTTATCGCTACATTGTTATTACACCTGGGATTTGCGATGAGTGGTGTGAGAAAAGAAGTAGAGGAGCTGAGGAGAATATTGGAAGAGGCGAAGCTCGGAGGTGGAGTAGAGGCTATAAATAAGCAACACGCTGCAGGAAAGCTTACAGCTAGGGAGAGGCTCGAGCTCTTGTTTGATGATGGGAGGTACACAGAGTTTGACATGCTTGTCACGCATAGAGCAACAGAGTTTGGTATGAGCCAAAAGAAGGCCTATGGTGATGGCGTTGTAACAGCCTTTGGCAGAGTTGGAGGTAGAAACGTTATTGCCATTGCGCAGGACTTCACATTCATGGGGGGCTCTGTTGGGGAAATGCACGCTACTAAGATTGTGAAGGCAATGCAGTTTGCGTTAAGCGTTGGAGTACCTGTTGTCTTCTTAAATGACTCTGGCGGTGCTAGGATTCAGGAGGGTGTGGATTCCCTGAAGGGCTACGGAGAGATATTCTCTATGAACGTCGCAGCTTCTGGTTCCATACCGCAGATAGCTGTGATCATGGGGCCTTGCGCAGGGGGGGCTGTGTACTCCCCCGCACTCATGGACTTTATAATAATGGTTTCGAAAACCTCCTACATGTTCATAACAGGGCCTAGAGTGGTAAAAGTGGCTATTGGTGAGGAGGTAACGGAGTACGAGCTTGGGGGGGCAGAGATCCAGGTCAGCAAGAGTGGGGTAGCGCATTTTATTGCCAGAGATGATAGGGAGGCTATAGAGATTGTGAAGAAGCTCCTATCATACATACCATCAAATAGCTTGGAGTTGCCGCCAAGGGTGGAGACAGGTGATGACCCGTACAGAGAGGAGCCTTATCTAGACACAGTGGTTCCAGAAGACTCGGCAAAGCCTTACAATATGTATGACGTGATTCTGAGGGTTGTAGACCAGGGCACGTTTTTTGAGGTTCAAAGAGACTTTGCTAAAAATGCTATAGTGGGCTTTGCAAGGCTTGATGGGCACTCTGTATGCATTGTCGCAAACAACCCCCTTTACTATATGGGGTCTCTGGACATAGACTCCTCAGATAAGATAGCAAGGTTTGTGAGATTTTGCGACGCCTTTAACCTGCCCGTCATAACCTTTGTTGATGTGCCTGGCTTCGTGCCTGGGACCTTCCAAGAGCACAGGGGGATAATAAGGCACGGGGCAAAGATAATATATGCATATGCTGAAGCTACTGTACCAAAGCTCACAGTAATTGTGAGAAAAGCGTACGGAGGAGCGTACATAGCTCTAGGATCTAAACACCTAGGGGCAGACTTCGTAGTTGCATGGCCAACAGCTGAGATAGCTGTTATGGGCCCTGAAGCGGCAGCAGAGGTTATATGGAGAAGAGAGTTGCAAGCAGTTAAAGATGAAAATGAGAGAGCAGAGCTTTTGAAAAAATTAGCTGAGGAGTACAGAAAGAAGCTGGCGACACCATACTACACAGCCTCTAGAGGATACGTAGACGCTGTTATAGAGCCCTCACAAACAAGAAGAGTACTTGTGGAAGCGCTGCGCTTCTTCATGACCAAGAGGGAGACGAGGGCGAGACCACCGAAGAAGCACGGCTTAATACCGCTATAAAGGTGCTGAGCATTTGAATGTGTGGAGGGGCATAGCTAGGGAGGCTATTGGGATTATACGCTATAGTGAATTAGGAGATGCAAAGCTGAAGGGCTGTGCAAAATGCAAAAGCCCAGCTACTTTGGGTAGAACCTCAAAGTTTTTGAATCTGTGTATAGCGTTACCTCTATAAGATCCTCCAAAAGGCTTGTCCTTATCTTTGGTAGTAGCACTGCTTCAAGTTGGAAGAGCCCAGCCATGTCGCTTACATAGACAGAGATTTTAATTGGCCTTGACCCACCCTCAGAAATTTCAACGCGCTTTATGCTTAGTGCTGAAACTGAGTGCATGTCTACCTTGCCTAGTCTATAAGGTATTCTAGCCCTTCCCTCAGCCATATCCAGGCCATCAGATATCTTAGTTATACCACATTCTATAGTCAGGCACTGTGCACCGTACTCTGTAGAGTAAATTATGTGCATAATCTCTTGACGTAATTCAACAACTCTTTTCATGTCATAGCCTAGCTTAGACAGTATCCTATCTAGAATGCTCTTCGATAGCAGAGCCCCTATGAATTCATGGCTCTGCCTGTGGACAGCATTACCAATGTCATGAAGGTACCCAGAGAGTAGCACTATAAGCTTTACTTCATCCAAATTCTTTGCAGTACCATCCCTTAGAGTTGTGAACTCTGTGTCGTGCCTAATCAAAATATTGGTAATCTCCAGCGAAGCCCCAGCCACTATTCTCGCATGGGTTACCCCATGGTCGTTGTACCTAAGCCTAGAAACCGCCATTATGTTGCTCATTTTTAGCAGTGATGAGACTTCAGCATCTTCTTCAAGGAGTTGAAATGCTTTTTTAAGTAGTGGCAAAGTCTCTATGTGTTGATATATTAATGTTGGAGAGACTGTGACCAAGGCTATCACAAAGGTTATAATATTTTATAGGAGAATATATTTTATTTGGGTATTTCACATGAGTAAAAGAGTTATTGAGGAAGCTATAGAGGGCATAGAATCGGAATTGGGTGTAGTAGGAGCTGTGATACTAGCTAAGGGGAGTGTTGCGTGTGAAGAGAAATGCGTGAGAATTTTTGTTGAGGATCTCGAGTCCTTCAAAAAGATACTAGTGGCATTGGTTAAGCAGGGTATCTCAACAGGGGGTCTGCCAATAGTTGTGTTAGAGAACGAGAGGGTTGACACAGTCGAGTTCTCTATAGTGGATTACATAGACGGCTTAATAGTGACCTATACCGCTAGGAGGGAGTAGACTTGCACAACTCTGAAAATGTTTTTCCAAGTTCGATCAGCACTTCTCCAAGTCTCTTCAATTTTTCAACGTCTTCAAGCTTTGCAATGCTGTAGACGCATGCTGAGGTTGGTAAGGGTGTGGAGAAGCTTTTTATATTGCAGATAGTTATGAGGAAAGTGTTGCTAGCAGAGGTCTTTTTAACAACTATTGTGTAGTCCTTAAAAACCTTGTAGCCCACTATCCTTTGAGGCTCTAGGGGCACTGTTTTGAAGCCAAGCTCCCTCATAACACTCTTAACACTACTGCTACAGTCTACTATGTATCTTAGCTCTGCTGTAGTAAATCCTCTAACCGTGGTGATGCAACTCAGCTTCTCTAGGGCCCGAATCCTTATGGCAATGGTGTTGCGAAAGGTGTTTATATGCAGATCCTCAGCTCTTAATCCACAGCTTATCAATGTTTTTGCAGCTCTTATGAGCCCAAAAGACTCTTCTACAGTTATGTTAGCTAAAATAGTAAGCATAGTGATCAGCGTATTGTAGCGTGTGGCGCAATTCTCGAACTCTACGGCGTTGAGCTCTCTATAGATATGTAGCAGCCCTTGGCAATTTCTGAGTAAGGTTCTTGTGGAGGCTCAAACAGGGTTTTTGAAATCTTATGAAGGTTTTTAATATCTTTTGCAAACGGCTTTAGCTCTGGTGGTAGGTATAGTGTTGCTTTTAAAGGCTGTGAGAATCTAATGTTTCTCTTCTTCTTAAGCTTCCATATACCACTATTAACACTCATCACAATTTCAAAGCCCTTTTCCAGAGTGCCTGCCTCCTCTGGCAATGGCATCTTCTCTGGCAATAGCTCTCTGTGAACAGAGGTGTGTTTATAGAGCTTTCTCCATATATAATCAGTTACAAAAGGCATTACTGGTGCAAGTAAGAGTAAAGATGTTTTAACCACCTTGTGGAGTGTGAAAACAGCGCTTTTCTGCTCCCATGCACTATAGTCACCAGAGGTGTTGTAGATCCTAGGCTTCACCATCTCTATATAGTGGTCTGCAAACACATCCCATATGAAGTGGTAAAGTGTTTGCATAGGCTCGTAGAAGTCCATTTCCTCATACCCCTTCTTAACAACGCCTATTGCACTATTTAGTTTAGAGAGAATGGCTATGTCGAGCGGGTAGAGGTATTTAACATCCTCAACTACTGGAAATGAGGAGACAAACCTGGCTATATTCAGGAGCTTTATAACAAATAGAGACCCTGTCTTAATTAGTTGCTCTGAGAACCTGTAATCACTACCTAGCTTTGCTGATATTGCTGACCAAAATCTAAACGCGTCAGCACCATACTTCTCTACATACGGTTCTGGCAAGACAACGTTACCCTTACTCTTGTGCATCGCCTCCCCCTTCTCATCCAAGCCCATGCCGCTGACCCTTACAAAGTCAAAGGCAACTCTGTTGTAGAGTTGATAGACTCTCAAAAGGGTGTAGTAGAGCCAAGTTCTTATAATGTCATATCCCTGTGGCCTCAGAGCCTTCGCCTTACCCTCTAAATACAATTTGAAGACATGCGGATACTTTGTAACACCTGCTGCGTAGAGTACTGATATAGAGGAGTCAAACCAGGTGTCAAAAACCTTTGCCTCCCCCTTGAGGCTCTCCCTTGGGGCTCCACACACAGGACATTTATCCCATGGTGGGGAGTCCTTCCAGGGCCTATAGTACCTCCCTGGCTGTGGAACTAAAATAGAGTTGCAGTTAGAGCACCTCCAAGCAGGAACCTCGGTAGCGTAGTACCTACTCTTAGATATTGGCCAGTCCATAGATATAGACTCTATCCAATTTAATAACCTAGCTCTGTGCTCCTCTGGCAAGAACTTTAGCTCTCTAGCAACTCTCCTCATATCCTCCTTGAATTCTAACTGCTTTAGGAAGAACTCTCTTACGTGGATAAACTCAACAGGGGTGTTGCAGCGCCAGCATACGGGTACATTCCTACGCGTCTTCTCAATCCTAACTAAGTAGCCTTGGGAGCTGAGCAGCTCTACAATTCTTCTCCTAGCCTCTCTTACACTAAGCCCGCTTAGAACACTATCAATCATTCTACCATCTTCATCTATAGCTATTCTCGGCTTTAACCCGAGCTCCCTAATCACCCTCACATCCATTTGGTCACCATAGCTACATATCATCATAATCCCTGTACCAAAGGAGGGGTCCACAGATTGGTGCTCAATTATCTCAACATCATGGTTGTATATGGGTACAACTGCTTTTTGACCTTTGAGGTGCTCATACCTGTCATCACCTGGGCTGTAGGCTAGCACAAGGCAAGAGGCCAGTAGCTCTGGTCTTGTTGTCGCTATAACCACCTCCCCCTCTCCACTCTTCAACGGGAACTTTATGTAGTATAGCTCCGCATCCTCCTCCTTATACTCCACCTCAGCCTCAGCTAGTGAAGTCCTGCACCTGGGGCACCATATGACTGGCCTCTCAGCCTCGTATATGAGCCCCTTTTTCCACAGTTCAATGAATGTTGTTTGAGTTATCCTTCTATACTCCTCGCTATCTGTGCCCTCCCTCCAGTACTCAAATGAGCACCCCAGGGCCCTCCACAGCGCTATGAACTCCTTCTCCACAGCATCTAAATGCTTTTTGCAGAGCTCAAGAAACCTCTCCCTACCTTCAGAGGTTCTAGCAATTTGATGAGGGTTTACACCGTAGGTCCTCTCCACAAAAACCTCAACTGGTAGCCCATTCCTGTCGCCATAGAATGGTACAAGAACGTTGTAGCCCAGCATCCTATATGCTCTTGCAACCATGTCTATCTGAACATAGTGAGCCACCTGCCCCACGTGAGGCTTTCCAGATATGTATGGAGGTGGTGTGTCTATGATCAACGTTGGCTTAGACTCATCAAAAGTAAACTTATTTAAACCCTCTTTTTCCCATAGCTCAATAAGCTCTTTCTCGATTTCCCTGCGCCACCTAGTCTCCTCTAACCTTGGCTTAAACAACTGTTGCTCAGCTTCTATAGTGTTACACCTCACCAAAAACCTCTAAGCCATTTTGTGTCTTTCAACATTAGATTTTATAAGTCTTAATAGAGGGGGTCATGGAAATCCAATTGACACTAAAGCTTATATTTAATTCCGTAAGACAGGTTTACAGCTTGTGAGGCTGTGTTCATGCTTTCACTCCTCTGGTACTTACCATCATCAATAATAATCCTATCATTTCTCTATGGGATACCCTCATTATATAGCATACTGCGAAACCTTAAGGAGCGCATGTGGATTCGGGTAGATGTTGATGGTGATCCCATAGCACCCCCAAGCTCTATAGATGTAGCAGTTGTTGTCCCTCTGTATCAAGAGGATAAGCGTTCTATTGAGGAAACCCTTAAAAGCATTGCTAAGCAGAGGTACACCTATGGAAAGATAGATGTGTACATTGTGTTAGAGCAAAGAGATAGAGGAACGCTTCTCAATGTCATGGACTCTATGCGTAGCCTTCTTGAAAGCGGAGTATCTACATACATATTTATAAATGGTGGTAAGAGGAAGACTAAGGCATCCTCGATTAACGCTCTTCTTAAGCACGTTAAGGAGTTCTACAAGGCTGTGGTGGTCTTTGACGGAGGGGATGTGGTTCTGGATGAGTACTATATTGAGAAGGTTGCTAGGCTTATAGCGGAAGGGTATGGTGTTGTTGGAGCAAAGGTCTATAGAACAGGGCGTAACATCCTTGGTAGGCTGTCGTATGTGGACACCGTCCTTTGGTACAATGTGGGGTTGCCTGGGTTAGCAAAAGTTGTGGGCATGCCTTTGGTTAGTGGGGAAGGGCTTGCAGTGTCAACAGCATTTCTAAGCAAAGTCAATGGCCTTCCGGAGGTCTTGGCGGAGGACGCTTACTTAGCGATTCTCGCCTCATACTATGGTGAGAAGGTAGCCCTACTCGATAGCGTTATCCTAGAGGGTGCTCCAGTGAACTTGAGAAGCCTTGTGAGGCAGAGGATAAGGTGGTACAGAGGCTCTATAGAGTGCCTTAAGGACGTTATAACAAAGCATAGGAAAAATCTTGATAAAAAGAAGCTGATACTTCTAGTCGTAGCATACCTACAGCCAGTAGCACTAACAGCACCCTTTATAGCAGTAGCAGTCCTAATACTGTCAATGGTTGTCCAAGTACCCAGCTTAACAATTGCACTAGCAAAAATAGAGCTCATCTCGATAACCCTCGCACCCACGTACCTACTGCTCTCCTACAAATTCCTAGACCTCGCATTAGTACTAGCCCCCCTCAACTGGGTCTTCCAAGGAATACTAGCAGTAATAGCACTAACACCAGTAAAAGTGACATGGCTTAGAACTGCAAACAGGTCGCACATAAACATAGCTGAGAAAACTCTAAAGCAAATCAGTATCAGCAAGACTCTTCATCACTAGCTGCTATGCATAGTGTATTCCGCTGCAGGTCAAGACCTCGTGGTAATGTGTGGATCTGGGTTACTAAACCTTTTAAGCAGGGCTCAAGAGAGTGTCTCTCAGGTGTAGAAAAATGGCGAAGGTAGTAGTAGATAAAGAGACTTGCATAGCGTGTGGGGTTTGCTGGGCTCTTGCACCAGACATATTTGAGCTAGACCCAGTAACAGGAAAGACTAGGGTTAGAGACCCCTATAAGAAAAATGACGATGAGAAGCAGTCTGTAGGAGAAGTACCTGACGACCTAGCTGAGGTAGCGAAAAACACAGCCGCCTCCTGCCCCACAGGCTCAATAAAAGTTGAGTAAACATCTAGCCACACATAGAATAAGCTCAGTAAAGCTTTTTTTCCACTAGCTTCTAAAACTCATGCCTCTAGGTGAACTTAGGTGGCTGAAAAGCCTGTAGAAGAGTTTCTGAAAAAGTACCTGGGATTGAGCATGCCAAGGCTGGCGCTAGGTGTACTAATGCTGGTATTTGGAGTTTTAGTGCTTGTCTTCCCACAAATCATAGCGATTTTAGTGGGGCTCTACCTTATCATCTCAGGTGTGCTAGTAATTGTCGATGAGTATACAAAGAGCCAGGGAGTGAAGGGAGCTAGCAGTAGCTAATCTTGAGGTTCTTGAGGTTATCTAAAAAGCTGTAGACAATTCTTTTTTCCCTAAGCTCACTAATCATCATAGCTAGCTTCTCTTGCTCTATCCAATAGCCATAGGCCTTCCCAGCGCCAACAAACTTTGCTAGTACAGCTTTCTTCTTAGCATCTAGAGGTGCAGGGTTAGCGTCTGATAGTGGTGTTCCTGGGAGGGGTATGAAGGTGTGTAAGTGAAACCTCACGCTGCGGCTAGCATGCCTATTCATGAACCTCACAGTCTCTTCAAAATCTTCACTAGATTCAAAGGGAAAGCCGAATATGAGGTCAACATCTACAGAAAATCCGCTCTGTGTAAGCACCTCTATAGCATTTTCAACATCTTCAACAGTGTGCCCTCTATGCAACATTTTCAAAACCCTATTTGAGCCGCTTTGAGCACCTACAATAACTCTCTTGTTGTGGGCGAAAGACTTCAAGATATCTACACTCTCTGTGTTTACAGAATCTGGCCTAACTTCGCTGGGAAAAGTGCCAAAGAATATCCTGCCATTAGAAGCCTTAGCAACAATGCTGAGATTGTGTAGAAGTTTGTAGAGAGCTTCAGGATCTGGCTTCACACCATCTCTACTGCCATAGCCAAGCGAGTTAGGGGCTATGAACCTCAGGTCCCTTAGACCCCTCTCCATAGATATTCTCGCAAGCTCAACAACTTTCTCTACACTTCTGTACCTGGGTAAGCCAAAGGAGTAAGTTACTTGGCAGAAATAGCATGCAGAGGAGCAGCCCCTCATAATCTCAATCGGGTTTACAATACCCCTCCAGTATGGGAAGGGTGGGTACAGATCAAGGTCAACGGGCTTAGTCCTCTTTCTAAGGACAACCCTATTACCATCCAGATATGCAGTGCCACACACTCTGTACTCCCCTCTTTCAGCATATTGCTTGAGAAGCTCTGTGACAGTTGCCTCGCCTTCGCCATGAACCACAACATCAAAGCCAAGCTTTCTAAGCGTTCCAACAGGGTCTCCTGTGGCGTGGGGTCCTCCAGCTACAAGCAGTACGCTAGGTGCATAGGCTTTTAGCAGCCTTACTAGCTCTATAACGTATGGTATTTGAGGGGTCGTGAAGGAAAAGCCAGCGACAACTCTTCTACACTGCTTTTGCAAGTCTAAAATAGTTTGAATAGCACTTAATGTCCTGTAAAGCGGTATGCGAAGAACCCTTGCATCCACATTGGAGCTCTCTATAGCTGCTACTACAGCATTAGCGCTATACCTATTGCCCCTGTCAAAGACCATAGCAAAGCAGAGCTCTTTAAACATTTCCCTTACTCACTTATGCAATACGCTTTTTAGTAGCAGTCACCTAAGTAATACTTATATCTTTTATCTTTTGATAGTGTAGCGCAGATGAGATGGTTTTGAGATGCTTGTGGATAAGTGGGGGAGGGTTCTCGAAGGCCTGAGGGTGAGTGTGACCAGCCTCTGTAACTACAGTTGCATATATTGCCATAGAGAAGGCCCTGCGAATAAGGGTGAGGGGCTGAACCCAGATGAGTACAGAGCCGTAGCCTCTGTAGCTACTTCACTAGGCATAGCGAGGTTTAAGCTCACTGGTGGAGAACCTCTTTTTAGAGGAGATGTTGTTGATGTTATCAAGGCGTTTTCAGAGGCAAAGCCCGTGGACCTCTCTATGACTACAAATGGGTTTTATTTAGAGGAGCTGGCTCAGAGGCTTGCTGAGGCTGGGCTTAGGAGAGTCAATGTAAACATACCTTCTCTAAGTAGGGATAGGTACAAGTATGTATCAAAAGTTGACGGTCTTGACAAGGTTCTGAAAGGACTGAGAGCAGCTCTCAATGCTGGGCTAAAGCCAATAACAATAAATGTTGTCCTACTCAAAAGCATTAATGACGCAGAGTTCGCAGACTTTATAGAATTTGCATCTCAAAATGGCTATAGACTGAGGTTTATAGAGCTTGAGCCAATATCTGTGCCTAAACCCGTATTCGACAAGCTATATGCATCACTAGACGCAGTAATGAGGTATTTAGAGGGGGTAGCTGTGCACAAGTACATTAGGAAGTTGCATAACAGGCCTGTGTACGTTTTAGACACAGGCACTGAGGTAGAGATTGTCAGGTGGACGCACAACACAGCGTTCTGCATGAACTGCTCTAGGGTCAGGCTTTCTGCAGATGGTGTGCTCCTACCCTGCATAATGGCGGCAGATGGAGTTGACCTAAAGCCTTTTCTAAGACCTAGAATAAATGTGGAGAAGCTTAGAGCAGCGTTCATAGCAGTTAATGAAATGAGGTCCCCCTACAACTTGTTGCTAGAGAAGTGCAGAGGGCTTAGTGCGAGTAAGGGTTCAAGCCTAGTGCCAAGCGCTAATCAGTTGTAAACGGCGCTAACCAACTTTCTTCATCCCCTCACTTTTTGCTCTGTTTAGCCCTTGATTTTTACTTCTATTAATTCGCGTTTGTTTATAGTCACATCAAGGGTCTTCCACCTCACCCACAGGGCTCTCGGCATCCCTGTGGGTCAGGGAGGCTGCCGAGCCTAACGGCGCAGGGCTCCAATTCTGCGGCTACCTTGCCTAGGCTTGGAGCGGCACCCTCATCGCCTTGGCGGGCTCAGAGGGGGTTAATGTACGCTACTGCATCTCTACGCCAGAGCTCTATGCCTTTGGCTGCTTCTAAGCCCCACTCTCAATGCTGTAGACTATTTTAGCCTTGCGTACTAGGCATGCTGATGTGTATCTGGGGTCTACAATTGCTACAAGTACCCCATGTTCAAGAGCTTTAAAGACTACTGCATGTTAAAGTCTTCTACAAGCAGACATTGTAAACTCTCATACGGTGTTATTGCTCACATTGTTTACTCTCTTCCTGAGACCCTCTAAATTCTCTAAAGCAGTAGCACACCTATGCTTCAAGGCCTTTAAAACTACCTGCTTAGCGCCCTTTCAGCACTAATCAACAAAAACGTTCCCAGCCCTTCCTATTTAAGCTTCTAACTCTACTAAGAGTCTTCTCACTATATCTCCACTCCTTAGGGTACTTCTTTCTGGAGCTCTTAAGCTCTCTCTCCCTCTTGATAAGAG
>Ga0105154_1000166_pt1 | contig 28848 bp, 29 predicted proteins | sample SSWtaG_FD_89672 | JGI IMG/M metagenome (GOLD analysis project Ga0105154, IMG submission 89672) | Hot spring microbial communities from Sandy's Spring West, USA to study Microbial Dark Matter (Phase II) - SSWsed_matched | ecosystem: Environmental > Aquatic > Thermal springs > Hot (42-90C) >... | reverse complement strand
TCATCTATGAATGGCCTAAAGGCTCCTAAGGCATTACTCCCACCGCTTCCACAAGCCACTATGGCATCTGGAAGCCTTTCCTCCTTCTCTAGAATCTGCTGTTTAATCTCGTTGCCTATAACGCTCTGAAAGGTTGCTACAATTGTTGGAAATGGATGCGGACCTACTGTTGATCCAACAAGATAATGAGTTGTTCTTGAACATTTAGCCCATTCTCTAAGGACTTCTGAAACAGCATCCTTCAGAACACCTGCGCCAGCCTTTACAGGCTTAATTTTCGCACCTAACAGCATCATCTTTTTGACGTTTAGTGCTTGCCGCTCGATATCCTTAACGCCTATAAAGATCTCAGTCTTAAGGCCGCAAATATTTCCAGCCATAACAGTAGCTAAGCCATGCTGTCCAGCGGCGGTCTCAGTTATTAAGCGTTTCTTACCCATCATCTTTGCCAGCAGCGCTTGCCCAAGAGCGTTATTAAGCTTATGTGATCCCCCGCAAAGCAGATCCTCCCTTTTGAGGTAAACTTTAAAGCCAACATGTTTACTGAAGTTCCTAGCATAATAGAGCGGCGTAGGCCTACCGCCATAGTCCCTTAACAGATCGTGAAACTCTTTTTGAAACCTCTCACTAGGGTAGATTCTTTCAAAAGCTTCCTCGAGCTCTAGAAGCGCATGCATCAGAATCTCGCTCACGTACATTCCACCGAATCTTCCAAACCTTCCCTTCTCCATGGGGATCACCTCCTTAAAGATTGGAGCCGCAGTAATCATCTTCAAGCATAACTCTCTTAGCCTCTTTAATGAAAGTCTCTATTTTCACGTGATCTTTAATCCCAGGGCTTGACTCAACACCTGTGGAGACATCCACTGCATATGGCTTAACAACCTTTACGGCCTCCGCAACGTTACTTGGGTTAAGGCCGCCAGCAAGCACTAGCGGCTTAGGATAAATAGCATCCCTCATGATCTTACTTATACTCCAATTATGAGTCACTCCAGTTCCGCCGAGCTTACCGGCAACACTCGAGTCCACTAAGACACCATCGAAGTACGCAGCCTCAATGATAGCTCTTTTAATAGATTCGGCTCCGATAACTGGCATAGCTCTAACAATTTTTGTCTTCGGCAATCTTCTTTTAATAAGCCTTAAATCTAAAGATTCCCCATGAACTTGAATGATATCTGGTTTTAAGTACGAGTAAGTTTCTAATATTTCCTCAATACTTTTAGGCACCATAACTAGCACGCTCCTGACACCCTCTGGAACAAGATCGAATAGTTGTTTAGCTCTCTCCAGACTTATGCTTCTAGGTGATGGTGTGAAGCCAACTACGAAGCCTACCATGTCCGCGCCAAGTTTACAGGCAGCTTTTAGGTCCTCCTCCCTTGTTATGCCACAGATTTTCACCTTAACGCTTCTCATAGAGCTGAAACCAGCTCCCTAACTTTTCCTTTAACATCATCAGCCAGCATTATTGCTGAGCCAATAAGAAAAGCCCTTACACCATAACTCCGCAGAATACGAATATCCTCAGCTGACTGTATTCCACTTTCACTAACTATAATCTTGTCGTAAGCACCTACGCCGGACAATATGTCTTTCGTTGTGTTTAAGTCTACCTTAAGAGTACTTAAGTCCCTATTATTGACGCCTATCATGTCAGCATCGACCTCAATCGCAGATAAAAACTCCTCTTTAGTATGTACTTCAAGGAGGACCTCTAAGCCTTTTGAGTGGGCAAGATTGATGAAATCTTTAAGGGAGTATTCCACATAACCTCTCCTAAAAACTGAGTAGATTAGCAGAATAGCATCCGCACCAATATTGGCAGCAGTCTCAATTTGAATGGGATCAACAATGATATCCTTCATTAGTATGGGTAATTTAACATTGCGCTTAACATCAGCTAAGCCGATAAGGGAGCCGCCAAAGTGTTTTGGTTCAGTGAGCACAGAGATTCCAATAGCACCTCCATCCTCAATCTCTCTAGCTAACTTAGCTATATTCGTTATTTGTCTTAGCCTTCCATATGATGGAGAGACTGGCTTAACCTCCGCTATTATTGGCGCACGCGGGCAACTGATTATGGATCCCCTTAAACTCATTTTGGTGGAGACGCTTTCCACCTTAAAGTTAATGTTATAGTATCCGCTGCGCACGGTTTCCAACGCGTCTTTAACTAGAACCTTAAGGAAATCAGCCATATTTTCTTTCAAGCTCCTCAATCTTCTCAATACGGCTTCCATCATAAAATTTTATGAGCTCCCTAAGCTTCCTGTAAGCGGCTCCACTATCTATGGACTCCTGCGCCAATTCCACACCATATTTGAAATCATCCGCCATTCCGCCTACAATGATCCCAGCCGCCGCATTAACGGCCACTATATCCCTCTTTGGATCTCCAGCTTTAAAGTGCCCAAAAAGTATCTTAAATAATATTTCAGCGCTTTCTTCAGGACCTTTTCCAGAAATATGTTCAACACTAGTTCTTTTTATGCCGAAACTCTCGGGGGTGACTTTAAAGGTCTTTATATCACCTTTTTTAAGCCACGCTATCAATGTACTCCCTATTGTTGAGATTTCGTCTAAACCGTCTAAACCATGTACAACCATAGCCTCATCTAATCCTAGCCCCCTAAGCACATAGGCTATCTTTTCCACCAGCCCTACTTCACAAACACCTATTACTTGAGCAGATGGCATTGCCGGGTTAATTAGCGGGCCAAGGATATTGAATACTGTTCTTACTCCAATTTCCTTTCTTGGAACTGCCGCATGCTTCATTGCTGGATGGAATAATGGGGCAAATATAAATCCTATACCGATTTCCTCGATAGCTCTCTCCACAATATTCTGTGGGACATTTAGATTTAATCCCAGATATTCTAGCACATCAGCGCTCCCACACCTACTTGTAAAAGAGCGGTTCCCATGTTTAGCTACCGGTATACCAGCACCCGCAACAACAAAAGCTGCTGCAGTGCTTATATTGAACGTTTTTATTTTATCCCCTCCGGTTCCACACGTATCTATGAGACGCCCCCTCACCTTTGGATTTAGTCCAGTACAGAAACCCCTCATAGCTGTAGCGAAGGCCATAATTTCCTCAACGGTTTCCCCCTTCATCCTTAAAGCTACTAGAAAAGCAGCAATTTGTGAGGGTGTAGCATTTCCAGACATTATTTCTTTCATAGATATGTATGCTTCTTGATAGGATAAATTCAGCCCCATAACCGCTTTTTCGATAGCTTCCCGTATCATCATTCATCATCCCTCAAGAAAATTCTTTAGAATATCTTTGCCCTGCTCGGTTAGTATTGATTCAGGATGAAATTGCACACCTTCGATGGGGTAAAGTTTGTGACGGACACCCATAATTTCACCATCATCAAGGGATACGGCGGTTATCTTAAAGCATTCAGGAAGTGTGGAGCCGTCCACGACGAGTGAGTGATAGCGCATAGCTTGAAATGGATTCTTTATCCCCCTAAACACACCTTCCCCATCATGCTTTATTATGCTCGTTTTTCCATGCATCACTCTCTTAGCTCTTACAACTCTGCCACCAAAAGCCCAAACTATTCCTTGATATCCAAGACAAACCCCTAAGGTTGGAATCTTTTGACTTACACTCCTTAAAATATGCAGGCAAACACCAAAGTATTTTGGCTTCTCAGGGGTGCCTGGGCCAGGTGATATAACAATTCTATCTGGCTTAAGTCTCAACGCTTTTCTAACAGTTATTTGATCATTTCTATAGACTATGGGCTTCGCGCCTAGCTCGCCAATATATTGAGCAATATTATAGACGAAAGAGTCATAGTTATCAATAATAAGAACCCTCATGATCAATGAGCACCCTCCTCTGAGGCAAATTGTAATGCCCTTAGTAAAGCAGAAACCTTATACTCCGTCTCAAACCACTCCTTTTCTGGAACAGAGTCGGCTACAATACCAGCCCCAGCTTGAATGTAAGCGCGACTCCCCTTAGCAATCAGCGTTCTAATTGTTATTGCGAAGTCTGAATTTCCATTGTAGGAGAAGTAGCCCACGGCCCCAGCGTATGGTCCTCTCCTAACTGGTTCAAGCTCCTCAATTATCTCCATTGCTCTAACCTTTGGAGCGCCGGAAACAGTCCCGGCTGGAAAGACCGCTTTTAACGTATCATAACAGCTATAGCCGCGCCTAAGCGTTCCAACAACTCTTGAAACAATGTGCTGAACGTGGCTGTATTTATGGACCATCATAAATTCGGGCACGTGTACCGACCCAAATTCAGAAACTTTTCCAATATCATTTCTCGCCAAATCTACAAGCATCGCATGCTCAGCGCGCTCCTTAGGATCGCAGAGAAGCTCTCGTGCTAAAACCTCATCCTTAAATGGATCATCCCTAACGCGTGGTTTTGTACCAGCTATTGGAAAAGTTTCAATAATTCCATTTTCCACCCTCACTAGCATCTCAGGACTCGATCCTACAATTTGATGCTTTCCCATTTTCAAGAAGAACATGTAGGGTGATGGATTAACCTCGCGTAAAACAGCATAAAATGGAAGCAAGCTTCCATGGAATTTCAACTCATATCGCTTAGAAAGCACTACTTGAAATATGTCGCCGGAGAATATGTACTCCTTAGATTTTGCAACGATTTCCTCAAACTCTTCCTTTTTTAGGTTCACTCTTAAATCTGTGTAGGAGAGGGGTTCAGGATCATAGTTTTTCTCAATTATAGTTTCTATCTCTTTTAGGCGGCTTTCATTAAAATGATAATAGAAAACCTCGCCCGTCTTATGGCTAAAAATTATTCCATCATCGTATATGGCCATTTCCAGATCGGGAAAATTAATGTCGTCTACAGCGCGCTCCGGCAATTTCTCCCAGTACCTAATGGCATCATAGGAAATATAGCCTACAGCTCCTCCAATAAATCTGAAACTACACTGAATATTACGCTCTCCGCCCACGATCTTCTTAACTGGCAATAAGGGATCACTAACAGGAAAACTTTCTTTCTCATCCCTCACCCTATCGTAAATATCAACAATACCATCCTTCACGCTAATGAGTATTTGCGGCTCAAAACCTATGAAAGAATATTCTGCAAGTTTCTTTGAACCCTCAACAGACTCTAAAATATATGCGTAATTGTAGTTTTCGTGTAGTGAAGTGAAAATTTCTAATGGTGACTTTTTCCAGCTAAGTTTAATTAGTTTAAGTTTAGACTTAATTCTCGGCTGTCCAAATATTAACCCTCATTTTTCCGCACCTCACAACTCATTAAATACATAAAAGCACATATTTAAACTTTTATGATCAAAAAAGAGCAAGAAAAATTGAATAAATGTAAACTTTAAATGGGTCTGAGCGTAAAATTGTGACACCATTAGATATTGGAAAAACTATTAAACAGTAGCGGAGGGACAAATTTTATTCAATATACATTCATTACATTTTGGATTTTTCGCTTTGCATATCCTCCTACCGTGAAATATAAGTAAGTCGGCAAACCTAAGCCACTTCTCCCTTGGAACGATTTCCATTAAATCCTTCTCAATCTTATTTGGGTCAGTTTCATTTGTTAATCCAAGTCTCCTTGAAACTCTGCTTACGTGCGTATCAACTATTATACCTTCAATTATGCCAAAGGCGTTTGATAAGACGACATTAGCAGTTTTTCTAGCAACTCCTGGAAGACTTAGCAAATCCTCCATCGTTCTGGGCACCTCTCCACCATATTTTTCCACAAGTATTTGACATGCCCTCTTTATACTCCTAGCCTTGGCACGACAGAATCTCACCGACTTTATATCGTTCTCAAGCTCCTCTAAATTGGCATTAGCATAGTCCTCGGCCGTCCTATACTTCTTAAATAAGTGTTCAGTAACCTTATTAACGCCCTCATCAGTATACTGCGCCGAAAGAATAGTTGCGATAAGAAGCTCGAGAGGATTACTCCAGTTTAAAGCTAATTTGGCATCAGGATGAACTTTCTCTAAAAGCTCAATAATTTCAATAACTCTCCTTTTCAATTCAACTTTTTCAAGACTCAATTCTGCACCCCCAAACAATTATCTATTAGGCATTTTTATGAACTTAAAATTTGTTGATATTTTAACGAAAGGATTAGCAGCCGGAATGGAATACCACATTTATATTAAGCTTCCGCATAATTATTTTTGGAGACATTAGATTCGGGGAAAACTTTGCCCTTAGATCGTATGATTAAGAAGGCATATGAACTTATACGTGAAAGAAGGGTTGAGGAGATCGAGAGTGGAGTATATAATGTTGTTGGAGAGCATGGGACGTACACCGTCGTTAGAAACATAGATGGCTCCGTAACATGCAACTGTCTAGGTTTTATATCAAAGAGGAAGTGTTCACATTCACTTGCAGTTATAATGCTGAATAAGCCAGCCCTATTAAAAGGCATTGGGAAGGAGATTGAAAAAGAGGATAGAGGACGCAAAACTAAACGCTAATTAGGAACATCCTAAATATATAAGAGAACATAATCGCCTCCGTCTCGGCGGGAATCGGGTATAGAACAATGAGCACAAAAAGGACATCCCTCGAAATATTTCGGTTAAAAAAGATACTGGAGATTCTCGGCTCGAAGGAGGGCAGGGGGACAGAGTTAATATCACTTTACATTCCTCCAGGAAGACAAATAAGCGAAATAATAGCTATGCTTAAAGATGAGTGGGGAACAGCTTCAAACATTAAATCAACAACTACGCGAAAAAACGTGCAGGACGCCATAGTCAGGGTGATTCAGAGACTAAAGCTTTTTAAGGAGGTTCCGGAGAACGGTCTCGTCATATTCTGTGGCGCTATACCTCAAAGTGGGCCTGGAAGCGAGAGGATGGAGACTTACGTGATCATCCCTCCAGAGCCAATAAACATTTACTTATACCGATGCGACTCAAGGTTTCACATAGAGCATTTAAAGGAGCTTGTTAAGGAGAGAGAAACTTACGGGGTTATACTGGTGGACTCAAGCGAAGCAACATTTGCAACGATAAAGGGGCGGCGCCTAGAGATAGCTGATGAAATAACCTCTGGAATACCGGGAAAGCACAGGGCTGGTGGTCAGTCAGCGAGGAGGTTTGAGCGTATACGTGAAGCTCAAGTTCAAGAGTTCTTTAAAAGGGTTGCCTCGCATGCAAATGAAATATTTCTACCCATAGAGGATTTGAAGGGAATAATTATTGGCGGGCCTGGTCCAACAAAGTATGATTTTGAAAAGGGAAAATACCTGGATTATAGGCTTCAGGAGAAGATCATAGCTGTTATTGACACGGCTTACACTGGGGAGCAGGGCGTTAAGGAAGTTCTTGAAAAAGCTCCGGAAATAATGAAGAATGTAAGATATGTTGAGGAAAGGAGGATTGTCCAAAAATTCCTATATGAAGTTGGGCACGATACTGGTTTAGCAACTTATGGTGAAAGGGAGGTTAGGAGGGCGCTTGAGTCCGGCATAGTTGATACGCTACTGCTCTCAGAAGCTATTGATATAACGCGCGTAACAGTTAGTTGCACATCATGTGGATATTCATATCATGAGTCAATGAGGAGTCATGAAGTTTTAGGCTTCACACAATTGCTCATTGGGAAGCCATGTCCAAAATGTGGAAATCTAACGCTTGAGGTTACTGAAGAAAAAGATTTAATTGAGGAGTTGGCTGAGATAGCTGAGAATGCTGGCTCAAATGTCGAGATAATATCGCCAGAAACAGAGGAGGGGCAAATGCTACTGAAATCTTTTGGGGGAATAGCGGCGATCTTAAGGTATAAAATGGAGTGACAACGCTTAAGAAAATCCATTATTTCATGCAATTTTTAAGCGACACCTTTATAATACGCCCATTATATCCTAACACAATAGTAGAAATGAAATCTACGTGGCGGAAAAATGTCGGACTTGGAGCTTGAGATAATAAGGTATAAGAAGCTTTTAGAGTTGAAAAAGCGACTTGAAAAGAGGACTGAGGATGAAACAAAAAAGACTAAAGAGGTTAACCCACATGAGATTTTAGATAAATTCTTCGTTGATAGGGCGTGGGAGGTTTTCAATGCTGCAAAAGCGCAGTATCCAGAGGTTGCAGATTATGTTGAAAAAGTGCTTGTTAAACTAATTTTGGAGGGGAAGATAAAAGAGAAGATAACTGGAGAAGATCTTTACGGGCTCTTTCTACGTTTAGGCTTTAAAGTTAGGCTTCAAACGAGAATTAATATTTTAGAGCATGGGAGAATAAAGAGCCTGGAAGAAAAGATAAGGGAGGAAACATCTAATTTATGAGATACCAGCCAAAAAGCGAAGTTTAGTGAGCAGAAGTTCTCATAAGCAATCATCTTTATATTTTGGTCTTTAGAAGATTAGTATGCGTATTACTGGTTGGGAGGAAGGCGTATTGACACGCCGCCTATGCCAAGTACATTAGACCATGACGGAAATAATCTAACTATTGGAGATTGTTTTCTGGGCGAATTTAAGGACAAAAATGTATAGTTATGGTGATATTCTATGGAGGAGAAGTTAAATTTTAGACCGAAAATAAAGGATAAGACTTGGGATCCGGCTAAAGAGGTTCTTTTGTTCCGGAAGTGGCAGGAAGAGGGAATCTACAGGTTTGATGAAAACTCTGAGAAAGAGGTTTTCAGCATTGACACCCCGCCCCCATATGTAAATACTCCGGTTCACATAGGACAGGCGTACACGTACGTCTGGATGGATATCTTCGCCAGATACAAGCGCATGATGGGATACAATGTGCTCTTTCCAATCGGCTTAGATAAAAATGGTTTGCCGATAGAGGTTCAGGTAGAGAAGACATTTGGCATAGTTATGCATGAGACGCCTAGAGAAGAGTTTATAGAAAAATGTAAGCAAATACTTCAAGAGAGCGGTGAAGCATCATTAGACACATTTAAGCGCTTGGGTTTGAGCTGTAATTCTTGGGATCTAGAGTATAAGATTGGCGGCAGATATGAAACTGATGATCCGGAATATAGGCGCTTAACTCAGGAGACATTCATAGAATTCTGGAAGAGGGGTTTAATTTACGAGGATGAGAAGGTCACGAATTATTGCCCTATCTGCCGCACAACGATATCGGACGCCGAAGTCGAATACGAGGAGGAGGAAACCCTACTAAACTATATAAAGTTTAAGGTTCAGGAGACTGGTGAAGACATAGTTATAGCTACAACTAGGCCTGAACTATTATGTTCATGCCTTATAGTCCTCTTTAATCCATCCGATAAACGCTATCAACATCTTGAGGGGAAACACGCTATCGTCCCAATATATGGGCGCATCGTTGAGATCATACCGCATCCATATGCTAAGCCGGAGTTCGGATCCGGCTTAGTTATGATATGCAGCTTTGGCGACTACAGTGATGTTAGAATCTTGAGGGAGCTTGATTTAAAGCCTATATTCGCCATAGATGAGAAGGGCATGATGAACAAGAATGCTGGAAAATACGCTGGATTGAAAGTTGAGGATGCAAGAAAACGCATAATAGAGGACCTTAAGGCGGAGGGGTTGCTTGTTAAGCAAGAGAAAATAATTCAACGTAGACCTATATGTTGGAGGTCTAAGAACCCAATAGAGTTTGTTCCGATGAAGGAGTTCTATTTAAGGCAGGTTGAATTCAAGAAGGAGATTCTTAAGTTAGCTGATGAGATGCGCTTCTTTGCCCCCGAAAGCAAGCAGATACTTATCGATTGGGTTAATTCAATAGACATAGATTGGGTTATTTCCAGGCGCAGATACTATGGGACGGAGATACCATTATGGTATTGTGAGGGATGCGGCTACATCTACGTGCCTGAGCCCGGAAGATATTACCAACCTTGGAGGGAACCGCCGCCGATCGATAAATGTCCCAAATGTGGTGGGAAAAAGTTCCGCGGTGAGGAGCGAACATTTGATACATGGTTTGATTCAGCAACTTCAGAAATTTATATACTTGGCTACTTATGGAATAAAGAGTTCTTTAGAAGGAATTTTCCGTGCTCACTCAGACCGCAAGGGAAGGAGATTGTTAGGAACTGGCTATACTTCACTATCCTAAAGTCGTTCTTGCTCTTCGGTAAAAAGCCATTCAAAAACGTTTGGATACACATGCATGTTGTTGATGAGCAGGGTAGGAAGATGAGTAAAAGCGCTGGAAACGTTATTGACCCGCAGGATGTCATAAGAATGTTTGGTAGCGAAGCCTTCAGAATATGGTCTGCACTCGAGGGGAATATCACTAAAGGTGACATAAGATGCTCTTTTGAAAGAATACGCGGGACCTCAAAGTTCCTGACTAAACTATGGAATATTGCCCGGTTTATATCGTCATTTCCGCAGGTAAGCGAGAACTATGAACTCGCGCCGCTTGACAGGATGATTCTAGCTAAACTCAATGAGTTGATAGGCGAGTGCCGAAGAGGATACGAAGATATGAATGCCTTCCACGCTGGCACGGCTATAAGAGCATTCACATGGAACATATTTGCAGATCATTATCTCGAAGCTGTTAAGCCTAGGGCTTATAACCGCGACGGCCTATTTGATCCAAAACTTCAGCAGGGCGCATGGTACACGCTTCACGAGTGCCTAAAAACAATACTGAAGCTTTTAGCCCCCATATGTCCATTCATAACTGAGGCCATCTGGCTTGAACTATACTCAAAAGAGAGCATACATGTCCAGCGCTTTCCAACAGAAGTGGATGAATGGAAAGATAGCATAATCAATTTGCTACCGAAGTTCATGGACTTTAACAACGCAATATGGCAATACAAGAAGAAAAATAATATAGCCTTAAATCAAGAGATTAAAGAGGTCGTTTACGCACCAATAGATCTAAAGCCGCTTGAGGACGATTTGAAAGCCATGCATAAAATTAAGTTCTTAGTTTTCGGTAAACCGGAAAGCAATGAGGTTAAGAGGATATCTGAAGAAATCTTTGTTCTAAAGAGGGAGGAGAATTAGCTTAGAAAGCTACTCAAATCCCTTTCCCTCCTCATTTTTCCGCCTATAATTATGTCTTTTCCTAAGAGAACGCGCATACCATCTGTAGCAGCTCTTGTCAGTACACCAGTCTTCTTTTCTATTAACTCGGCTTCTCTTTCAGGACCTTTAAGTATCATCTGCATTCCAAAATGGGTTATTAAAGCCATTTCCGGCTGCGTCTCCTCAATTATTTTTATGGCATCATCCGTTGTCATATGCCCCTCCCATGGCTGACCAGATGGTCTTAAAACGGATAGTATCAGAAGCCTCAACCCGCCATAGAATTTTGATACATCACTAAAGTATTCTGAATCGGGCATATATGCAAAGCCGCCAAAATCCTTAGTTTCAAAGCGGAAGCCGACAGCATCTGGATCCGAGTGAACGGCCTTACAGACAGTGACATTTATACCATCAATCTCAAAAGAGATTCCGGGTGTTGCCTCTATAACCCTCTCAGGCATCGCTTGATGATACCTCGATATCGAGCTTTCGCATACATCATTACCTCTGAGAACACTACGAGAAGCTACCAGAACACCGCGCTTCTTAGTTGTTCCCTCACTCATGGCTTCTATAAGTGGCTCAGCGTCATTTGCATGGTCGAGGTGCGAGTGAGAGACGAATATAGCCCTAATTTTCTGCGGATCTAAGCCCATCTCTAACGAATATACAAGTGCGCCTGGGCCTGGATCAACGTGTATGTTGATTTTCTCTTGCTCTGAGATTAATCTTATTCCTCCGGTTCTCCTCTTCTGGGTTATCGTCGCGAATCTCCCACCGCCAGTTCCAAGAAAAATAATCTCAAGCATAATTTATTCATCCTGCCATTTATCAATTTAATTTATTCAAATAACGATACAATTAAATTCTTCTGGAGAGAGATACTGATGGATGCAGTAGACAGGTATAGAGGCATCTAGCCTGATGTGGTGGTGCGTGGTTATGAGGGTGGTTATAAGGATAGGGGGTTCGGTTATAGCTTCACCACCAAATCCTAGGTTAATTTGTAAGTATGCTGATTTGATAGGTGATTTGAGGGTTAGAGGATATGAGGTTGCTATTGTTGTTGGCGGCGGCAGTTTGGCTAGGGAGTTTATAGATTTGGCACGTGAGATTGGGTTATCTGAGCGGGAGCAGGATGAGTTAGCCATATCTGTTTCAAGGCTTTTCGCTCAAATGTTAGCCATGAAGATTGGCGGATACGGGTGGAAGGATGTGCCGATAACTGTTGAGGATGCGGCTAAGATTCTGGCTGAAAGGGGCGTAGTCATTATGGGCGGTGTGAAACCAGGTATGACAACAGACGCTGTAGCGGCACTCCTAGCCTCAGAGGTTGGAGCAAGCCTAATCGTTAAAGCAACGGATCAAGACGGCATATACACTAAGGATCCGAGAAAATATCCAGACGCCAAAAAGCTAGATGAAATCTCATTCGATGACTTAGAGAGGCTACTAGCTGAAAGTAGACATAAGGCGGGCATACACCAAATAATCGACTCCGAAGCGGTTCGCATACTTAAGGAAAAACGCATAAAAACCATAGTTGTCAATGGCTTTAACCCAGAGAACATACTTTTAGCGCTAAGTGGTGGAAAAATTGGGACTCTTCTCCATTGAAATTTATGGCGGCTTCATGCCTCTTAAGAGGTAATCGTCCTGATTATTACACCCTTATTTATTGCTTCAATAGCTATTAGATCTCTTTTTTGAAGCAAATTAATAAATTCTTTTGGTGTTAGGGGTATGATATTGCAGCCGGCGGTAAATCTATATATTTGAGCCTTTCTAAGGGATTTTTGCCGCTAAAATCCGCTATTAAGCTATTAATAAGATATTTATGTCGCTCCATAGATTAAGGTCTCCCGCATATAACCCTATCCAGATTCACTGCTGCTTTAAAGGCTAATCTCTGAGCCCAATTACTGGCTTCCCTAATAACCTTCTCTCTTAACTCTCTCCTTCTTCTAATCGCTTCCATATTTTCTCAATCCGTAATATATGGATTCTTCGGCGCATTTAATAGCGTTACTAACATCTAACCTTGTGTATTATTCATGTGGAGCACACTCGGGCCAGACATTAGGATACAAGGGTTGAGACAAGACTCTTAGGAGAACCGCCATTTACCTTCAAAATCATTACATTCAGTAAGCTCTCAATAGACATTCCCAACTTATAAAGGAAAAAGAGAGTTAAATAGAAAATGAGTGAAGATTATTGAAGAGTGGAACTTATGAGTGAAAAGAAAGACTGTAAGTGGCATTATATGTTTTATGCTAGTTTTCTCCAGTATCGGAGGATTTCTTCTTTAGTTCCAATTAACTCCAGGAATTTTATTAATTTTCTATGAATTTCGACGGCCACATCTTTATTCTCATCATAAATGTTGTTGAGCTGCTTTGGATCTTTAGGCAAATAGTAGAGCTCATTCTTCGGTTTTTCTCCAATGATTTTCAGGAGGCGTTCGAAACCGTCGACTATTCTTGTTTTTCGGTCGCTGGGCAGTTCCTTTAAGGCATCATCAACCTGACCACAATAAATAAAGAACCACTCTTTAGTAATTACAGAGATTCGCTGGCCAGCTATTGGGCCGTGGATGATGCTTGGTGATGTGACCGCGAAGTCACGCCAGACCGGATTTTCCCCTTCCAGCAGCGGAAGGAGCGATTTACCCTGCACTGTTTCAGGGATCTTAGCGCCAGCTAAATCCAATATTGTGGGCATTAAATCTGGAGGTTGGACTAGGGCTTCGCAGCGGCCAGGCTTTATTCCCGGCACACGTATTATGAGGGGTATGTGGGCCACTTCATCGTAAAGGGGCGCTAAACCCTGAGCTGTAGGAGTTACTATCGATTTACCAATGAGCCCATGCTCACCGAAATAGAAACCGTGGTCTGAAGTGAAAATTATAGCAGTGTTATCCCATAATCCTAGCTCCTTTATTCTTTCCAGTAAAAATCCGATCCACTTATCAACCATGGTTACTTCCCCAGCATATAGGGCTCTTACATGCTTTAGTTCCTCTTGTGTTAAGTAGTTGCAGGGCCCATATACTGGATAGATTACCTCCTCACCCTCATATCCAGGATCATATAGTTCCACATACCATTTTGGGGGATCCCAAGGCTCATGGGGATCAAACGTGTCTATGTAGAGAAAGAATTTTTCATGTTTCCTGTTACGCTCAAGCCACCTGGCGGCTTCAATCATTGTTTGCGCTACAAAATAGTCGGACTCATATTGTCTATGGGAGATGTTTCGGAGATATTGCTTGACTGTTCTGTCAGGCGATCTGAGCTTCTCCAGCTTGCATGGGAACTTATAATCGATAGGATCCGTACTGTACCTATCGTTCTCCTGCCCCCTAATCCAGATCCAGCCGTCGAATCCCCGATCGAAATGGTACCCATCCTTTAGTATATGAGGTGTATCAGCTATCAGCATAGTCACATATCCGGCTTCCCTCAGCTGATCAGCAACCACCACCTCATCGGGAGATAGAGGGCTCCAGTCAGTATATGTGAAAGTGTACCTTCCAGTAACGAGATCTTTACGGTGCGGAACTGTTGGGAAAGATGCGGCATACGCCCTATCAAATACTACTGAATCCCGTGCTAACTCATCAAGGTTCGGCGTACGTATCCATCTATTCCCATAGCAACCTAAAAAATCCCATCTAAAAGTATCCGACACAATCAAAATAATGTTCATGCATTCCACCTTTTAGAGGATTCCTTTCTCAAAGCTATATAAATCCTTTTATAGGTTAAGCTTAAATTTGAATCTCCCCCATTACTGGGAAAATACTTATCCCTTATTTCCCCTTACAAAAACTTTTAACTGACCCTCCCGGTTCGTCGTACTTGTTATTGAGAAATATAAAGTGAAAGTGTTAGGATATTTCTCCGTCCTATCCGTGGTTGCCCGTGCTTTATCTTTTGGTAACTATGGGTATTTTGAGTGTTTGCAGGGGCTTCTCCCTCAGCCACCTCATTGCTCTCGGTGGCTCATTGGGGCTACATCAGCGGGGCACCATAGAGCCCCGCCTTACGGAGAGTGCGCCGTCATCGGCAATGCCTGATGGCTTCATTATCTTTAATGTAGGCGAAGATCTATAAGAGTTGTGCTTCCAAAATACCTCAAGCATTCAAACAAGCGAATAGTCTAAGTTAAAGGGTTAAGTATGATATATAAGAATTGTGCGTTAAAAAGCGTAACTTTAAAATACCTAGGAGACTACTTTATCAAGCATCTACTAGGAGGATAGCGCTTGGCTAGAGTTGTAGTTTCCCTAAAAATATTTCCAGCAGATATAGACGTTAATCTAGATACTTTAAAGGAGAAGATAAAGGCTTCCTTGCCGAGCTATGCAGCGATCTACAGTTTCGAGGAGGAGCCGATTGCTTTCGGTCTTACAGCGCTTATAGCCCACATCATTCTACCAGAAGATCGAGCTGGCGGATTAGATGAGATTGAAAAAGGTATATTAAGTATGGGGGATGTAAGCGACATACAAACAATTATGGTGAGAAGAGCTTAATATTTTGCACCCGCCACATTTATATCTGAGAACCTTGCTCTCTCATATTAAGAGAGGAGTACCAAGGAAGGATGTCATAATGGTAAATGAGGTGCAGCTTAGAGTAGGTGATGCTAAGCAGAGGGACGTTTATAGGGGTATTGCTAGAATCGATCAGAAAACAATGGAAAAAATAGGGGTCTCAGCTGGAGATGTAATCGAAATTATTGGTAAAAGAAGAACCTCAGCTATAGCGTGGCCAGCTTACGCTGAAGATCAGGGTAAAAATATAGTAAGAATAGATGGCATAACGCGAAAAAACGCTGGGGTTTCAATAAATGAGTATGTAATCGTTCGGAGGGCCGAAGTTGTTGATGCAACAAATATAGTGCTTGCACCAGTTGACATGCGCCTAAATGTTGACGAGGACTTCATTAACTTTGTGAAGAATAGGCTCTTGGAGAGAACGTTTGTTGAGGGTGATACGACCCTCGTTATGATGCTGGGTCACCCAGTGCAATTCATTGTTACAAAGACTAGACCGCATGGTATTGTCAGATTAACTTATGATACAAACCTACAGATACTCTCAGAACCAGTTTCAGAGATTAAAGGGTTGCCGAGAATAACATATGAGGATATTGGAGGATTAAAGGAGGAAATTCAGCGATTAAGGGAAATGGTCGAGTTGCCACTGAGGCATCCGGAGCTCTTTCAAAGGTTGGGAATAGAGCCGCCTAAAGGCGTATTACTTTATGGTCCGCCTGGCTGCGGCAAGACTCTATTAGCTAAAGCTGTTGCAAATGAGTCAGATGCGTACTTTATCTCGATAAATGGTCCAGAGATAATGAACAAATTTTATGGTGAATCTGAAGCTAGGCTCCGTGAAATATTCCAGCAAGCTCAGCAAAATGCTCCAAGCATAATATTTATAGATGAACTGGACGCTATTGCTCCTAAAAGGGAGGAAGTTACGGGCGAGGTTGAACGTAGGGTTGTTGCGCAGCTATTAGCCCTCATGGATGGCTTACAAGAAAGAGGAAACGTAATAGTTATTGGTGCAACAAATAGACCTAATGCTCTCGATCCGGCCCTTAGAAGGCCTGGTAGATTTGATCGTGAAATAGAGATAGGCATACCTGATAAGCAGGGAAGATACGAGATACTTTTAATCCATACGAGAGGAATGCCATTAGCCGAAGATGTTGACCTAAAGAGATTAGCCGAGATGACGCATGGTTTTACTGGAGCTGATTTAGCGGCTTTATGTCGTGAAACAGCCATGAAAGCCTTAAGAAGATATCTCCCTGAAATAGATTTGGAGCAGGAGAGGATTCCGCCGGAAGTCCTTGAAAAGATGGAGGTTAAAATGGAGGACTTTCTAAATGCCTTCAGGGAGATTACACCAACGGCATTAAGAGAAGTTGCTATAGAGGTTCCAACGGTTCACTGGGATGATATCGGAGATCTTGAAGAAGTTAAGCAGGAGCTTAGGGAGGCCGTTGAGTGGCCGATCAAGAACCCAGAAATATTTAAGAGAATGGGAATTAAGCCGCCTAAAGGCGTATTACTTTATGGTCCGCCTGGCTGCGGCAAGACTCTATTAGCTAAAGCTGTTGCAACTGAGAGCGAAGCAAATTTTATCAGCATTAAGGGTCCCGAGGTTCTATCTAAATGGGTTGGTGAATCAGAAAAAGCCATTAGGGAGGTATTTAGGAAGGCTAGGATGTCAGCTCCAGCAATAATATTCTTTGATGAAATTGACTCGCTTGTTCCGAGGAGGGGCTTAGGATACGGGGATAGTGGGGTGACGGAGCGGGTTATTAGTCAGCTATTAACTGAGATGGACGGAATATCAACTCTTGAGGATGTTGTGGTCCTAGCAGCCACGAATAGACCGGACCTAATTGATCCAGCTATTTTAAGGCCCGGTAGATTTGATCGGCTAATATATGTTCCTGAACCCGACGAGGAAGGTAGGTTGTCCATATTTAAGATACACACAAAAAATATGCCATTGGCCAAAGACGTGGATTTAAAGCTGCTGGCGAGTATGACAAAGGGCTATTCTGGCGCGGATATTGAGGCCTTATGTAGAGAGGCGGCCTTAATAGCTTTAAGACGCGATATAAACGCTAAGGAGGTTACTATGGCCGATTTCCAAGAAGCTATGAAGAAGGTTGGTCCAAGTATAACACCGGATATGGAGAACTGGTATAAGAGCTGGGGTCAACAATTTAAGAGAATGCAGAAGGTTACTCCACCGTTAGTTGCATAAGCATCGGCATTTGATGGTGGGCGTCATAATGTCGGTCAAAACGTGGAAGTTTCAGCCACTTCAAATGGCCATAATTGAGTTTCTTGAGAAGAAGGGTTCGCTAACCGATATCGATCTGCTTGAAGCGCTTAAATCCTCCTCACTGTACAAGGATTTGAGCTTTAATGAGCTTAATAAGGTCCTAATGAGAATGGAGATAGGGGGATTAATTTCCGTTTCATCCTTAACTAAAGGGAGAAGACTTGTGCAATTAAACAAGAAATGATTTATTAATAATTAGGAGAGAAGTACTTCTACCCTAACTTTATCTCCATCTTTAAGCTTTAATTGATCCCGCAAATATACTGGCGCTATAATTTCCAAAACATCTTTACCATAATGGCTTCTAAGAGCGAAAACAACTGCTCCCTTCTCCCTTCCGTTTATTATAGCATGGAAGCACTTAACAGAACCATATGTTCTATCCTTATCCCTAAAGCCATCAATTTTTATACCTGGATAAGCATCTAGTTCAGACCTTAACTTAGCATTTTGTTCACCAACTATTTTTAGGTTAAGTGTTCCTGGATATGGGTCAAAGCCTAGCTTCTCAATGAACTGTCTCCTATATGCTTCCCTGGACACGTAGTAAGCGCCTTCCCCAAGCCCGCTGAAAACCCTTCCCTCAACAATTATTGAGCGGGGTTTACCCTCAAAGATGGCGCTTAAACCAAAATAGATTCTTCTAAGATAGTCTTCCCCAGCCTTAGAGATTCTAATGTAGCTTCCCTCCCTGGTCGCAGTCCGATGTATCAGCCCCTTTCGCTCTAGGTTGATTAAGTGTCTGGAAGCGCTCTGCTGGGACAACCCTATCTCCTTCGCAAGGGTTACTGTTGAAACCTTTATCGTCTGGTTATATGCTCCCATCTCGGCTAATTTATAAAGTATGAAGAAATCCCTCGAATTTTCCTTATTGTTAAGCGGTTTTTCTTTGACCTTACCCATCACGATGTTTCCCCATCATACTTAAACTGTAAAATCATTACTCCTCACATTTTATTATCTTTTTACTCATTGAGTATAGCAGGCATCTTTCTTCTTAGAGCCTTTAATGTTCCTGAAACAAGAAGCACATGTATAGCCGCTTCGTAGCTCCCAATCTTGTTCACTGCAGCCATAGCTGCCCGAACCATTGGCAAAGCTTTATGTGAACAGCGCACTATAGCGTACCCCCTCTTATAATCGTATTCGATTAGAGAGACGTCTGTCTGGCTGGCACCATACTCACCAAATAAACGGATAATGCTGGAGAATAAAGCATTTTGAAAATCTTTTTCGTGAGGGGGTTTATAACAGTCTATTTTTGCCAGAATGTAGCGTCTCCTAGCTTTTTCTAGCAATCCTCACCCCTCTTCACTAGATAAACCCCTGGGCACACGTAATTTTGGCTTAATTTTCTTCTGTTTCTTTCAACAATTTTTCTTGGGTTATCTGAAATAGCCTGCTCAGCAGCATGAACGTCTAAACCTATTAGGTAAGTTAGGAAAACGTAGTCTTCCGGTTTTCTTAACATTTGTGGGCTGCTAGCCCCGCTTGATAAAATTATCGGTACACCGAACTTAGCGGCTATTAGAGTCTCCTTTCTAAGAACATTCAATAATCTGATTCTTGGATAGCCCTCCAAATAAATTAATGGGGTTAAATTAATTTCTAAAGCTGCGCTTTTTTCGGAGGCGAGTTTAGCTTCAGAGGCGCTGAAAAAATGTTTTTTAGGATCGCTTTGAGAGAAGAAGAGTAAGTCGACTCTCTGATCTTTGGCGGCTTGTATAGCGATCTCCTTACTGCTGCAGTAAACCGCGATAACCTCAAATACCCTCCTAACTTTTCTTAGGGTATTCAAAAGATCCTTAGCATTTTTAGGAGATAGATCTCTTCTTAAAATTGGATCTAAACCTACATCTTTACAGATCTTTTTTATTTGCTCAATGTTCTCTCTTCCAGCATCGGTCTGAAACGTTAATCCCACAGCGCTGTACCCTAATTCCGCAGACTTCTCTATAAGAGACCTAACTTTGTCTATTTGATCCATGGGCGGGCAGAGGTGGAGATCGATGAACAGTCTCTTCATGGCAGTAGTCCGATTACTTGACATATTTTCCTAATCTCTTCGAGCTTTGACGTTTTAAATTTTATATGTATCCTTATTGGGTCAGCTCTGCAAAGCTTAAACCTGCCTTTAAAAGCCTCCTGCTTATCGAGTCTAATATATAGGCTTCCCCCACTTAAGTGCAGACTTAGGTTTCTATGCAGATCCTCTTTATCGATCGCTGGAAGATTTAAGGATATGTTAGATAGTAGTAGCTCCGTTATCTCAGGCTCCCTTAACTGGGTTTTAAAGAAAATTATTGGGTTTCCATACTCACCTCTTAAGTTGCTTTTGCTGAAAGATATTTTGTCGGCATAATTTCTAGGAAGAATATTTTTAACTGCTGTAAGAACCTTATTCTGATCCTCTGTCGCATGAGCAAAGAAGCTAATGTCTATGTAGGATATTTGGCTCTTCATTAACCCACTTTCCACATCAATCTTAAGACAATATCTGCTCTCTTTCTTTTAAGCCTTCTTGGATAATTGATCTAAATAACTCTTTAAGGCATCAATGTTTTCTTTGTGGGCCGTCCTCCTTCTAACATCTACGGGAATCCCTATCTTTAATGCCTCTTTAAAGCTTAAGCCAACGGCTTTTAATTCTTCCTTACTAAAGCCTTTACCAAATCGCTTCCCCGTCTTCCTATAAACAATAGCCTTAATCATTCTTCACCCCTCCAAATCCAAACCCTAAAAATTCAATATGAGGATAACCAAATACTTAACCGTTATTCAAAAAGGCTAAAAATTACTCTTCTTTTATAGAGAAGCAAATTTTATTAGTCTTTTAAAATCATTGAAGACATTATGTTGGGTATTTTTTAATAGAAAGATTTTTAAAAGCCTTTTCATTCATGTAAATTTCATGAACATGAGTCTGGTACCAACTAAAATGTTCTTCACTAAGGGCGTTGGCGTACATAAGGATAGGTTAGCCTCTTTTGAGCTAGCCTTAAGGAAAGCTGGAATAGAGAAATGCAATATAGTTTGTGTTTCAAGCATCTTTCCACCGGGATGTAAGATAATTTCAAAGGAGGAAGGACTTAAGCTCCTAAAGCCCGGGCAAATAGTGTACGCTGTTATGGCTAGGAATGAAACTAACGAGCCTAACCGCCTTATTTCAGCGGCTATAGGATTAGCATTGCCGAAAGACAATAGTGGGTATGGCTATTTATCTGAGTATCACTCTTTTGGGGAAAATGCTAGAAAAGCTGGTGAATATGCTGAAGATCTTGCGGCTACAATGCTCGCAACAACGCTCGGCATAGAGTTTGATCCAGAGACAGCTTGGGATGAAAGGAAGAAGATATATAAGGCTAGTGGCAAAATCTTTAAGACAATGCACGTCTGCCAATCAGCTGAAGGGGACAAGAATGGATTATGGACAACAGTTATTGCTGCAGCAGTATTTCTACCATAAGAGATTCAAGTAAACTTAATTTAAAAGAAGAATAAATATTAATTTAATTTGCTTACTTATTATTTGGCGAGTAGGCCGCGAACTTTTCTTCCAGCGCTTGTTAATCCCCTGAATACTCTACCTCTACCTTTTCCGAGCCTAACTTCCGGCAGAAGGGTTCTGTCAACCATTATAACTTCAAACCACTTGTAACGTCCATCCTCCCAAACCCAGTATGAGTTAAGGACTTCAAGATTTGGAAACTTCCTCGCGGCTCTCTCCTCAGCTATCAGTCTTAAACTTTTTGCCGGCTTATATTTATTGACACCCATACGTTTCTGCCTTCTTCCAGATCTGGGCCTAGGCTTACTAAGCCCGCCCCTTCTAACTCTGACCCGCACAACAACGTAACCTGGCTTATCCTTATATCCAAGTCTCCTAGCCCTATCAATACGCGTTGGCTTATCAATCCTTACTACAGATGGCTGCTTACGCCATAAAATTACTCGCTCACGCATAATCTCCTCTACGTACGATTCGCTAGGCTTTCTCCAAGCCTCCGCCATATACTTGTACGCCAATTAGCAACCCCTCACTTTATGGCTATGCTAATAACTAGGCTAAATTTAACCTTTTTGCCATTAAAATAACTTAGCTGTCGCGCTATTTTACAGTTATTTCTTTCATGTCCTTAACTTTAACAACTATTTTTATCAAGTACGGCTAAGCTATCTCAAAGAGTTTTCTGAAGAACTTAGCTCCCCCTTCTCTTTTCTTTCGTCATAAGTCATTAATAAGTAATTTATTGCATCCTTGCTCCGGCGCATCCCTAGTTATTCCAACAGCCCCCTCTAGGCTCAAGCGATGTTGCCACAACATCAGACCTTGGCTCTTTCTGCAAAGGAATTTTTACATATTTCTATTAATGTCTCTTAAGTCTATCATAACTTTAGGCTCTGAAAGTAAGAATTTATGGATCATCCAGCTTAACGTTTTCGAGTTTATGTGTGCGGAATATCGACTCAAGTCATGGAAAGTTCTCTAAATCATTTATGCTCTTCATTATTGTCGGCAGGATTTTCTGTAGTAATATTCCCCTCAGTAAACTAAACCACCTTACGCTTAAAGATGAACTAGAATAATAAACTTTTATATCTCCATTTATGGAGATCATTAGTTGTTTAAGTAATCTGAATTAAATCTTGAAGAGCGGAATAGGGAACATGAGCATTAAAGGGCATGGAAAGCAGGTTAAAGTTGCATTTCAGGGAGAGGTAGGCGCATATAGTGAGAGTGCAATATACGAATTCTTCGGTCCAACAGCCCAACCTATTCCATGTAAGCGTTTCTCAGATGTTTTTAAGAGCGTTGAAAATGACGAAGTGGATTTTGGGATTGTTCCTATAGAGAACTCTATTGAGGGAAGCGTGACGCAGGTTTACGATCTATTTTTAGAATATGATCTTAAGGTTTGTGGTGAAGTTGTCTTAAAGATAGTTCACTGCTTAATAGCGAACCCTGGCACCAAATTAGATTCTATAAAGGTTATTTTTTCGCATCCTCAAGCATTAGGGCAATGTAGAAATTTTCTCGAGAAGATGGGCTGTGAACTAATATCCACATATGATACTGCTGGAAGCGTCAAGATGATTAAGGAGAGGAATATAGTTGATGCCGCCGCAATAGCAAGCGAGAGGGCTGCAAAAATATACGGTATGGAAATACTCGCCAGAAATATATCTGATAACCCAAATAACTACACGCGCTTCTTTATTTTATCAAAATTTGATGCTCCTCCAACTGGCAACGATAAAACATCAATAATATTTTCAACGAGGCACGTTCCAGGCGCGCTCTATAGAGCTTTGGGAGAATTCGCTTTGAGAGGAATAAATTTAACAAAAATTGAATCTAGGCCAACTAGGCAAAGGCCTTGGGAATACAACTTCTACCTAGATTTTGAAGGGCATAGGACTGAACCTAGATGCGCCGAGGCTTTGGAGGGGCTGAAATCTAACGCATTATTCGTTAAAATTTTAGGCTCTTATCCAAAGGCTCCGGAAATAAACAATGCTATTTAGCCCTGTTTTCTTCCAAAATTAGAGCCAAACCAATGTCTACATGCCGACGAGGAGACTCTTTCAGATATTGCCTTGCTTTTTAAGAAGTAAGGTAATTAAGGTAACAAGTATTATAATTAAAGTGGCAGCTAGTATCGTCTGAATTATTAGACTCGCCTTTTCTACCCGCCCAAAGCATAACATATCGGGCTTAATAGGATTTCATTGGGCGTTGTGAATGGTCAAAAAAGCGGATTATAACTGTGATTCGTGTAATCAAGCAATATGTGGAAAAAGTTACCCATTTAAGCATGATAAGACAAGTGATGATGAAAGTCTACATTTCTCCTTAACCTCAGCAGGGTTAACTGGGAAAAGAAGGCTAACTAAAGAAGGAAAAGATAAATAGTTATCATTGAGGAGACTAATGTTCCAAGCGTTGCCGCATCAATCAAGCTATGGAGCACAAGTCTAGAAGGCATCTTAAAACTAAAAACGATTAATAAAAAATGGGATCTCAATACCTGGAAGCATCGAGCCAACAATTAAACCCGGCAAAACAAGTCTCCTATCAACCTTATAAAATAGGTAGGCTATGGGATAATGAAGTGGTGTTAAGGACATTTAACTCACAACCTTTCTAAGTTAATAAGTCTAGGCTAATAATATACTTTCTTAGGTGAAAGTTTTAGAAAAAAAGAGAGTGAGTAGCAGACACTTACCATTTTTGGTTGGTTCAAAAATATATTATGAAGAACAAGAAAAGATGAGGGAGTGCATTTCGTTTTATGAGATAACTGAACCAAGAAATAGAAAGAAGATCAAAAGAGCAAAATCATTATATTTCCGGAGATAACTTTAGAACGGATCTTCCGTGAATGCTGTTTGCATATGATCGATATTTTATGGGGATTGCAGGAAGCCAGTTTATAGAGAGGAGAGGAATCTCAACTAATTTTCGGAAAATAGTTGAGATTTTCAGATGAAGGTTCAAGAGTATTTTTCAGCATAGAGCCGACTTTATCATTCTTAAAGTTTAAGATGTAGATCAATTGAAACTAAGTGGCTTGACAGAGAATTTTTCTTCCACTTCCGCTGAACCAATATAACGGAAGGTTTACTCTACAGAAGCAAATCCAGAAGCAATTATTTAAAAACAACGCTATTAAAGTAGGATCTTTATTTGAGTAAATTCTCTAAAATTTCTTTAGCCCTTAAAATGTCTTTTATTTGTTGAGGCCCGCTTACCTCTCGTTCTATTGTTATTGCTCCAGTATAATTTAGCATCTTAAGCTTCGAAATGAGCAGCGGAAAATTCACTTTTCCCTCGCCTAGAGGCTTCTCTTTTCCTAGCTCCCGCCCGTTAGTTGGATATTCACCATCCTTCGCATGAACGCCCCGAACATACTTACCGAGAATATCTAATGCATCAATCGGATTAGCCTTCCCATACATCAGAAGATTTGCGGGGTCGAAGTTCACCCCAAGATTTTCAGCTCCAACATCTTCTATTGTTCTAAGAAGTGTTATAGGGGTCTCTTGTCCGGTTTCGAAAAGGAAAAACTGCCCATTATCGGCACAAAATTTAGCCACATACTTCAATGCATCTATAAGTGAGATGTAAATTGGGTCTCTAGGGTTTTCTGGTATAAACCCTACATGTGTAATTATGTTTTCGACACCAGCTTCCCTCGTAAAGTCAGAAGCCTTTTTCAAAGCTTTTAGGCGAACTTTCCTTGTCTCTAGAGGAACTAGTCCGATTGTATTTGGGCCATCTATAAGATTCCAAATATACTTGCCAGGCAGCCCAGCCCATATAGCTGTAATCTCAATTCCATACTCGCTGGCTGACTTCTTGAGTGAACGGGCAACCTCACTCTTATAGAGGTTTACGTTCCAGCATGAAACTTGACATGTTGGAAAACCATACCTGAAAACCCTTTCTATCTCTTCGTCAGGTTTTTCTTTTAAAGGAACTATTAGACCTAATCTGATTCCAGCCATACCAAACATCCTCTCCAACGTCTAATTTAGTTCTAGATCATGAATTAAGTTAGGTAATTGAAAATTAAAAATATTAGAAGTGTTGTTAGAGGGATTTTGCTATTAAAAGTTTATATAGGACCCATCAAGAGTTCAATGTTCTTATTTGGAGGCGTATACTTGAGAAAGCGAAGCTGGCTGCTCTTTACTTTAATGGCTCTTTTATGGAGTTTAAATTGGGTTGTTATGAAAATTGGATTAAAATTTGTTGACCCGCTAAATCTTGTCATGCAAAGGCTTCTGCTATCCTCAATAATATTATCCCCTACTCTAATATGGAAGCGAAAGAATCTACCAAAAGATAAATTTACTTGGCTTAAGATTGACGTGCTTAGCCTAATAAACGCTGCTTGTATGACCTCCACAAATATAGGCTTGCTCCATGAGACTTCAGGTTTAAGCTCTCTACTAACCTACACGCAACCCCTATTTGTCTTCTGCTTAGCTGTACCATTTTTAGGTGAAAAGATTAGTTTAACTAGGGTATCTGGTCTCATATCTGGTTTCTTAGGCATAGTCACATTGTATGCTGGAAGCTTTCGCTCTCAAATAAACCTATCCAGCCCATTTCTGTTCCTAATTTTAGGGGCCTTTTTATGGGCTCTCACAGTGATTTATTATAAAAAGTTTTTAAGTCATGTAGACCCGGCAATCATAAATGTTATTCAATTCTCTATGGGAGCAACTTTCCTTCTATCTATAGTATTCATGTTTAAGGGACCGACTTTCAGCAGCAACACACTATACATTCTCTCTCTTTTATATATGTCAGCGCTTGGCTCAGCCGCCGCATCCACAATATGGCTGATTCTCATAAAAGATGAAGAAACAACAGTCATTTCCACATCAAGCCTAATCATTCCAGCTATGGCACTCATTTTCAGCTGGATCTTTTTAGGAGAAGTTATTGAGCAAACTACACTTTTAGGTCTTATGCTAATACTAGCTGGTATATATCTCGTAAATAAACGATAATTCAGTTATTCGTAAAACTAAAAAAGTAAAAACTTGGTTTATCAGTAAAGACCCTCTTCTGCATCATAAAGTTGGGTGCGCTTAATATTAGCTTAGCCGCATGTTCGGCTACATTATAAATGCCGAATGTTAAAGGGTATAGTTCGTCGTTGTATTTGGCAGCAGCTCTCTTCTTCCGATTCTAGTTTATGGAAGGCAAAATCTAAATAGACGACTTACAATTGGCGACTCGGAATAAAACTGGCGAAAAATATCTTAGATATAAGCCGGAAATTTATAACTGAGTTAACAGGACATGAAAGAGTGGCTGCTTCAAAAATCAAATTTTATACCTCTTTGATCGAGAGTCTAAGGAACTTGACAGAACGATCCACTATTCACTAACTCTTAATGAAGTAATTATGGAAGCTACCCCAGCGGCATCTAAAAGAGCAATACACGTTTAATTTAGGAAAACTTTTTCTAACCTCCCTTAAAAACCATTTATGGAGAACTATTGTTTGAAGATTACCTAAATAATTCGCGGCAAGATTTATCCAAGTTTTAAGATAAGGGAATTATAGAAGATTTGCAGATGCGTCACTGAATTTTATTTTCGTAAACCATTTTTTAGGTTCTTTAGCGATCAATTGATAGGAATTTTTTATTAGATCTACTACCTCCTTCTCCTTATCAAAGTCAAGATGGCAGATCTCCTTAAGTATAAAATCTATTCCACGTGGGTAAATCTCTTTTGCAAATAGGTCATCCGAAGGATACAGGTTTCCATTCTCATCTTTTCCGCGGAATAGAAAAGCGGCGGCAGTGCCTATTGAAGTGTAAATTGGGCGTATGGAATGTTTTATATCAAACAATAGAGCCCCAATTAACCTATCATTTCTTGAGAGCTTTCTCGGCAAATCCCTTCCAACGCGATATATTGTATCGCCGAGAGCCCTATTGTTAAATCTTCGGATTAAATCTTCTATGTACTCCCCCATGTTTTCCCTATTAAATTCTTTTGGATATTCGAGAATTAAAGATTCTCCAGACTCCCACATAGCCCTTTTAACAACCTCATGAATGTAGGGATTACTTATGGCCTCCCATATATACTTCATGTTAGGATCAGTAATGAAACCCAAGTAAGCAGTTATGGCATGCCCCATATTATGAACAAAAATCTTCTGGTCCACATACGCCGTGATGTTTTCCTTCGGAATTATGCCTTCAACTTTTGGAATGCCGCGCTTAAATGCTTTCGCGTCCACAATTATTTTATCATAAGCCTCTGCAACCACCATAAGGATGTCTGATTTTTTCTCTTTTTCAGGCATTAATGGAACCATTTTGCCGATACATGTCTCAACTAGACCAACCATGGAATCAATTGGATAATCCTCTGGCAAAAACTTTAATAAGCCTTCTCTAAAGATTTTAGAGGAATCTCTGAGGTTTTCACATATTAAAATGTCTATTGCTCCTTTACCAAGATTATACCTTTTAATTAACCCTCTTGCTATCGTCTCATATATACTTGGAAGATTGTTGACCCCTACAGCAGTAGCTATGATATCTGCTGTCGTTATTTCATCAACAACCTTCCCTATATCTTTAGCATTAACTGCCCTGACATTCTCAACCCATATAGTTTCCGGAGAAACATCTCTTATAATAATTTTGTATCTTCTCCGCTCATTTAACGCTTTAACAATTTCATCTACAATATCGACAAAAACAACTTCGTAACCAGATTTTGAAAAAAGGTATCCAACAAGGGAGCGACCGATATTACCAGCTCCAAATATAATTGCTTTCATAAGCCCACCTATCTTTTGCTTAATGACTTATTAGATTGTTATTTAGAAATATTCTTTCTTTCTCAATATTCCATCCGCTAACATCAAAGAGCGGGGCTCTAGCTAATTTCGTCTAACTTCGCCCAATGATCTAACTTCTGGGTTTTCTATTCTTCCCGTGATTTCGTTAACTGCAGTCATGGGAACAAAGGTAACTCGTATATCATCGGGGAGATGTTTTTATTTCGCTTTGTGAGGGATTAATTTTACAACATTCCCCTAATTTTTCTATCCATTTTAACCTTCAATTTTTAAGGACTGTTGCCTGAGGGCGCATTTTTGGACAGTTTTTCTGTCCAAAAATGCATAAACCCACACCTAACCAGTCCACCAACCCAACCAGCAACCGAAAAGTCGGGAGAACTCACTGGGCATGACGTTTCTAAAGTATGGCTAAATTTTCTATCCATTTAGGCGCTTCTCCCCTCCCTAGCAAGATTACTAACCTTAATAAATGTAAGGTTTAGTCAATCGCCTTCCAGAAAAGCATCTCTTTCTCCGCTTGAAGCGGTTGCTTCAAAGAGGAAAATTTGAGCTTCTTTGGTTTTATGACCGCTCACAAAAATGTTGGTAGCGGGGGGTCGATTTGAACGAC
>Ga0105154_1000165_pt1 | contig 28888 bp, 25 predicted proteins | sample SSWtaG_FD_89672 | JGI IMG/M metagenome (GOLD analysis project Ga0105154, IMG submission 89672) | Hot spring microbial communities from Sandy's Spring West, USA to study Microbial Dark Matter (Phase II) - SSWsed_matched | ecosystem: Environmental > Aquatic > Thermal springs > Hot (42-90C) >... | reverse complement strand
GGTAGTAGCTTACCAGAGGTACGGGGAGCTTACCTCGGAGCTCGGTGCCTGCAGGGAGTCCCTGCGCCTAGTCCTCGAGGAGCTTGGGGAGCTGCAGGCCTACAGTACATCACTACACTCCAACTGCACGACCCTATGGGAGAGCTACCTACAGCTACGTAGCTACGCGGAGTCCCTACTAGCTAACTGTAGCACTATCGAGGAGGCCTACCTAAGGGTATCGGAGGAGCTACGGAGTAAGTACGTAGAGCTAAGCACGTGCAGGGAGCTCTACCAGAGGCTCTCCGAGGACTACGGTAGGCTTAGCAAGGACTACGAGGCTACGTTACTGGAGCTGGAGCTACTGAGGGAGGCTATACCGGTACTAGTATCCCTACACCAGCAGGCTCTCCAAGCATCGGTAACCAGCTTCAGCTACTCTAACGGAACCCTGACCGTAGCTTCAGTAAGCAGCTACAGCGTAGCTGAGGTTAGCATACCCAAGCGTCTAAGGGTTGGGGAGGCTACGGTATACTTAGCGACCCCTAAGCCCGGCTTCGTACTACTGGAGGTTAACATCTCGAGTACCAGCTGCTTCACCGTTGAAGCCGTGAATGTCTACTACGTAGCTAACTACAGTAGCCGCACAACCTACTACAGCAGAGCGTACTGCGGCTACACCACCCTACTTGTCCCAGCTCTACCCCATCAAACACTTGTGAAGGTCCTACCCCACTACCTCGGGGATATCTACGAGCTGGGGGTTAGGTACCTGCATATTAGGTAGGTACCGGAGGTAGGCTCGGTAGAGATCTTGGATACTTACCCGAAGCACGTAATGGAGGGGGCCTTAGCCGGGGTCGTAACCGGGGTTGCAGTAGCTGCACTCTTCCTACTGCTAGTAGAACCTCAAGCTCTTGAGGGAGCTGTCGAGGGGGTACTTAGGTGGCAGATGGAGAGGTACGGGGTACCGCCTAGTGAGGTGGAGGAGGCTGTGAAGCAGGTCGTAGGGGTGATCAGGGTCTCACTAGCTATAGCTCCACTTGCCTACGTACTTCAGTACACCCTACTAGGAGCTCTATTCGGCCTACTTAAGGGGTTCCTCAGCATAAGGCTTAGACTAAGGAGTCTTTATGCGGCTCTAGCTACTGGAGCTACTTACGTAACTCTACTAGGCGCTATCCCGCTGGTAGCCGTAGGCCTACTCTACCCGGAGCTCCTGGAGGTCGTAGCGAGGTACCTACCCAACTACCAGCTACTTACCCTAGCTCCCGCAGCTATCTTCACAGTAGCTCTAGTAGCCTTCAGTACAGCTAGAGGTCCTTGGACGAGGATCGCCGAGGCTAGACCTAGGGAGTACTAGCTCTGCATTAATTAGAGCTGTAGGTAACCCTCTAGGGGATGGTAGTCAGGTTCGACGGCGACCTCGTTGCTAGAGTACTAGAGCTTAAGGCTAAGGTAAGGAGCTCCCTGGAGAGGGTACTAAGTAGGCAGGAGCTGGAGGAGTCCTCCAGGGACTCCCACGCAAGGCGTAAGCCACTACCCTGCGGGATGACTGTCCACACTGGCGTAGGGTGTGGCTACGGCTGCCTCTACTGCTACGTATACGACATGGGGTTCCCAGCTAGGCCGTCTCCCTATCCCCTATCGGGTCCCCAGCTAGCTTACGCTCTAGTACTCAATCCCTACGTAGTACCTGGGGAGTACGGTACCCTACTAGCCTTCGGTAGCGTTACGGAGCCCTTCGCCGAGGTCTCGATAGCTAGGGCTCTCGAGTACTTCAGGTACCTCAGGGACTACTTAGGCAACCCCCAGCAGGTTTCGACCAAGTCACCTCCACCCAACCACCTAGCCGAGGAGTTCAAGGCGTCTGCTGACCCGAGGGTGGACGTCCTGGTGACGGTAACAACGCTCAAGCACTGGAGGGTTCTAGAGCCCGGAGCTCCTAACCCCACCGAGAGGTTCGAGAGGGCTTCGAAGCTAGTTAAGATGGGGGTCTGCGTAACGCTATTCCTAAGACCCGTAATACCTGGGGTCACGGACCGGGAGGTCGGGGAGATACTAGATACAGTGCTAAGCTACGGTATTAGGAGGGTCGTCCCGGGTACCCTCAGGGTTACCCCGAGGATCCTAGCTAGGCTTAGCTCAGCCGGGGTCGTGGACGTGGGGGAGGTTAGGCGTAGGCTTCCGAGGTACCCTAGAGGGAGCGGTGACCAGGTTACGATTAGGGGGTCGGACCTCAAGGAGCTAGCCGCTAGGGAGGCCGCTAGAAGGGGTATGGAGGTCTTCCCATCAAGCTGCACGTCCAACGTATCGTCCCACGGTCAGTCCTGCGCAGCCTGCTCCATGGGTCCCTGCGGTGACGTAGATAAGCTCCCGGAGGCTTCAGAGAGAGACATCGTAGAGGCCTCGAAGGTCCTCGGGGTTAGGGTCGGTAGAGTTGAGGTTAGAGGGTTCAGGGTCCTCGTCGAGTGTATGGATAGACCTGAGAAGTGCGGAATTCTAAAGCACTACCTGATCTCCCTAGCTAGGAGGGTCCCAGTCGTTAGGAAGGCTCCCTAGAGCTTAAGCCTCTCGAGTACGTACTCCACAGCTCTACCCTTAGCCCTCCTAGCTCTAGCTAGTACCTCCTCGGTTAGGTTCCTACCCTCAGAATCTATCGCTACGATTAGGGGTCCCAGCTCCTCTACCTCCAGAACCCACAGAGCCTCCGGTACCCCTAGGTCAAGCCACTCGACCCCTAGGACCCTTCTAACAGCGCTAGCTCCCAGCACTCCGCAACCACCTGGGAAGATTGCGTACACGACATTAAACCTCCTGCAGGCCTCCGCAGTCCTAGCCCCCATACCTCCCTTACCTATTACTACCTTAGCTCCAGTCCTCTCCAAGAACTCGTACTCGTAGGGCTCCATCCTCACGCTGGTCGTCGGCCCTATCGAGACGCAGCGCCAGCTCCCACCTTCCCTAACCATTACCGGTCCCGCGTGGAATACTGCTAACCCCCTCAGGTCTACTGGTGGCGTTACCCTGTCCCGTACTACCCTCCTGTGGGCAGCGTCCCTAGCTGTTACGACCACCCCAGAGAGGTAGACGACGTCTCCAGCTCTAAGCTTAGCTACTTCCTCCTCGCTTACCGGAGACCTCAGTACTGCCCTACTACCCAAGTTCAGCACCCCTGTGGGAGAGCACCTCGTAGGTTAGGTCCGGGTAAACCCTTAGGTAACCCCTCCTCAGAGCCCAGCAGGATATGCTGACCCCTACTGCAAGGGTAGCTGGGTGCCTACCAGCATACTCTACGTGGACCTCACCCACGGTTACTGACCCACCGAGACCCTGAGGCCCTATACCTAGGCTGTTTATAGCTTCCTCAAGCAGTACCTCCAGCTCAGCTACCCATGGGTCTGGGTTCCTAGTACCGAGAGGTCTTAGCAGGGCCTTCTTGGAGAGGCTAGCGGCTATGTCAACGGTAGCCCCGACCCCTACGCCAACGACCATTAGGGGAGGGCACGCAGGCGCCCCGCACTCAGCTACTGTGTCTATGACGAACCTTACCACGCCCTCCCACCCTTCTGCTGGGTCTAGAGTTCTAGCTACCGCAGGTCTGCTGGACCCACCCCCAGCTAGGTACAGCCTGACATCTGCGTAGGGGATACCCGGGGCTAGCTCCACCTCAACCCAGGGTGCTCTAGGGCCTAAGTTGTTACCCGTGTTCCTACCGGTTACCGGGTCGACTACGTTAGGCCTTAGGTACCCTAGCTCCGTACTTCTAACTACAGCTACCTCGATAGCCTTGAGTAGGGCCGACCCGTAGGGAAAGCCCTCCCCTATGGATAGGTAGAACTGTGGGGTACCCGTATCCTGGCAGAGGGGTGCCCTCCTCCTAGTGGCTAGCTCTAGGTTCCTGAACACTGCATCGTAGACTAGCCTACCCCACGGGCTAATCTCCCTCCTGGAGAGCTCCTCAAGCCTAGCGTAGACGTCGTCGGGCAGCCTAACGGCTACTAAGTTTATGAATTTACTGAGGACCTCAGCAAGGCGCTCGGTAGGCTGGGCTCCCAATAGCCCCACCTAGAGCTTAGGTAGCTCCCTGATTAAGCCCCCGGATAGGGCTAGCTTCAGGTACCTCCTGGGCCTCTCGATCATCTCCCTTATCTCGTACTCCAGCTCGCTCCTAGATAGCTTCCTCCTAGCTAGGCCTAGCTCCATGGCCTTCTCAGCTACAGCTACAGCCTCCCTGACGTAGAGCTCGGTCTCCTCCATGGTCCCTATTATCCTCTCCTCGTGGATCCCTGTCTCCTCGGTGTACTTAGCTATAGCGTATGCAGCAGCCATGAACATCTCGTCAACCATCTTCCTAGCTCCGACGGTTAGGACCCCCCTAAATACGGCGGGGAACCCCAGGCTGTTGTTAACCTGGTTGGGGAAGTCACTCCTACCGGTAGCTACGATCCTAGCTCCAGCCTCCTTAGCCTCCCAAGGCCATATCTCGGGGACCGGGTTGGCCTCCGCGAATACTATGGGGTCCTTGTTCATCTCCCTAACCCACTCCTTCTTGATGATCCCGGGGCCAGGCCTCGAAGCAGCTATAACTACGTCAGCACCCCTCATAGCCTCTCTAATACCTCCCCTCACCTCCGGATGGGTCTCCACCGCTATCTGGTACTTCCACGGGTTGCTCCTCTTCATCTCCTCGATATCCTCCCTCTCCGGATGGATGATCCCCTTAGAGTCTACGACTACCACGTTCCTCGGGTTAGCGCCGGCTACCTTGAGGTACCTGTAGAGGGCTATGTTAGCAGCTCCAGCACCTATGAGAGCTATCCTAACTTGGTCTATCCTCTTACCGACTACCTTCAGAGCGTTGATCAGGGCCGCTACGTTAACTAAGGCCGTACCCTGCTGGTCGTCGTGCCAGACGGGGATGTCCAGGACCTCCTGGAGCTTCTCAAGTATGTAGAAGCACTTAGGGGACTCTATATCCTCCAGGTTTATAGCCCCGAAGCTGGGTTCCAGGGCCTTAACTATGTACGTAAACCTCTCGGGGTCCCTCTCCCTCAGTACGATCGGAACCGCGTCGACCCCACCTAAGAACTTGAAGAGGAGGGCTTTACCCTCCATAACCGGTAGACCGGCAACTGGACCTATATCCCCTAGACCTAGTACGCGCGTTCCATCGCTGACTACCGCGGCAGAGTTCCACCTCCACGTGTACTCGAAGGACAGGTCCTCACCCCCCTCCTTAATCCTCCTGCAGGGCTCTGCAACACCTGGGGTGTACCATATCGAGAAATCCTCTAAGCTGGTGATTGGGACCTTGGGGACTATCTCCACCTTCCCGCGGTAGAGCCTGTGGAACCTCTCAGAAATGGACGACCATTCCCTGCTCTGCGCACCTATAACGGCTCACCGTACTGTACGGTTTAAGCTGGGGTAATATAGCCGGCCGAGCACTCTTAGGTAGTGCTACCTGGCCGTAGCTCCAAGCACGCTAAGAAAGTTACTTTAAGCTCTAGGTACTACCTACTTGGGTGATGGGGTTAGACCGCGGAAAAGCTGGAAGCTCGACCGCCCTCCTCTTTCGCTACATGCTCAGGAGGTGGGACATGCTAGCTGCTACGCTAACCCTAGCCTTAGCTGCCTCCTACGCTGCGAGCCTCCCACCAGTCTTCGTGAGGTACGCCATCGACCTAGGGGTTACGCGCGGGTCCCTGGATGCTGTGGTGATGTACTCCCTACTATCGGTGGGAGTGACAGCCGCTTCAGGGCTACTCAACTTCGTGGCTAGGTACGTATCCGCTAGGTACTCCCAGGAGATAGTCCACAGGATAAGGCTTGAGGCCTTCGATGCCGTGCTTAAGCAGTACATGGGGTTCTTCGATAGGCTCTCGGTGGGCCAGCTGATATCTAGGATAACTAACGATAGCGAGAGGGTAGCCAACTTCCTCTCAATGAGGGTAAGGATGATAGCCTACTCAGCGATGCTATTAACCTTCGCGACCTACAACATGGCCTCCCTGGATCCCCGCCTAGCTACGGTAGCCCTAGTGGCTATGCTGGTAACGGTAGCTGTCTACGCTAGGTACTCCACGGTGATAAGACCTCTGTACGACTCCATTAGGCAGCAGCTCGGCGTTATAGCCTCGGTAGCTACTAGCGACGTAGTTGGCATAAAGACGATTAAGGGGCTTAACATAGTTGACTTAGAGCTCAAGAGGTTCGAGGACGAGAACAGGAAGTTCGTAGACCTCAACGTAAGAGCAGCTAAGGTTAGAGCTACCTACGAGAGCTCTACGATCCTAATCTTCGGCCTAGCCTCAGCAGCTGTACTACTCTACGGAGGGTACGCGGTGGGGCGGGGCGAGCTTACCGTAGGAGGGCTAACGATGTTCCTAACCTACGTAGCCACCCTCTCGAGACCTATGAACATGCTGGGCTCGTCGATAACCGATATCCAGAGAGCCCTAGCCTCCGGTAGCAGGCTCTTTGAGCTCATAAGCTCAGCCGGTAGGGTGGTCGATAGACCCGGTGCTAGGGAGCTCGTGAACGTGCGGGGAGAGATAGAGTTCGTGGGTGTGAGCTTCACCTACCCCAGCGGTAGGAGAGCTCTGAAGAACGTTAACCTAAGGATCCGCGCCGGGGAGAAGATCCTGGTAGTAGGCCCCCCGGGCTCCGGTAAGTCCACCCTACTTAAGCTCCTCCTTAGGTTCTACGACCCCGATGAGGGGAAAGTGCTAGTAGATGGTGTCGATGTTAGGGACGTTAAGCTCCAGTCCCTTAGGAGGTGGATCGGCTACGTACCCCAGGAGCCCTTCATATTCAGCGGTACCGTGTTCGATAACATAGCCCTCGGGAACCCAGGAGCTACTCTAGAGGAAGTGGTTAGAGCTGCTAAGATAGCTAAGATACACGACTTCATAGCCTCCCTACCTAGGGGCTACGAAACCGTAGTAGGTGAGAGAGGTATAAACCTATCCGGTGGGCAGAGGCAGAGGATAGCTATAGCTAGGGCCCTAGTTAGGGACCCGAAGGTACTTCTGCTGGACGACCCGGTCGCGAACCTCGACGCCGAGACTGAGAGGTCCCTAGTGGAGGACCTGAAGGAGGTACTTAAGGGTAGGACGGCGATCATAGTGACCCAGAGGCTCTCGCTGGTACCTCTAGCGGATAGGATAGTAGTCCTAAACGATGGAGAGGTAGTTGAGGAGGGTACGCACGAGGAGCTGATGAGTAGAAGGGGGCTGTACTACAGGCTCTACACATCGATGGTAGGTGGGGGAGGTGAGCAGGCAGGCTAGCTCCGTAGCGTTTAGGGAGCTCCTGTCCCTAGTGCTAGCATACAAGCTCGATGTAGCTGTGGTCTCCCTAGCTATAGCCTTCGGTAGCGTAGCCCTCCTGCTATCCCCATACGTACTGAGCTTAATCATAGATAGAGGTATAGTTGGAGCGGACTACGCAGCCCTAACGACCTACGTAGGGCTCTACGTACTCCTAGTAGTCGCTCAGTGGGTTGCTCAGATGGTTAGGGTTAGTAGGACCGAGGTGCTGGGGCAGAAGGTCCTTAGCGGCCTCAGGGAGTCCGTGTTCAGGAAGTACATGTCGACCACCCTAGACTTCCACCAGAGCTACCAGGTAGGGGACCTTGTCTCGAGGTTGGTGAACGATACTTCAACAGTGAACGAAGCTCTGGTAACCGGTCTCCTCAACGTAGTCGGTGACCTCGTCTCGATGCTGGGCTCCCTAGCTGTAATGGTCTACCTGAGCCCCCAGCTAACCCTAGTATCCCTAGCTACGGCCCCGCTGATGGCGCTCGTAGCTAGGGTCTTCGGCGGTAGGCTGAGGAGGGCTTGGAGGGAGGTTAGGGAGAGGGTATCCAGGTTGACCAGCATCGTCGAGGAGAGCGCTTCGGGTATAGAGGTTGTCAAGTCCTTCGGCCTAGAGGACTCGGTGCTCTCGAGGTTCGAGAGGACATCTAGGGAGGTCTACTCGCAGACCGTCAAGGCGTCGGTACTCGCGGGGCTATTCTTCCCGCTCATGGGGGTCACGACGTCGGTGTCCATGGCTGTAGTGCTGATCTACGGGGGCTACCTGTGCTTGAGCGGCGCCCTTAGCATAGGTGTGTTAGTAGCCTTCACCCAGTACGTTAACCGCCTCACCGGCCCGATAAACGACCTGGTCTTCATGTACGACTCCCTGCAGACAGCTCTAGCAGCTCTGGACAGGGTCTACGAGGTGCTGAAGTCTGGGCATGTGGAGTCAGACGAAGGCGTAGACCTGGCTGAGATCCGGGGTGAGGTAGTCTTCGACCACGTCTGGTTTGAGTACGTACCCGGGATCCCGGTACTTAAGGACGTTAGCTTAGTCGTGAGGCCAGGCGAGGTAGTGGCCCTCGTAGGGCACACGGGGGCCGGTAAGACAACCATGGCTAACCTACTGATGAAGTTCTACGAGCCCACCAAGGGTAGGATACTGATAGACGGCGTGGACATAAGGAACGTGAGGAGGAGTAGCCTGAGGAAGTTCATCAGCTACATACCCCAAGAGACCTTCCTCTTCCCCGGTACGGTAATCGACAACATAAGGGTGGTTAAGCCGGGAGCTAGCGACGAGGAGGTTATCGAGGTATGTAAGAGGCTGGGGGTGCACAGGTTCATAGAGAGGCTTCCCAACGGGTACTACACGGACGTCGGGGAGGTCGGTAAGAGGCTCTCCACGGGGGAGAAGCAGCTCATAGCTATAGCTAGGGCCATGCTTAAGGACGCTAAGGTGGTGATAGTCGATGAAGCTCTCTCAAGTGTCGATACGGAGACCGAGGGGATCCTGAGGAAAGCCCTTAGGGAGCTCCTAAGGGGTAGGACCGGCATAGTGATAGCCCACAGGCTGACGATGGCTAGGGACTGCGATAGGGTAGTAGTGCTAGCAGACGGTAGGATAGTAGAGCAGGGTACCTTCAGCGAGCTCCTAGCTAAGCGCGGGGTGTTCTACAGCATGTACGTATCCCAGGTAGGTGGAGTTGAGGAGATAGCGGCGGCGCAGGAAGCGAGGTAGCCCGCAGACCTGCGGGGCTTTAGAGGGGTTTAGATATCGTACCTACCCCACTTAATACCCTCAAACCCCCAGCCCGTATTACCCTGGGCGCTAGTAAGCCCTCCTAAACGTGGGGCGCCGGACCGAAGCCGTATTAAGCGCTTACACGATTTAACCGGGTCTACCACAAAATAGCCGGCGGTGCCAGCTTGAAGCGTCTAGGATACTTCCTCCACATCTCCCCATCCGGTAGGATCATAGTTAAACTAAGCTTGCCTAGCCCCCCTAAGCTAGGGTCTAAGGTCTTCAGCTCTAGGGGTGAGCTAATAGGGGTTGTAGTAGACATCATAGGCCCCGTTAAGGCCCCCTACGCTGTAGTTAAGCCGATTAAGCAGGAGGTATCACTAACGAAGTACGAGGAGCTGTTCGTTAGGTGATACTCTGTGACCTGCCGAGAGGAGAGCGTAGTCTACGACGAGTTCAGGGGGGAGCTGGTCTGCCTGGATACTGGTGAGGTACTCGAGGATAGGCTCGTAGACCTAGGTAGGGAGTGGCGCTCGTTCGATAGCGCTACAAACAGGGAGCGAGCTGAGACCCCTAACACCCTTAAGGTACACGACATGGGGCTACACACCGAGATCGACGGGACCACCTGGATAGGTAGGAGGCTCGCCGAGCTCAACAACCTAAGTAGAGTGGTCTCGTCAGACGACAGGAAGATGGTTAAGGCGCTTAAGCTAGCCAACGACGTTATAAACAGGCTCCAGACCCCTACGGCAGCTAAGCTTAAGGAGGAGGTAGGGCTCATACTGAGGAAGTTAGTTAAGAGCGGGGTCGTAGGTAAGAGGAGGCTCAACGCCTACGTAGCTGCGGCTATAATAGCAGCCGCGGAGAGCCTTAACGTACCCATAGACCGGAGGTTCGTGCTGAGCTATTGCGGGGTCACCGTTAGCGAGCTCTGGGAGGCTATGATGAAGATACGCAGGGACCTCGGCATAGTTAAGTCCAAGACCTACGACCCGAGAACCCTGGTGGTCACTCTCTCACATAAGGCTGGGCTACCTACCCAGGTAGCGACCCTAGCCATAAGGATAGTGGAAGCAGGTAGGGAGTCCGGAGCTCTCCTCAGTAGGGGTCCGCAGGGTGTTGCAGCAGCAGCTCTTTACGTAGCCTCGATACTCATGGACATCAGGAAGACCCAGACAGCTATATCGAGGAGTACGGAGGTATCCGAGGTAACCATAAGGAACAGGTACAAGGACATAATAGACGGGGTACTGGTTGAGGTAAACCTCTAGCTAGGTAGCGCTACCTGCGGTCGGATCCCTAGGCTAAAGCACGACGTAGTAGGTAAGCTTTTTACTCGGCCCCCCGCCTAGGTAGTGGTGTGAGCCATTGATACCCGGCCTCACAGCCTACATCGACAGCGAGCTGGAGGGCTACGCCTCCGTAACCCTAGCACCGCCCTACCCACACCCGTGCCTATCGTTCAGCCAGCCGGCTAGGTCCTCCATAAGCCTTAGGAGAAGCCCTAGGGTAGCCCTCCTCTTCGTAGTCCTTAGGGGACGCTCGAGACCTGAGGACGTAAGCTGGAGGGTGCTAGTTAACGGAGTTAAGGTCTCGAGAGTCTTCAAGCCCCAGCACACGGCTAACCTAGGTGAGTTCTACTATACCTACGTAGCCGACGTAACCCCGGTACTCTCGAGCTCCACCTATGCTGACGTGTACGTAGGTTGCCACGCGTACGAGACCTATGTGGAGGCCGTGGGCATAGTCGGTGTGTACCCTGAGGACTTCAGGTCCAAGGTGAGGGTCTACGCAGGTATATCAAGGGTAAACCCGGCGAGCTCCATCGACCTAGGTGAGGGGGGCTTCCACGTGGTATGGTTAGTCGGTAGCGGTAGGGGCGAGGTCCTAGTAGGCCTCGAGAGAGCTGAGGTAAGCCAGGTCTTCGAGCTAGGTTACCTAACCCAGGGTAGCAGGCTCGACTTACGCGGGTCCCTAAGCATTTACGTAGCTACAGCTAGTAGCCTTAGCGGTAGACCTCCGGAGCTAGTGCTTGAAGCTAGGAATGTGGAGGGCGGTAGGGTTAGGCTAGCGATAACTAACGTAGGTAGCTACACGGCTAGAGACGCTGAGCTGAGGATCCAGAGAGGGGGTAACACCGTTCAGAGGGCTACGCTAGGTGATGTGAAGCCCGGTCAGGTAGTGGAGGTAGACCTAGAGCTACCCTCTACAAGCAACGCCTCCGCTAAGCTTACCTACGAGTTCTGCGGTATCAGCTTCGTACGCCTAGCCCCCCTAACCACCTAACCCTACCCCCGGTCTACCGACAAACCTCTGGTTCTTAGCTGCAGCTAGCCGTAGACCTTCAGGTACCTGTAGGCTAGTAGTGAGTGGAGAGCCGTACCCTTCCACAGCACGTCTTCATCTACGTCGAACTTGGGGTGGTGGTGTGGGTACACTATCCCCTTAGCCTCGTTCCTAACGCCGAGTATTATGAAGGCTCCGGGTACCTTCTGCAGGTAGAAGGAGAAGTCCTCAGCCCCCATACTCATCGGAGCCTCAGCGGTAGGTCCGAGCTCGCTAGCCGTAGCTAGGACGAAGCTAGCCAGCTCCGGGTTGTTGACTACCGGCGGGTACGGTATCCCGACTACCTCTAGGCTACCCTCGCAGTCCCAGGCTACTGAGTAGTGCTTAACTATGGACTCCAGCCTAGCTAGGACCCTATCCCTTAGGTTCATGTCGAAAACCCTTAGAGTACCGTAGATCTCCACTACATCCGGTATGACATTACTTGCCCTACTAGCCTCGAACCTAGGTGTCGATATGACTATTGGTGTAAACGGGTCTACACTCCTACTAACTACCTTCTGAATAGCGTTGTATATATCTACAGCAGGTACTGTCGGGTCCCTAGTTAGCTCCGGGTGTGCTGCGTGCCCTCCTAACCCCTTAATCCTGATGACAAATGAGGTGGAGGAGGCATTCATAGGCCCTCCCCTAGTAGCTATAACCCCCGCTGGTAACTCAGACCAAACGTGTAACCCGAAGATAGCGCTAACACCCTCTAGCTCGCCCTCCTCCACTATCCTCTTAGCCCCGGCACCCCCCTCCTCAGCTGGCTGGAAGATTAGCTTAACGCTACCCCTAAGCTCATCCCGGACCTCGCTCAGGACCCTAGCGGCCCCCAGTAGCATAGCCACGTGAGCGTCGTGACCGCACGCATGCATCTTACCCGGGACCCTCGACCTGTAGGGGACATCGTTCTCCTCCTGAATGGGTAGGGCGTCCATATCGGCCCTCAGAGCTACCACCCTACTTCCCCTACCTCTGATCAGCCCTACGACCCCGGTGCCAGCAACCCTGCGGGTCTCCACGCCGATGGACCTCAGCTCCTCCTCAACTAGCTGGGCAGTCCTAAACTCCTCGTACCTAAGCTCAGGATAGGAGTGTACGTCCCTCCTAATCCTAATAATGTAGTCGCTTAGGGACTTAGAGAGCTCGATGATCCTACTCTCGACAGGGTCTACCACCAATACGTACACCGCCTACAGTAGAAGCTCTAGGGATATAACTTCATAACCTTACCTACGTAGGGTAAAGAGGGGGTACGTAACGCCGTTAACAACATACCACCTAGCTTCCGGCCTACTAGTAGGTTTCCTACTCAGGAAGTACGTCTACTGGCCGAGCCTCCTCGTAGCTACAGTAGTAGTTGACGTCGAACCCCTAGCCGCTCTCCTCGGGTTTACCCGCGGCTACCCCCTACACGGCTACCTACATACCTACCTAGCATCGGTAGTCCTCGGAGCTACCGTAGGTTACCTACTCTACGCTACTAGAGCTCTCACCTACCCCCTCTTCAGGAGCCTCCACCTAGCTGAGGAGGAGCCTACGGCTACTAGCTCCTCCCTAGGTGGGGTAGTAGGATGGGCCCTCCACGTAACTATGGATTCACCTATCTACAGCGATATAAGGCCCCTCCTACCTGCTCAGCATAACCCACTCTACGTGGGGTACTCTACCGGTCTCCAGGTACTCTGGGATGCTGTACTAGTTTGCGGGCTGGCGACCTACTTCACCTACCTCTACAGGAATGTCCAGCGAAGAGGTGAGCGGGTAGGTGGGCTACAGCTCGGAGCGCTAATGGTTTTGGCAGGCCTCCTCGTAGCTCCTATGGGGCTCGGGGAGGGCCTCTACGTTGACTCGTGGTTCTATGCTGTGGTGGGTGAGTTCACAGCGCTAGTAGGCCTAGCCCTAGCCACGCGCTCCCTCCTAGCCCTCGGATACCTCAGTAGAGCTAGGTCTAGGCTTATCCTAGTACTAGCGGTAGTCGCCGTAGTTCTGTTCAATGCCTTCAACACCCCGGTGAACCCGTACGTATCTGGCTACTCGATCCTAGCCTCCTGGGCTCTAGTACTGACCGTAGCTCTACTCCTCAGAGGGCCCCTCGATAGGCTTAGCCTTAGGTTCTGGAGGCTTAGGCTACCACTTGGGGGTCTACTCGTAGTGAGCTGCGCTCTCTCGATAGTCGTAGTAGGGGTGCCTCTGCTACTACTGACCCTACTCCTACTAGCAGCTAAGGCTCGGGAAGCTACGTAGGGTAGCCGGGGGCTAGGCCCGGACCTAGCTGGGCATCCCAGCAGTACTAACTAGGTTACGACCCTAGTTAGCTGCCCCCTCTCTACGGCTAACCTTAGCTCCCTAGCTATCCTCCTACCGGTGCTCATGGGCTCCCCCCAGTAGAGGTAGGAGTACGGGCTCCCGTCTATGTATAGGTTGGTACCTGCTACTATCCTCCCGGAGAACTCGAAGACCTTTATCCCCAGATCCCTATCCACTACGCTCTCCAGGCAGAAGGGCCCTATGATACCTGGTGGGAGCTTCTCTTGGGTTACCCTAACGAACCTCATCCCCAGCTCCAGGACCTCCGGTAGTAGGCTCTCGCGTAGGACTAGGGGTACGTTGCCGACTACCGTAAAGGTGGGCTCCAGCCCGAGCTCTAGGGATATGGGTACCGGGATCCTCCTTAAGCCGTCTACGTCGGACTCGTACCTTATATCGGCACCGAGGATCTCGGTCCTCCCCAGTATAGGGCTGTGGAAGTAGTGGAAGTACGCTGTTACACCTACTAGGTACTCCTGGAGGAGTACCTCGCTGGGGTCCTTAATTAAGCCCGACCTAACTAGGTTCTCGACCCTGCGTTCGACCTCCTGAGGTGACTTAGCTATGAAGTAGCCTCTACCACCTTTAGCCCCCGGTAGCTTAGCGATCACCACCCCCTCGAAGCTCTCCCCGACCCTGTAGACCTTAGGTACGGGTATACCGGCTTCCCTAAGTAGCGCTACCTTAGCCCACTGGTCGGCCTCAACCCTGTAGAGGCTTCTAAGACCGAGTATGGGTAGGGGTAGGCTAGTAGCGCAGTCCAGCCCGACGTACTCTACGTAGCTACCGTGTGGGACAAATATCGAGCTCATCTTGCGGAGTTCTTCAACGACCCTCTCCGAGCACAGCTCCCTCCAGCTATCGACGACTACGAACCTATCGACTAGGTGGCTAAACTGGCTGTAGAACCAGTACCTACCCCTTAGGACGACTAGAGCTGTTCTAAACCCCTCAGCCTTAGCTCCGTGGACTATCTGTAGAGAGCTGTGGCTAGCTAGAGTAGCTATAGTCAACCTGTCCAGCTCGTAATCCCTGAGTAGTTCCTCCACGTACACGTGTAGTTACCCAAGAGTACTACTGGTTTAACATAAATACGTTTACCCAGATTTACTCTAATTAGTATTTAACATAAATTTGTTAATTAAGAAAGCTAGACCCCAAGTTAGCGTGTTTATATACCTCACGTAAGCATGTTAATAGCGGAGCTCCCATGAGCTTGGAACTGACGTACGAGGGGAAGAGTAAACGAGTTTACGTTAAAACAGCTGACGAGCTGGTTATGGAGTTTAAGGATGAAGTGACAGCCGGAGATGGAGCTATCAAGGCGGTAGCACCTGGGAAGGGGGTTCTCTGCGCCGCTGTATCAGCATACCTCTTCAAGTACCTCGAGGATAGGGGTATCAGGACGCACTTCCTGAGCTACGACGGGGTTAGGAGGCTTACCGTTAGGAAGCTCAGGATGATCCCGTTAGAGGTTATAGTTAGGAACTACGCCTACGGCTCCCTACTTAAGCGCATGCCCCTCTTTAAGGAGCTAGAGCCCCTTAACCCACCGCTAGTTGAGTTCCACTACAAGGATGACTCCCTTCACGACCCTCTAGTACTAGTGGAAGACGTAGTTAGGAGCGGGCTAGCTACTAGGGAGCTCCTAGACGCCATGGTCGAGGCTTCCCTGAGGGCTAACGAGGAGCTAACCAAGCTACTAGCCTCCAAGGGGTTGACCCTCGTCGACGCGAAGTTCGAGTTCGGGCTCCTCGGAGGTGAGCTGGTCCTAGCCGATGAGATCTCCGGGGATACTGTGAGGGTCCTCGACGAGAGCAGAAGGCACCTGGATAAGGAGGTCTTCAGGAGGTCTAAGAGCGTCGAGGCCCTGCTAATAGCTTACAGAGAGCTAGCCTCTAGGCTGGGCTTGGAGGTACCTACGGGTAGGTGAACCCCCCTGGCCGGTCTACTAGCCCTCTTTTCGTTCGAGCCTGGGTGGTCCCTACATAGTTTTATCAGGTACGGCCTACTCGCGCTCCAGCATAGAGGTGAGGAGAGGAAAGTAATCTGCTCTAGAGCGGGTGGCGAGGTTACCTGTAGGGACCTGGAGAGCTGGTCCCCAAGGGACCTAAACGTAAGGGTAGCCGTTGCAGCTACATACAGCTCAGGTGCTCTGGAAAACCTCGTGGTATGCGATGGGACCGTTGCCGCGGTTGCCGATAGGCGTAGTAGCTACCTAGACGAGGTAGTTGGGGAGCTATCTAAGGCCGTGAGTAGGGGGGCTACCTGGAGGGCCCTAGGAGAGGTCCTCGAGCAGTTCTCCGGGGTAGACGTACCTACGTTCCTAGCCGTTACGAGCAGGGATGAGCTCGTAGCGTGGAGAACCTCCTCCGGGCTAACCCCCCTGGTAGTAGGCGGCTACGGCTTCGACATGCTAATAGCGTCCTCGGAGAGCTCCGCGATCGAGGTACTCGACGCGGACGTTAGAAGGCATCTAGGCCCTGCCGAGGGGGTCTACGCGTCCGGGAGCTACCTCAAGTTCTTCAGGGCAGGGGGCGGGCCAGCCAGGGGTCTCTGCGCCTTCGAGCTACTGTACACAGCTAGGCATGATGCTGTAGTAGACGGTGTCGCGGTCTACGAGTTCCGCAAGAGCCTCGGACGGGAGCTCTCAAAGCTACTAGCTAGCGAGGTCGACGTAGTCGTGGGGGTCCCTGAGACCGCTACCCCCTACGCTATAGGGCTATCCCAAGCTACTGGAAAGCCCTTCGAGATAGCCTTCGTACCTACAGCTGCTAGGAGTAGGTCTATGACGAAGCTAGACCCCCTCGAGAGGCTTGTATCCGTACACCTCAAGCTGAACCCCGTGAGGAGCTCCCTGGAGGGTAGGAGGGTTGCTGTAGTCGACGACAGCATGGTTACGGGGGCTACGATGAGGTCGGTATCCCAGATGCTTAGGCTTAGGGTAGGGGTTAAGGAGGTCCACCTACTCATAGCTAGCCCTAAGCTAGTCCGCAACTGCCCGTACTCCGTCTTCGAGCTAAGTCAGGACCACCTAATAGCTGCTAACCTAGACGACGAGAGCGCTAGAGCGTACCTGGAGGTAGATAGCCTAGCGTGGCTAGACCTAGAGAGCGTTGAGAGGGTCTCCCGGACCTTCCGCTGCAACCTATGCGGGTACTGCTTCGGTAGGGAGAGCCTAGGTGGTGGTAGGTGAGGGTACTCCTAGTGGGCTCTGGAGGTAGGGAGCACGCCCTAGCTAAGCTACTGCTACGCAGCACTAGGGAGCCTAAGCTCTACGTAGCGTCGGACTACGCCAACCCCGGGTTGCTTAGGGAGGCGGAGTCCTCCGGAGGTAGGCTGTACACGGTCAGCACTACAGACCCGCAGATGGTCGCTAAGGTAGCTGAGGAGGTCTCACCGGACCTAGTAGTCGTAGGCCCCGAGGAGCCTCAATTCGCTGGAGTAGTAGACGTGCTCAGGGATAAAGGGTACGCGGTCTTCGGGGCATCCTCGAGGTGCTCCCTCATCGAGCGGAGCAAGGTCTTCGCGAGGACCCTCATGTGGAAGTACGGGATCCCCGGTAGGCTGTACTTCAAGGCCTTCAGGAGCCTTGAGGAAGCAGCTGAGTTCCTGAGGTTCGCCGGGGACGTGGTGGTTAAGCCAGCTAGGCAGGCCGGTGGTAAGGGGGTTAGGGTCGTTAGGGATACGAGAGCCTACCTATCGACGGATAAGTCCGAGGTTAAAGCCCAAGCAGCGTCCAGGATCTACGAGGAGCTGTCCAGGTATAGGGACATAGAGTACAAAGTCCTCGTTGAGCAGAGGGTTGAGGGGGTCGAGTACACTGCCCAAGTGATAACAGACGGGAGCTACGTACTCCCGCTACCGCTAGTCCAGGACCACCCCCACGCCTTCGAGGGGGACCTAGGTCCCGAGACTGGCGGCATGGGTAGCATCTCCGGACCTGGCACAACACTACCATTCATAACCTACGACGAGTACGCAGCTACCGTAGACATAGTAAGGCAGGTCCTAGAGAGGCTTCAGGAGGAGGTTGGCGACAGGTACGTCGGGGCGTTTGCCGGGCAGATGATGCTAACAGCCCTCTGGGGGCCTACGGTAATAGAGTTCTACAGCAGGTTCGGGGATCCGGAGGTGGCTAACCTACTACCACGTATCGAAGGGGACTTCCTCGAGGTCGTAGAGAGGGCTACCAGCGGGCACTTAGCTGGGGCTAAGCTAGCCGTTAGGGAGGAGGTAGTTAGCGTAGTTAAGGCCGTAGCCCCCGCGGGCTACCCCAGCAGTAAGGATGAGGCATCCGGGCACCCGGTAGCTGTCGACGAGGGGAGGATCCGGGAGCTCGGCTGCGACCTACTGTACGCAAGCGTTGTAGTTGGGGGTGACGGCTACCTCTACACCAAGGGTTCAAGAGCCTTCGAGGTCGTCTGCTACGCCGATAGCTACGCAGAGGCCTACAAGCTCTCCGAGCTAGCTATGAGCTACATAAGGGCACTGGATGGCTGGCCCCTCTTCTACAGGTCCGACGTAGGTTCCCCTGAGCTTATCGAGGAGAGGGCAAGGCTAGCAGAGAGAGTTAGGAGAGTCTACACCCACAGGGCTAGCCGAGGCCTTAGCTGGAGGACTGTCATCTGGATCCCGGGTAAGGGGGTCGTAGACGACCCTCTTTTGTCCTACGTGGGGTGGTCTAGGTGAGGTCCCGGGACTGCTTAGGTACCCCCCTCTTCGAGGGCTCCGCGAAGCTACTGTTACTGGGTAGCGGTGAGCTAGGTAAGGAGGTAGCTATAGAGGCTCAGAGGCTCGGGGTTGAGGTAGTAGCCGTAGACCGCTACGACTGGGCTCCAGCTATGCACGTAGCTCATAGGAGGTACGTAGTAGACCTAATGAACCCCGAGGCTGTTAAAGCCGTTGTCAGGAGGGAGAGGCCGGATGTGGTGGTACCGGAGATCGAGGCCATAGCCGTGGACGCTCTGGAGGAGCTAGAGGGGGAGGGCTACACGATCATACCTAACGCTAGGGCCGTTAGGATAGCTATGAACAGGATCGAGCTAAGGAAGTTCGCGGCCGAGGAGCTAGGCCTACCTACAACTAGGTACGCCTTCGCGAGCAATCCCGAGGAGGCCTTCGAAGCCTGCGAGAGGGTGGGTTACCCGTGCTTGATAAAGCCGGAGATGAGTAGTAGCGGCCATGGGCACGTAAAGGTATTAGAGCCCTCTAGGGAGACCATCGCTAAGGCCTACGAGTACGCAGTGAAACACTCCAGGGGTAGGAGCAGGAGGGTGATCGTCGAGGAGTTCGTAAACCTGGAGACAGAGTTCACGGTTCTCACCTACAGGTACCTAGGCGACGGTAGGGTAGTAACCGGGGTCTGCGAGCCTGTAGAGCACTGGAGATACGGTCAGTACCACTACGTAGAATCCTGGCAACCCTCCTCCAGAGACCCGGAAACCCTTAGGAAGGCCGTAGAGATAGGTGTGAGAGTAGCCGAGGGGCTGGGCGGTCTAGGGATCTTCGGCGTCGAGGTCTTCCTAACCAAAGACGGTAGGGTGCTGTTCAGCGAGGTAGCTCCCAGGCCCCACGATACCGGTATGGTAACGATGGTGACCCAGGAGCTTAGCGAGTTCGCGATCCACGTTAGGGCGGTGCTGGGCCTGCCGGTACCTAAGCCTAGGGTCGTGTGCCCAGGGGCTAGCCTAGCTATCTATACGGACCTGGAAAACTCTTGGGCACCTAAGCTCTGCGGGCTATCCAAGGTACTCGAGATCCCTGGTGTTGATCTGAGGTTCTTCGGTAAGCCGTTTACATATAGGGGTAGGAGGCTTGCCGTACTACTCGCTCGGGGCTCCACCGTTGAGGAGGCCCTAGAGAGGGTTAGGCAGGCCTCGAAGTACCTGTCTATAGCTCCCTGTAGGTGATGCACATGCCCTGTAGGGGGAAGGTAAGCATAGTAGTCGGAAGCCAGAGGGACCTACCCTTCGCGGAGAGGGCAGCTAAGGTACTGGAGGAGCACGGTATTAAGTACGAGACCGTAGTGCTAAGCGCCCACAGAAACCCCAAGGAGCTGGAGAGGTACGTAGAGACAAGCGACTCGGATCTCTTCATAGCTATGGCTGGTCTGGCAGCCCACCTACCTGGATTCATAGCCTCAAGAACCCAGAAGCCCGTCATAGGGGTACCGCTAAACGTAGCACTAGGGGGTCTAGACGCTCTACTGAGCATCGTCCAGATGCCTAAGGGGGTCCCAGTAGCTACTGTGGGTATAGACAACCCGGAGAACGCAGCCTACCTAGCCATCAGGATCCTGAAGCTATGCCTAGAGAGCTAGGTGAGCTTCATGGGACTCTACAGAGTCGGGGTAATAGTTACCTACAGAAGGGAGCTGAGGGACCCTGAGGGGGAGACCATACGTAGGGACCTCCTGCAGAGGTCCGGCTACGATAGGGTTAGGGAGGTTCGGGCCGGTAAGTACCTAGACCTCCTCGTGGAGGCGGAGTCTGTCGATGAAGCCGTTAGGTACGTGAGGGAGATGTGCGCCAAGCTTAGGATCTACAACCCCGTAGTCCACTCACTGGAGGTAGTACCCCTTGGCTAGGGTAGCCGTGATCAAATTCCCGGGAACTAACTGCGACGAGGACGTAGTGAGGGCCTTCAGGGAGCTTGGGCTAGGCATCAAGGCCGAGGTGATCTGGTACAAGGACTTCAGAAGCACCGGCTGGGACGCTGTGGTGATCCCGGGAGGGTTCAGCTATGGGGACTGGCTCAGAGCTGGTGCCATAGCCGCTAGGACAAGGGTCATGGATGAGGTTAGGGAGGGGGTATCCAGAGGGCTACCCGTCCTCGGTATATGCAACGGCTTCCAGATCCTTGTGGAGGCCGGGCTACTCCCCGGGGCCCTACTACCCAACGAGAGCGGTAGGTTCATCTGTAGGTGGGTTAGGACCGTCGTCGAGAAACCTAGAGGGCCTTGGCTCGCGCTAGTAGAGGATGGGTCTAGGCTAGACATGCCGGTAGCCCACGCCGAGGGTAGGTACTACGTAGACGAGGTAACGTACCGCGAGATCTCCTCTAAGAGCCCGCTCCTAAGATACGAGAAGGGTTGGAACCCAAACGGGAGCGCCTACGACCTGGCTGGGGTGGGGTCCGAGGACGGGTCCGTCCTAGGGCTAATGCCGCACCCCGAGAGGGCTATTGGAGTGCTTACCCCCAGGGGTTTCAACCCGGGGGGTGAGGCCATCCTGAGGAGCATAGCCTTATCTCTAAGGAGGGGGTGGTAGGTGCCCCTAACCCCTGGGGAGATTGAAGAGATCAGAGGAATCCTGGGCAGGGAGCCCACCCCCGAGGAGCTGGCAATGTTCGAAGCCCAGTGGAGCGAGCACTGCTCCTACAAAAGTAGTAGGCTCCTCCTGAAGCTTCTCCCAACGAGCGGTAGCAGGGTACTTGTAGGACCTGGGCGCGACGCGCCGGCCGTGGAGGTGTTCCCGGGTATAGCTGTAGTCTTCAAGATAGAAAGCCACAACCACCCATCAGCTGTAGACCCCTACAACGGTGCTGCAACAGGTATTGGGGGTATAGTCAGGGATATCCTAACCCTAGGGGCTAAGCCTATAGCCCTCCTCGACCTACTCTACCTAGGCGATCCCTCAGACCCCCACGCATCCTGGATAGCTCGTGGGGTGATTAAGGGGATCAGCGACTACGGGAACAGGATCGGGGTACCGACGGTAGCCGGGGATACGTGGTTCGATAGTTCATTCGATAGGCAGCCCCTAGTTAACGTAGCCTGTGTCGGCCTAGCGAGAGTGGAGGAGCTAGTCGGGGAGCAACCTAGACCGGGCGACCTCATAGTCATAGTTGGGAACCCGACCGGTAGGGACGGGCTCCTAGGTAGCAGCTTCGCCTCGAAGCCCCTAGCTGAGGACGTCGACAAGGACATAGGTGCCGTGCAAGTTGCTGACCCCCTGACCGAGAAGCTACTGATAGACTCCCTAGCTGAGCTAGTGCAGAGGAAGCTCGTTAGGTACATTAAGGACCTAGGCGGAGGGGGGTTGACAACGGCTGTGAGCGAGGTAGCCGCTGAGTTCAACCTAGGGGCTGAGCTAGACCTGGACAGGCTACACCTACGTACCGAGCTAACGCCCCTCGAGATTCTAGTATCCGAGAGCCAGGAGAGGATGATGGTAGTCGTTGACCCAGAGAGGCTCCAGGAGGTTAGCAAGGTCTTCGAGAAGTACGACCTCCAATACAGCGTTGTGGGGGTCTTCACGAATACCGGTAGGGTCGTAGCCCGCTTCAAGGGCCGCGTGGTTGCTGACGTACCGTCTAAGGAGCTAGCTAGACCTAGGAGCATTAGGAGGGCGTCTAGACCTCCTGTTGAAGCTCTTAGCGGGCTTACGCCTGTAATAGGACTGCCAGAGGTTAGCATCTCCGAAGCTATACTGAGGGTACTTTCGTCGCCTAACGTCTCGTCTAGGAAGTGGATCTACGAGCAGTACGACCACGAGGTGGGTGCAAGAACTGTCGTTAAGCCTGGTTACGCTGATGCTGCTGTGCTAAGGCTTGACGCAGGAGACCGAAGAGGGATAGCTATTAAGGGTGACGCCAACCCCAGGTACACCTACCTAGACCCCTTCAACGGGGCTGCGAACAGCGTTGCCGAGTGCTTCAGGAACCTAGTCTCGGTGGGCGCTACCCCGGTAGCCATAGTGGATGAGCTAAACGCTGGGAACCCAGAGAAGCCCGAGCAGTTCTGGTACTTCGAGATGATGCTAAAAGGCCTCGCCTGGATGGCGGAGGAGCTCGGACTACCCGTCGTTGGGGGTAAGGTCAGCTTCTACAACGAGGACCACCTGGGTAGGCAGGTTAAGCCTACTACGACCATAGTCGGGGTCGGGGTTGTGGAGGACGTCTCGAGGGTTACTACGATGGACTTCAAGGAGAGCAGGTCGGCCGTAATCGTCGTTGGAACCACGTTTCCGGAGATAGGCGGCTCCGAGTACTTGTACAGGGTACACGGTCTCGAATTAGGTGAGATCCCGAGGCCTAGGCCCTCGTCCGAGCTTAGGAACTCAACGCTAGTACTAGAGCTGATTAGAAGAGGCCTGGCCCTCGCGGTACATGACGTAGGGCTGGGCGGGTTAGGCGTGGCCTTGGCTGAAATGGCTGTGCTGGGAGGTGTCGGTGTCGAGGTAGACATAGAGAGGGTTCCCTGTAGAGGCTGTCTAAGGGTAGACGAGGTAATATTCTCGGAGACCCAGGCCAGGTACATTGTCGAGGTTAAGGCTAATAGCGTGAACGAAGTCCTAAGGTTAGCTAGGCAGCTCGGTGCCGAGGCCTCGGTGATTGGGAGAACACTAGGTAGCGGTGTCTACAGGCTGAGGTTCGGCAGCGCCGTTGTTGAGCTACCTCTTGACACACTGCGGACAGCCTACCTGGAGAGCTTAGAGAGGCTCCTCGGGTGAGGGGGGTTGTGTGGTATAGCGGCCTACGCTACTGGGAGGGGCACCGAAGCACGTAAGGCCGTAGCCGAGGTGATCTCGCTCCTCATAGAGTTACAGCATAGGGGTCAGGAGGCCTCTGGGCTCTCGGTGCTAGGCCTAGACGGCTCGTTTAACCACACGTACACCAGAGGCCTCGTCATAGAGGTAGGCGAGGCCGGCGTAGTAGGCAGTAATGAGGGTAGGGCATTCGGTTGCCTAGGACACGTAAGATACTCTACGACTGGGGGGTACTGGGATAGCTCCGTCCAGCCGGTTACTGTTGGGGAGGGTAGGCTAAGGTTCTCCCTAGCGTTCAACGGCACTATAGCTAACTACAGGAACCTAACCCAGCTAGCTATGGACCTGGACCCCAGGCTTATTGAGAAGGGGCTCGAGTCCGACACGCGTGCTCTAGCCCTAGCTCTCTACTCCATTACTAAGGAGCTGGGTGGGGATATCGTAGAGGGGGTTAGGGAGCTGTCCAGGTACGTCGTTGGGGCCTACAGCCTAGCCGTACTAACCGCTGAGCCCCGCCTGGTGCTGGCTAGAGATCCCAGGGGCTTTAGACCCCTAGCCTACGCCTACCTCGGAGACTCTCTGTACGCAGCCTCCGAGACCGCGGCATTGGAGGTCCTAGGCCTAAGTAGCTGGAGAGAGGTAGAGCCCGGTAGCGTGGTGTCCTTCGACGGAGGATCCCTTGAGGTGGTGCAGTTGCCCGTAGCCGCCGAACCCTCCCCCTGCGTCTTCGAATACGTTTACTTCAGTAGGCCGGACTCCTACTTCAATGGAGTAAGCGTTTACGTGGCTAGGTATAGGATGGGTGAGGCCCTGGCCAAGGTAGCCCCAGCTGAGGCTGACGTGGTCGTACCCGTCCCGGATAGCGCTAGGGTAGCTGCTCTAGGCTACAGCGCAGCTAGCGGTATACCCCTGGCCGATGGCCTGGTGGTCAACAAGTACGTCGGTAGGGTCTTCATATCCCCACCGGGAGTGCGTGGACAGCTCTCTAAGCTTAAGTACGGGGTGGTTAGGGAGGCTATCTCCCGCAGAAGGGTGGTCTTGGTAGACGACTCCATAGTTCGCGGAACCACCATGAGGTCCCTAATCTCTAAGCTGAGAGGTGGTGGTGCTCTAGCAGTGCACGTACGTATATCCAGCCCCCCGTTCAAGTGCCCGTGCTTTATGGGTATAGACGTAGCCTCCCGGGGAGAGCTCCTAGCGTGGAGGGCTGTTGATACCGACGCTATCCGCAGGGAAGTTGGTGCCGATACCCTGGCCTACAACACCCTAGAGGGGCTTATCTCATCTGTAGGGCTACCCAAGGTCTGCCACGCCTGCTTCTCCTGCAGCTACCCGTTCCCCGACTTAGACGTGGAGAAGCTGGAGAAGATGTTCGGGGGTAGGTAGGGTGCCCATAGACTACGCTAAAGCTGGGGTTGACCTAGCGAAGCACAGGGAGATGCACAAGATAGCTGCCGAGGCTATAGCTAAGGTAGCCAGCGAGCTGGGAGCTGTCGTCGGGGGTCTCGGAGGCTTCGCACCGTACCTAAAGCTCGGCGGCTTAGACCTAGCCCTACACGTAGACGGTGTTGGAACCAAGACCCTGGTACTGAAGGAGCTCGACGCTCCCGAGGTAGCCGGGTGGGACTGCGTAGCTATGAACGTCAACGACCTAGCCTGCGGCGGGTTTAGGGTGGTAGCAATCTCGGACTACATAGCCATGGGGGAGCCGGACGTTGAACTCTTCAGGAGGGTTATATCCGGTATAGCCTCCGCAGCTAGGTACATCAGGGCACCGGTAGTCTCCGGAGAGACCGCCATACTGCCGGGGCTCGTGAGAGGCCTAGACGTGGTGTGCTTCGCGTTAGGTACTAGGGAGGTAGAGCTGGAGGGCCACGCTAAGGCAGGGGACGTCGTCGTAGGTGTTGAGAGCTGGGGACTGCACGCTAACGGATTCAGCCTAGTTAGGAAGATAGTTGAGGAGAGAGTGGGGAGCTACAGAGCTACGGTAGGTGGCGTAAACCTAGCCGAGGAGCTGGTTAAGCCTACGGCTATATACTACGACCTAGTCCTCGAGGCAGCTAAGCTCGGGTACATCACCTCCGCTACCCACGTAACCGGGGGCGGGTGGTCCAAAGCTCGGAGGGTCCTAGGGGACTCCGCGGACATGGTCCTCGAAGCCCCTAGACCTCCTAAGGTCTTCGAGGTGCTACTATCGGTCGGCGAGGTCCCCATAGAGGAGGCCTACAGGGTATTCAACATGGGCATCGGGCTGATCCTAACGGCTAGACCCGAGTACCTAGACCCTCTACTTAAGCTAGCGGAGCTTAAGGGGTTTAAAGCACACGTCCTCGGGGAGGTAGTACCTGGGAGGGGTTTAGTCCGCATCGAGGTAGGGTGGTATGGGGGGTCGATCACGGTTTAAGCCGGAGGAGCTACTCAGGGGGTACGACCTGGGGAACCTTAGCGTAGCATCCATAGCTAGCCACTCAGCTCTCGACGTCTTCGACGGAGCTAAGGACGAGGGGTTTAGAACCGTAGCGGTATGCGAGGCCGGTAGGGAGAGGACGTACTTTAGGTTCGGTAGGGTCGTAGACGTAGCACTAGTCCTCGAGAAGTTCTCGAAGGTGGTAGAGCCGGAGGTTGTCAGGAAGCTTAGGGAGCTTAACGCTGTATTCGTCCCTAACAGAAGCTTTTCGGTCTATGTAGGCTACGACGCTATAGAGGGGGAGTTTAACGTTCCGATCTTCGGTAACAGGTACCTGCTTAGGTACGAGGAGAGAGTTGGGGATAAGAACTACTACAGGCTACTCGACGAGGCTGGGATCAGGAGACCTAAAACCTTCAGTAGTCCCGACGAGGTGGATAGGCCGGTCATAGTTAAACTACCACACGCTAGGAAGAGGGTCGAGAGGGGGTTCTTCATAGCTGCTGACCGCGACGACCTAGCCCGCAAGGCGAGAGAGCTGGCGTCTAGGGGTGTGATCAGGCTCGAGGACCTGCCTACGGCCTCTATAGAGGAGCTGGTCGTAGGGGCGCACTTCAACGTAAACTACTTCAGGTCAATAGCTAGGGACAGGGTGGAGATCCTCAGCATAGATAGGAGGATCCAGAGTAACCTAGACGGCTTCCTAAGGCTCCCAGCTGACGTCCAGCTTGAGGTTAGGGAGTACGTAGACGTTGAAATGGTTGAGGTAGGGCACGAGGCAGCTACCATTAGGGAGAGCCTCCTGGAGAAGCTATTCGACGTAGGCGACAGGTTCGTAGAGGCCTGCAGAAGGCTGGAGCCCCCGGGGGTTATCGGGCCCTTCACGCTTCAGCTCATGGTTACCAAGGACCTGGAGGTGGTGGTCTTCGACGTAGCCCTGAGGATAGGTGGTGGCACCAACGTCTACATGGGCATAGGTAGCCAGTACAGTAAGCTGTACTTCGGTAGACCGATCAGCATGGGTAGGAGGATAGCCATGGAGATCAGGGAGTGCGCTGAGATCGGGTGCCTCGATAGAGCGGTAACCTAGGGTGGGAGCCTTGAGTTCCCCGGGTCCCGTATGCCCGTTCGACTGGAGGTACGGCTCCGAGGAGATGAGGAAGCTGTTCTCCCTCGAGGAGCTGGTGAGGAGGTACCTACAGGTCGAGAAGGCCATAATGGTCGGTCTAGAGGCAGCTGGGCTAGCCCCCGAGGGCTGCTCGAGAGCCCTAGAGGCCTGCTTGGAGAGCGTGAAGCCCTCCGACGTTTACTCCATGGAGGCCGTTACCGGCCACGACATAGCCTCCCTAGCCTTCATACTAGGGGAGAGGTGCGGTGAGTGCGGTCACTACGTACACCTAGGCGCTACGAGCTACGATGTCGTCGATACTGCGTGGGCCCTGGTAATAAGGGACGCACTAGCTATTGTCAGGAGGAAGCTAAAGGCTGTTATCGATAGGCTGTCGGAGCTGGCTCTGGAGTACAGGGACGTGATCATGGTGGGGCGTACGCACGGTCAGCACGCTCTACCGATTACTGCCGGGTTCAAGTTCGCTAACTACGTCTACGAGCTATCCAGGAGCTTCGAGAGGCTGTGCGAGCTTGAGAGGAGGGTGGTGAGGTCCAAGATCTCCGGGGCCGTAGGTACCATGGCTGGGTGGCTAGGTAGGGGGCTGGTAGTCGAGGAGGCAGCCTCGAGGTACCTAGGGCTAGAGCCCCACGCGGTAACCACCCAGGTAGCACCTAGGGACGGGTTCGCGGAGCTCGTGCTAGCGCTGGCGATACTAGCCTCGCAGCTCGACCGCTTCGCCCTAGAGGTCAGGGAGCTCTCGAGGACCGAGATAGGCGAGATGTACGAGTCCGAGCCGAGGGTGGGGAGCAGCGCTATGCCCCACAAGCGGAACCCCGTTATAGCCGAGCGGATCTCCGGGCTAGCCAAGCTAGCTAGGTCCTTCGCTGTAGCTGCGCTGGAGAACATCCCCCTGATGCACGAGAGGGACCTGACCAACAGCAGTAGCGAGAGGGTCCTCGTACCCCACGCGTTCCTGGTCGTCGACCAGATGCTTGAGGACATGAGTAGGCTGCTCAAGGTGCTCCACATCGATAGGGAGGCCATGAGGAGGAACCTAGAGCTAACGAGGGGGGCCATCATGGCCGAGTCCGTGGTGGTTAGGCTGGTCCAGAAGGGGGTGCCACGCCACGAGGCCCACAGGCTCTTGATGCAGCTGACCAGGTCCATGAAGCCGGGAGCTAGCCTAGAGGAGGAGATCGCGAAGCACGAGCTACTATCCAAGTACCTAAGCCCGGAGGAGATAAGGGAGGCCCTAGACCCAGCCAGGTACCTCGGCAACTACTCGGAGCTCATAGAGAGGGCCCTCAGCTACTGGCGGAGGGTCTCTATGTGCTGAAGACTATCTAAGGTAGATAAACCTGGAGGAGTTTTAAGATGCGGATGATGAGTTTTGGGGAGAGGCGACGGGTGGCCGAGCGGTTACTCGCTGACCACCGCGGTTGGGTAAGGTAAATTAAAGGAGGCGTTACGCAGAGCTCCTCTGGGTCCTCTCCGTGTATGGTTGGCGCGCTAGGATAGGGCTCATAGTCCCCTCCTCAAACACGACCATGGAGGCAGAGTTCTGGAGGATGGCTCCCGAGGGGGTCAGTATACACACGTCAAGGGTTAGGCTAGTCGAGGTTACCCCGGAGGCCCTTAAGCTCATGGCTACCGAGGCCGTTAGAGCTGCTGAGGAGCTTGCCACAGCCGAGGTCGATGTGGTTGTCTACGAGTGCACCTCCGGCTCTCTACTGGAGGGTATCGAGTGGGAGGAGAGACTACGTAGAGAGATTAGGGAGAGGGCTGGGGTGGAGGCTATAACGACGGCCCAGGCCGTCGTCGAGGCCCTCAAGGCTCTTGGGGTTAGGAGGGTAGCCGTCGCGACCCCGTACGTAGACGAGATCAACGCTAAGGAGAAGGCCTTTCTTGAGAGGAGCGGGTTCACGGTAGTCAGGATTAAGGGCTTAGGCATAGTGAGGAACACCGACATAGGGAGGCAGCCGCCCTGGGTTGCCTACAGGCTGGCTAAGGAGGTAGCTAGGGAGGCTGGGCCCTCCGCGGACGGGGTGTTCATAAGTTGCACCAACTTCAGGACCATTGAAGTAGTTGAGCTACTAGAGAGGGAGCTTGAAGTTCCAGTAATCTCCAGTAACACAGCATCCATGTGGTTAGCCCTTAGAACTATAGGTATCAGGGATAAGCTAAACTACGGCCGCCTCCTCAGAGAGC